>Ga0268386_10001127_pt1 | contig 18098 bp, 16 predicted proteins | sample RVTome_15_FD_200260 | JGI IMG/M metagenome (GOLD analysis project Ga0268386, IMG submission 200260) | Soil microbial communities from uranium-contaminated site in the Upper Colorado River Basin, Wyoming, United States - RVT150D86... ...
AATGGCTGAACAGTTGGCTTATAGCAGCCGGCTTGCAGTGCTTACTGAAGACAAATGGCTTTTAGAGGCGCCGTTAAGCAGCGTGACCAATGTAGCTGACGTGGCTTACGTTTGGATTTACGGCGAGAAATGGACGCCATTGGTTCAGTCTGTTCGAAAACTCGTCGATCTTAAGCAACTCAGAGCAGAATTGAGCGATGATCACAAAAGGCTACTCTCTCGGCGACGGGAGGGGTTTTTTAGTACATTTACTGCAGGCAATCAGAGCTACGTCGAGTACATTGCTCCCATAACTTCACTCCAATTGACCATTCCCTACGAGCTGCAAGTTGCCGGCGCCGGCGGTGGCGGGGAAACGCAGCAGACCATCGGCGCGGTCAGACTGGGTGTGTCGATGGCCAGAGTTGACATCCACACCGCAGCATTTCTGAAATGGCGCGGTTGGTCTGTCACTGTATTTTTGTGCCTGAGCATCATAGCAATTTATGTATTCTCGGTGAGAATCACTCGTCCGATCAAGCGATTGACGGATCAGGCCAAGAAGATGAGTCAGGGGTTTTTGAACCTGTCGATCCCGGTTGAGTCGCACGACGAGATCGGCCAACTGGCAACGGCGTTCAACGATATGGGCCGGGCTTTGAATGATCTCTACTTGGGCCTCGAACGCAAAGTCACTGACCGGACCAGGGAGTTGACTGCCGTCAATGAAAAACTTGCGCAAGCGAGCGAACATAAATCGCGCTTTCTCGCCAACGTGAATCATGAGTTGCGCACGCCGCTCAGTTCTATTATCGGCTACGGGCGCTTGCTGCTGCGGGAAACTGAAGGACAGATTTCGTCCTTACAGCGCGAAAATCTCGAAGATCTGCTGCGCAATGGGGAGCGTTTATTGCGGCTGATCGATGGGCTTTTGGACTTTGCCAGGATCGAAGCGGGGAACATGGAGATTTCACTGGGGCCGGTAAGCATCGAAGAGCTGGTGCAAAGTGTTGTCGCAACGGTAGAGCCGATCCTGAACAAGCAGCGGGTGCGGCTGGTTCAGGATATTTCGGCCAATATTGCGCCGCTTCATACCGATCGCGAGAAGCTGCGGCAGATCGTTCTCAATTTACTGGAAAACGCCGTGAAGTTTACGCCCTGTGGAGAGATTCGAATTTCGGCGTGCAGCGCGAACGGCGATTTTAAACTCGCTGTCGCAGATACCGGCATAGGTGTCGATAGAACGGACATGCAGAGGATATTCGAAGAATTCGACCGGGGGCGATTGACGAACAATGGAAGTTATCGGGGCACCGGGCTGGGACTTGCCATTGCCAAAAGGCTTGTCGAAGCTTTGGGCGGTTGGATTACGGTAGACAGCGAAATCGAAAGGGGTTCGACATTTACGGTGACCCTTCCGATCAATGAACGAAATGCCAGCGCGGTCTGATGTGGTCCCTCATACAAGCGGAAAGTGTGGAAAATATAGAAAGCCAAAATTAAGCAAAGGACCGTGCCACTTCAACCGGCACATGCCAGACCCTGCGTCCGAGACAGAGAGCCTCCCGCCGTTCCATATTTAGCTTGATTCGGTGAAACTCCGGTTCCTGATGGCCCTTTTGCGGAACAGACATCGAGATGAACTCCGGCGAATTGCCAACAGCCTTGATGGGAGCCGCTCTCGCGACGTCCGTTTGTGCGGCGTGCGCTGGCAACCCGTTTCATGGTATAGGGGGTTGCCACGGGAGGGGTTATGAAAAAGATCTTTCCGCTTCTTCTGTTCGTCGTTCTGCTGCCTGATGGTGTCACAATCGCGCAGTCGCCGCTTCAAGCGCCGCGCATCGGTGTATTAATGCCCGGGTCGGCTCAAGATATGGACGAGCAGCGGGATCTTCAGGCGTTTTTCCAAGGGTTTAAGGAAGTTGGTTACGTTGCCGGCAAAAATACTGTATTCGAATTCCGCGCTGCCGAGCGAAAATTAAATCTTTTACCGCGTCTTGCCGGCGAGCTGGTTCGGCTTAAGGTTGCGGTTATTATCGCAGTTGGAACAACGGCAATTGGTGCTGCCATCAAGGCAACTCAGACGATTCCTATCGTTATGGTCAGCGGCGGTAATCCCGTGGCTCGTGGATTTGTTAAGAGTTTATCCTTGCCAGGAGGGAACGTCACTGGGCTATCGAGTGTGGCGGAGGGAGATGAAGGCAAGCGAGTCGAATTACTCAAGGAAGCGTTTCCCTGGGTTTCGCGTGTGATTGTTTTGAATGCCGACAAAAGAAAGAGCCGCGTGGAAAATTACCTGCGGCAGGAGGCAGGAGCGGCGATGGCGTTTGAAGCTCTGGATGTGTATAGCTCCGAGGATCTCAAACGTACGTTTCAGACAATCGCGATCTCGAGTTCCCATGCACTCATAACGGTGCGGAACGCTTTTACTATTCGTCACGCCGAGCAAATCGCGGATTTCACCCTTAAGAATCGTTTGCCTTCGATCTACGAGTCCAGGGAATTTGTAGAAAAGGGCGGACTCATGTCTTACGGCGTTAATTATACGGCGTCCTGGCGTCGTTCCGCTTTTTACGTGGACAAGATTCTAAAGGGCACGAACGCGGGGGTCTTGCCTGTGGAGCCGCCACAGTTTGAGTTTCTGGTCAATCTTCGGACGGCGAGAAAGATGGGGCATAGCATTCCAGCCGAAATACTATTGGAAGCGAATGAAGTCATCAAATGAATTTCAAGTCTATCTGATTGCAGAAGGCGTGGGTTGACTTCATGCAGCCGGCTTTAGACCAGCACCGAGAGCGGCTTGTTCGCCATTACTTCTTGGTCTCGGTGATTACGATATGCGCCGGGCTAATCACCAGCGGAGTTTTAGAGGTTTATTTCAGTCACAAAGAAAACTGGAAACATTTCGGCCTTATCCAAAGAGAGATCGCGGCGGCTACGGCGTTTAAGATTGAACAGTTTATTCAAGAGACTGAGCGAACGTTAAGGGCGGCAACCAGGAGTCGTGAGATCGTCCGAGACGGACTCGCCACGAGCTATAAGTGGGAGTTGAGAAGACTTCTCGTCAACGCGCCGGAAATTACTGAAGCAGTCGCCTTTGATCCCGGCGGAGTTCAACGCGCGGAGGCCAGCCGCTTACAGCCTGCCTCCGATGGCGACGATTGGGATGTGGCCGTCAGCACAATGTTGGAAAAGGCCAAGAAGGGACAATCTTATTTTGGGCCGGTTTACTTCGCGGACGGTACCGGACCGTTCATGATCATCGCCGTTCCCATCGAGCGCTTCGCCGGCGATATGGTCGGCGTATTGCGTGCGGAGATCGATCTTAAATATGTCGGGCACGTGATCTCGAGCGCGCGCGTGGGAGAAGCGGGATATGCATACCTCGTTACAGATGATGGGCACTTGATAGCTCATCCGGATCTCAGCATGGTTCTTCAGAAACGAGATCTCCGAGGAACGGAGCAATTAAACGCGGTCTTCTCCGCCGTTTCTAATGAAGCCACACCCACAGCGCTGGTGGCGCACAACTTGCAGGGTAGGAAGGTGTTTACATCGTTTGCTCTGATTCCCAGCTTGGACTGGGTCGTTTTCGCCGAGCAGCCGATCGAGGAAATTTATGCGCCGTTGTATGCGTCCGTGGTCCGCACTTCAGGAGCCTTCCTGCTTGCGCTCGGCGTGGCGCTACTGGCTACTCTCTTGGTTCGTCGCCGTGTCGTCCTTCCTCTCGAAAAGCTTCGGCACGGGGTCGAACGGATCGGGAAAGGTGATTTGACTGCTCGTCTTGATGTCAGAACGGGTGACGAAATCGAGGCGCTTGCCGGTGAATTTAATCAGATGGCAGCACATTTAAGAGAGGCGTACACCGGGCTGGAACGAATGGTGGCCGAAAGGACCAAGGCGCTGACGATCGCTAACAACAAGCTCGCGGAAGCCAGCGAGCACAAATCGCGATTTCTTGCCAACGTGAATCACGAATTGCGCACGCCGCTCAGCTCGATCATCGGTTACGCCAGAGTGATAAGGCGGGAAACCGAAGGACAGATTGCGCCGCTGCAGCGGGAAAATCTCGAAGATCTGATGCGCAACGCAGAACGCTTGCTCGGGCAGATCGACAGCCTTCTGGATTTCGCCAAGATCGAGGCAGGCAAGATGGAAGCCAAACTCGAATATGTCAATGTCGCCAAACTGATTCAAAGTGTTGCGACGACCATACAACCGATGTTGCACATGGATGCCGTCCGCCTGGTCCGCGATGTCCCGGCGGACATTCCACCGCTTCATACGGACCCTGAGATGCTGCAACAAATTATTCTCAATCTGTTGAGCAATGCTGTGAAATTTACCGAGCGGGGCGAGATCAAAATTTCCGCCTGTCAGGTCGACGGCGATTTCAAACTCGCTATTGCAGACACGGGCATCGGTGTCGATAACGCGGACAGAACCAGGATATTCGAGGAATTCGACCGGGGAGGGTTGTCGAACGGTGGAAATTATCGTGGCACCGGGTTGGGACTGGCGATCGTGAAGAGGCTGGTCGACCTTCTGAGCGGTTCGGTAGGCGTCGAAAGTGAAGCGGGGAAGGGCTCGATATTTACGGTGACGCTACCGATGAAGCAGCGAGAGGCAGCCCCGGTTTACGTCTCTAGCGGGATTGATGCAACGCAAGGGAGCGGACCAAGCAATCTGAAGTAGGGGCGGGTTTCAAACCCGCCCCTACTACTTCTATGTAATCCTGCTAAAGGGCTGCGCCGTGAACTGCTGAGATAGAACATGAGTGAGAAGATCCTTATCGCCGACGACGAACCGTCTAATCGGAAGATCCTTGCGCAGGAACTGACTCACAAAGGGTTTGCTGTCGATACGGCTCGCAATGGCAGAGAGGCTTTGACGAAAATCGAATCGGTCCCGCCGGATCTCGTGATCCTCGACTATATGATGCCTGAAATGACCGGTCTCGACGTGCTGAGAGAGCTTCGTAACAGGGGCAATGATACGCCCGTAATTTTGATTACCGCCTATGGCTCCGTCGAGCGCGCGGTCGAGGTCATGAAGGCGGGCGCGTATGATTTCATTACGAGACCCTTCGATCCCGATCACATCGAGCTGGTCGTGCGCAAGGCCATTGAGCGGCAGACGCTCAAGCGTGAGGTCGAAGTTCTCTCAGAAGAGATTCGCGACCGATATCACCTGATCGTCGGCGAAAGTACGAAAATGAGGCTCGCCGTGGAGATGGCGAGCAAAGCCGCTGGTAGCAGTTCGACCGTGTTCCTTCTGGGCGAAAGCGGCACCGGCAAAGAGTTATTTGCCCGCTATATTCATAATCACAGCGATCGAGCCAAACGTCCCTTTATCGCGATCAACTCGGTTGGCCTATCGAAGGAGCTGCTGGAGAGCGAACTATTCGGCCACGAGCAGGGGGCGTTCACGGGCGCGCACAAAACGAAGAAGGGCAAAATCGAGCTGGCCAATGGCGGCACGATTTTCTTCGACGAAATCGGCGACATCTCGCGCGAGATGCAGGCGAAACTTTTGCGTTTCCTTCAAGAGCGGGAGTTTGAAAGAGTCGGCGGCGTCACGCCGATTTCGGTGGATGTTCGAGTCATCGCCGCGACCAATCGCGACATCGCCGCGGCGGTGAAGAACGGCACGTTCCGCGACGATCTCTATCACCGGCTGAATGTCGTGGCGATCACGCCGCCACCGCTCAGGGAGCGCAGAGAAGACATACCGACGTTGGCGGAATTCTTTCTGCGAAAGTTCTCGATCGCTTCGCGGCGTACGGTCATCCGGCTCAGCGACGAAGCGCAAGCACGCCTGATGGCCTATGACTGGCCGGGCAATGTGCGGGAATTGGCCAACGCCATCGAGCACGGCGTTGTGCTTGGCTCGGGAAGCGAAATCGGCGCAACGGACCTGCCGGCGCGCCTCACCGGCGACTCATTGCTGCCGCTCGCAGAGAATCTATCCTACCGCGACGGCGTCAATGCCGCGCGTAAAGAGTTGGTGCTCAAAGCATTGCGCAAGACGGAAGGCAACCGCGCCGCCGCCGCCCGTCTGCTCGGTCTCGAAACCAAATACTTCCTGCGGCTGATGAAATCGCTCCAAATCGACTGAACAAGGTACAAAATCCGCAAGCTCGAAATCCGAAACTCTAAACAATATTAAAGCACCAATCCTTCAACACGCGCGTTTTCGGAATCAAGTCCTGGATTTCGATATTCGGGTTTATGAAAACTGCGTTGACTTCCGTCATCTTGCGCGACAACAAACTTCCTGGCTTGTCCCTCTTCTAACTGTCACACTTTAAACCCGTGCTCCCGGTACCATTTCTCCGCGCCGGGGTGGAGCGGGACGTCGCGCGGCGTGGCGTCGGTGTTTTCGCCGAGCTGGCCGACGCCGGTGTAGGAATCTTCCCAATAGATCTGATCCTTGCGTGCCATGATGGCGTCGCAGATTTTGTAGGCGTCGTCGTCTGGAAGCGATGCGCGCGTGTAGATGGGCCAGCCGCCGTAGTCGATGCAGGTATGCTCTGCTCCAAGACTTTTATAGCGGCCCGGTTTGATCGTGTATTTGCGCCACCCCAGCTCGTCGACCAGATACTTGAAGGCAAAATCATCAAGGGTCACCGGCTGCATGCCTGAGTCCAACGCTTCGTTAAACCAAAGCACCAACCCTTCGTCGAAAATAGCGTCAATGGTTCCTTCGCGGATCGCTTTCATGCGGCGCTCGTCGCCGGGGCCGCCGTTGAGTTGCAGGCTGCCGCCCCAAGACTCGATATCCTTCACGGTCATACCATAGGCGGCCAGAGTCTGATCAACCAGCACCCGTGTCGAATGTGTGGCATCTTCGCGGATGGACAAACGGAGAGGGTATTTTCTTTCCTTGATCTCGGCGAGCGACTTAAGTCCCGTACGCGGATGAATCATGTAAACGAAATGATCCAACGAGGGATAGACTGCGATGATGCGAACCGGCAACGGTTGCGGAAACAACCCGGTGCCGCGGTAAGCCTGAGTCAGCAATCCGGAAGGATTGATCATGGCTGCTTCGATCTCGCTTCGGCAGACCCCGTGCGCCAGGATCGGCGAACCCGTAGACATGCGCAGCCAGGGCTTGAAGGTTTCGTTGGAACCGCTGCCGACGGAAATACACATGTCGCGCGGGCCGTAGTAAGGCGTGTTGGGATTTCCGGCGATGTGCAGGCCGATTTCCCAAAGCATCAACGCGCGTTGAAAATTCGCTCCACGGGGAAGGGGCTCCATGATTGACCTCCGTTGTCGAATTAGTTGGCGCTAACATAGTGATCGGCGCCTGGCACTGTCAATAGTTCCTTAAGGTTTACTCACGCGAAGGACCCAGAGCGGCTAGCCGCAACCAAAGAATCGGAATATCTCCCGCCAAGGCGCAAAGGCGCGAAGTAAGAAGCCAAAAAAAATTCCGAAAACTTGGCGTTTTGGCGACTTAGCGCGCGGAATATCCGAATCCGGGAGTCTTCGAGTCTTGCAAAATTTGCGCAAGCGGCGAAAACTCTCAAATACAGTAGTACAGTAGTACGAAGGATCAGGAAATTATTCCATTTCAATTTCTTAACTTCGTGATCTTCTCGACCGTCGTGGTGAAATGTCCGTTTCGATTCGGTTGCGGCTCTGCTGCGCTGGGAGCTTCGTGGTAAAATCATTTGTTGCGGCAGATATCCATGCCTTTCAACGCTCACGAGACTTTCGTAAACCTCGCTGAAAAAGAGAAAATCAAAGGCCATCACTCGCCTGAGGGGCGCGCCATCAGAACGCTCAGCAGGGCGTTGAGCGGGTGGTCGGCGGGCAATCTTACGCGGCGTGACGTCATCGTGATGTGCGAGCAAGGCGTTGAAGATTGGCTGAAGGCCCGTCTACGGCTTTCACCCTGGGCATCGCGGACGATGCCGGGATTGCTGGTCGACGCGCTAGCGCAGAAACTGATCACCCCTGCGGAGACGGTACGACTCCAGAGGCTCCATCATTGGCGCGCGCGTGCGGACGAACCGATCTCTACTCGCGAAGTGGAAGCCGCGCTTGAATTTTCAATTGAAGTGATAGACAAACATTGGTAAAGCGATGAAGTTGGACCGAGGATTGCGAAGGCGTCCGCCATCATCCTGTAGCTGATTTCGCGCCGTGTTTTAAACAACATCGCATGGACGCGCGCACCAACTGATTGCTGCTCATCAAAGCGGCGCTCGGCAATTTCCTGGCGGAAACGGCGAGCCGAATCTTTGCCGTTTGCTGCCGCCGTATTAACCGGCCGCGGTTTTGATCGCGTCGAGCAAGGGTTTTGGGATACGAACGATCTGTCCCAACGCGTCGATCGCGGCGTGCTTGGTCGTACCGGTGGCGAGGACTGCCCCGTCGGCTTCGCGGCGGATCCGATATTCGAAAGACAAGGACGCCCGCCCCACCTCCGCCAGTTCGGTTTCTATCTGAATGAGTTCATCGTAGCGCGCCGATTGAGTGTAGCGGCAGGTCACTTCGACCACGGGAAAGTGAATGCGTTGACGCTCGACGGCGGAGTAGGGGAGCCCGATCTGGCGCAGAAACTCGGAGCGGCCCCGTTCGAACCAGCGGAGATAGTTGGCGTAATAGACCACGCCCATCTGGTCGGTGTCGCCATAGATGACGCGGTAGGAGGTACGGTTGGTGAGTTTCACCGGCGCTTTTCTGCATCATCGGCCATTAGGCAAGCTCGACGAAGTGCAGGGGATGCATTAGGTGCGGTAGCGATCGGCGCGATTGCCGCCGACGACTTCCAAATCAAAAGACTGATCGTCCCGCAGTATTTTTAAGGAGATCCGCTCCCCCGGGCGCTTTCGCCACATCTCCTGGTAAAGCTCCTGGCGCGTGCGGACGTCTTTTTTATCCACCGTCAAAATAATGTCGCCCTGCTGGACCCCGGATTTCGCCGCCGGACCATTGGGCACAACGCCCGCGATGATCACGTGTCCTGCCATGGCTTGCGGGTAAAATCCCAGCCAGGGCCGCTGGGGGCGGCTCCGTACCTGACCGTGCTGCTTTAATTCCTGTTCGTAAGTCCGATAGTACTCAATCGGAATCGCCAGCGAGAACTTGCCTACTTCATTTAGATTCAGCGAAACAACACCGGCCAGTTCGCCGCGAAAGTTGGCGAGTGTGCCGCCGCCAAAGCCGGGATTGAAGGTGGTCACGCGGATGCTTTTATCGATCATGTACTCCCACTGGCCGTCGTAGCCTTCGAGGGAGGAAACGTAGCCGCCCATGACTCTCCGGCCGGTTTGGCCACTGCTGGCGATCATGACCACGGGTTGGCCGAGGGCGAGCGAATCGGGATCAGCCAATTTGAGACAAGGTAAATTCCGCTGCGAAATTTTCACCAGCGATAAACCGGTCTCTTGGTCCTGGGCCGCCACTTGCGCCGGATATTGTTCGCCATCCGGCAACGTAACCGTGATGGCGGACGCCCCGATCGTGACGTAGTGCACGGTCAGGATATAACCATCAGAATCGACGATCGTACCGGAGCCGACACGCTCCGAGCCGAGATTGCGCGCGGAGGGATGGCTTTCCGGGATCGTGACGTGCAGATCTACCGTCGCGGGTAGAATCGAATGAATCAAACCGATGTGACCGTTCAATTTACCGCTCCTTCAGGACTGGAGACGAATTCCCGTGGAGCTCGCCCATGCTCGCGTGCATAGAGCCGCCCCTGCCAGGTGTCGCGGTCCTCAAAAGCCTTGAAAACGGCGTTGTGCACGCCGATCTTATCGATCGACCAATCCGGCGCCACCGTGATGGCGCGATAGGTTTCTCCGGAAAGCCTGTGGATGATCACCTTTGGGTTCAAGAGCTCAAGAAACTCGACGACCAGATCGACATATTCGTCGCGTGCAAAAAGCGGAACTTGTCCCCGTTGGTACAGCTTTTCCAGCGGCGTGTTCTGTATGACGTGCAAGTTATGCAGCTTGACGCCGTCGATGCCGAGACGGTTCAGAAGAGCGGGCGTCGCCAGAATGTCATCGCGAGTTTCGCCGGGAAAGCCGAGAATCAGGTGAGTGCAGATGCGCAGGTCTCGCGCTTTTGCGCGTTCGACCGCGTCGAGGTAATCGTTCAGGTCGTGACCGCGGTTGACCCAGTCAAGGGTTCGATCGTACATGGACTCCAATCCGAGCTCCAGCCACAAATAGGTTTGTTTCGACAGATCGCGAATGAGATCGAGCGTCGCGTCGGGCACACAATCCGGCCGCGTCGCGATCGCGAGACCGACGACGCCGGGAAAATCCAAGGCTTCGCGATAAAGTTTTTCCAACCTGGCTGCGGCATCGTATGTATTGGTGTAACTCTGAAAATAGGCGATGAATTTTCCCGCTTTGTGGCGTCTTTCAATCGCGCGCGCGCCTTGTTCGAGTTGCGCCGTAACGGAAGAGCGCGGCCGGTAATCTCGGGGCGTGTGACTGGCGTTGTTGCAGTAGATGCATCCGCCCACGGCCACGGTGCCGTCGCGGTTGGGGCAGGTGAAGTCGAGGCGCAAGCCGATTTTGTAGACGCGCGCGTTGAAAACATCGCGCAGCTCGCGGTTGAAGGAGTTGAAGCGCTTGCCGCGCCAGCGATCTCTTAATGCGAGAGGAAAATGCATGATTTAACCAAAAAACGGTTAACAAAAAGACTGGAAATACTCAAGGCACGATGAGCCCATGTGACATGATATGCGGAAAGCTCCATGCGCCGTCAAACTACCGCCTCCTTGGTCGCGGAAGTAACGAATAAACCATGCGCTTTTTGCGAATTGGCAGAACGGCTCGAACTTGACAATAGGAGTGGATTGTCTATATTTCAAAGAACGCGACCGCCCGCGCGATTGCCGATGAAAATCTCCGTAGACGAGATTCCTCAATCTCCCAAAGAGATAAAATTCTCAGAAAGCATTGAGGAACTCAACGAAATTTACCGCCGGAGTAAGAACCGGGATTTCAGATTTCCACCCTCCTTAGAGGTGGAATTGGTCTATTATCGCTCCGGCTCGGATTTATTCTTCAGCGGCAGTTTCCGCGGCCGCTTTGCCGGGACTTGCGGCCGTTGCCTGGAAGATTACGAGTTTCCGCTTGACAGTCGCTTCGATTTCGTTTTGACTCCGAGTCCGGCCAAGCCGGAGGCCGGAGCTGAAGAGTTGAGCCGCGAGGAGTTGGGTTTGAGTTATTATTCGAGTGAGCAAATCAACTTAGCGCCGCTGATTGCCGAGCAAGTGATGTTGGCGTTACCCACCGTACCGCTCTGCTCGCCGGATTGCCGGGGCTTATGCGGGACTTGCGGCGTGAATCTAAATCGAGAGTCTTGCAGTTGTACCAGCGCGACGGGCGATCCTCGGATGGCGATTTTCCGCGATCTCAAAGTCGGCCGTTAAACCAGCCCTCGCAACTTTGAAAGCTTGGCCGCGACACCGCGGAGAAAGACGATAGGACTGAATCGATGCCCGTACCGAAGCGAAGAACTTCCAAACGTGTGAAAAACCAGCGCCGCTCCCATGATGGGCTGGCTAAGCCGCAGTGGAGCACCTGTTCCAACTGCGGCGAGACGGTGTTGCCGCATCGCGCCTGCGCTCACTGCGGCTTTTACCGCGGCCGCGCCGTGATCCAAGTCGAAGAAAGTTAGCCGGCTCGCCTCCCTATGCCGAAAATCGCCGTCGATGCGATGGGCGGAGACCACGCGCCCCAGGCGGTCATCGAAGGCGCCCTGCTTGCCGTCCAGCATTTCGCCGTCGAGCTGGTTCTAATCGGCCAGCGCGATACCATCGAGCGCGAACTCGCCAAACATCCCGGCGCGCCGAAATTCGATATCATCGCCACTTCGCAAGTGGTGACGATGCACGAATCTCCCAGTGCCGCCCTGCGTAAAAAAGATTCGTCCATGGCCGTGGCGTTCGATCTCATGCGGCGCGGTGAAGTCGACGCTGTCGTGAGCGCGGGAAACTCCGGCGCCATGATGGCGATTGGCATGTTTGTCATGGGCACGCTATCTCAGGTGGCCCGGCCCGCCATCCTGGTCGTTGTACCGAGCATGGGAAACGGCACGGTGATCGTCGATGCCGGGGCGAACGTCGATTGCAAACCGCGTCATCTGGTCCAATTCGGGCTCATGGGTTCGATTTACTCCCATCGTGTCCTCGGAGTCTCCCAACCACGAATCGGCGTGTTGAGTAACGGAGAAGAGGTTGGCAAAGGCAATGATTTGACCCGAGCGGCGAGCGAACAGCTTGCCGCGATATCGATTAATTACATTGGCTACGTCGAAGGCAGGGATATTTTCAACGGCAAAGTCGACGTTATTGTCTGCGACGGTTTCACCGGGAACATCGCGCTCAAGGCCATGGAGGGCGTGGCAAGCTTCGCCGGCGCCGTGCTAAAGAGCGCTTTTCAAAAGAATGTCTCCAGCCGACTGGGCTATCTGCTGAGCCGCAAATCGTTGGCGGAAGCGTACCGCCGGCTGGATTATGCGGAATACGGCGGCGCTCCCCTGATCGGATTGGATGGCGTGGCGATCGTCGCTCACGGGGGTTCGAGCCCGGTGGCAATCAAAAACGCTATTCGTGCCGCCCGGGACGCGGTCAATCAGGAGATCAATCGGCATATCGCCGAAGCGTTGAGCGAGGCGGACGGCACCGCCGGCGTCAAGAAAGAAGGCTTGCCGCGCAAGCTGTGGGAGCGTTTCAAATCTAAAATCGAGTCACTGGGCGAAAAGACGGAACCAACGAGCGGATCGGAAGAGCGGCGGAAAAGTGACGACTAGCCGGATCGCATTCGTTTTTCCCGGCCAAGGCTCCCAATATGTCGGCATGGGCGAAGATCTCTGCGGCCAGTTTGGCGCCGCAAGAGAGGTTTTTGCCGAGGCGGATGATGCGCTCGGCTTTTCGCTAAGCGAACTTTGCTTCAGCGGTCCTGAAGCGGACCTCAAGCTGACCGAAAATACCCAGCCGGCGATTCTCACGGTCTCGATCGCCGCTCTCAGAGTGCTGGAGGCCGAAACGCGGATTCGACCGGCGTTTGTCGCCGGCCACAGTCTCGGCGAATATAGCGCGCTGGTCGCCGTCGGAGCGCTTTCGTTCCGCGACGCCGTCAAGGTCGTGCGCGCGCGCGGCCGCTTGATGCAGCGAGCCGTGCCCGCGGAGCATGGCGCCATGGCGGTGGTGTTGGGGTTGGCCACGGACGCCGTGCGCGCGCTTTGCGCGGAGGCGAGCCACGGCCAAGTCGTAGCGCCGGTAAACTATAACGGCGGCGGTCAGGTTGTTATCGCCGGAGCCAAAAACGCCGTATCGCGAGCCGTGGCGTTGGCCAAAGAAGCCGGCGCAAAGCGGGTTTTGGACTTGCCGGTAAGCGCGCCGTTTCATTGCCGGCTGATGCAACCGGCCGCCGACGGTTTAAAAGAGGCGTTGAGAGATATTCCCGTCCATTCTTTTAGCGTCGGCGTGGTTACCAACGTCGAAGCCGACGTCAATCTCGACGCCGTCCGTGTGAAATCGCTTCTGGTCGAACAGGCCGTCCACCCGGTGCGGTGGGAAGAGTCGGTGCAAAGGCTGGCCGCTTTGGGTTGCGATCGCGCCATAGAAATCGGTCCCGGTAAGGTGCTTAAAGGGCTCATAAAAAGAATCGTGCCGGCCATGGAGGTTGCCAACTTCGAAGCGCCTCAGGATTTATCGCGCGTCGCGGCGGTATAGCGCATGAACCTGACAGGTCAAGTCGCACTGGTCACGGGCGCGGGCCGAGGAATCGGCAGCGCGGCCGGCTTGGCACTGGGACAGGCCGGCGCCTACGTGATCGTCAATTATCTCAGCAATCAGGCGGCCGCCGAGGAATCATTGGCGGCCATACTCGCGCAAGGCGGCCAAGGCGAGCTTTGTCGGTTCGATATCGCGGCGGAAGGCCAGGTTGACGAAGCGATAAAGAAAATCATTGACGGGCACAAAAAAGTTGATATTCTCGTCAACAATGCCGGCGTTACCTCCGATAATCTACTGATGCGAATGAAGCCGGCGGATTGGGATCAGGTCATCGGTACCAATCTCAAGGGCACCGTCCTCTGCACTAAGATCGTTTCTCGCTACATGATTCGCCAGCACTATGGCCGAATCATCAATCTTTCGTCGGTGGTGGCGCAGACGGGCAACGTGGGACAATCGCTCTACGCTGCGTCGAAGGCGGGGATCATCGGGTTTACCAAGGCCATGGCTAGGGAATTGGCATCACGCGGTGTTACAGTGAACGCAGTGGCGCCGGGCTTTATCGAAACGGAAATGACGGTCAAGCTGCCCGACAAGTTGCGCCAGGACTTTCTTAACGCGATTCCACTTGGCCGTTTTGGCACTTGCGCGGAAGTAGCCGAAATGATTCTATTTCTCGCTGGAGCGCAAGCCGGCTATATAACAGGCCAAGTGTTCAACGTTAATGGCGGGCTGTACATGTGATGAAGAATCTGTAGCAGGAGGTAAGTGAAGATGGCGGCATCGGTTCAGGCCAGGGTGAAGGAAATCGTATGCGAGCAATTGGGAGTAAGCGCGGAAGAGGTGACCCCGGAGGCGTCCTTTATTGAAGATTTGGGGGCAGACTCGCTGGACATCGTCGAATTGGTCATGGCACTGGAAGAAGAGTACGAGATGGAGATCTCCGACGAGGACGCGGAGAAGATCAAGACGGTCCAGGATGTCATCGCCTATATCGAAGCTCATCGCTAGGGCTTCCCGGCAATCTGCTTAGCGGTGGGGCGGAGGGTCGCCCTGCTTTGACCCGGAAATTTCGTAAGTCGCAGGGAGTGGAACTCGAAAGCCACGGCTCTGCGATTTTCTTTATCAGCAGAACGATTTTGACGAAGTTGGCCACTCAGTTGAGCAGACCATGATCGCTTTCGGATGCGACCACGGCGGCGTCGATCTCAAGGAATTTTTGTTGAAATATCTGCGCTCCCAGGGCTTGGATGTTCGCGACTTCGGCACTCAGGGACGGGAATCCGTGGACTATCCGGATTTCGCCAAGGAAGTTTCCCGCCGTGTCTCTTCGGGACAAGCCGAGCGAGGCGTGCTGATTTGCACCAGCGGCATCGGCATGTCCATCAGTGCCAATAAATTTCCCGGCGTGCGCGCCGCACTGGTGCAGGACGTCGATAGCGCGCGGTCGAGCCGCGAACACAACAATGCTAATATTTTGGTTCTGAGCGGCGCGAAGACCGATGGTTTATTGGCTCAGCAGATCGTCGAAGCCTGGCTGGCAACGCCGTTTGCCGGCGGCCGCCACCAGCGACGCATCGACAAAATCCAACAGATCGAAGCCGATCTCGGTATTCAGCTGACTCATCAACGGACCAAGCAAGAGTAAAACCGCCAAAGGAAAAACATGTCATTCCTGGACAAAACCGATCCGCAGGTTTTTGCCGCGATAGAAAAAGAGACGCAACGGTTGGAAGACAATCTGGAACTGATTGCATCCGAGAACGTGGTCAGCGAAGCGGTGCTGGAAGCCCAGGGCTGCGTCATGACCAACAAGTACGCCGAAGGTTACCCCGGCAAACGCTACTACGGCGGCTGCGAATTCGTCGACGAAGTTGAATCGCTGGCCATCGCGCGCGCCAGGGAGCTGTTCGGCGCCGACCACGCCAACGTGCAAGCGCATTCCGGTTCGCAGGCCAACATGGCGGTCTACTTGTCGGTGCTCAGGCCGGGCGATCTGTATCTCGGCATGAACCTCGCCCATGGCGGTCATCTCTCCATGGGCAGTCCGGTCAACTTTTCCGGATTCATTTATAAAGTTGTTCCGTACGGCGTGTCGGAAAAGACCGAAACCATCGACTATGATGAAGTCAAGCGACTTGCCATGGAGCACCGGCCCAAATTGATTGTCGCCGGTGCCAGCGCGTATCCCCGGATCATCGATTACGCGAGATTTCGCAAAATCGCCGACCAAGTCAACGCGCTGTTGATGGTCGACATGGCTCATATCGCCGGTTTGGTCGCCGCCGGGCTCCATCCCAGTCCGGTTCCGTACGCCGACTTCGTCACGACTACGACACACAAGACCTTGCGCGGACCGCGCGGAGGTCTGGTGCTGTGCAAGGCGGAGCACGCCAAAACGCTCGACAGCAAAGTGTTTCCTGGCATGCAGGGCGGACCTCTGATGCACGTGATCGCCGCCAAAGCCGTGGCGTTGAGAGAGGCTTTGAGCGCTGAATTCAAAACTTATCAGCAGCAAATCGTCAAGAATGCTCAGGTGCTCGCCCGGACTTTGATGCAGAAAGGATTTCGCCTGATTTCCGATGGCACCGACAATCATTTGATGTTAGTCGATTTGCGCAAGTCGGAGCTGACCGGCAAAGTCGCCCAGGAAACTCTGGACAAAGCGCGCATCACGGTCAATCGGAATGCCGTGCCGTTCGACACGCGCTCGCCGTTCGTGACCAGCGGCGTCCGCATCGGCACCCCGGCGGTGACGACGCGCGGCATGAAAGAAAACGAAATGGCGGCGATCGGCGACTTCATTTCACGGGCGCTCAATCACGCCGGCGACGACGAAGCGCTCCGATTGATCGGCGCGGAAGTGGGCACGCTGTGCAAAAAATTTCCGGTCTATCCGCACCGGCTGCGAAAGGCTTGAGCGGGATGGCCGAGAGTCGAAGGCTTGTTGACAATTCTCGATTTTACATTCTCGACCTGCGATTGACGCCATGAAGTGTCCGTTCTGCCACCAGACCGAGAACCGCGTCATCGACTCGCGGTTGAGCAAAGACAGCAACATGATCCGGCGCCGCCGCGAGTGCGAGCATTGCAACCGCCGCTTTACGACTTACGAGCGGGTCGAAGAGATGATGCCGCTGGTGATCAAAAAAGACGGCCGGCGAGAAACCTATGACCGGCTCAAGATCATCAATGGCCTGAAGCGCGCTTGCGAAAAGCGCCCGGTCAGCATCAATACGATCGAGGCGATTACCGATCGCATCGAACGCGCCGTGCAGGAGCGCGGCGAGAAGGAGATTGCCAGCTCGGTGATCGGCGAAACGTTGATGCGCGAATTGCATGACACGGATCCGGTGGCCTATGTGCGGTTTGCCTCGGTATATCGTTCTTTCAAGGACATCAATGAGTTCATGGTCGAGCTGGAAGAGTTGCTGAAGGAGCGCAAGGGCGCGCCCGGGTCGAAGGTGACCGAGCTCCGGCAGAAAAGGGATTAGCCTCTTTGTCCGTATCTCGCCGGCGCAAGCAAGACGAGTATTATCTCCGCATGGCCTGCCGTTTGGCGAAAAAGGCGGCCGGCCGCACCAGTCCCAATCCGCTCGTGGGCGCCGTTCTAGTGCGCCAAGGAAAAATCGTCGGGCGCGGATATCACCGCTTCGCCGGCGGCGATCACGCCGAGATCGTCGCGCTCAAGCGCGCCGGCGCGAGAGCGCGTGACGCGACCCTGTACATAACCTTGGAGCCGTGCAGCCATCACGGCCGCACCCCGCCTTGCACCGGCGCTTTGATTCGCGCCGGCGTCAAGGAAGTCGTCTGCGGTGTCAAGGATCCCAATCCGCTGGTGGCGGGGCGTGGTGCTCGCCGGCTCAGGCGCGCCGGCATTCGAGTTCGCTGCGGCGTGCTCGAACAGGAATGCCGCAGCCTGATCGAAGCTTTCACGAAATACATCACCCGGGGCGTGCCCTTCGTGACGCTCAAGCTGGCCGCCACGCTCGACGGCAAAATCGCCGCCGCGACCGGCGACTCGCGCTGGATCAGCGGCGAAAAGTCGCGCCGTACGGTCCATCGCATGCGCAATGAGCTCGACGCGGTCCTCGTCGGTCTCGGCACGGTCAAGGCCGACGATCCGCAATTGACTTGCCGGATTCCGCGCGGGCGCAATCCCTGGCGCATTGTCTTGGATAGCCGTCTGCGTATTTCGCTATCGGCCAAGATTCTGCGGCATCCTGATCCGGAAAAAACCATCGTGGTCACGGGGGCCGGTGTTGCCCCGGCCAAGGTTCGCGCGCTTCAGGCCCTGGGCGCGCAGGTGTGGCGGTCGCCGGCCAGGGGAAATGAAATATCGTGGCGGCCGCTGCTGAGGAAACTCGCGGAGTCGGGAATCGGCAGCGTGATGATTGAAG
>Ga0268386_10001128_pt1 | contig 18080 bp, 20 predicted proteins | sample RVTome_15_FD_200260 | JGI IMG/M metagenome (GOLD analysis project Ga0268386, IMG submission 200260) | Soil microbial communities from uranium-contaminated site in the Upper Colorado River Basin, Wyoming, United States - RVT150D86... ...
GCTGGAGCTCGCCCGCTGAGAGATTCGTTACGTAGCGGTCCGCCAGAGCCCGCATGTCCGTTCGCTCGAGGGCCGAGGCGACGACGACGCGGTCCGCGTCGCCCGGCGGACTGAACGAGCCCAGATAGGGGTTCCGGCCGAGCGCCACGTACTCGCGCACCCGGACGGGAAACCCGTCCTCCTCGGTCGACGAGACGAAGGCCATGCGGCGGGCCAGGTCCCGGCGCGGCCAGTCGCCGCTCGCGCGGCCCTCGATGAACGCCTCGCCGCGTTCGCAGGGGAGCAAGCCGGCCAGCGCCCGGAGCAGCGTGCTCTTCCCCGCCCCGTTGGGGCCAAGCACGGCCGTGTGGACGCCCGCCGCGAACTCGAGGCTCACGTCGCGCATCGCCCATTCCGCCGAACCAGGATAGCGCGCCCAGGCGTCCGAGAGTCCGAGATTCACGGTCCGGTTCCGCGTCGAAGGAGCACGAGAAAGAACGGGACGCCGACCAGAGCCGTCACCACGCCGATCGGGATCTCGATCACACCCCATGGACCGCGGGCGAGCGCATCGGCGAACGCGAGCACGCCGGCGCCGGCCAGGCACGACAGTGGCAGCACGCGGCGGTGATCGCTGCCCCACAGGATGCGCACGGCGTGCGGCACGACGAGCCCGACGAACCCGATGATCCCGGCTACGGCCACCGTCGCCGCGGCCAGCAAGCTGCCGAGCACGTAGGCGGCGCGCTTCGTCCGCTCGACCTCGGTGCCGAGCGCGGCGGCCGCTTCTTCCCCGAGGGACAGGGCGTTGAGGTCGCGGGCCAGCCGGAACGCGAGCAGCGCGGCGGGAACTGCGTAAGCGGCGAGAATCAAGTTCATCCGCCATGACACGCCCGACAGGCTGCCGAGTGTCCAGAAGTAGGCCGTCCGCAGCACCTCGTCGGGCCCGAGCGTGAGAATCAGGGTGATGCAGGCGCTCAGGAAGGCGCTCGTCACAACGCCCGCGAGGATCAGCACGCGCGTGTCCATCCGGCCTGCCACCCGGGCAACCCGGAACACAACGGCAATCGCCGCCAGACCGCCGACCAGGGCCGCCAGTGGGAGGGCAAAACCGGCCGCCGCCGCGATGCCGGTCGCGAGCGCCAGCACGGCGCCGAGCGCCGCCCCCGACGACACGCCGAGCAGATACGGCTCGGCCAGCGGGTTGCGCAGGAGCGCCTGGAACAGGCTTCCCGAGACCGCCAGCGCCGCACCGACGAGCAGCGCCGCCGCCACGCGCGGACCACGGATGTGGAGCAGGATGAGCCGCGACTGCGGCTCCCCGTCGCCCGACAGCACGGCGGCGATCTCGCCGGGTCCGAGGCCTGCGGGCCCCGTGACCAGGCCCGTCACGACGGCGAGCGCGACGAACCCGGCGAGCGTCGGATACGGGGGCAGACGCACGCTCACTGGGACTCTTCCGCAAACGCCTCGGGATGGATGACCGCCGCCAGGGTGCGCACCGCCCGACCGATCCGCGGCCCCAGTCGGTGGAGCGGGTCGGCCTCGACGCGACGCACGTTGCCCGTGCGCACGGCGCGCAGGCTCGACCACGTCGGTCGCTCCGCGGGATGCGAGGTCCCGCCCCATGCCCCGCTGACCGGGAACAGGATGAGGTCGGGGTCGCGCAGCGCGATCGCCTCTAGCGAAATCGTGGGCGACGGCGCCCCGACGTCGTGGAACGCGTTCCGGCCGCCGGCGATCGTGATCAGCGTGTCGAGATAACTGCCGTGGCCGATCGTGATCGGAGGTGGGTACGCGATGTCGTAGTAGACGACCGGCCGCTCGAGGTCCGCCGTTCGCGAAGCGACGTCGTCGAGCTCACGCGCGATCGCCTCCCACAGCGAGTCGGCCGCCGCCCCGCGCCCCAGCAGGCGGCCCAACCGCTCGATCGCGCTCCGCAGCTCGGGCAGGCGATTCATCCGCAGGGCGAGCGACGGCACGCCGAGCCGCTGGAAGTCGTCCACCGACCGGGCGTTGTCGGACCCGGCGATCAGCAGGACCAGGTCGGGGCGCCTGTCGACCACCCGCTCGACGTCGGCCCCGATCGCACGGCCCACGTCGGGCACCGACTCCACGCCGCGTGGATAGTCGTCGTACGTCGAGCGCCCGACGAGGCAGGCCTCCGCGCCGAGCGCGTAGAGGATTTCGGTGGCGGCGGGAATCAGCGAGACGATCCGGCAGGGCGGATGGTCGAACTCGATCCGCCGCCCGAGATCGTCGATGATCAGGATCGGCGGCGACACGTTCTGGGCCGAGGCTTCAGGCGCGCCGGCCCCGGCGCCGGCCACGAGGCACAGGGTGACGGCGAGCCCGACCAGCCGTCTGCCGCGTCCGCTGAGCGTCAAGAAACCCCGTCCTTCGGGAAAAGGCGGGGTTCCACCCGAGCGCTTCGGGCCCGCCCACACTCTTCCCGCGAAGAGTTCGAAGTGGGCGAGAACGGAGCACGTCTCCTGGCTCGAGGTCCGGCCGCGACCTTCCCGGAGCGTCGCTCCAGTGGTCATGCGTGCGGTCGGAGGATCCCCTCGGGGATCCGATCCTCTCACAGTGGCGGGGCCGCGTCGGAGTTACACCGACTTCCGTCCGCCCCGTCCTCGTCTGCTGCTGTGACTACGTGTCCAGTCTAGGTGTCGGGCGGCGGGGTCCGCAAGCGGGGGGGGTGCGGGAGTTCGCCGCTTACTCCCGCCGGATGGCGAGCACCGCCGGCAGGACGTGCTCCGTCAGCAGGCGGTCGGCGAGCGGGTGGGCGTCGCGGCGGCCGAAGTTCGTCGTCGTCAGAACCACGACCACTCCCGGTCCGGGAACGACTGTGACGCGGTTTCCCCCCAGCCCGCTCATATAGAACGCCTCGACGTTTCGTTCTCCGGCGGCGTAGACCTTCAGCCACCACAGGTATCCGTACTCGGTCGCGTCGTCGATCTGCGCCCGCGGTCGTGTAGAGGCCTCGATCCAGTCGGCAGGAATGAGCTGGCGGCTGCCAACTCTCCCGCCGTTCCGGTAGAGCTCGGCGAAAGCGAGCAGATCGCGGCTGCGGAGCCCAAGGCCCCCACCGGTCATCGGAACGCCCCGGGGCGTGAACTGCCATGCGGGATTCGTGATCCCGAGGGGCTCGAACAGGAGCTCTTGCGAATACTCCTCGACCGATTGCCCGGTCGCCCGCTCGAGCAGTTCGCCGAGGATCACGACGCCGGCCGTGCAGTAGCTGAAGCTGCGACGGTAGGGCGACGCCTCCGGCCTCGGCGACCAAGGCGGGAAACCGCGCACCGGAAGGTCGAGGCCGAATCCCGTCCAGTCCTCGATCAGGTACATCCGTTCCTCGTTGCCCCGCGAGAACGAGTTCCAGTCGTCGCACTCGAGGACCGAGGACATGGTGAGAAAATCCTCGATGGTGATCGCGTCCTTGCGCGGATCGGGGTTTCCGAACGCGCGATCCGGGAAGTACGAGAGCACGGTGGATTCGACGCCGCCGAGTTCCCCGCGGCCGATCGCCAGGCCGACGAGCGCGCCGGTGATCGTCTTCGTGACCGAGCGAGTGTTCCGCCGGGCCTCAGGTCCGAGGCCGTCGAAGTAACGCTCGTACACGAGTCGGCCGTCGAGTGAAACGAGCAGGCTCGTGACGGCGCCAAACTCCCCCGCCTCGATCAGGGCCGTCATTCGGTCGAGATCCGACTCCGCAATCTCCTGAACCGCCCCCTCGACCCGCCCGGGCAGCGTCAGCAGAGAAATCGAGACGACGACCACCGCCGCCCCACGCCCACCAGCCCCGAACACCCCTGTCACGCCGCACGTCCCGTCCACCACAACGCCCCCGCCGCCGCGAGCAGGCCCGTACCGACCGCCAGCCAGATCCACACCCAGCGGTCGGCCCGACCTCCGCCGCCGGTCGCCACAAGACGGACCTCGAGGTTCTCGCCCCGTTCGAGCGACGCGCCCTCGTACCGGTGCACGAGGCGGCCGGCGCGCGTGGAAGTCTCGGCGTGCGCGGCGCCCCGCACCTCGGCGTCGGCGCCGGCCACGACGAGCTCGACGCGCGCCGTCGGATGCTCGATGGGCAGCTGGAGGGTCTCGCCGGGTACGCGGTAGGTGTAGCTCAACCGGACGCCGGCCGGCGGGATCATGGAGCGGAGTCGGGCGCGGCCTTCGAGGAACTCGACGGCGCCGGTCGGCATCTGGCCCTCGAGCTCTTCAACCTGTGCCGCCTCGTCGGGAAGCGCCGTCGACCACAGGGCCAGGGTGTCGGACGCGGCGACGAGGGTCCGATCGGCCGGGCCGATCACGTCGATCACTTCAGCCACGTCGAGGCCGCCGTCGGGATCAGGGGTGACGACGACGTGGCGCACCGCGACGCGAAGGTCGGCGGGCGCGGTCGCGACGGCGCTGGTGTCGTACACGACGACCTCGTAGGGACCCTCGGGCTCGAGGCCGGCGTGCAGCGCCGGGCCGAAATAGCGCACGCCCTGGTGGCGAGCGGCCACGAGGAACAGGGGACGCTCCTCGTCGTCGGACAGGAAGAAGCGGAAGGAGCCGTCGGGGCCGGTCACGGCCGAATCGACGACGGAGCCGCCGTCGGCGGTCACGCGGTGAAGTTCGACGGTCATCGAGGGGACGCCCACCCGCTCCACCGGCTCGGGCTCCGCCGCGAGGTCGAGGACGTCACGGCCGTCTCCGGCGTTTCCGACGCGCACGACGCGTCCGCTGAGCGAGGGGGGCGGTTCCCGCGCGGCGTCCTGCGCGGCCGCCCCGGCCGGCGACGCGAGCAGGGCGACGAGCAGAGTGGCGAGTAACCCGGCGGCCACGACGGTGGACCGCGCGCGGCGGCTCACGGCTGGAAGCGTCCGAAGTCTTCCGGGTCGAGGCTCTTGAGGTACTCGCGCAGTTCGGCCGGATCCGACGTACCGCCGGTGGTGCCGGGATCGGGCCGCGGAATCACGTCCTCCCCCGCCGTCGCCCATGGCTCCTCGTCCTCGATCCCCTCCCCCTGCGGCTGGATCTCGATCGGCATCCGGTCGAGCAGGTCGTCCGCCACGAAGATCGGCGCGCTGGCTCGAAGGGCGAGGGCGACGCTGTCGCTCGGGCGCGAGTCGACCGTCATCACCTGCGCCCCGCGGCGCAGGATGAGCGAGGCATAGTAGGTATTCTCGACCACCCGATGAATCTGCACGCGCACGACTTCCCCGCCGAGCTCGCCGATCACGCTGTCGAGGAGGTCGTGGGTCATCGGCCGCGGGAACTCGATGCCGGCCAGCACCATGGCGATGGCGCTCGCCTCGCCGGGCCCGATCCAGATGGGAAGGATGCGCTCGCCCCCGGATTCCTTGAGGATGACGACGGGAGTGCGGGACGCCTTGTCGAGGCCGAGACTCGACACCTCGACCCGCGTCAGCTCTGCACCTCCGTCGAACGATTCCGGCATGTTACTCAGCTCCGCTCAGGTACCGAGGTCCCAGGACGCGAGGTAACGTTCCTGCTCCGGGGTCAGTACGTCCAGCGCGACGCCCATCGCCTCGAGCTTAAGACGCGCGATCTCGCGGTCGATCGCCTCGGGCACCCGGTAGACCTTCCGCTCGAGCGGCTCGTCGTGCCGCTCGAGCAGATACTCGGCGCCCAGCGCCTGGTTGGCGAACGACATGTCCATCACGGCCGCCGGGTGTCCCTCGGCCGCCGCCAGGTTGATCAGCCGCCCGCGCGCCAGGATGATCACCCGCTTGCCATCCAGCCTGTACTCTTCGACCAGCGGCCGGACCTCCACGGGCTCCGCGTCGGCGATCTCGTGCAGGCCGGCGACGTCGATCTCGACGTCGAAGTGTCCGGAGTTCGCGACGATCGCGCCGTCGCGCATCGCCCGGAAATGCTTCTCGCGGATGACGCTGGTGTTGCCGGTCAGGGTGAGGAACAGATGGCCGAGCGGGGCCGCCTGTTCCATCGGCATGACCTCGAACCCGTCCATCGTCGCCTCGAGGGCCACCACCGGATCGATCTCGGTGACGATCACCCGGGCGCCCGCGCCGCGGGCCCGCATCGCCACGCCGCGTCCGCACCAACCGTAGCCGGCCACCACGACGGTCGAACCGGCCAGCAGCAGGTTCGTCGCCCGCACGACGCCGTCGAGGGTGGACTGCCCGGTGCCGTAGCGGTTGTCGAACAGGTGCTTGGTCATGCTGTCGTTGACCGCGATGACCGGGAACTGGAGCACCCCGTCGGCCGCCATCGCGCGCAGGCGGATGATGCCGGTCGTCGTCTCCTCGGTGCTGCCCGAGATCCCGCCGACCAGGCCAGCGCGCTCGTCGGCGTCCAGGCCGCTCACCCAGTCGCGCACCGGCGGCGCGAGATCGTCGAGCCGGTCGAGGGCGATCATGTGCAGCGCGCCCACCACGTCGGCCCCGTCGTCCATCGTCACCTGCGGGCGATGCGCGAGCGCCGCCTGGATGTGCCGGTAGTAGGTCTCGTTGTCCTCGCCGCGGATCGCGTGCACGGCGATCCCGAGCTCTTCGACCAGCCAGGCGGCCACGTCGTCCTGGGTCGACAGCGGGTTCGAGGCGCACAGCAGCACGTCGGCGCCGCCCGCCTTCAGGGTCCGCATCAAGTTCGCCGTCTCGGTGGTCACGTGCAGGCAGGCCGACATTTTCACGCCCTCGAGCGGGCGCTCCCGCTCGAACCGCTCGCGGATCAGGCGCAGGACCGGCATGAACTGCTCCGCCCACTCGACTCGGCGTCCGCCCGCCGCCGCGAGCGAGCTGTCGGCGATGTCGGAGAGACTGCGGCGCGCGTCTGTCATCGATTCCATTCTATTGTCGACTCCCGCTGTGAGTATGTCGTCGTCCGTCGTCATGCGCCCAACCGGTCCTTCAGCCGAACCGGGCCTTCAACCGCTCGACCCGGTCGAGCCGCTCCCAGCTGAACCCGCCGTCGGGCTCGGGCTCGCGCCCGAAGTGCCCGCCGTTGGCCGTGCGCTCGAAAATCGGGCGCCGGAGGCCGAGGGCCTTCGTGATCCCGTCGGGGGTCAGGTCGAACACCTCCCGGACGGCCGCCTCGAGCTCTTCGTCGGAGCGCTCCGATGTGCCGAACGCGTCGAGCATCACCGAGACCGGCTCGGCCACGCCGATCGCGTAGGCGAGCTGGACCTCGACCCGGCGCGCCAGCCCCGCCGCCACGATGTTCTTCGCCACCCAGCGGGCCGCGTAGCTGGCCGACCGGTCGACCTTCGACGGGTCCTTGCCGCTGAACGCGCCCCCGCCGTGGGCGCCGGCGCCGCCGTACGTGTCCACGATGATCTTCCGCCCCGTGAGCCCGGCGTCGCCGTGCGGTCCGCCGATCACGAACCGTCCGGTCGGGTTGATGTGGAGTGCGACACGCGCGGGATCGTAGAGGTCCGCCGGCAGCACCGGGCGGATCACCTCGCGCTCGAGGGAATTCCGCAGCTCCTCGATGTCGTCCATGTCGTCGTGCTGGGCCGACAGGACGACGGCGGTGATCTCCGACGGGACCTCGTCGACGTAGCGGACGGTGACCTGCGCCTTTCCGTCGGGACGGAGCCACGGCAGCTCGCCCGAGCGCCGCACCTCGGCCAGCCGGCGGGTGAGCCGGTGGGCGAAGGTGATCGGTGCCGGCATCAGCTCGTCCGTCTCGTCCGTCGCGTATCCGAACATCATCCCCTGGTCGCCGGCCCCGCCCGTCACCACCCCCTGGTTGATGTCGGCCGATTGGAGGTGGATGTGGTCCTGGAACACGAAAGTCCGCGACGCGAACTCGAGCTCCGGCCGATCGTAACCGATCTCCGCCACCGTCCGGCGCGCGATCGCTTCGTAGTCGACCGGCCCCGCGTCGCCGGGCACGTAGCGGATCTCGCCGGCCAGGATGACGCTGTTCGTCGTCACGAGCGTCTCGCAGGCCACGAAGCTCTGCGGAGCCACCGCAAGAACGGCGTCGAGCACGGCGTCGGAGATCCGGTCGGCGACTTTGTCAGGATGTCCCTCGGCCACCGACTCCGAGGTGAACAGGTACGTACTCGGCACGCTCTCCCGCTTTCAGTTGTGGAAGCCAGCCAAGCTACCGGGCCTCTATTCGCCCGACAACCGTGCGGCGTCGCCCTCGAACACTCCCCGATCCTCCAGGTAGGCCGCGACCTCGGCGCGGCACGCCGCCCCGTCCTCCCAGTCGGCCCCGTCGACCAGCTTCCGCAGCTCAGCGGCCACAACGCCGCGCGCCACCTCACGCTGCTCGGTCAGGGTCGAGAGCGAGATGCTGAACCGCCGGAATCCGAGCCCGATCAGCACGGCCAGGCCTACGGGATCGCCGGCCAGCTCGCCGCATACGCCCACCGGGAGGTCGTGGGTCCGGCACGCTCGCACGATGCGGCGGTACTGGGCGAGCAGCGCCGGGTGCAGCGGCTCGAACACGGCGGCCAGCTTCGCGTTTCCGCGGTCGACCGCCAGCACGTACTGGGTCAGGTCGTTGGTTCCGAGGCTGACGAAGTCGACGTGCGGCGCGATCCGGTCGAGAAGCTCGACCGCCGCCGGGGTTTCGACCATGATCCCGAGCGGCACCCGCCCGGCGGGCGCCGCCTCGCCAAGCTCGTCGTACACGCGGCCGATCAGGGCGCGAGTGCGCTCGATCTCGTCCACCGAGGTGACGAACGGGATCAGGATCTTGAGGTCTCCATGGGCCGACGCCCGGACGGCCGCCCGGAGCTGGTTGAGGAACAGGTCCGGCAGGTCGAGGCAGACCCGGATCGCGCGCCAGCCGAGGTACGGGTTCTCTTCCCGCGGCATCTCGAGGAACATGGGGAACTTGTCGCCGCCCAGATCGAAGGTGCGCAGCACGACTTCGCGGTCGGGAAACGCCTCGACCGCCATCCGGTAGGCTTCGTACTGCTCGGCCTCGCTCGGGATCTCGCGGTGGCCGATCACCAGGAACTCCGACCGGAACAGGCCGACGCCCGCCGCGCCCAGCGTCCTCGCCCGCGCCACCTCGTCGGGCCGATCGACGTTTGCCTGGATCGTGACTTCGACCTCGTCCGCCGTACGGGTCGGACGCTCGGGCGAAGCCTCGACCAGCCGTTCGCGTCGCGCCTCGAGTCTCACCACCCCGCGGCGAAACGCCTCGATCTCGGGCTCGTCCGGATCGCACACGATCCGGCCCGTCCGGCCGTCGATCAATGCCCGGCAGCCGTGCGGCAGCGCCTCGAGGGCGGCCGTCACGCCCACCACGGCTGGGATCCCGAGCGACTTCGCGATCAGCACCGAGTGGCCGGCGCGCGACCCGCGCTCGGTCACGAATCCTACGACCCGGGCCGCGTCGAGCCGCGCGGCGAGACTCGGAGGCAGGTCGCGCGCCACGAGAATCAGCGGCTCGTCGCCTTCCGGGATCTCGGGCTCGGGCAGATCGAGCAGAGTCGAGAGGACGCGGTGCCGGACGTCGTGCAGGTCGGACAGTCGGTCGATCTCCATCGTCTTGCCGGAATCGAGCAAGCGCACCCGGTGCTCGAGCATCTGGAGGTCGAAGGCGCGCTCCGCCGCGAGGTAGTTCTCGCGAATGTAGGCGAGCGTCCCTTCCTCGATCATCGGGTCGTCGACCATCAACATCTGCGCTTCGAACATCCCGGCGTCGTACGGCCCGAACCGGTCGCCCGTCTCGGTCTTGAGCGCCTCGAGTCGCTCACGGGCCGCGGCGCGCGCCTGCTCGAACCGGCGCACCTCGGCCTCGACCTCCTCGGGCGCGATCGTACGGTGCGGCACCGGGGCCGCCTCGGCCTCGAGCCGGTGCACGCGTCCGAGCGCCCGTCCCGGCGCCGCGCCGATTCCCTCCACCGTGCTCACGCCCGTACCGACCCGCCGCCGGCGTAGTTCTCGCCGAAGCCGCTCTCGACCAGGGCGGCCAGCGCCTCGACGGCCTCGGCGGCGGCAGGCCCCTCGGCGCGGATCCGCACCGTCGAGCCGCACTCGGCCGCCAGCATCATCACGCCCATGATGCTCTTGCCGTTCACCTCGAGGTCTCCCTTGGCAATGTAAATCTCGCAGTCGAAGCGCGAAGACAGCTTGACGAACGCCGCCGCGGGCCGGGCGTGGAGCCCGAGCTCGTTCGGAATCGTCACGTGGCGCGCAGGTCCCGACTCGATCTCGTTGCCGCTCATGGTCCTCCGCCCCGCAGGGCGAGCAGTGTCCAGATTACGGGAATCGACAGCAGAAGCCCGATCGCCAGCCGCCCGAACCGGTTCGGCCAGCGGAACGCCGGAACCGCCGTCAGTCCGGCGACCAGCAGCAGGGGGAGGCTGACCGCGCCGGGCCCGGCCGTCGCGAAGATCTCGCGACCGAGCAGCACGGCCGCCGCCCCGAGCAGGAACATGGTAACCGGCCACAGGCGATCCGTCAGCCGCTCGAGCGGAAACTCCCTGAGCAGGCGCCCGACCGTCCGCCCGTGTTCCCAGCCGCGGCGGAAGCCCCAGTAGCGCACCCACAGGTGACCGGCGTTGTACGGCGCGAGAAACGCGAGAGCACACACCAGCGGGCTCGCCCCGAAACCGTACAGCGTGACCCCCAGCAGCAGGCACAGCGGGCGCCACTCCGCCCAGATCGTCCGATCGCCGAGGGTGCCGAGCGGGCCGCGCAGCGCCGTCCGAAACCGCCGGATCTCGTCTTCGCTCGCTCCGTCGGCCTCCATCCGAGCCAGCGCTCCCACGGCCACGGCGCTCATATACGGATGCGAGTTGAACGACTCCAGGTGCCGCAGCATCGCCGCCTCGAGGGCGGGCGGATCGCCGGCGTGGACGCGGCGGAGCAGCGGGAGCATGGCGTAGGCGAGGCCGGGACCGATCATGGTCGGGTAGTTCCACAGGCTCTGCACGGCGAACGTCCTCCGCCAGGCGCGCCGCATGTCCCGCGGCTGCGGGTTCACGGAAGATTCCAAAGGAGGGCCGCCGCGATGGCGGCGCCGAGCAGCACCATCGCCCAGGCGCGGCCGTCGGGCGCCGTCGTGCGGGCGCCGGCGCCGATCGACGCGGCCAGCGCCGTGACCAGCGCGGCCGCTCCGAACGCCGCTTCGCCGCCGGCCACCGGCATTCCGGCGGCCAGCGCCGCCGCCAGGGTCACCGGGACGAGGAAGCCCGCCGTGACGAGCGCGCCGCGCCCGAAGTCGATCGCCAGGGCGGCGGCGACCCGGCGCTCGAGCCGACCGGGGCTGGCGGCCAGCGCCGGCCTATCGGCCACCAGGCGGCCGTTCAGCCGGCGACGCGCGTGTCCGGCGTAGGATCCCGCCCAACCGGTGGCCCAGCCCCCGATCAGAGCGGCGACGAGTGCCTCGATCGACGCGGCGCCCGCGGCGGCGTAGGCGGCGCCGGCGACGAGCCCCGCCGGTCCGGTGTCGGGATACTTCGCGGCGCCATAAGGGGGATGCCGCATGCTGAGTAGCTCGAGCACGGCGCCGACCAGCATTCCGCCTACCGGGCGACCGACCATCGCCCCGCCGATCGTCGCGGAGACGAACGGACGCGACACCATGATCTGCGGGAACGAGACGGCGTCGAGGGCCAGCAGCCCGCCGAGCCCCACGAGCAGCAGCCAGATGCCCGGGGTGAGGGCCAGCTCAGTCAAGGGCACCAAGCAACTCCTCGAGGTCGACCTGGCGCGATGTCGGCAGGTCGCGCGCGCTCACCCTCACTCCGGCCTCCGAGATCGCCCGCAGATCGTCGGCTTCGTCCGGCCGCAGCGATACGTAGCGCAGCGCCCGGCGACGGCCGGGCGCATCGTGCAGCCCGCCCACGTTGACCCGCCGGCCCGACAACAGCCCGGCGCTGGCGATCGCCCGCATGGCCGAGGTCGAGCGGGTGAGCAGCGCACCCGCTCCCGGCGCCTCGAGCAGCTCGGGCAGCCGGGTGGAAATCTCGGCCTCGGACACGAACTCGATCCGGGCCCCGGGCGGCAGGCCGGCGGAGTACAGGTCCTGCTCCCAGTCGCTGGCCGCCAGCTCGTCGTCCACCACTACGTAGCGCTCGAGGCCGAGGCGCATGCCCCAGCCGACGATCACCTGCCCGTGGAGGAGGCGCTCGTCAATCCGGAACAGATCGAGAGGCATGTGAGACCGTGATGTTGTCCCGGCCCTTGTCGACCAGGCGCGCGGCGAGTTCGGCCACCGGCAGGTGCCGGTGGAACAGGAAATCGAGCAGCATCGGCAGGCTGACGCCGGTGACGACGGCGACGTCGGTGCACGAGCTCGCCGCCGCCCGGCTCGCGAACCCGCAGCTCCCGCTCGACAGGTCGACGAACAGGACTGCCGGGCCGCCCGCCGTGGCCTCGGCCACCAGCCCCCGGAGCCGCTCGGCGGAGCAGCTGCGGTTCGACACGGCCGTCAGCGCGCCGTGAACGCCGCTGATTTCCTCGGCCGCCTCGATCAGCGCCTCGCCCAGCCGGGCGTGGGTGACGATCACCCCGCGGACGGGCGTCTCCGCGCGCTCGGCCATCACTCGTTGTCCTGTTCGAGGTAGTCTCGCACCGGGCGCATCGTGGTCTGGAGGTTCTGCGCGAAGATCTGCGCCGAGTCGACCCCGGCGTAGCGCAGCAGGTGCCGCATCGCCACGACTTCGCTGATCACCGTGATGTTCTTCCCCGGATTCAACGGCACGGAGACCCGCGGCAGCTCCACCCCGAGAATCTCGGTGGTCTCGATGTCGAGTCCGGTCCGCTCGTAGGCCACTTCGTCCGACCAGCGCTCGAGCTGCACGACGACCTCCACCCGCTTCTGCTGGCGCACGGACCGGATGCCGAACAGGGCCCGGATGTCGATGATGCCGATGCCTCGAATCTCCATGTGGAACTGCTGCTGATCGATCGCCCGCCCGATCAGCACGTCGATCCCCCGCCGCTTGATCCGCACCACGTCGTCGGCCACCAGCCGGTGGCCGCGCTCGACCAGGTCTAGCACGCACTCGCTCTTTCCGATTCCGCTGGCGCCCACGAACAGCAGGCCGACTCCGTATACGTCCGCCAGCGAGCCGTGGACCGCGGTCGACGGAGCGTACTCGTCGTCCAGGAACGGCTTGATACGGCGAAAGAACTCGCCGGTCTTCAGACCCGACCGCACGAGCGGCACGGCGAGCTCGTCGGCCAACTCGCCCATCACGGTCGGGATCGTCAGCCCCTTGGTGACGAACACGCACGGCACGTCGTGATCGTAGAACGCTTCCAGGGACGCCCGGCGTTCCGCGTCGTCGAGCGACGAGAGATACTGGATCTCGGTCTCCCCCATCACCTGCAGCCGGCCGCTCGGGAATCGCTCGGTGAACCCGGCCAGCACGAGGCCCGGGCTCGAGATGTCGGGACCGTCGATCTCCCGCGTCAGGCCCTCGCCTCCGGCCACGAGCTCGAGCTCGAGCAGCTCGCGGCGGCGATCGAGAATGTCTCCGACCGTGAGCCGATTCACCCGGCGTTCTCCTCCGCCGGCGGGGTCTCGATCGGCAGCGCCTCCAGCGGCGGCGCCCGGTGGTCACGCCTGCGGCTGCGCTCCTTCTTGAGCTGGCGGGCGAGCTTGTCGTGCAGGCGATCGAGCGCCGTGCGGAACGCCCGCGCCGCCGCCTCGCCGTGCACGGGCGGGCGCCGATCGATGCTCAGCACCGCCTCCGCCACGCAGCGGTTCTTCTCCTCCCACAGGGTGACCTCGGCCCGCGAAGCGCGTGGCTCATAGCGCCGCAGCCGCTCGAACTGCTCCTCGATCCGGGACCGCAGGTCGTCGGTGACGTCAGTGTTTCGTCCGGAGATGATGAGCTGCATGTCTATCCCTCCTCGCGAGTCGCGGCGGTCGAGCGCAGTACCGACTCGATCCGCCTGGTGGTCTCTTCCCACGTGAATTGCGCCGCGAACTCGGCGGCCGCCCGCCCCATCCCGGCCACCTGCTCGGGCCGGGCCGCTAGCTCGCCGATCGTCCCCGCCCAGGCGTCGACGTCGCCGTACGGCACGAGCCGGCCGGTCTCGCCGTCGACGACCGATTCCCGCAGTCCCGGCGCGTCGCTCGCCAGGCTGGGCGTGCCGCAGGCCGCCGCCTCGATGTTCGTGATTCCCCAGCCCTCCTTGGGCGACGGGTACACGTTCGCCCACGCGCGGCGCAGCAGCGAGACTTTTTCGTCCTCTGGAACGTAGCCACGGAACTCGACCAGCGCTTCGATTCCGAGCTCCGCCGCGATCCGCCCCAGTCGAGCGTTGTCGTCGCCGCGCCCCGCGACCACGAAGCGCACCGGACGCTCCCGCGGCTGGCGGGCGAGCGCCCGGAGCACCACGTCGACGCTCTTGTAGCGCTTCAGCCGGCCGACATACACCAGCAGCGGATCCGGCGAGCGCTCGCTGCCCGGTCCCCCCGGGCCCGGCGTGCATACCCCGTGGTCGACCCCCGGATGGCTCACGGTGATCTTGGCCCGCTCGAACCCCCGGGCCACCAGGTCGTCCGCGGTGCTCCGGGAGATCACGACTACCGGACAGTCACCGTACACCCGCGGCATCGCCCGTTCCGCGAGCCACACGCCCGCCGCCACCGGCCACGATTCCTGGGCGAACGCCGTGGCGCCGAACAGGTGCGGCACCAGGCAGACGACCGGGGTGCCCGACCAGCGCGGCGTCAGCAGGGGCAGCTTGTTCACGTCCTCGACGATCACGTCGAACCCGCCCGTCTCCCCGATCAGCTCGCCGAACGCCCGGCGGGCGTGGAGCGGGAAGGTGTAGCGCCCACCGACCCGGTGGACCTCGATCCCGTCGACCACGGCCCGGGACTCGGCGGCCGGCCAGCCCGAGGCGAGCAAGGTTACGGCATGCCCCCCCCCGGCCAGCCGGCCGAAGATCTCGTGCAGGTGAATCTCGGCGCCGCCGGCCTGCGGGTTGAGCCGGTCCTGCCAGTTCACCACGAGGATGCGGAGGCCGTTACCTCCGTTCATCCCGTCGCGCGCAGACTTCCGGCCACCGCGTCGAGCACCCCGTTCACGAACCGGGGGCTGTCGTCGCTGCCGTAGTTGCGGGCGAGCTGGAGCGCCTCGTGAATCGCCACCGCGGGCGGCACCTCGTCCGGGTGGAGGAGCTCGGCCACCGCGATCCGCATGATGTTCCGGTCGATCACGGTCAGCCGGTCGAGGCGCCAGTTGTCCAGGTGCGTGCGGAGGGTGCGGTCGATCTCGGCGCCATCGCTGCCGATCCATTCGAGCAACTGGTCGAGATACCCGACGTAGCGGGGGCTCACGCGTCGCCGTGCCAGCGTGCGGCGGGCGGCCTGGGCGAGCGTGTCGCCCTCGGCGCCCTGCTCCCAGGCGTACAGCACCTGCAGGGCCCAGGCGCGTGACCGGGACCTCGGATTCCGCGGACTCAATTCCCTGCCCGCAGCATTCGCTCGAGCTCGCACATCTCGAGCAGGGCGAGCGCCGCTTCCTCTCCCTTGTTCCCCTTCTGCCCTCCCGCGCGCGCCCGCGCCTGGGCGCCGTCGTCGGTGGTCAGCACGCCGAACGCCACCGGGACGCCGCGCTCGCGGGCGATCGCCTCGATGCCGATCGTGGCGCCGAGCGAGACGTACTCGAAGTGCGGCGTCTCGCCGCGGATCACGCAGCCGAGGGCGGCGACGCCGTCGACGCCGCCCCGGTCGAGCACCCAGCGCACCGCGAGCGGAAGCTCGAATGCGCCAGGCACGCGGATCAGCTCGATGTCGGCGGGATCGGCGCCGTGCGCCACGAGGCAGGAGCGCGCCCCGTCGACGAGCCGGTCGGTGATCGGCTGGTTGTACCGGCTCGCCACCAGGCAGAAGCGACGGCCCGCGCCCGCGTCGGCTGTCGGGCCGCCGCCGGCCGGCCGGTCGCTCACGAAGACTTGAGCATGTGGCCGAGCTTGTCCCGTTTCGCGTCCAGGTAGCCCTGGTTGACCCGCGTGGCCTCGGTCTCGAGCGGGACCCGGTCGGTGATCTCCAGCCCGAAGCCCTCGAGGCCACTCAGCTTCTTCGGATTGTTCGTCATGATCCGGATCTTCCGCAGCCCGAGATCGGCCAGGATCTGTGCGCCGATCCCGTAGTTCCTGAGGTCGGGCGGGAAGCCGAGGATCTTGTTCGCCTCGACCGTGTCGTGCCCCTCGTCCTGGAGCTGATAGGCGCGGAGTTTGTTGAGCAGGCCAATTCCCCGGCCTTCCTGGTCGAGGTAGACGATCACCCCGGAACCGTGCTCGGTCACCATCCGCATCGCCGCTTCGAGCTGGGCCCCGCAATCGCAACGCGCCGAGTGGAACACGTCGCCGGTCAGGCACTTCGAATGGACGCGCACCAGAACGTCGTCCTGCCCCTTCACGTCGCCCCGCACCAGCGCCACGTGCTCGCGCCCGTCGACATCGTTGGAGTAGCCGATCACCCGAAACTCACCGAACGGGGTCGGGAGGCTCGCCTCTGCCACCCGGTGCACGAGGCTTTCGTGCTTCAGGCGGTAGGAGATGATCTGCGCCACCGTGATGAACGGGATGTCGTGCGCGCGGGAAAACAGGTCGAGGTCGTCGCGGCGAGCCATCGAGCCGTCGGCGTTGAGGATCTCGCAGATCACCCCGGCCGGCGGCAGGCCGGCCATCCGCGCGAGGTCCATCGACGCCTCGGTCTGACCGACGCGCTGCAGCACGCCGCCCGGCTTGGCGCGCAGCGGGAACACGTGCCCCGGCCGCAGGAAGTGGTCGGGGCGGCTCGACGGGTCGACCGCGAACTTGATCGTGCGGGCGCGGTCGGCCGCGCTGATCCCGGTCGAGACGCCCTTGTCCTCTATCGCGTCGATCGAGACGGTGAACGCCGTGCCGTTGGGGTCCTGGCCGCGGCCGTCGGTCATCAGCGGCAGGTCGAGACGGTCGGCGATGTCGGGGTGCAAGGTCAGGCAGATGAGGCCGCGGCCGTGCGTCGCCATGAAATTGATGATCTCGGGCGTCACCTTCTCGGCCGCGCACACGAGGTCGCCTTCGTTCTCGCGGTCCTCGTCGTCGGCCACGATGACCAGACCGCCACGCTGAATCATGGCGATCGCCTCTTTCACCTTCGTATCGTCAAACGACAGCACGGAATGCCTCCTGTGGGTTCTCTCGGCCCGGCGGTCAGTCGCCGGACGGTCCTGGTACCGCGGACTCGTCGGAACGGTACGGGTCCAGCAGGCGCGCGACGTACTTCGCGATCACGTCGGCCTCGAGGTTCACGCGCGCCCCGACCGTCAGCCGGCCGAGATTCGTATTCCCCAATGTATACGGTATGATTGCCAGTTTTGCGACTCCGCCGGACAGCCCCGCGACGGTGAGGCTGACCCCGTCCACGGTGAGCGATCCGCGCTCCACCGTGAACGGCGCCACCGCGTCGGGGAGCTGGATGCCGAGGACGAGCGCGGCGTCGTCGGTCGCGACGTCCGCCACGACCCCGACCCCGTCGACGTGGCCCTGGACGATGTGCCCCCCGAGCGCCTCTCCCGCGCGCACCGCGCGCTCGAGGTTCACCCGCCGTCCGGGCTCCATGTCGTCCAGGGTCGTTCGCCCGAGCGTGGTCGGCACGACGTCGACGCCGAACACTCCCGTCGCGGCATCGACGTCCGTCGCGGTCAGACAGACGCCGTCGACGGCCACGCTGTCGCCCGACGCGAGATCGGGTACGAGCCCGGGAGACACGAACTCCAGCCGGATCCCGCCCGGTCCGTTCGCGCGCGACCGAAGCTCGCCGACGTGCTGCACCAGGCCCGTGAACATCAGGCCCCGGGCGCCGCCGGCGGGGTGACGGTCCGGAGCAGCCGATCGAACGCCGCCGCACGCTCCCACACGAGGTGCGCGTCGGCGCCGGCGCGCGCGACGTCGGCTAGCCGCCAGGCGCCGTGCCGCCCCACCTCGGCGTCGATGAAGGCGGGCACGCCGTCGGGGCCGATGAACCACGGGGCGACGAACTGGTGGAACCGCTCGACCAGGCCCGCCTCGAGGAAGCTGTCCGCCGTGCGGGCCCCTCCTTCGACCAGCACCGACCGCAGACCGCGCTCGTGCAGGACGCGAAGCACCGCCAGCGGGTCGAGCAGACCGTCGGGCGACCGCCGGGCCACGGCCGACTGGACCCCC
>Ga0268386_10001129_pt1 | contig 18075 bp, 9 predicted proteins | sample RVTome_15_FD_200260 | JGI IMG/M metagenome (GOLD analysis project Ga0268386, IMG submission 200260) | Soil microbial communities from uranium-contaminated site in the Upper Colorado River Basin, Wyoming, United States - RVT150D86... ...
GTCCCAGAACGCAAGACGACTTCACCTCGCGCTGCTCCTGGCAGCGGGCATCTGGCTGGCCGGTTCGCCGCTGGCGGACCTGTCGGCGCAGCAGGCGCCCGGCGCCGCGGGCGGCGCACCGGCTGTACTCAACGAGCCCGACGACCCGCGGCTCAAAGGCTTCCGCTGGCGATCGATCGGCCCGGTCGCCCAGGGCGGCCGCATCGACGACATCGAGGCGGTCGAAAGCGACCTGACGACCTACTATCTCGGCTTCGCGACCGGCGGTCTCTGGAAGACCACCGACAACGGCGTCACGTGGGACTCGATCTTCGACACCTACGAGACCCACTCGATCGGCGACATCGCCATCGCGCCCTCCGATCCGAACATCCTCTACGTCGGCACCGGCGAGCCGAACAACCGGCAGAGCTCGTCGTTCGGCGCCGGGATGTACAAGTCGACCAACGCCGGCCAGTCGTTCACGCACATCGGCCTGCGCGAGACCCAGTCGATCGGCCGCGTCGTCGTGCACCCGAAGGATCCGACCACGGTATGGGTCGCGGCCGTCGGCCATCTGTTCGGTCCGAACGCCGAACGCGGCGTGTTCATGACGACTGACGGCGGCAAGACGTGGAACAAGACGCTGTTCGTCGACAACGACACGGGCGCGACCGACATCGCCGTCGATCGATCGAATCCGAACTTCCTGATTGCGGCGATGTACCAGCGGCGCCGCAGCGCGTGCTGCTTCGTCGGCAGCGGTCCGGGCAGCGGCATCCACGTCTCCACGGACGGCGGCAAGACGTGGCGCAAGCTCACGGGCAATGGATTGCCGACTGGCGTGATCGGCCGCATCGGACTCGACATCTCGCGATCGAACCCGAACGTGATCTACGCGCAGATCGAAACGGGTCTGCCGCCGAGCCAGCAGCCACCGGCCCCCGCCGGCGAGGCGCCGCAGGCCGGACGCGGCGGTGGCGGAGGTGGCGGCGGCCGGGCCGGCGGTCGCGGGGCCGGCGGCGATCAGCCCCAGCCGGTCAACCCGAACACGAGCGGCGTCTGGCGGTCGAACGACAAGGGCAAGACGTGGACGAAGGTCGGCAACGAGAACAACCGGCCGATGTACTACAGCCAGATCCGCATCGACCCGACCAACCCCGAAGTGCTCTACGTCGGCGGGCAGAACGCGGCGAAGTCGGTGGACGGCGGCCGCACCTGGGACAGCATCCAGGGCGGCATGGGGCACGTGGACAACCACGCGATCTGGATCGACCCCCGCGACTCGCGGCATGTCTTGTACGGCAACGACGGCGGGCTCGACGTGAGCTGGAACGGCGGCGACACCTGGGAATCGATCCGTCTGTGGGCGGTCGGCCAGCCGTATCACGTGTCGGTCAACATGGACCGGCCGTATCGCGTCTGCACGGGTCTCCAGGACAACGGCACGTGGTGCGGACCGAGCCACGTGCGCTCGAGCCCGATCCGGATGTGGCACTGGCACCGCGCCGGCGGCGGCGACGGCTTCCAGACGCAGCAGGATCCGACCGACGGCCGCATCCTGTACAGCGAATCGCAGAACGGCAATATCAACCGCTACGACCTGCACACCGGACGCAGCGGCAGCATCCGTCCGTCCGGACCTGGCGGCGGGCGCGGCGGCGGGCGGGGCCGCGGCAACATCGTGCCGGCGCCGCCCGACAACACGCAAATCAATTACAACTGGAACTCGCCGATGCGGCTGTCGCACCACAACCCGCGCACGGTGTTGTACGGCGGCAACCGATTCTTCATCTCGACCGATCGCGGCGACAGCTGGCGCATGACCGAGCCGCTCGGCAAGAACATCGACTACACCGAGCGGCAGATCATGGGGATGATGTACTCGCTGCCGTCGTGCGGCGGCCGCGGCGGCGGCCGTGGAGGCGGAGGCGCGGCGCCGGCCGGACCGCCGGCCACCAACTGCATCCTGTCGAGGGGCGACGGCGTCCAGGGGCAGGAGGCCAGCACGATCATCGAGATTGCCGAATCGCCGGTCGTCGCCGGCGTGATCTGGGTGGGCACGGCGGACGGCACCATTCAGCTCAGCCGCGACAACGGGTACACCTGGACGGATGTCAGCAAGACCGTTCCGGGCGGCACGCGGGAGTACTGGATCTCGGGCCTCGAGGCGTCCTGGTACGACGCCGGCACCGCGTACATGGCGCTCGACGGTCACCATTCGGATGATCTGAAGCCGTACGTGTTCAAGACGACCGACTACGGCGCGACCTGGACGAACCTCGCCGGCAACCTGCCGCTCGGCAACGTCAACTCGGTCCGGCAGGATCCGAGGAACCGCAACCTGCTCTACGCGGCGGCCGAGTTCGGGTTCTTCATCACGCTCGACGAGGGCAAGTCGTGGCACAAGTTCATGCCGAACCTGCCGATGGTGCGCGTGGACGAGGTGGTCGTGCATCCGCGCGACAACGACCTCGTGCTCGCGACGCACGGCCGCAGCGTCTGGATCATGGACGACATCACGACGCTGCAGCAGATGACGCCGGAGGCGTCGAGCGGCGACGCACGGCTCTTCAAGCCACGCGACGCCGTGCAGTGGAAGCCCGACCCGCGCAACGGCATGGGCGCGCCCGGCGAGAAGTGGTGGTCCGGCCAGAACGCCCCGAACGGCACCGCGATCGCCTACTACCTGCGGAGCGCGCCCGCGGGTGACGTGCGCGTCACGATCACCGACACGGCGACCGGACGCGACATCCGCACGTGCCGCGGCCCGAACGCGGTCGGACTCAATCGATTCCAGTGGACGTTCCAGACCGATCCGACGCCCGAGCAATTAGCGGCAGCGGCGCAGGGCGGCGGGCGTGGCGGTGGACGCGGCGGTGGCCGCGGCGGCGATCCCGGCGCGGCACAAAAACCACCACCACCCCCGCCGGCCCCGGGCTCGCAGCCATGCGTACCTGAGGAAGGCGGCGGCCGCGGCGGCGGCCGCGGCGGGCGCGGCGGCGGTGGCGGCGGCGGTGGCGACGTCGACCCGGGCGTCTACCGCGTCACGCTGTCCATCGGCGGCAAGCAGGTGGGCTCGGAGACCTTCGCCGTCATCGAGGACATCTGGCTCCACGAACGCTGAAGCACGGACGCTGAGGCTGGAATCAGTGAGTTAGTGGATTAGTGAATTAGTGAATCTGGACCGACTCGCCAGGAACGCCAGCCGTTCCTGGCGAGTCGGTCTGGCCAGTCCGGTCGAACCTCGGGCCGTCCATCCGGCTATTCATCCATCCGCCATCCATCAGGCCATCCATCCAACTACCCGCCCATCAGGCCATCCCATCTGCCATCCACCATCTCCGATCTGCCATGGCGCGTGGCACATGAGGTAGCATCTCCCCGCATTTCGCGCGCTCCCTGTGTCCTGGCGCGCGTCTCCCAGGAGTCCGTCTACATGCCACGAGTGTCACCACGGATCCGTGTGCGTCTGCTCATCCTGGCCGGCCTGGTGCTGGCTGCTTATCCACTGGTCACCGGTCTCGAGGCGCATCAGGCGCCCGGCGGCGCGCAGGGCGCGCCGGCGATGATTCACACCGAGGATCTCGATCCGCGGCTGCGCGGATTCCGCTGGCGGGAGATCGGGCCAACCGGTCAGGGCGGGCGCATCGACGACTTCGCGGTGGACGAGAACGACCCGTCCACCTACTACATCGGTTTCGCCGTCAGCGGCCTGTGGAAGACGACCAACAACGGCACGACCTACCGGCCGGTCATGGACACGCTCGCGCACTCGATCGGCGACGTCGCGCTCGCGCCGTCCAATCCGCAGATCGTCTACGTCGGCACGGGCGAGCCCAACAATCGTCAGAGCAGCTCATTCGGCGAGGGCGTGTTCAAGTCCACGAACGGCGGCGACACCTGGGAGTTCATCGGCCTGAAGGACACCCAGTCGATCGGCCGCATCATCGTGCATCCGAAGAACCCGGACATCGTCTGGGTCGCGGCCGTGGGACACCTGTTCGGACCGAACGACGAGCGCGGCGTCTTCATGACGACCGACGGCGGGAAAACCTGGAACAAGACGCTGTACATGAATCAGGATACGGGCGCGACCGACATCGTCATCAACCCCTCGAATCCGAACCACCTGCTGGCCGCAACCTACGAGCGGCGCCGCACCGCGTGGGGCTTCGTCGGCGGCGGCCTGGGCAGCGCGCTGCACGAATCCACCGACGGCGGCAAGACCTGGCGCAAGGTGACGGGCAACGGACTGCCGCGCGGCACGATGGGACGCATCGGCCTCGACTGGTCGCGATCGAATCCGAACATCGTCTACGCGCAAATCGAAGTAGCGCCCGACAAGGAGCCGCCGGCACCGCCGCCACCGCCGGGACAGGAACCGGCTGGCCGGGGCGGACGCGGCGGCGGGGGCGGCTTCGGCGGACGCGGCGGCGGACCGCAGCCGCCCAATCCGCAGTCGAGCGGCGTGTGGCGGTCCGCCGATCGCGGCCGGACGTGGACGTTCATGTCGAACGAGAACCAGCGCCCGATGTACTACAGCCAGATCCGCGTGGACCCGAACACCGAGAACACGATCTATGTCGGCGGCGTGACGCCGCGTAAGTCGATCGACGGCGGCAAGACCTGGATTTCGCTGCAGGGGCAGGGGCACGTGGACAACCACGCCATCTGGATCAATCCGGAGGACTCCAACCACGTGATGTACGGCAACGACGGCGGTCTCGACGTCAGCTATGACGGCGGCGAGACGTGGGAGTCGGTCCGCATGTGGTCGGTCGCCCTGCCCTATCACGTGTCGGTGGACAATCGCCGCCCGTACTGGGTGTGCACGGGTCTGCAGGACAACGGATCGTGGTGCGGCCCGAGCCACGTGCGATCGAATGACGGGATCCGGCAGTGGCACTGGATCAGCGTCGGCGGCGGCGACGGCTTCCAGACGCAGGTCGATCCGACCGATCCGTTCGTGTTCTACACCGAGTCGCAGAACGGCGGCATCAACCGCTACGACCTGAACACCGGCACCTCGCGCAGCGCGCGGCCTCAGCCGCCGCAGCAGGGCGGCGGGGGTGGTGGTCGGGCCGGCGGCGGTCGTGGCGGACGTGGCGGCGGGCGCGGCAACGTCGTCGGCGACGTGCCGAACGACGGCCCGAGCGCGTTCAACTGGAACACGCCGATCCGCATCTCGCCGCACAACCCGCACACGCTGCTCATCGGCGGCCGGCAGTTGTTCATCTCGCGCAACCGCGGCGAGACGTTCACGATGTCCAGGTCGCTCGGACGGAACATCGACCCGAACACGCGGACGCTGCTCGAACAGCCATACAACCGGCCGAGCTGCGGCGGCGGCAACCCCGGCGTGCCGTGCATCCTGTCGAGGAACGACGGCCTGGTGGGCAACGAGTTCGGCACAATCCTCGAGATCGCCGAGTCGCCGGTCGTGCCGGGCACGATCTGGATCGGCACGAACGACGGCAACGTGCAGGTGACGCGCGACAACGGCCACACCTGGACCGACGTTACGAAGAACATGCCCGAGGTCGGCGGCCGCGAGTACTGGGTGTCGGGCGTCGAGGCGTCGTACTTCGATCTCGGCACCGCCTATGTCTCGCTCGACGGCCATCACTCGGACGATCTCGAGCCCTACGTGTTCAAGACCACCGACTTCGGGCGGACGTGGACGAACATCTCGGGCAACCTGCCGATCGGCAACGTGAACTCGATCCGGCAGGACCCGGTGAACCGCAACCTGCTCTACGCGGCGGCCGAGTTCGGCTTCTATATCTCGCTCGACGACGGCGGCAGCTGGCACACGTTCATGCCGAACCTGCCGAAGGGGCGCATCGACGAGATCGTCGTGCATCCGCGCGAGAACGACCTGGTGCTCGCGCATCACGGACGCGGCATCTGGATCATGGACGACATCACGGCGCTGCAGCGGATGACGCCCGACGCACTGAAGGCGCCGGCCACGCTGTTCGAGCCGCGCGACGCCGTGCTGTGGCGCAACGACTTCCGTCTCTCGACGGAGATCCCGGGCGAGAAGTGGTGGCGCGGCGAGATCGCACCGCGCGGCACCGCGATCGCTTACTACCTTGGCGCGCCCGCGCGCGAGGCGAAGGTCACGATTACGAGCCTCACCACCGGCAATGCCGTCCGCACCTGCGCGGGCCCGACGGCGCAAGGACTGAATCGCTTCCAATGGACGCTGGCCGGCGATCCGCCGCCAGTCACGCCGGAGCAGATCCAGCAGCTCGAGCAGCTTGTCGCGTCAGGCGGCGGCCGCGGCGGCGTCGCCGCGGCGCAGGCCCAGCTCGACGCCGCGCGCGCGCGCGCGAAGGGCGGCCTGCCGCCGTGCACCGGCGGAGACGCCGGACGCGGCGGCCGCCGCGGGGGTGGTGGCGGCGGCGGAGGCGGCGGGATCGGACCTGGCGCCTATCGCGTCACGCTCTCCGTCGACGGCCAGGATGTCGGCTCGCACACGTTCTCGCTGCTCGAGGACGTGTGGATGCACGAGAAATAAGAACCGTGTAGTTATGAGTTATGAGTTATGAGCAAACGCTTCCTCATGACTCACAGCTCATGACCTAGCCGCGCCTGACAAACGATTGCTCCTAACTCATAACTCATGACTACAGGTATCACTTGATCCGCAGGTCCTGCCGCGCCCGCTGACCCGCCGCGATGCCGACCCTGACGGCAGCCGTCGCGATCTTCTCAAGAAACTTGACGTCGGCCAGGTCGCTGGCGTCGACGTCGGTCAGCGCCGCGACGAGATACTCCCCCGCCGGCAGACCGCGGACGACGAAGCTGCCGTCGCTCCCGGCGCGGGCGAGCTGCACGCGCCGCGATCCGGAAAACCAGTACCTCCGCTCTGCTGAGAGCACGACGATCCCGTAGCCCTCCGCCGGCCCGCCATCGGCCGTCATCAACGAACCGGCGAGCTCGGCGGGCCGATCCGTCAGCGTCACGACAACGCCGCGCAAGTCCGCACCGGCGCCGATGTCCATCGGCAGATCCAGCAGCTCCCGTCCCTCCTGAACGGCTGAGACGGGCGACCAGACGCGAGCGACATCAACCGGCAGCGACACTCGCAGCAGGTAGCGCCCCGGCGGGATGCCGCGCACATCGAACGTTCCGTCCGCGGCGATGAGCGAATAGGATCGGACGCCCGCAAGCGCGCGTGTCACCCGGTCCTGCGGATCGAGCACGATTTGCATGTTCCTGAAGCTGGCCGGCGCCGAGCCCCCTTCGAAAACGAGCTGGCCGGCGACTACCGGCGGCGGACCGAACGTCAGGACGACTCCGGCGACATCTGCCGTCACGACGAGCTCGCGCATCGCCCACAGATCGAACGACAGTGGTGCCGTCCGCAGAGACGGCTGGCCAGGCGAGTTGGATGCGGCGCGGCCGGTGAGCACGTACCGTCCGGGCGGCACGCCGCGGAAGGTGAACCGCCCCTGCGAATCGATCGCGCCGGTTACGGTCGGTGAAGCCACCGAGTCTCGAGGGCCCAAGCCGCGGAGCTGGACCTGCGCCGAGGCTGGAAGGCGGCCGTCCGCTGACGCAGCCATCCCTTCGACCTGGAACGCCGGAACGAAATCGATCGCGAAGTCAACACCGGTTCGCTCCTGACCGGGCGCCAGTGTGATCCGCTGGGCGCTCCCGGAGACGGGAGTTCCCGGGTAGAAGATGGGCGTCAGTCTGAACGGCCGGGCGTCGCGATCGCGCGGGCTGTTCGACGGCACCGGCGCGATGCCGGTCGTGCCGCGTGCTGGCGCCGTCCGCTGGGCCAGCCGCTGCAGTTCGCGATCGATCTCGCTCGAAGACGGCCGTTCGGCCACCGCCGACAACGGCTGAGCGACCACGATGTACTCGCCGGGCGGCAGGCCGAAGAGTCGATAGCTGCCCCGATCGTCGGTCTCGACGGATACCGCCGGCGACGCCCCGACCGGCTCCCCACCATCGTCCGGCTCGACCCGGAACACGGAGACACGGATGCCCGCGGCGGGCTCGCCGGTCGGTTGCCGAAGCGCGCCCGCGATGACGGCGCCCCGCATGAGGGTGATCGTGATTCCTGTCACCGTCTGGCCGGCCGCGACCAGGACACCGGGCCGCCCGGAATGTCTGGCACCGTGGGCGCGAGTCAGAAACGTGGGCCTTGACGCCGTGACGGTGAACCGGCCCGCGGGCAGCCCTGCGAACGCGAACCGCCCTTCGTCATCGGTGACCGTGCTTCGATCTTCCGGCAGCGAATTTCCGGCAACCGTCACGATCGCGCGGCGGACCGGAGCGGCCATCGCATCGTCGGTGACGACCGTCCCGGCGATGGTCCCGCTGGACTGAAGGGCGCCGGGAGCCCGGTACTCGCCCGCAAAGATCCCCATCACGAGGCTGACGACGATTGATGCAGCCCGGCTCATCGGAATGTCTTCAGCGTGAGGGCCACGGACCGCCGCTCGCCCCAGTCGACCGCAATGCGCGCCGCCGACGCTGAGGCTCGCTCGAAGAACGCGGGATCCGTCCATGCACCGGCCTGTGAGGCCTCGACCGCGACGACGAAGTAGTCGCCAGCCTGAAGGCTGTCGATGACGAAGCTCCCCGTTGGAGTCGTGCGGACGGATCGAATCCGCGGCGGCGTCAGCCCGTAATTGGTCCACTGCTCGCGCGCCATGGGGAAGATGATGACGGCGGCATCGTCGCGGACGGGCGCGCCGCGGCCGTCGCTCACGCTGCCCTCGACGGCCGCGCCCTTGTGGGTCATTGTGACGACGATGTCGGTGATGTCGCGGCCTGACGACGTGTCGAATGGCCGATCGAGGTAGTCGCGGCCTCCGGAGACGATCGACTTCGCGATCCAGCCCGGAAAGCCGCGCGCGCGGAGGAAGTACTCGCCCATCTCCAGACCCGCGATGGCGAACGCGCCGCCCGGGTCGTCCGGCGAGGAGCGCCCCGTACCGGTAGAGAGCAGCGATCCGTTCGCGGGCTCGGCGCTGAGCGGCTGACCGATGACCGACGCGAACTCCGGCGGCGACGGCGCATCCCAGGTCACGCGGCCGCTCAGCGTCACGCCCCGACGGAGCACGACCACGACGCCGTTGACATCGTCGCGATCGACGGCGACTGGCACGATGCCCGAATAGCCCTGGTCCCCGCGCGCGAGACGCGTGACCGTCCGGGTGCCCGGTGGCGCGAGCGTCGCGTCGGCCGATTCACCTGAGGACAGCACGAACCCGGGCGGTTGCGGCGCCAGCGGCAGGCCCTCATCGTAGGTATACGTGGCCACCCGGCGGCTGGCGACGATCGTGTAGCGCCCGGCGGGCACGCCGACGAACGTGAACTGGCCATCCGGCGCGACAACCGCTGATGCGGTCTCGCCGCTGAAGCCCAACCCTTCATGTCCAGCCATCATGAGCCTCAGCACCAGGCCGGTGCGAGCCTCGGCCGGGCCGTCGACGACGCCGGAGATCCGCCTCGAGGCTACCGGCTCCAGGCGGAAGTCGATCCCGGTGCGCTCCTCGCCGTGGGCCACCTCCACGGGCACTGCGTCCGCAGGTTCGCCAGCGTGTGGATGGAAGATCGTGCGGTATGCGCGTAGCCGGCCATCGGGCTCAGGCGGCGGGAGCACTGGGAATCGCCCGAGGACGAGGCGCACGCCTCCGTCCAACGCGAGCGCAGGCTCGGGTCGATCGGTCGGATTCGTCGGCGCGCGGGCGCGAGTCGATGTCGCGGCCGGCACGGTCCCCGGGACGAATGGCACCGAGACGACGTATCGGGCCGGAGCGAGGTCGGTGATGCGGTACTCGCCACGATCGTCGGTCTGCGCGCCGGGGCCGGTCGCGTACTGTGCTCGTCCTGCCAGATGGAACAGGGCATGCGTCTGGACGTGCGCGCCGACCACCGGCTCACCGCGCTCATCGAGCACGCGGCCGGTGATGACGGCTGGCCGGAACAGCTCGACCCGTACATCGGACAGCCACTGGCGATCGGCCAGGGCGGTTCTCACCGGCCGGCGCGGCTCGATAGTCGACCCGCGCCCGCGATCCTCCCGCGGATAGTAGCCCGTCCGGTTTACGCTGATCACGTAACGGTTCGATGGCGGCAAGCGGCTGAACACGAACCGCCCCTTCGCGTCGCTGAACACGGTGCGGCTTTGATTTGCGGGAGCTCCCACGCCGTCGATTCGCAGGCGCACGGTCGCATCGGCCAGCGGCTGGCCCGACAGCGCATCGACCACGACGCCGGAGATGGCGCCGGCGGGCTCCGACTGCGTCGCTGACGGCACCTGCCGCGCGCCGACCCGGCCCAGCGCCGCCACACACACGGCGACGGAGACGATCGTGAGTCGCACGCCAGCGGGGGGCGTCATCGGGGATTCTCGAGGGTTCCCGATTCTACAACGGACTCAGTGCGTGCAGTCGTGAGTCCAACTCACGACTATTGGTGTCACTCCGCCGTCTGTCCCGGCTGCAGCTCGAGGACCTCGATGTCAGTACCCGCGAGGTGCTCCCTGAGCGCAGCCGGCGTCCCGGTCAACAGCGGGAAGGTGCCCCAGTGCATCGGCACGACCTGACGGACGCCAGTCCATTGCGCGGCGAGCGCCGCGAGATCCGGGCCCATGGTGTAGTGATCGCCAATCGGCAGGAACGCGATCTCGGGCTGATAGAGATCGCGGATGAGCTTCATGTCGCTGAACAGCGTGGTGTCGCCGGCGAAGTAGATCGTCGGCATCCCTTCCTCGCGGATGATGTAGCCCGCGGCGGTGCCCATGTAGAGCACGCGTTCGTCCTCGAGGAAGCCGCTCGAGTGCACGGCGGGCACCATCGTGACGCGCAGGCCCGCGACCTCCTGCGTGCCGCCGACGCCCATGTCCTTCACGTTCTTGACGCCCTTCGCGCCCAGCCACAGCCCCATGTCCCAGATGCAGACGATGGGCGCGCCGGACGCGCGGGCCGTGGCAATCAGATCGTTGATGTGATCGACATGCCCGTGGGTGACCAGGATCGCATCGAGCGGCAGCACGGTCTCCGGCTTCGAGAACTCCGGGGAGGCGGCGCCGAAGAACGGATCCGTGAGGATGCGCTTGCCGCGCGGCGTGACAATCAGAAAGGTGGAGTGCCCGATCCACGTAATCGACAACGCCATATCGATACTCCCGTCGCCAGATGCGCCGTTCAGTATACTTTTGGCAGTGTCTGGCATAGCTCCGCTTCAGTTCATCCGCGGGCGACGCGTACGCGACGCGGCGCTGTCGCGTCAGCCCAAGCCGGACTGGCTGAAGGTGCGCGCGCCGGGGTCGCCGAACTACCTGCGCCTGCGCGGGCTGATGCGCGAGCTCAAGCTGCACACGGTCTGCGAAGAGGCGCACTGCCCCAACATCGGCGAGTGCTGGCACCACGGCACGGCGACGTTCATGATCATGGGCGACGTCTGCACGCGCGCGTGCGGCTACTGCAACGTCACGCACGGCGCGCCGGCCGCGCTCGACCACGACGAGCCCGAAAACCTCGCGAAGGCCGTCGAGTCGCTCGGCCTCGCCTACGTCGTCGTCACGTCGGTCGATCGCGACGACCTGCCCGACTTCGGCGCGGGCGCATTCGCCGCGACGGTGAGAGCCGTCAAGGCGCGGACACCCTCCTGCCGCGTCGAAGTGCTGGTGCCCGACTTCCAGGGGCACGAACCGCCGCTGCGCACGGTGCTCGAGGCGCGGCCGGACATCCTCAATCACAACACCGAGACCGTGCCGCGCCTGTATCGAATCGCCAGGCCCGGCGGACGGTACCCGCGCGCGCTCGAGCTCCTCGACCGCGCACGCCGATGGGTCCCGGACACTCCGACCAAGACCGGCATCATGGTCGGCCTTGGCGAGACATGGGATGAGATCCTCGAGGTGCTTCGCGACTTGCGGCAGGTCGATTGCCAGATCCTGACGATCGGCCAGTACCTGCGCCCCTCGCTCGCCCACCTGCCGATGGAGCGCTACTACACGCCCGACGAGTTCCGCGAGCTCAAGCGCATCGCGCTCGAGCTGGGGTTCGGACACGTCGAGTCCGGACCGCTCGTCCGCAGCTCGTATCACGCGCACGAACAGGCCGAGAGCTACGCGAGCCGTACGTAGGGCGCGCCGGGTTGTGGCGCGCCAGACCGGCGCGCCAGAGCCCGGCGCGCCCTACGTACGTGCCCGACGAAACGCCGCTGGTGTCTAATCGTCTCTGATGCTTCAGGTCGACCACCTGACCCGCTATTACGGCGGCATCGCTGCCGTGCTCGACGTCAGCTTCACCGTCTCGCCCGGCGAGGTGCTCGGCTACCTGGGTCCGAACGGCTCGGGCAAATCCACCACCGTGAAGATGCTCGCGGGCATGCTCGTGCCGACGCGCGGCCGCATCTCGTTCGATGGCAAGGACATCCGCGATTCGCTGACCGAATACAAGGCGCAGGTCGGGTACGTGCCGGAGGAAGCGCACATCTACACGTATTTGAGCGCCGAGGAGTACCTCCGCCTGGCCGGGCGGATCCGCGGCCTGGATCCCGGGCCGCTCGAGCGGCGCATCGACCGCTTCCTGAAGCTGTTCAAGCTCGACGCGGAGCGCCACAGCGCGCTGTCCACCTACTCGAAGGGCATGCGGCAGAAGGTGCTGCTGGCCGCCGCGCTGCTCCACGACCCGCGCATTGTGATCCTGGACGAGCCCGCCTCCGGCCTCGACGTCGGCATGATGCTCGCGCTCCGCGCGGTCGTCGCCGGCCTCGCGCGCGACGGGCGCATCGTGTTCTACAGCTCGCACGAGATGGAGACGGTCGAGAAGATCAGCACGCGCGTCATCATCCTGCGCGAGGGACGGATCGTGGCCGATGACTCCGCGACGCGGCTGCGGCAGCTCACCGAGCAGAAATCGCTCGAGGACGTCTTCGCGCAGCTCGCCGTGGAAGACGACGTGCCGCAGTTGGCGGACGGGTTGCTGGAGGCCATGAGACTGTAACGCGCTGAAACAGTGCACGCCGAGTGTGTCGGAGCCGGATCACGTTGGACGTTAGAAGCCAGAAGTTAGAAAGGCAAGTTCAGAAGTCAGAAGTCAGAAGGCATGACGCAGATCCCCGGAGAACGCGTGCAGGTGAGCGCGCTCGCGCGCGCCTTTCTGAGCCGGTTCTTCGACAACGAGCTCACGGCCGGCAGCACGGATCTCAAGCACTCGTTCCTGTGGCTGATTGCGGCGGCGGCCACGCCCGGCCTCGCGATGCCGCATGCCAACCTGGAACGCTGGTCGCGACTCGCCGTGATCCGGGCGCCCGAGGGCGGGCCGGAGTTCCTCCGGATGGTCGCGGCGACCGACCTGGTGTTCGCGTTTGGCGTCACGATGATCAGCGTCGGCCTGATCGCCGCGGTCGTCTGGCACTCGCTGCTGCTGGATCGGCGGGACGCGCTCGTGCTCGGCGGCCTGCCGCTGCGGCACCGCACCGTGCTCATGGCGAAGATCGCCGCGCTCGTGGCGTTCTTCGGCATCGTGTTCGCCGGCATTCATCCGCTCGCCGCGCTGTTCTACGGCGTGTATCTCGGCACGCCCATCGGCGGACCGGCGTTCGGGTTCACGGTCGCCGCGGCGTATCTGATCGTTTCGGTCCTCTGCGGCGTGTTCGTCATTGGCGTCGTGATCGGCGCGCAGGGGGTCCTGCTCACGCTGCTGGGGCCGCGCCTGTTCGAGCGCGTGACGCCGACGCTGCAGATGGCGCTGGTCGCGTCGGTCGTCCTGCTGTTCGTCGCCCTGCCGTTCGTCGCCGGCGAAGTCACCGGGCCGGTGTACGCGCTGCGGCCCGCCTCGTACTGGTCCGTGCTCTGGGCGCCGCCCGTCTGGTTCTTCGGCCTGTACGAGTCGCTGCTCGGATCGCCGCTGCCGATCGTGCACACGCTCGCGGAACGGGCGCTCATCGCGTCCGGCGCCAGCGCGTTCGTCGCGCTCACCGCCTACCCGCTCGCGTACCGCCGCGTCGTCATGGCCGCGATCGCCGGAAGCGGATCGCGTGCGCGGCGGCCGTTGACGTCGCGCCTGGCGGCCGGCATCCCGCCGCTCCTGACGCGCGATCCGGTGTCGCGCGCGACGATCCAGTTCGCGATCGCCACGATCGGCCGCGTCGGTCTGCACCGGCTGGTGCTCGCCATGGCCCTCGGCGTCGCGCTCGCCGTCCTGCTGCCGATCGTCGGGGCGAACCTCGGAGGACGGCCCCCGCGGCCGACGATGGGCCTGATGGCCGCACCGATGGTGCTGATGGTGTTCGTCCTGCTCGGCCTCCGCGTTGCGTTCGCGCTGCCTGCGGATTTGCCCGCGAACTGGCTGTTCCGGACGTCGGCGGGATCGATGCGGCGCGAGCATCGCGCCGGCGTGCGGCGCGTGCTCTGGTTCGCCGGCATTGCCGTGCCGCTGTCGCTCACGCTGCCGGCCATCGGCGTGCTCTGGGGCGTGCCCGTGCTGATCGTGCACGCGATCGTGTGCGCGTCGGCCGGCCTGCTCGTGGTGGAGATCGCGATTCGCCGCTTCGAGGGCGTCCCATGCACGATCGCGTTCGAGCCCGGACGGGCGAAGCTCCAGGCCCGATGGCCGCTCTACTTCATCGGGTTGACGATCCTGCTGATTACCGTCCCGGGCCTCGAGACCGAGCTGCTGCGACAGGGTCACCTTGGGGGACCGCTGGTGATCAGCGCGATCATGATCGCCGCCGCCGCGGGCGTTGCGTTCTGGTCCAGTCGTCAACCGGTCGAGAACGACACGGGGATGGAGCCGGAACCCGAACGCGTCGGCCTGATGCTGCAGCGCTAACCGATCTCTGCATCGGGCGATCGGGCAATCGGGTGATCGGGCGATCGCAAAGGCGCTTGCATCGCCCGATGTGTTCACTGGCGCATCGCCACCGCCGGATCGACGCGCGCCGCGCGGCGCGCGGGCACGAGACACGCGAGCAGCGCCGCCGCGACGAGCACGGCCGCCGCGCCGCCGATCGCCGCAACGTCGATCCGGTCCGGCGAGTACAGCAGCGACTGCGCCCAGCGTGTCATCGCGGCGCCCGCCACGATGCCCAGGATCAAGCCGGCGGCCACCCACGTCATCCCGCCCCGCAGCACCATGCGCACCACCTGCCCCGGCCGCGCCCCGAGCGTCATGCGCAGCCCGAACTCGTGCGCGCGCTGGCCGACAATCACTGCGAGCAGGCCGTAAATACCGGCCGAGGCGAGCGCCAGCGCCAGCACGCCGAACCCGCCGACCGAGGCCGCCAGCATGCGTGGCGCCCACAACGCGTCGTCGATGCGCTCGGCAAGGATGACCGGATTGTTGACGGGCGCGTCCGGATCGAACTCGCGAAGCAGGCCGCGCAACGCGGCCGACGCGGACTCGGGTGAGGCCGACGACACGAGCAGCCACTGGAACGGCTGTCCAGTACCCGCACGCTGCCAGAGCGGCCGATACATCGCCGGCTGCGCGACCTCGCCCAGCGTGAGCGTCTTGCTGTCCGACACCACGCCGACGATCTCGACGAGCGATCCGTCCACGCGCGCGCGGAAGTGGCCGCCGACGGCCTGCCCCGCGGGCCAGTACCGCTCGGCCATGGATCGGTTCACGATGGCGATCGGCGGACGATGGGCACCGGCGTCATCGGGACCGAAGTCGCGTCCGGCCAGCAGCCGGATGCCGGCCGTGTCGAAGAAGCCAGGGCTGACCTCGGAGAAGGGCACGAGCACGCCTTCACCGGTGCCCTCGGGCGCGGCCGGAATATCGATCGTGTGGGCGTTGCCTTGCGTCAGCGGCAGCCGGTCCGTCACCGCGACCGCCTCGACGCCGGGGAGCGCGCGCGCGCGCTCGATGAGATCCAGATGCAGCTGGCGCGCCTGCTCGGGTGAGCGCGCCCGGGCAACCGAGTAGTTCGCCGCAACGAGCCGTTCATGGGCAAAGCCCGGATCGATGGCATCCGCCCGCCACAAGCTGCGAAGGCACAGGCCCGCCGCGACGAGCGCGATGGTGGCCAGCGCGACCTGGCCGGTCACGAGCAGGGCGCGCACGCCCGGACGCGCCGGCAGGCGCACGTCGCGGCCGCCGGCCGCAAGCGTGCGCGAGAGATCCGTGCGCGCGACGCGCAGCGCGGGCACCAGACCGAAGAGCAACGCCGTCAGGGTGGACACGGCCAGCGTGAATCCCACCACCGTCAGGTCGATGGACGGACGGACCGTGAGGTTCTCGAGCGCCTGCGGGCGCGCGGCCCAGAGCCAGCTGTAGAGAAGCGACTGCAATCCCAGCCCTGCCGCGCCGCCCACGAACGACAGCACGAGACTCTCGGTGACGAGCTGGCGGACAATTCGCAGACGGCTGGCGCCGAGCGCCAGCCGCACGGCGATCTCGCGTGCGCGCGCGGCGTTGCGCGCCATGAGGAGGTTCGCGAGGTTGGTGCAGGCAATGAGGAGGAGCGCGCCGACGAGCCCCGCGAGCATCCAGCCCGCCCGGGACAGCGTCTCGTACTGGTTCGCGCCCATGACGGTGTGCGCCAGCGGCACCAGGGTGAGCGAGCGGTCGCGATTGAACTCCGGGTACTCGACAGCCAGCCGATCGCCGAGCTGTCGCGTGGCCAGGCGAGCGTCGTCGATCGACACCGCCGGGGCCAGCCGGGCGATCACGTTGAGCCAGCGCCAGCGGCGCCCGTCCGCCCACACGGCGCCCGGACGGATGGCCTCGTACATCGCGAGCGGCACGAACGCGTCGGGGCGGGCGAGGCCGAACGTGCCCTGAAACTCCGGCGGCGCGACGCCGACGACCGCGTACGGCCGATCGTTCAGCATGATGGTCCGGCCGAGCGCCGCGCGATCGCCGCCGAACCCGCGCATCCACAGCGCGTGGCTGAGCACCGCCACGGCATGCCCGCCCGTGGTCACGTCGTCGGCGGGCCCCAGCAGCCGGCCGACGTGCGGCCGGATGCCCAGCGTCTCGAAGTAGCTCCCACTCACGACGACGACGAAGAGGTTCTCGGGCTCTCCGTTGAGGCGTGTGCGCGCGCCGTCGAATCGGAACGCGCTGACACCGGTGAGCGCCGTGGACTGATCGCGGACGTCGCGGAAGTTGTCGGTGGAGAGCGGCGTCAGGCCGGGATTCTGCCGATCGGTGACGCTGACGCTGACGGCCGTCGCCGGATCCGGAATGGGGAGCGGGTCGAGCAGCGCCGCCCGTGCGAGGCCGAAGACGGCCGCGTTGGCGCCGATGCCGAGCGCGAGCGACGTCACGGCCGCGAGACTGAACGCGGGCGCGCGCCGGACGAGCCGCAGCGCGTAGCCGATATCCGAGCGGAGTGCTGCGAGGTGCTCGCGCCGCGCAAGCTGCGCGAGCGCGAAGGTGGTGCGGAACCAGAGTCGGGCCACGGCGGATCTCCCCTCTTGCGCGGTGCAGCGGTGTTCGTCCTGGAAGACAGCGGACATCTCCTCGCCGAACTCGCGGCGAAAGTCGAACGGCAGGATCGCGAGGAGCCGCCGGAAGCGGCGATCGGCGCGGGACGGGCGCGGGCGCGTCATCGCCGCTCGGTCAGCCCCGCCGCGGCTTGAGCATCGCCTTGGCGCGGGCCACGCCCACCGCGCGTTCGAGCCGCGCGGACTCGGCCCGCGCGACGGCGCGGCCGAGCGGCGTCAGCCGGTAGAACCGCCGCCGGTCGTCGTCGGGATCGCGGCGCGCGAGGTCGGCGATGAGCCCGTCGGCGAGGAGGCGGCTCAGGATGCCGTACAGCGTGCCGGTGGAGAGGCGCACGGCGCCGTCGGTCTGGCGGCGGACGGCCTCGAGGAGCGCGTAGCCGTGGGCGTCGCCGTCGGCCAGCGCCAGCAGCACATGGAAGGCGGCCTCGGTCAGCGGCAGGAAGTCAGCGGGATCATCGGAGCGCGCCATTGTGTCGCCTCACACTGTATCGCGACACAATGCATTGTGCAGTGATAGAAGTCAAGCGCCGGCCTGCGCGCGCCCAGTTCGCCGATCTCGTGCGTCCGCGCGCCACCTGCGCTACGCTAGAGGCCCCCTCCGGAGGAGCCGCTCCATGACCACGACTCGTGCGCCCCTCGACGAAGCTCGAGGCGCCCTG
>Ga0268386_10001130_pt1 | contig 18069 bp, 16 predicted proteins | sample RVTome_15_FD_200260 | JGI IMG/M metagenome (GOLD analysis project Ga0268386, IMG submission 200260) | Soil microbial communities from uranium-contaminated site in the Upper Colorado River Basin, Wyoming, United States - RVT150D86... ...
TCGCGTTTGTAGTCGATGACCCGGTCGCAGCCGAGTTCTGCGAGCAGTCGTGCCTTTGCCGGGGCGCTCGTCAGGCCGATCACGTGATTGCCGGCGCGTTTCGCGAGCTGGACGAGGATGTGACCGAGCCCGCCGGCGGCCGCCGAGATCGCGATCGTTTCGCCGGTGCGCATCTGCGCGATCTTCTCGAGCGCGACGATCGCCGAGATGCCGGTCGGGATCAGCGTCAGGATCTCCGGGCTCGCTTCGCGCACCCGTACCAGCCGCGCGGGCTCGGCCAGCTGGTATTCGCGATACCCGGTCCCGAGCTTGACCGTGGCTACGGCGTCGCCCGCCGCGAACCCCTCGACGCCCGGACCGACCGCAACGACTTCGCCGACCGTCTCGATTCCCATGTCGAAGGGCGGCACGACGTCGACATAGCGGATTGCATTGCGGCACAGATTCTTGTCGAAGACGGCGTTCACGCCGGCATAGCGGTTACGCACGAGTATCCGGCCCGGGCCCGGCGGCACCCGCTCCGTAGTGACGATGCGGGTCGCCGTCCGGAAGTCGCCCGTCACCGCCTCGAGCACGAGCTTGCGATAGGTATCCATGAGCCGGCGATTGTGCCGCACGCGCGGGAGACCGGCTGCTACTCTTACGACGCCGGCCAGCGCTGGAGAGGTGATGCCCACGATTCTGATCACAGGCGCCGGCCGCGGCCTCGGCCTCGAGTTCGCACGCCAGTATGCCGAGGAGGGTTGGCACGTGCTTGCCGGTGTCCGTCACCCGGGAGCGGCGCAGGATCTGGCCGACCTCGCCGGACTCGCGGACGTGCAGGTCGCCGTGCATGAACTCGATGTCGCGGATCATGCGTCGATCGATCGGCTGGCACGGACACTTGCGGGTACGCCGATCGACGTGCTGCTGAACAATGCCGGCACGATCGGTGCGCAGAGCTTTGCAGAGCGTGGCATCTCGATACAGCGGTTCGGGGAAAGCGATTACGCGGACTGGGAGCACGTATTTCGCGTCAACGTGCTCGGGCCGATGAAAATCGCCGAGGCGTTCGTCGAGCACGTGACCGCGGGTGCCCAGAAGAAAATTGTGACTCTGACGAGTGTGGTCGGCTCAATCGGCGGCAATACGCTCGGCGGCCTGTACGCCTATCGCTCCACGAAGGCGGCTGCCAATGCGGTGATGCGCTCGATGGGGCTCGATCTCGCGAAGCGCGGCCTCATCGCGCTGCCGATGCATCCGGGCTGGGCCCGCACCGCGATGGGCGGGCCGCGCGCCGAGCTCGATCCCGTCGACGCCGTCCGCGGCGTGCGCGCCGTGATTGCGCGGCTGACGTTCGAGGATGCCGGTCGATTCCTGAGCTACGCCGGGCAGGAGCTGCCGTGGTGATGACTCGCGGGATCAGGCACGAGGGGTGAAGCGAAACCGACAGACGGTCCCGCCCCGAGCCATGCACTCGTGCAGCTCAGTCTTGCTGCCCGTGAAACCCGACAGCAGCGCGAGGTCGAAGTGACAGATCTCGGGGTGCTTCATCGCGAGCTCATGGAACACGCAATTGTCGGCCTCGATAGTCGGCAACCCTCCAAAATCGTTTGACGTGCGGGCGTCGTAGCCGAGCTCATCCATCAGCAGTGCAAGCCGCTCGATCTTCTGCCGTCGACTGACGTCTGCGACCGGTTGGCGAAGCTGCTCCACAACGGCTGCGGCGATGCGTCCCAGGCGCACTCGCAGACCCGCGACGCCGTGCTCCTTCGCGACTGCCTCGACCAGCAGCTGCGCAAACCAGGAGTAGTGGCGCGGAAACGCTTCCTTGCCTTCATCCGTGAGCACGAAGAGCTGCTCTGGACGGCCGCCCGTCGGGCGCGTGCTCGCGGGCGCCACCATGCCGTCGCGCATCAGCGCGGCCAGCTGCTGCCGCACGGCCGTGCGGGTCACTCCGAGCACCCGCGTCAACTCATCGATGGTCGCGCCCGACTTGTTGCGCAGGAGATGTCGTAACAGCTGCTTGCGACGTTCACCGAACGTGCCCGCCATGAATCGTCCCTCCATCGTCATCCCCCACCCGACCCTTTTGGCATATTAGTGTTTGTTTAGTGACATTGTCGATGTATGACATTGGCACGGATCCAAGGAGGAGAGAGTCATGAATCGCAGGACGGTACCCCTGACACTCATTTCAATCGGATTGCTCGCTACGGTCGCTTTCATCACGAACGAGAGAATTGCCTCCGCCGACGAGCACACGCGGGCAGCATTACCTGCTCGAGACCTCGAGCGTTTCAGCGATGCGTTGCAGGTGGTGCTCGACGGTCGGGACATCTTCCGCTACGAAACCTTCGGTGACGAGGCGTTCTGGGGCGACACGCTGCGCCTGCACGAAGCCATCGCAGGTGAGGCGCATGGCGGAGTCGGGCCCGGTGTGAGTCCCGCAACGGCTCTTGCGGTCGGGCTCAAGGTCGACGTCGATGCGCTGCCACAGCAACTGCGCAGCAACCTGCGCAAGGGTCGGGTCGATCTGACAGACCCCGCGACGACGATCGCATTATTGCGGCTCGATGCCGTGGTCGGCGTGCGCGGATTCTTCGACGCAGCCGGCAGTCAGTTGCAGTCGGTCGGCATCACCTGCGCGCTCTGTCACTCGACCGTGGATGACTCATTTGCTGCCGGTATTGGAGAGCGCCTGGATGGATGGGCCGCCCGGGATCTCGACGTCGGTGCGGTCATCGCGCTCGCGCCGAACGTACAGCCCTTAGTGGATCTGCTGGGCCTGGTCGATCCGACGATCGATGCGGCTACTGTTCGCGCGGTATTGCAGACCTGGGGCCCGGGCAAGTTCGATGCGGCGCTGCTCCTGGACGGAAAGGCTTTCCGGCCAGACGGCAAGCCTGCCGCGACACTGATCCCGCCGGCGTTCGGGCTGGCTGGAGTCAACCTGCACACCTGGACGGGGTGGGGCTCCGTGACGCACTGGAACGGCTTCGTCGCCAACCTCGAGATGCAGGGGCAGGGCACGTTCTACGATCCGCGACTCAACGATCCCGTGAAGTTTCCGATCGCTGCGCTGTCCGGCGCGGGCGATGTGCGCAACGACCCGGACCTCGTCACTGACAAGCTCGCGCCGCTGCAGGTCTATCAGTTGAGCCTCCCGGCGCCGCAACCTCCACCGGGCAGCTTCGATGCCGCAGCCGCCGAACGGGGTGCCACCCTGTTCCGTGGCAGGGCAGACTGCGCGCGCTGCCACGTGCCGCCGCTCTATACCGAGCCGGGCTGGAACATGCATACGCCGGAAGAGATCGGTATCGACAGCTTCCAGGCCGACCGCTCTCCCGACGAGCACTACCGCACCGCGCCGTTGCGGGGACTCTGGACGCACAGCAGGGGCGGCTTCTATCACGACGGTCGGTTTGCCACGCTGCTCGAGGTCGTCGACCACTACGATCGACATTTCTCGCTTGGATTGTCTGTATCTGAGCGCGCCGACCTGGTGGAGTATCTGCAGTCGCTCTGAGTAAGGATCCTTACTCCTCAGGAACACCCGGACACAGCTGGCTCGCTGCGACAGTGGTCGGGCCGGCTGCGCTGGTTCCAATAGGTGCGCAGCTCGAGTTGGTCGATGACTTCGGCGAACCGCGGATGCTCGCGCAGAAAACGGCTGCCTGGCAGCCAGAGCAGGCGCAACGGAACCGCTTGTCGCTGTTCGTCCATCCTGACCAGCCGGTTGAACACGAAGTCGGCCTGACCGAGCTCCGCGCCGAGCAGGGTTTCGGTCGTGATGTCGACGCGTCCGACGTCGGCAGCCCGGGTCAGCGCACGCAGCGCCGCAGGCCGACTGCCGGACTCCCGCAGCGACGCGAACACAGGATCGAGCCAGGGCGCCGGATTGCGTCGCGACAGGTTTGCAAGCGACGTCTTCGCCGCGTCGTAGTCGGCGCTTGCGAGGTCGATCAATGCCCGTGCGCGCGCAATTCCCGCGGTCTCGTCTTTCTGCGGCGCGCCGAGCGTGGCCTCGGCTGCGAGGATGTCTCCGGCGGCGAGCTCCGCAACGGCCAGACATTCCCGCGCGTCTTCGGCGCCCGGCGCGGTGCCGAGCGCTTGCGCACCGACCCGCCTGGCGTATGCAACCCGGCCGAGATCGAGCAGGAAACAGGCGTAGGCTTCGAGCGCTGTCGGCGCAGCAGGGTCCGCCCCGAGCGCCGCGACCAGCAGGTCCTCTGCCTCCAGCCACTGACCATACCGGTAACGCGTCCGGCCGAGCGCCGCCTTCGCCTCGGGCAGGTTGGGATCGAGACTGAGGGCTCGACGGGCGGCGTCGTCCGCGAGCTTCGCGAGCGCGTCCTCATCTTTGCCACGCACCTCGAGATAGGCGAGGGCCAGTGCCGACCATGCCCGCGGAAACTCGGGGTCGCGGCGCGTCATTCGCTCGAAGCGCTCCAGGCGCCGGATCGGCGGATCCGGCCGGATTGGTCTGGAGGTCGCGCCGCGCAACGCACGGAGATGCGCGACGTGAGTGCGCGTGTATTCGTCGTATAGGTCCGTGTCGCTGGTACCGATCAGCGGCACGAGACTGGAGGCTTCCAGATCGCGTGCAGCGACGGGTCCGAGTCCCGCCGCGATCACTTGGATCAGCGTAAGCCGTGTCGCCGGCCGTACCCCGAGTGGACGGTGTTCGAGCAGTCGACCCCCCGGTGCATTCAGGGCCAGCACGATGTCGCGCCCGGTGCCCGCGCGTGGGACTTCGAGTGACAGCGTATGCACGCCGGCACCGCTCTGTGGATCATGCGGACCGTCCGGGTGCGCAAGCCGCACCGCACCTTGTCGGGCGAGCAGGTAACGCACCTCCTCGGCGAGCCAAGCGGCATCCTCGCCCTGCCCGGGCAACCCACCATCGACCTGCACGAGGATGCGCAGCAACGGCGGTTCCACTGCGGCGGCGGGGGCGGGTAGGGCCTCCTCGACCGCCGGCGGGGGCGGTGAATCGCGTTCGCAGCCAACCACGAGCACGCACGTGAGCGCTGCCAGGACCCGCATGCCGTGCGACCAACGGGCAGTCATGCGTCGGGTGAGACCTCGGTCTCGCGGGCCTCGTCGACCAGCGTGAGCCTCGCGAGCTTGTGATCCTCGAACCAGTGCCAGGTACGGGCGCGATGCACGCTGTCGGGCGAGAGCTGGATCATCTCGCAGACGTACTGGCCTGGATCCGAGCCGAACGCGAACGTCAGGTACAGCGTTACGTCGTCGAGCGCCCACAGCGCCCCGCGGATCCGGTCGGTGTTCCACCAGATGCGCTTGTCCGCATAGTAGGCCCCGAAAACGAAGTCCTGACTGCGACCCTCCGGCCACCAGTAGTGGGTATGCTGGCGGTAGACGACATCGCCTTCGTCGGGCAGTTCCACGCGGATCCGGAACTCATGTTGATCGATCACGGAGCGGTCGGGCCGGATGTGCGTGTAGGTCCCACGCCAGATGCCCGCATGTCTTGCGAGCAAAGGCATTTCCTGGTGCAGAACGTTCACGGTTCAAGTCCGATACTATGGTGATGCGCATTGTAGCCTCGGGCCCGACGCGTTCGGCCGAGTGTGAGGGCTCGCATGGCGACTGACAAACCGAATCTTTATCTGCTGCGCGCGGCAGAGATCCGCGCACGCGAGCAGTCGTTCAGCCATCCATGGAACCGCCTCTCAGAGCTGAGCGGAGCGCAACTCGGTGCGATGACGGGACTGAAGCGCACCGGCGTGAACATTGCGCGCATCCCCCCGGGCAAGGAGTCGTTCGTCTATCACTCGCACTGGGCCGAGGAGGAATGGATCTACGTCCTGGCCGGACGGGCCATCGCCCGGATCGATGGCGTCGACTATGAGGTCGGTCCAGGCGACTTCATGGGTTTCCCCACGCCTGGCATCGCACATCATCTGATGAATCCTTTCGACCAGGAACTCGTCTATCTGATGGGCGGCGAGCGGCGTACCATCGAGATCGCAGACTTTCCAGACCTCGGCAAGCGAATGATCCGTCGCGGCAACGAGATCGACATCTTCGATGTTGCCGATGCCCGAGGATTCGCACCGGTCGACGAGTGACAGAATTCACGAGAGGGAGAGACGGAGGACGCCCGTATGACGCCATCGCCCAACGACGTGCTGGATCTGTTCGTCGTGATCGACCCGACGCAGGAACTGCAACCTGCGCTCACCCATGCGCTGCGCATCAGCGAGTCAGCGCGCGCGCGCATACAGCTGTTCGTGTGCATCTTCGATCAGGCGGCCGAGTCGGGGCCTGTCGACACTCGCACGGCAGCGCGCGAGCACATGATCGATCGCAACCGGCAATGGCTCGAGTCCCTCGCCCAACCGCTGACCGACCGCGGCACCACCGTTACGACGCGCATCGAGTGGGATGCGAACTGGCGGGAAGCGATCGTGCGCGCGGCCCGCGAAGAGCGCCCGGATCTGTTGATCAAGGCCACGTTCAAGCACTCGGCGACGGCGCGTACGCTGTTCAAGACCTCGGACCGCCTGCTGCTGCGTCATTGCGGCTGTCCGGTACTGCTCGTGAAATCCGCACAGCTATGGACCAGCAACAAGATTCTCGGTTGTCTCGAACCGAAGCCTGGCGACGTCGGCCATGCAGAGCTCAACGAGGCCGTGATGCATGCCACGCGGGCGCTGGCGGATCGCCTCGGAGCCGGAGCGCACTTCGTGCTGGCCTGCGACGACAGTGAAGACATGCCGGATGCCCGCGATCTGGCGCAGGTTGCCGCGGTGCCGCGTGCGCAAATTCATCTGTGTGTCGACAATCCGGTCGACGCGATCATCTCGACCGCACGTCGACTCGATGTCGGTCTGCTCGTGATCGGCACGATCGCGCGGCGAGGTGCGAGTGCGCTCGTGATCGGCAATACGGCCGAGAAGGTGCTCGACCGCGTCGACATCGACGTGCTGGCCGTGCCGATCCCCGAAAAAAGCTGAGCGTCGTCTGCCGCCCGGTCAGGACCCGGCCTTGGGCGAATCCGCGGACTTGTGCCAGGCTGCGAGCAGCTCTTCCTCCCGCTCCGGCGTGAGCCCCGCGCGCAGCTTGTCTCGCTGCTCGCTCGGCCGGCTCGCATGCCATGACAGCGTGTCACGAATCGTCGTCGCGAGCGGACGGAACCTCAGACCCTGTGCAACGGCACGCGCGGGGCTCACGAGTGCGCCGCCGCCGAAATCGCCATCTGGCGGCGCCCAGATCGGAATCTCGCTGGTCTCGATCAGCTGCTGTGCGGCCAGAAAATCGCTCGAGGCCCACGTGAATGTGGTATCGGCACCCGTCACCTCGCGGCTCGTGTCGAGCACATCGCCGATCGTGATCGCCCCGGGCGGACTGCAGGCGTTGTAGCGACCCGCGATGCCATTCTCCACGCAGCCCATCACGAAGGCGGCGAGATCGCGCACGTCGATGATCTGTACGGGATCTGCAGGCGCGCCAGGCGCCAGCATCTCCCCGCCACGACCGACGCGCACCGGCCAGTACGTGAAGCGGTCCGTCGTGTCGCGGGGCCCGACGATGTACGTGGGTCGCACGATCGTCGCCCGTTCACCGTGGACCGACTCGACGGCCTGTTCGCACAGAGCCTTCAGTGCGCCGTAGGTTTCGCCGGTCACCTCCTCGACGCTCTCGTCTTCGAGCTTCGCGACCGGATCGTCCTCGTTCATCCCTGGCCGGGTGAAGCTCTCATAGACGGAGATGCTCGAGATGAAGAGATAGCGCTGCACGTTGCCTTTCAGCAGCTCCGCAGACAGTCGCACGTGACGCGGCACGTACCCGGAGTTATCGATCACTGCGTCCCAACGGCGGTCTTTCAGTCCGTCGATGTCGCCATCGCGATCGCCGAGGATCCGCTCGACTTCGGGAAAGAGCTCGGCGTTGCGCCGGCCGCGATTGAACAGCGTCAACGTATGGCCGCGTGCGAGCGCCGTTTCGACGAAGTGCGGACCGATGAAGCCGGTGCCGCCGAGAATCAGAATATCGAGAGGTCGTGCGGCGCGCGTGAGCGGTGAGAACGCGGCCATTGCCGTGGCGGCGAGGCCCGCCTCGATCAGCTGCCTGCGATTCATGGAATCTCTTCCTCGACGGCCTCGGTCGGCGTCTCGGGGCTGCTTTCCTCAGCTGCCGCAGGCGTCGTGCCAGCGGGCGCGCCAGGGCCCGGCGGGGCGAACTTCGCGAGCCACTCCTTCTTCGTCTGATACCAGTGGATCGAGTTCTGCGGCTTCAGGATCCAGTGGTTCTCGTCGGGGTAATAGACGAGTCGGCTTTCGATACCGCGGTTCTGGAGCGTATTGAAGAGCTCGATGCCGTGATTGACCGGTACGCGCATGTCGAGCTGGCCGTGGATCACGAGCGTCGGCGTCTCGAAATTGCCGGCGGACGCGTGCGGTGACGTCGTCATGAACTGCTCGGGATCGTCCCAGTGCTCGCCGTGTCGCTTCTTGCCCGCCGCATAGTCCGCGCCATACTGCGTCAGGTTGTTATAGACGGCGGCGTGGGCGACCAGCGTCTTGAAGGGGTGCGGCTTGCCGAGCAGTACCGAGGCGAGGTAGCCGCCGTAACTGCCACCGCCGGCCGCCATGCGCTCAGGATCGATCCACGGCTTCGCGGCGAACCATTCGGCGGCCTTGATCGTGTCCTCGTGAGGCAGGCTCAGCCGATCCGGGTTGATCGAGTCCGCGAAGTCCTGGCCGAAGCCGCTCGAGCCATGGAAGTTGTGCCATGCCGTCACGTAGCCCCAGTTCGCGAAGACCTGAGCGTTCCAGCGCCATTGGACCGCGTTTGGAATGCCGTTGTGCGGGCCGCCGTGCAGCAACAGGTATAGCGGCCATTGGCGTTCGGGCGTGAAGTTCGGCGGGTACACGACCCACATCTGAATGTCTTCGCCGTTCGCCCCCTTGAACGTGACGCTCTCGAAGCGGCCCTGCGTCAGCTTCGCGAGCGCGGCGTCGTTGAAGTCCGTCAGCTTCGTCGCGGCGCCGGTGCGCGCGATGATGCTGACCAGGGTCGGCGGCTCGGTGAAGCTCTGGCGCAGCGCGACGATCACCGGACCATTGCCGGCGACCGCAAGACCCGAGTAGCTCGAATCGCCGGTGATCGCTTTCGGGGCGCCACCCGCAACATCGAACCGGTAAACCCGATACGTGCCGGCGTCATCGATCGATCCGAAGAGCGAACTACCGTCCGGGGACCAGACGAGGCCACCCGCGGACCGATCCCAGTCCTCGGTGAGCGTGCGCGTCTCGCCGCTACGACGATCGTGCAACATCAGGCGGGCGCGGTCCGCGTAGAAACCGCGGATGCGCTGACTCTGGTAGGCGAGGAGTCGTCCGTCGGGTCCATACAGCGGCGTGGTGTCGTCTGCGGCGTTCGATTCCGTCAGGTTGCGCGGTTCGCCACTTTCGAGGCGCAGCGTGAACACATCGAAGTTCGATTCGACGCCGGTGTCATCGACGTCTGCGGCAAACGCGATCTCGTTGCCATCGGGGGCGACGTCGTAGGAATCGAGGCCAGGCTCTGCCGCATCGAGCGCTCGTGCGCGGCCCGCCGTGATGCGCGTGGGCTCGCCTCCGTCGAGCGAAATCGCGAAGACGTGCGTCTCGCGATCATCCAGGAAATGATCCCAGTACGAGATCGGTGCCTTGTCCCAGACTTTTGCACTGACCTTCGAGTCCTTGCGCTCCTTGAGCTTTGCGGTCATTTCGTCCCAGCTGGCGAGCTCCGGCCAGACGCGGCTCAGGAACGCGATGCGACGCGAATCGGGAAACCACTTCGGCGCCATTGCCCCGGTCGGTACGTTCGTCACGCGTCGCGCTTCGCCACCGTCGACCGGGATCACGTAGATCTGAGTCTCTTCGTCCGAGCCGCGCTTGGACACGAATGCCACGTGTCGGCCATCCGGACTCCAGCGCGGCGTCGTGTCGCTCGTCTCGCCGCTGGTCAGCTGACGCGCCTTGCCCGATTTCGTCGGCACCAGCCACAGGTTCGTGTAGGTCTTGTCCTTCTCGAGGTCGGCACGCGTGACCGGGAGCACCGCGAGCTTGCCGTCCGGCGAGATCGTGGGATCGGCGAGCCGCGGCAGCTGCCACATCGCTTCGGCCGTGTAGGGCTGACTGCCGGTCTGAGCGTGCGTGACGGTAACCGCGGCGCTGAGGGCGCCGATCGCAACGAGGACCGCAACGCGCGAGGGGCGCGAATTCACTTGCATCTGTCGAGACTCCCGGATCGTTACTGGCGGGTCGGGAGTCCGTCTGCCGGCCACCCGAAACCCGCGATTCTGCAGTTGCCGCTCTGACAGGGCAAACTCGGCGAGGTTCCGCCTGCGCGCCGCAGGCCTCGCTGGAGCGATAGATGGGTCACGATCTCGACATGTTGCGCGACCGGCTGCGAACCTTCGCGACCGAGCGCGACTGGGAACGCTTTCACAGCCCCAAGAATCTCGCGATGGCGCTTGCGGTCGAGTCCGCCGAGCTGCTCGAGCACTTTCAGTGGCTGACTGAGGAAGAGAGCGCAGCGCTCGCGCCGCAGCGCAAGTCCGACGTCGCCGCGGAGCTCTGCGACGTTCTCTTCTATCTCGTGCGGCTCGCCGACCGTCTGGACGTCGATCTCGCGGCGGCCAGTGAGGCAAAGCTCGCTGCGAACGCGGCGAAGTACCCGCCCGATCGCGTGCGCGGCAGTGCACGGAAGTACGATGAGTACTAGAAGAAGGGGTTAGCGGTTAGGGGTTAGCAGTTAGCCGGAAGGCGCGCGGACGCGCAGGTCGCCTACAGCCTACAGCCTACGGCCCAGCCTCTCAGGCTGGCCCCCAGCCCCCAGCCCCACAACACGGAGTCACACATGCCTGACCACCCCGAACAACCAGATCGCCGCGAGGTGCTCAAGCTCGTTTCGGCCGGTGCAGCGGCAGCATTCGCCGGGGGCGTGATGCGCGAAACGCACGCGGCATCGACGCGCGTGGGCGCTGCGGAGCGGAGCGGCGTCGCTCAGGCAACGCGCGGTTACTATGCGTGCGCGCTGCAGGTGCGATGTGATGCAGTGAATCAGGATCGCACGCGTGAGGCGGCGCGCGCCCGGATGCGCGCATCGCTCGAACGGATCAATGCGCAGATTTTCGGCACGAAGCAGTGGGTCGGCCAGGATCTGGCGCTCGTCGTCCTGCCTGAGTACTTCCTGACCGGCTTTCCCTGGGGCGAGGGCATCGCGGAATGGGCCGACAAGGCGGCGCTGGCGCCCGATGGCCCCGAGTACGATTCGATAGCCGCGGTGGCCCAGAAGCACGCGGTCTATCTCGCCGGGAACGCGTACGAGCTCGATCCGAACTTTCCGGGTCTCTATTTCCAGGCAAGCTTCGTGTTCGCACCCAACGGCGATCTGGTGTTGCGCTATCGACGTCTCGTCTCCCTGTTCGCGCCGACGCCCCACGACGTATGGGACCGTTATCTGGACCTGTACGGTCTCGATGGCGTGTTTCCCGTCGCGACGACGACGATCGGCCGGCTCGCGGCGATCGCGTCGGAGGAGATCCTGTATCCCGAGATCGCCCGCTGCCACGTGATGCGCGGCGCCGAGGTGCTGCTGCATTGTTCGAGCGAGGCCTACACGACGACGATGCCCCAGAAGCGGATCGCGCGACTTGCGCGCGCCGTCGAGAGCCTCGCCTACGTGGTGAGCAGCAATACCGCCGGCATCACCGGCGTCGACATTCCGGTGGACTCCGCGAACGGCGGTTCGGAGATCATCGACTACATGGGCAACACGGTCGTTGCGGCCGGCATGGGCGAAACGATGACCGCGTACACACGACTCGACATAGACGGTCTGCGTGAATACCGCCGCCGTCCCGGTATGGCGAATCTGCTGTCGCGCCAGGCGTTCGACCTCTACGCGAGGAGCTATCAGCAGGCGGACTTTCGGCGTCGCAATGGTCTCCTGCGCGATGGCAACGTGATCGTGCCCGAACGCAGTTATTTCAGAGAGCGGCAGGCGGAGACTATCGCACGGCTGACCGAGGCAGGCGTGCTCTGAGGCTGTAGGCTGTAGGCGGTAGGCTGTAGGTCAGAAGCGCAAGAGGCGGGCGACCTTGGACCTTGGACCTTGGTACGGTGCGCAACGCACGGTGCCCGATCGGGACGGCAAGATCGTGATCCGGATGAGCTGAAATGGCAGGGCCTCGAATGATGCAGCATCGGGTCGTCGAATCACAGGAAGGCGTGATTCTGGAACCGCAGCAGCCTGTGCACGGCAGCGTGATCTGGCTGCACGGTCTCGGCGCTGACGGGCATGACTTCGTGCCGATCGTGCCCGAGATCAAAGCCAGCGTCGCGAGCTCGCTTCGTTTCGTGTTTCCGCACGCACCCGTGCGACCGGTGACGCTGAATGGTGGCATGCCGATGCGGGCGTGGTTCGACCTGACGGGGCTTGACCGCAATGCGGCGCAGGACGAAGCCGGTATCCGCGCATCGGAGCGCGCGCTGCGCAAGCTCGTCGAGCGCGAGCTGCAGGGCGGGCTCACGGCGGGAACCGTCGTGCTCGCCGGCTTCTCGCAGGGCGGAGCCATCGCGCTGCATACCGCGCTCCGTTACGAGGCTCGACTCGCCGGCGTGCTCGCGTTATCGACCTACCTGCCGCTCGCGAGTCGGCTTGCGCAGGAGGCGAGCGCAGCAAATCGTGATGTGCCGATCCTGATGTGTCACGGCCGCTTCGACCCGGTCCTTGGTCTCGAGCTCGGCCAGCGCTCGCGCGATCATCTCGTGAGCCTCGGCTACCCCGTCGACTGGCGGGAATACCCGATGCAACACGAGGTGCGCCTCGAAGAGATCGACGATGTGAGCGCGTGGCTCGCCGCGCGCTTCACCTGATCGAACCAATCTCTTTGACGATCGCAGCGACCGCGTTCGATTCGGCGTCGCCGGCCGATCTGAGTCCGTCGACGACGCCGGCGCGATTTGCGGCGGGGTGATTCTGGCTCATCTTCCACTTGCCTTCGAGGCGCTCGATCGGAATTTCGAAGCCCACGATCGCGCGCAGCATCCGGTCGATGTAGTCGTGCGGTGCATCCGTGACGTGCCAGCGGTCCGGCCGCGTCTCTTCGTGCCGGTCGGTCAGCCGACCGACGAGCCCGTGCAGCCATTCCCGGTCCTCGATCAGCGTCGGATGGCCGTACGCATGCACGACCGCATAGTTCCAGGTCGGAACCGCGCGTCTGTCCGTACGCTTCGACGGATACCACGCGGGCGAAACGTAGGCCTGCGGTCCCTGAAAAATCACGAGCACCGGCTGATCGGCAGCGTGCTCCCGCCAGACGGGATTTGCGCGTGCGACGTGTCCGCGCAGCATGCCGTTGGGGCCTGATTCCGGATCGAGCTCGAGCGGCACGTGATTCGCTACCAGTCCGGCAGGGCCCGTCGTGACGATTGTGGCGAGCGAATGCGCGCGTATCAACGCATGCAGGACTTCAAGACGCGTCTCGGCAAAATGCTGCGGTATGTACATCGCTAGAAGCGTCCCGCATCGACGTCGCGGATGAAGTCGATTAACCCGCGAAAATAGACCGCCTGGTCGTCATAGAGCGCGAGGTGACTGCCGCTGGGGCAATCAAGGTATCGACCGTGCTTCACGAGGCCGGCCATCCGCTTCATCTCCTTGGGGTCCATCGTGTCGTAGCGCGCGCCGATCATCAGTGTTGGCACAGCGATCTTCGCGAGCTCGGCCGTGCGGTCCCAGTCGACGAGCTTGCCGCTCGCCCCGAGTTCGCTCGGCCCCTGCATGGGCGCATAGATCTCGTGATTCAGTTTGGCGAATGCGCGCACGACCGGATCTGGCCACTCCGCTGCAGGCATGCGCAAGATGTGGTCGACGTAGTAATGCTGCATCAGCAGTTCCTCATAGCGCGGGTTCGAGAAGTCCTTCGCTGCCTCGAGCTGCTTGATCTCGGCGAGCGCCTTCTGGTCCATCATCGGCATCAGCACGTTCTCGGCATACCTGTTGTAACCGGGAACGCTCGCGACCATGTTCGAGACGACCAATCCTTTGAGCTGTTCCTGATGCGCGAGCGCGTATTCGATCGCGAGCAGTCCACCCCATGAGTGACCGAACAGATAGAAATTCTCGGGTCCGAGCCCGAGCGCCTCGCGCACCTGTTCCACCTCGTCGACGAAGCGCTCGGTCTCCCAGAGAGAGGGCTCGTCGGGTTGATCGCTGTACGCCGAGCCGAGCTGGTCGTAGTAGTAGTACTCGATGCCCGCGCCCGGAAAGTAGCTGTCGAACGCCTCGAGATACTCGTGCGTCGCGGCCGGTCCGCCATGTAACAGCAGCACCTTGATCCGCGGATTGTTGCCGATGCGTTTGGTCCACACCCGGAAGGCCCCTGCAGGCGTTGTGATCGGGATCAGCTTCACCCCGCCAGCGAGAACATCATCGCGCCCGGTGTGATCAAAATACGAGGCAAGCGTGGGCGTCTGCGCGACTGCAAGTGGCGCAGCAAGCGTGGCCATCAGGGCCACTGCGCACAGGGAGTGAAACATTGGCAGCCTCCTTCGTCTTCGCTCGGATCCCGGATCCCCGATCCCGGACCCCCAATGCCCCCGTGTCCAGCACCCGGTGCCCGAGCCTGTCACCCGTTCACCAGCACGATCTTCCCGAAATGCGTGCGCGCATCGATCATGCGATGCGCCTGCGCGAGTTCGCGCATTGGCAGTACGTGATCGACGACGGCCTTGAACGTCCCGTTCTCGAACAGCGGTAGTGCCTGCCCGCGGAATGTCGGCATCGAGTCCGTCAGGAATGCGGGGCTCGTCGAGATGCTCATCGACACGAGCGCGAGATTGCGTGTGCCGATCGCGAGGTCGAAGCAGATCTTCCGGCCACCCGTGCTGCCGTACATGATGATCCGCCCGTCCATGCCCATTGCGTCGATCAGCTCGTCCGAGGTTTCCGCGCCGATCGTCATCAGGCCGATGTCGAGGCCGGCGCCGTCAGTGTCCGCGAGCACACATTCTGAGATCCGCTGCGTCTTGTAGTTGTAGAGCGCATCGGCGCCATAATCGCGCGCTCTCGCGAGCTTGTCGTCCCGACTGGCCGTGCCGGCGACCCAGCAGCCCCGCCATTTCGCGATCTGCAGTGCCGCGCTGCCGACGCTGCTCGCGACCGCCTCGATCAGCATTCGCTCGCCCGGCTGCGCCTCCGCGACCGTCGTGACGGCATGCCAGGCGGTCAGCCAGCCCACCGGAATCGCAGCGCCTTGCTCGAACGTGAGTCCGTCCGGCAACGGCAACGTGTGCACGACATCGAACAGCACCTGCTCTGCGTGCGAGCCGCGCGCTCGACCGAATACGCGCTCGCCGACTGCGAACTCAGTCACGCCCGGACCCACGACATCGACGACGCCCGCGGATTCCATGCCCATCACGAACGGCAGGGTCTGACCCGTGTAGGTACCCGCGCGCATCCGTGTTTCGGCGAAGTTGATGCCGGAGGCGCGCACGGCGACACGCAGTTGCCCGGGCCCCGGCATCGGTTCCGGCAGCTCGGTCCAGCGCATGACATCGAGGTCGCCGAATGCTCTGACCAGATAGCCGTGCATAGTGCGAAGACTCGGTCAGTTGCTGAAGATCGTCCAGATCGCCGCGATGAGGAGGAGCAGCAGAACGCTGAGCGCCGCGTCACCCCGTCGCCGCGGGCGCTCCCTGGCCACCTCCGCCGCATCGGGCGGGGGCACGGTGTCGATCGTGAGGCCGCTCAGGCGCTCGCGATCCGGTGCGGCAGTTGCGAGACTGACGAGGACCAGCACGACGACCGAGGCGGCGAACAGCAGCACCGCGAAGTGCAGGAAATTGATGCCCGCCAGCATCGCCGCCGGCCCCCAGGCCAAAGGCGCGTTGAGTTCGAGAATCAACCGCCCGAATCCGAGCACGAATCCGAGCGCAAGCGCGGCGATGGCACCGGCCGCGTTTGCGCGCGACCAGAGCAGTCCCACCAGGAACACTGCGGCGATCGGCGGCGAGATGTACGCCTGTACGCTCTGCAGATAGGTGTAGATCTGAGCGGAGATGAGCTGCATGAAGGGTATCCACGCGAGCCCGAACAGCACGAGAATGACAGTCGCCACCTGTCCCGTCACGACGAGCTGGCGCTCTGAGGCTTGCGGGCGCCAATGCTTGTAGAGGTCCATCGTCACCAGGGTGGCGCTCGAATTGAACACCGACGACAGCGAGCTCATCAATGCGGCGAGGAGACCGGCAACTGCGAGGCCACGCAATCCGTGCGGCAGGAGCTCTGCAGTGATCACGGGCAAAGCCTGGTCCGCACGATCGAGCTGGATGTGACCGGTCTGCGCGAGCGCGTAGGCGATGATGCCAGGCAGCACGAACAGGAACAGTGGAGTCTGCTTGAGAAAGCCGGCGAAAATCGTTCCGCGGCGTGCCTCGGCAAGATTGCGGGCCGAAAGTACCCGCTGCACGATGAACTGGTCCGTACACCAGTACCAGATGCCGAGAATCGGCGCGCCGAACAGGATGCCCGTCCAGGGGAAGTCCGGATGCGAGGACGGCTTCCACAAGTCGAAGTGATCACTGCCGACCGTATCGACGAGCACATCCCAGCCGCCGAGCATCTGCAGGCCGAGCACGGTGATGGCAATGGATCCGGCGAGGAACACGAACATCTGAATCGCATCCGTATAGAGCACGACTCGAAGTCCGCCGAGAAGCGTATAGATTCCGGTGGCGATCACCACCACGGTCGCGCCTGTCCAGAAGTTGATGCCCATGAGCGCCTCGAACACGATGCCACCGGCGGCCACCGTGACCGAGATCTTGGTGAGCACGTAACTCACGATTGACACGATCGCAAGGTACATGCGCGGCCCGGAGGAATAGCGACGCTCGAGAAATTCGGGCATCGTGAACACGCCGCTGCGGAGGTAGAACGGCACGAAGAACCAGCCGAGGAGGAGCAGCACGAGACCCGCGATGATCTCGAACTGAGCCACCGCCACGCCGGAAGCTGCACCGGTTCCGGCGAGTCCGACGAGGTGCTCGGCGCCGATGTTCGAAGCGAACAGCGACGCGCCGACGATGAACCATCCGATGTTGCGGCCCGCCAGGAAGAAGCCGTCCGTGGAATCGGTCGGGTGACCGCGCCGGGTGACGATCGCTGCCACGACGAAGATCAGCACGAAATACAGAACCACGACCGCCCAATCGAGTGTCGTCACGGCGTCGACTCCTCTGCGAGTACGGCTGGCACGAGCTTTCGCGGCGCAATCGATCCGTGTTCGGCGTCGCGCGATCGGTCGGCAGGATACAGGGCGAGGAGCTTGCGCAACACGCCATTCGTCCATCCGAAGCCGTCCTGCAGCGGATACTCTCCACCACGCGCGGCCGCATCGCCGCTCACGTCGTACTTCTCCACGAGCCGTCCGGTTGTTCGGTAGACGGCGAGATTCTCGCGTATCCAGCGTTGCGCGATCTCGCGCGCGAGATCGGCATGACCGTAGTTCCTGAGTCCCTGAATCGCAATCCATTGCAACGGCGCCCAGCCATTCGGCGCATCCCACTGCTGACCCGTCGTGACCGTCGTCGTCGCGAGGCCGTCGGGCTGCAGGAGCACGGTGCGCACGTTACTGGCGACACCGTCCGCCTGCTCGGCGGTGGCCACGCCGAAGAAGAGTGGATAGAGCGTGGCGGCGGTCACTTCATCCGACCGGCGGCGCTCGCTCCAGATGAAATCGCCGAACACACCTGCGGCGGAACTCCACAGAAAACGGTGGATGGCGGCACGACGGTGCCATGCCCGCGCACTGACACGCCTCGCATCCTCCTCACGGCCGGCTGCGCGATACGCGCGCGCGAGCGTCTGTTCGAGCGAGTACAGCAGGCTGTTCAGATCGACCGGTACGACCTCGACCGTCCGGATCGATGCCAGCGTCCGTCCGTCCGCCAGCCAGCGTGAGCTGAAGTCCCAGCCGCTCTCCGCGGCCGCGCGCAGATTTCTGTACACCTCTGTCGGCGCGCGAGTGGACAGACCCGCGGTTTCGACGTCCTCCCGATA
>Ga0268386_10001131_pt1 | contig 18068 bp, 17 predicted proteins | sample RVTome_15_FD_200260 | JGI IMG/M metagenome (GOLD analysis project Ga0268386, IMG submission 200260) | Soil microbial communities from uranium-contaminated site in the Upper Colorado River Basin, Wyoming, United States - RVT150D86... ...
GCGACGTTACTTACCGATCATTGGCTGGCGATTTCGGCAGATGGCCGCACCTTCACCGAGACACGCATCGGCGAGCGCTTCGACCTCGCGCTGGCGCCCGTCGCGAACGGGCTCTTCATCGGCGACTACATGGGACTCGCGAGCGTCGATCGCGAATTCCTCGCACTGTTCGTCGCTACGGAACGGGCCAACGTCGCCAACCGCACGGACGTGTATCTGACGCCGATCACACCCTCGACGTCGAGTTTCGACGGAGCGCGCGCCGCAGCACGCAAGCCTTCGATGGTGGATCCAGCGCCCGACGGCGCATGGCGCGCGCGTATCGATCGCGCAGTGCGTTTGACGATGGAGCGCCGCATTCCCGGGTGGAATGCTCTACACGCGTACCCGGGCAGCTGAAGCGGCCGCAAGCCTATGTGAACCCGGACTGGTCCCGCTACGCGCAGGAAGGCTCGCCGCCGCCTCAGTCCTCGATGTCCTGATCCTTGGGGACGGAGTCGCGGTCGACGAACTTGCAGAAGCGACTGATCCTGCCGCTCTTCGTGTGCTCCTGGTACAGGAACGCGAGGTTGTTCTCCTCGAACGCGTCGAAGAACGCGTCCCAATCGAGCGTTTCGAGCGGCTCTTCCTTCGGCTCGAAATCGATGCGCAGAATCCCGGGGTCTTCGGCGTTGGAGCCGGTCGACCGCACACTCGCGGGCATCCCGCCACGTTCTTCGACCCAGTGACGGATCACGTCGTGATCGGTCGTGACCAAAGCTGAGCTCACGGTCTCCTCCTGATATGGCTCGCGGTCGCGACGAGGGTGTCGCACGCCTCTAAACGCACGCATCCCGGTCCCGTTCCGTGTGGCGTCGTCGTCTATCGATGTAGAAAGTGCAAGCAACGCGAAAAAACTTCCGCGCTCGAGCGCCATTGCCTGAGAGGTGCGGCGCACCGATCGCGGCGCGCCGCGTGGCACGGCTCTTGCTCTTTACGCGATACGGAGCGATCGCTCCGACATTTCTCGATCAAACGCAGTGGAGAGCACACGCATGGAACACAGTTATGAGGGCCGTCGCGACGATGACGAGGAGCGTCAAGGTTCTCGAGGACGCAGCGGACACAGAAGGCCTGAGTGGAGCGAGCGCCAGCGGGCGTACGGGCGCGGCTACGGCGAGGAATCCCGTTACGGCGAAGAGGACGAGCGCCGCGGACGGTACGGTTACGGCGGTGGCCGCGGGTATCGCGGCGAAGGGGGCTACGGATCGGAAGGCTGGGATGAAGGCGAGCGCGGCATGGGGTATGGAGAAGGCGGTTACGGTGAGTCGCGATACGGCCAGGGTGGTCAACGGCCGGGCTTCGGCTCGAGCTATGGTGATGATCGCTACGAATACGGCTATGGAAGATCTGGCGGTCGCGGTGGGCGCATGTCCGGGAGTTCAGGAGGCTCGAGCTACGGCTATGGCGAGGAATCGCGCTACGGATCCGGGCCGCAGGGTTACGGCGGCAGCTCCGGTTATCGCGGTGGATCGAGCTTCTACGGTTCGAGCGAGCCTTACGGGCGCGGCCAGTCGCAGTGGGGCGGGGAGCAGCGCTCTGGCTCACGCGGCTATCGCGGCCAGGGACCGAAGGGCTATGCCCGCTCGGACGATCGCCTGAAGGAAATCATCTGCGAGCGTCTGACGGAGGATCCCGAGGTCGATCCGAGCGAAGTGTCGATCACCGTCAAGAACCAGGAAGTGACGCTGACAGGCACGGTCCCGGATCGCCACACGAAGCACACGATCGAGGACCTCGTCGAGGAATGCGGCGGCGTGAGCGAGATCCACAATCAGCTGCGTGTACGCCGTACAGGTGAGGGCCGCACCGGCGAGGAAGAGGAAACTGCGCGGGGTCGTCGCTCCGAGCGAGGGTCTTCGAGAAGCGGCGAACAGTCGACGAGTAGCTGATCGCGACGGGTCCGACGCCAGCGCAGGCAGGGACGCCTGCGCTGGCGGTTCCGGACCCAGGGGATCATCGGCAATCAGTGAATCATCTGTAACGGCGAGCGATCCGCTTCAGCCGCCCCTGTCACGAGCGGCACGTCCCAGTGGCCCGTGAGATCCCTCGAGACGTCGAGTACGTGCAGGCGATCGGCGCAACACACCAGCATCTCGTCTTCGGCGGATTCCGGCGCCACGCTGTCCAGGAGCGGGGCCAGGCTGCCGACCGGCACGGGGGACGCTCCTCCTCGTCTGACCGGTGCAAGGACCTGGCGTAGTTGCGTCAGGCTTCGTGGTCGCAGCGTTTCGTACGAGCCGATCAACGTGGCTACGCTGGCCGCCACGATCGATAGACCGAGATCGATGTCGCAGTGCCCGAGGGCGTCGGCAGACCCCTGCTGGCGGTCGCCGATGAGCACGACGCAGTTCCGACGCCGGGCGAGCTCGAGAGTGCTCGCACTTGCCGCCAATAGCGCTGCGAGTAGCATCTCGGGGATACCGACCGGCACGATCAGCACCTGCGCGTGCGGGTCGGCACGTTCTATCGCCAGCAACGCGAGCAGCACGCAAGCACCCGCCGCCTGATGCGCCGGCCTGCCGATCACTGCCGATGCGGGCAATGCCCAGACGTCGGCGCGCCAGTACTCGGGTTGCGCGGCGTCGACGATCGCGTAGATGCGCGACCGGCTCACAATTCCCCGCAGCTGTCCAATCACCGACCGCAGCGATACGGTCGCGCCATCAGTGTGGCGTTCACCGCCAGCGGCTTCGGGCCAGGAATCATCCGCCAGAACGATCGCCCAAGTCTTACCGGTGTGCATCTGCGTCCTCCCTGCCAGCGAGACGCGCAAAATATCCGCGGCGCCGCACCGCCGGTATCCCTGGATCCGTGATTCCGCACTACCGGTAATCCTTTACCGGCAGCATCCGCCGGCAAACATCCGGACCAGACAGCGCTACCTCGGAAAAGGTAGCAAACGTAGTGCCTCGGCAGGATAGGCAACGCTGTGCCTGCCGATATCATCGATCCTGAGCTCGCCTTGGCTCATTTGCGCCGTCGTTGGCGAACGATCGCGCGCGTGATTCGTCTCTGTCGATCGGGCAATGCGATTGGGCACGCGTGTCGGCGAACGCTTCGCCTGCACGATCAGCCCCGTACCGCAAGCAAGCAGGAAGGAGACGCCAGCCATGCTGCCGCAGATGAAGGACCCTACCGGAATCGCCGACGACGATGCAGACCAGGCACCGGTTGAGCTGATCGGCGATTCGGAGGGTATACGCCACACGCGCAAACTCATCGAGCGCGTCGCTCAGACCGATGCCAGCGTGCTGATCACCGGCGAAAGCGGGGTTGGCAAGGAGATGGTGGCAGCGGCGATTCACTCGCTGAGCCACCGGCGCGACGGGCCGTTCGTCGCGATCAACTGCGCTGCGATTCCGGAGTCGCTGGTGGAGGCCGAGCTCTTCGGCCATGAAAAGGGCAGTTTCACCGGCGCGATTCGCAGTCGTGCCGGCGTGTTCGAGCGTGCAGCAGGAGGCACGCTGTTTCTCGATGAGATCGCCGAGATGAGCCTCGACATGCAGACCCGCCTGCTGCGCGTGCTCGAGACACGGCGGATGCTGCGGGTCGGCGGACGATCCGAGATCATGACGGATGCGCGCATCGTGTCGGCGACGAATCGCGATCTCGCCACCGCGGTGACCCGCGGCCGATTGCGCCGTGACCTCGTCTACCGGCTTGCGGTGTTTCCGATCGAGGTTCCGCCGCTGCGCACCCGCGGACTCGACGCGATCGAGCTCGCGGAGCGCTTTCTCGTGCAGCTGAATCATGCGCACCACACACGCAGGCGGTTCTGTCGCAGTGCCTATGAGTTCATGCTCGAGTACGACTGGCCCGGCAACGTACGTGAGCTGCGCAACTGCGTCGAGCGGGCCTACATTCTCTGCAGCGGCAATGACGTAGCGCTCGTTTCGCCGATGCAGCTGCCGGTCGAAGTCGAGGCGGAGGAGCAGGGCGAATGCGTTCGCTTGACGATCGGCACGCGTCTCGTGGATGCCGAACGGCAGCTGATTCTGGCGACGCTGGACCATTTCGCAGGTGACAAGCGGCGCACCGCGGATGCGCTCGGCTGCAGTCTGAAGACGATCTACAACAAGCTGAATCACTACCGTCAGTGCGAGCGGGCGTCCGAAGCCGAGCCGCACGTGACTCATTGATGAAATGGGAACCTGAGCTCGACCGAGGCATTGCTCGCACAGTGAATCATCCTACGGGAGCCGATCGATGAACAGCCAAACCAGATCGCGAACTCCACCGCCTCAGTCGCAGGAGCGCCAGCCCGGACGGCAGCATCCGATGGACCCCGCGCCGGAGTCGATCCGCGACAGCTATCGCGGAAGCGGCAAGCTCGAAGGCAAGGTCGCGCTCGTGACCGGCGGTGACAGCGGTATAGGTCGCGCGGTCGTGCTGCATTTCGCGCGCGAGGGTGCCGATGTTGCGTTCGTCTACCTCGAGGAGGAGCAGGACGCCGAGGATACGCGCGAAGCGGTCGAGGAAGAGGGACGCCGGTGCATCTCGATCCGCGCCGACGTGTCGGATCCCGATGCCTGCCGCGAGGCCGTGGCACGCACGATCGCGGAACTCGGGCACCTCGACGTGCTCGTGAACAATGCGGCACAGCAGTATCCGCAGTCGTCTATCGAGGACGTGAGCTGCGAGCAGCTCGAGCAGACGTTCCGCGTCAATCTGTTCGGCTATGTCTTCATGGTACAGGCCGCTCTCGAGCACCTGCCGAAGGGCGGCGCGATCATCAATACAGGATCGGTGACGGCCGTGCGCGGCAGTCGAGCGCTCGCGGACTATGCCGCGACGAAGGGCGCGATCGAGTCGCTGACGTACTCGCTCGCGCAACAGCTCGCGGATCGCGGTATCCGGGTCAACGGTGTAGCGCCGGGCCCGATCTGGACGCCCCTGATTCCGGCGAGTTTCGGCGAGGACGCGGACGAGTTCGGCGGCGACACACTGATGAAGCGCCCCGGCCAGCCGAGCGAAGTGGCTCCCGCTTATGTGTATCTGGCGAGCGAAGACGGCTCGTATGTGACCGGTGAGTTCATTCACATCAACGGCGGCGGCCGGATGGGCTAGGGGCTGGGGGCTGGAGGCTGGAGGCTGGAGGGACATCCGATACCGATCCCCGATCCCCAGCGCCCAGTGCCCCGCCTGGTCAGTGCACCCAAGACGCCGGGATGCCCGCCTCCCGCATCACCGCATCGAGCTCGAGACAGACCCCGCGCGCGCGTGGCTCGGTGCGCAGGCTTCGGGCCAGCGAGTTCAGGCAGATCGTCAGCGTCCGTGCGTTCGGGCGATGCGCGTCGAGCTCGAGCTCGATGCGCTCCATCAGGGCCAGCAGGTCAGCGACGTCGCAGTCGGACAGATCGAGCTCTGCAATGATGTTGCGCGTGTTCGTGATCGCCTGGCGCATGTGTTTGCTGGCGTTTGCATCCATGGCCGTACCTCGGGACTCCTTCTGTCCAGCGTGAGGAGCCAACAGCCATCGTTTTGCAAGATACGGACCAGCGGCGCGTGCACAACGAGGGTGGACGCAACCACGTGACGGCGGGAACAAAATTCACACAGCGTGCACGGATTACATCCGCGCAGGGGCTGCGACGAGAACCCGCATTTTCACGATAAAGGCTGGCGCTGCGATTCCCGATACGACGGACAGCGCGATGCCGTTGCCTGCATTACGTAGATCGGACGGACGGCCTACGTCCTAGCATACGTGGAACTGTTTTTCGGTTTCGCCCGGGGGCGGTGCGCATGCGTGCCGATAGCCGAACAACCAGAGCGCCGCTGCCATCCTGCATCGTGACGGCACTCGCCGCTCGTCGTCGCGGTGCTGTTACGGCTCCCGATCAGGCCCTTCGGTGTCAGAGCCCCGGAGGCAGACGGTGAAGTTGCCAGAACAGGTGATGCGACTCGGTCTCGTGATCGGCGTCTTGCTCGCGCTCGTGCTGGCTTTGCGCTTCATTGTCCTGCCGCCTTCATTCTTCTCGGCGCGGCCGCACCAGGTTGCAACGATCGAGCGCGAGATGGTCAAGCCCGTGCACCACGCCGGGGTAGCGGCCTGCCGGACGTGCCACGCGGAGCAGTACGAGGCGAAGTACGACGGGAAGCACCGGGATGTCGCCTGCGAGAATTGTCACGGTCCTGCGATCGAGCATGCCAGCGACGTGGACGCGGCCGTGCCGCCAAAGCCGCGTGAGAGGGAGGCCTGCCTCGACTGCCATGGCTATGACGCGTCGCGACCGAATGGCTTCCCGCAGGTCGATCCCCAGGCGCACAACCCGCGCAAGCGCTGCATCGTGTGTCACGACCCGCACGATCCGGTGCCGCCGAAGGCCCCGCAAGAATGCGCTGGCTGCCATGGACGGATCGAGCACGTCAAGTCCTTGTCGACGCATGCACTGCTGGCGTGCGCAGACTGTCACGTCGTCGAGAAGCAGCACATGATCGAGCCGCGGACAGCGCTGCCGACGAAACCCGACAGTCGCGAGATGTGCGGTCGCTGTCACGCCGCGGGCGCGACCGACCCCGCCGCGTCAACAGCCCTGGTCGACCTCGCCTCCCACGGCGGCACGTACGTGTGCTGGGAGTGTCATTACGCCCATCTGCCCGAGGGACGCAAATGAACAAGCGAGAGTTTCTCAAGGAGGTCGTCGCGTTTCTGCCTGCTGCGGGTCTCTTACGCCTGCTTCCTGAAGCTGCGGAGGCCAGGGAGCTCGTGGCCGCGCCCGCAGGCGATTATGACGCGACGAAGCACTGGTACGGCATGGGCGTCGACGTCGACAAGTGCATCGGGTGCAATCGGTGCGTCGAGGCCTGCAAGGCCGAAAACGCCGTGCCGGAAGAGCCTTTTTACTTTCGCACCTGGATCGAGCGCTACACCATTCGCAAGGATGGCGAGACCGCGGTCGAGTGCATCAGCACGCAGGAGACTCGACCCGAACAGGCCGAACCCGATGATCCGTCCGTCCTGCGAACGTTCTTCGTTCCCAAGCTCTGCAACCAGTGCGCGCATCCGCCCTGCGTGCAGGTCTGTCCGGTGGGTGCGACGTTCCAGACCGCCGACGGTGTCGTTCTGGTGGACGAAAAGCGCTGCATCGGATGCCGCTATTGCATCCAGGCGTGTCCTTACGGCGCCCGTTACCTGAACCCCCACACACGCACGGCGGACAAGTGCACGTTCTGTTACCACCGCATCACCCAGGGACTGCTGCCGGCCTGCGTCGAGGTATGCCCGACTGAGGCGCGCATCTTCGGTGATATGAAGGGCCAGGCAGACCGCCTCGTGCGTTTCCAGCGCGTCAACAAGATCAGTGTCTTGAAACCGGACCTGAACACCGAGCCCAAGGTGCTCTACGCGCAACTTGACGGAGAAGTGCGATGAGCGGCTCGATTCCAGACAGCCTCCATGAGCAGCTGAGTTATCAGCTGAGTCAGGTCGTCGGCTTCATCTATCCGAACGAAGTCGAGACCCAGTGGGCGATCCTGATCGTCGTGTATCCGTACATCACCGGCATCGTCGCAGGCGCATTCATCCTCGCGTCGCTGGTGAAAGTGTTCAACGTGATCGAGGTGCAGCCGATCTACCGGCTGGCTCTGCTCACAGCGCTCGCGTTCATGCTCGTTGCAGGAATGCCGCTGCAGTTGCATCTGGGGCACCCGGAGCGCGCCTACGAGATCTTCCTGACTCCGCAGACGACGTCGGCGATGGCGATGTTCGGCTTCGTGTACCTGTGGTACCTGCTCGGCATCCTGCTGATCGAGATCTGGTTCGAGTACCGCCAGCAGCTGATCCTGATGGCGCGGGCAGCGGGAGGTCCGATGAAGGTCATCTACCGCGCATTGTCGCTGTACTCGACCGACATCAGCCCGGAGGCACTGGCTTTCGACAAGAAGGCGAGCAAGTTCATCACGATCGTCGGTATCCCGTCCGCGTTCCTGCTGCACGGCTACGTCGGTTTCATCTTCGGCTCGGTCAAGGCCAATCCGTGGTGGGGCAGTGTCCTGATGCCGATCGTGTTCCTGATGTCGGCGATCGTGTCCGGCATCGCGATGGTAATGTTCCTGTACGTGCTGATCAGCCTGATACGCAATGAAAAGCCGGACATGCGCTGCCTCGACAAGATCGGGCTGTACCTGCTGGTAGCGATCATCGTCGACTTTGCCCTCGAGGGGCTGGACTACATCCACCGCATCTACCAAAGCGAGGAGTCGATCGGGATCCTTGCGGAGCTGGTTTCGTCCAAGCTGTTCACCAGCCTCGTGATCGTGCAGGTCCTGTTCGGCATGCTCGTGCCGTTGTTCGTGCTAGTGCTCATCCGCAGCGTTCGTTTCAACGAGGAACTTCGCAAGCTGCTGTACTTCACGTCGTCACTGATGATCCTGCTCGGCATTTTCAGCATGCGCTGGAACGTCGTCATCGGCGGGCAGCTGTACTCGAAGAGCTTCCGGGGACTGATGGCCTACAAGATGGAACTGACCGGTATCGAGAGCCTGCTGACGGCGCTCGTTCTACTGGCACTGCCCTTCGTCATCCTGGCTGTCCTCGTTCGCCTGCTTCCCCCGGGGTGGATGGATCGTCGGTCCGTGCCGGCCTCGGGGTAGGGCGCGACGCCCCCTTCGACGATATCCGTTTCATGAACATCCAAAGGAGCGTTCCCATGATCACGACGAAGCTCTCATTCCTCTTCTTCGTCGGCACGTTGTGCGCGGGGCCGCTGCTGGCGGCCGACGTGGAAGCGGGCAAGGCCAAGTCCGAGGAACTCTGCGCCGATTGCCACGGGGACGAGGGCTACGGCGACGATGCCTTCCCGAGCATTGCCGGCATGCCGGTGGAGGAGTTCACCAAGGCGATGCAGGAATACAAAGAAGGCACCCGCGACAATGCGCGGATGATCAAGATCGCGAAGAAGTTGAGCGATGCCGAAGTTGCGGATCTGGCCGCATACTTCGCGCAGTTCACGCCGGCGGAGTAAGCGCGGTCGGGTCGATCTCAGCGGTCGGGGCGGCGGTGACCGGCTTCGCCGACGGGCCGGTCACGTCGGTCCATCCCCACCCGCAGCGAACAAGAAGAGCCTGGTCGTCGCGCAGATGAAGTCGCTCTGGGCGGAGCTCAAACGTCGCAAGGTCATACGACCTGGCGCTTCAGGCGTACCGGGAAAGCTTTCGGAGCGGATTCGGCAGCTATTTCCTCGTCTGGCGACCTCTGCACAAGGAGATGCGTCACCTGCCGGGCTTCAAGGACCTGCTGCGCGAGCTGTGATTCGTCGACTACTGGCGATCGACCGGGAACTGGGGCGAGTTCTGCCGGCCGCTCGGAGAGGTCGATTTCGACTGCTATCGGTGAGGCTCCAGGCCCTCACCCGGCCGGACGGCCGACCCCGATAGCGGGAGAGGTGATCGATCAGAGCAACGGCACCAGCAGCAGCGCCACGATGTTGATGATCTTGATCAGCGGGTTGATCGCCGGGCCGGCGGTGTCCTTGTACGGATCGCCGACCGTGTCGCCCGTGATCGCGGCCTTGTGGGCGTCGGAGCCCTTGCCGCCGAAGTTGCCTTCCTCGATGTATTTCTTCGCGTTGTCCCACGCGCCGCCGCCGGTGCACATCGAGATTGCGACGAACAGGCCCGTCACGATCGTGCCGATCAGCAGGCCGCCGAGCGCGCGGATGCCGGCGCCCGGACCCATCGCCCAGTTCAGTAGTAACGCGAGCGCAATCGGCACCAGGATCGGCAACAGCGACGGCACGAGCATCTCGCGAATCGCAGCGCGGGTGAGCATGTCGACGGCACGCGAGTAATCCGGCTTGGCCGTGCCTTCCATAATCCCTTTGATCTCGCGGAACTGACGCCGTACCTCGTTGACGACCGAGCCCGCCGCACGACCGACCGCTTCCATCGCCATGGCGCCGAACAGATACGGCACCAGACCACCGATGAAGAGGCCGATGATCACGGCCGGGTCGCTCAAGCTGAATTCGACGAGCTTGCCCGCATCCTCGAGCTTATGCGTGTAGTCGGCGAACAGCACGAGTGCCGCAAGACCCGCCGAACCGATCGCATAACCCTTCGTGACCGCCTTGGTCGTGTTACCGACCGCATCGAGCGCATCGGTAATCGTCCGGACCTGCGCCGGCAGGCCCGCCATCTCGGCGATGCCGCCACCGTTGTCGGTGATCGGCCCGTAGGCGTCGAGCGCGACGATCATGCCCGTCATCGACAGCATCGCGGTGGCGGCTACGGCGATGCCGTACAGGCCCCCGAGCTGATACGTGCTCCAGATCGCGAGACATACCGCCAGCACCGGCAGCGCCGTCGACTTCATCGATACGCCGAGGCCCGCGATGATGTTCGTCGCGTGACCGGTCTGGGAAGCCGAGGCGATGTGCTTGACCGGGGCGTATTCGGTCGCCGTGTAGTACTCGGTGATCACGATCATCGCCGCAGTCAGCGCGAGACCGACGAGTGCACAGAAGTAATAATCAAGCGCATTCTCACCCAGCATCGCCGTCGTCACCGGGTAGAACGCGATCGCTGCGATCACCCCCGAGACGATCACACCGCGATACAGCGCCGGCATGATGCGCCCGCCCTCGGAGACGCTGACGAAGAACGTGCCGACGATCGACGCGATGATCGAGACCGCGCCGAGCACGAGCGGGTAGACGACGGCCGAGTCGCCGAGCCCCTGCATCATCAGGCCGCCGAGCAGCATCGTCGCAACGACGGTCACTGCATAGGTCTCGAACAGGTCGGCGGCCATACCGGCGCAGTCGCCGACGTTGTCACCGACGTTGTCCGCGATCACGGCCGGATTGCGCGGATCGTCCTCGGGGATCCCGGCCTCGACCTTGCCGACGAGGTCGGCGCCAACATCAGCGCCCTTCGTGAAAATCCCGCCGCCGAGCCGGGCGAAAATCGAGATCAGCGAGCCGCCGAACGCGAGCCCGATGAGACCACGCAGCGCTTCGTCCTGTCCGAGGGAGGGCAGCACGGCCCAGTAGTACGCCGCCACGCCGATCAGGCCGAGCCCCACGACCAGCATGCCGGTGATCGCGCCGCCGCGGAACGCCACCTTCAGCGCGGGGTTCAGGCCGACGCCCGCCGCGTGCGCCGTACGCACGTTCGCGCGCACTGAGATGTTCATGCCGATGTACCCGGCAGCGCCCGAGAGGATCGCGCCGACGGCGAAGCCGACGCCGGTCGGCCAGCCGAGCAGGACCCACAACAGGATCAGCAGGATCACGCCGACGATCGCGATGGTCGTGTACTGACGGTTGAGATAGGCGCGTGCACCTGCCTGAATGGCAGCCGCAATTTCCTGCATGCGCTCGTTACCGGCGGGCTGTGCGAGGATCCAGCGTACGGATCCAAGGCCGTACAGAATCGCAGCGACGCCCGCGCCGATCGCGAGCCACAGCGCGAGGTCCGTGGACATGAACTACCTCCCGATAGACGAGTTGTCGTTTCGTTATAGGGCGCCGACGGCGGCTCGAGAGCCCCGCAACCGGCTGACCCGGCTCAAAAAAGCGCCGAACTATACCACAAAGTCGGCGGTCAGCCTGCGTTTGACGGGCGTGTTCTTCAGGACGACATAGCGCGGCAGCCCGTCCTTGTACGGCGGGTAGTCCTCGCCCCTGATCAAGGGTGCGAGATAGCGGCGGCCTTTCACCGTGATGTGAAAGCCATCGCGCGTGATGTAGTCGCGCGGCAGCATTTTTTCCTGGTTCGCGACTTTCGCGAGCGGCGCCGTGCCGATCTTCCAGCGATAGGGCTTGTCGGAGACGCGCACGATCGTCGGCATCACGGAGTTCGCGCCCTTCAGCGCGAGCTCGACCGCCACCTTGCCGACGGCATAGGCCTGCTCGACGTCTACCTTCGACGCGATGTGGCGTGCCGCGCGCTGCAGGTAGTCGGCCACGGCCCAGTGATACTTGTAGCCGAGCCGATCCTTGACCAGCTGGGCAACGACCGGCCCGACGCCCCCGAGCTGGGCGTGACCGAACGCATCGCGTGTGCCGGCCTCGGCGAGGAACGTTCCGTCCGGCTTTTTCACTCCCTCGGAAACGACGACGGCGCAATAGCCATATCGTTCCACGCACGCCTTCACGCGCGCCAGAAAGCGCTCTTCGTCGAACGTGATCTCCGGAAACAGGATGATGTGCGGCGCGTCGCCTTCTTTCTCGGCGGCGAGCCCGCCCGCCGCCGCGATCCAGCCGGCATGCCGGCCCATCACTTCCATCACGAATACCTTCGTCGACGTCTTCGCCATCGAGGCGACGTCGAAGCCCGCCTCGCGGATCGAGACGGCGACGTATTTCGCGACCGATCCGAAGCCCGGACAGCAGTCCGTGATCGGCAGGTCGTTGTCGACGGTCTTCGGCACGTGAATCGCCTGGATCGGATAGTCCAACGTGTGAGCGAGCTCGGAGACCTTGAGGCACGTATCCGCCGAATCGCCGCCGCCGTTGTAGAAGAAGTAGCGGATATCGTGGGCCTTGAAGACTTCGATCAGGCGCTCGTACTGCGCCGGAGAATCCTCGTACTTCTTCAGCTTGTAGCGCGCCGAACCGAATGCTCCGGCGGGTGTATGCCGCAGCGCGCGGATCGCCGCCGCCGATTCGCGGCTGGTGTCGATCAGGTCCTCGGTCAATGCCCCGACGATGCCGTGCCTGCCGGCGTAGACCTTGCCGATGCGGGACTTGTGGCGGCGTGCCGTCTCGATGACGCCGCACGCCGACGCGTTGATCACGGCGGTCACCCCGCCCGACTGCGCGTAGAACGCGTTCCTGACTCTTGGGTTACTCATCGGTCTTGGTCTCCCGCCAGCACCAGAACGCAGCATCCGACACCGCGCCGGCCGCTGCGGCGGCGGCAGAGGATACCGCAAGTCCATGTGCGGCTGGCGTCCTGCGACGGAGGTCTGTATTGGCGCGCCGGATGAATTTCTGTAGCGTAGCGCCCTCTTTCGGGGAGGGACGGTCCCAAACGGACCGATTCGGGCATCGACAATGACCAGAATCGTATTACTCGGGGCGCCGGGCTCCGGCAAGGGCACTCAGGCACAGCGACTCGAGGCCACGTTCGCAATCCCGCAGGTCTCCTCAGGTGATTTGTTGCGCGATGCAGTGGCGCGCGGCACGGAGCTCGGCCGCAAAGCCAAGTCGGCAATGGACGCAGGTCGCCTGGTGTCCGACGACATCGTGCTCGGTCTGATCCGCGAGCGGCTCGCGCAGCCGGATGCCGAGCGCGGCTTCATTCTCGACGGTTACCCGCGCAACGCAGATCAGGCCGCCGCGCTCGAGCAGCTGCTCGCGGAGATCGGTCAGCCGCTCGACGCCGTCGTTCTGCTCGACGTGGGGCGCGAGCTGCTGCACCGGCGTCTCGCCGGGCGGCGCACGTGCCGCACATGCGGCCGGGTATTCAATGTGTTCTTCTCGCCGCCGGGGACGCCGCCCCGTTGTGGACGGTGTAACGATGAGCCGGATCTCTTTCAACGGCCCGATGATCGCGAGGAAGTGATCGACAAGCGGTTGGAGGTTTATGAAGAGCAGACGCGGCCGCTGATCGAGCACTACGCTCGCCAGGGTCTGCTCCAGATCGTCAAAGGCGAAGGTCCGCTGGAGGAAGTTTTCGGCCGCATGCAAAGCGTGTTCTTCGGCGTCGGCGCGACCGTGCCACTGGCACAGACGACTCGCATCAGGCGCAAGACGTCGGTGCATGGCAAGCGCGCCAACCGCAAGCCGGCGGCCCGCACGGTGCCGTCGCAACGCTCTGCTGCAAAGCGCGAGGCGCCGGGTCAGCGGAAAACCGCCCGCCGGAGTAAGTCGTCCGTCAAGCGCGCAGCCGTGGCGAAGGGCAAGGCCACTGCGAAACGCGGTCTGAGCAGAGCTCGTACGCAACAGCAGTCGGCCGTGAAGAAGGCGGCGGTCGGCGCGAAGAAGGCGACCCGCAAACCCGCGAAGTCGAAATGACCCGAAGAAGTCGCACGTGCGCGTCGAATCACGTGCGCTCGACTTCGAGCAACCTGCGGCCAAGTACTTCGTAACGCCAGCCGCGCGCCAGCGCTCCCGGATCGCCGCTGAACACGAAGCGCTCGACGTCGCGGCGCGTCGCAAGTAACTCGGGCGCGATCTGATTGCTCTCCGCCGTCGTGCGCACGAGCTTCATCAGTTGACCGACGCGTTGCACCTGCTCCGGGTCCGGACGTGTCGGACGCACGGCATCTGCGCCGTCAGGAGCGCCGGCCATGGCCGTCCGGATACGCTCGATCAGTTCAGCTCCACGCTTGCGTGCGGTGGCCGCAGGCAGTCCGGGGATTGCCGCAAGGGCCTCGACGCTGCTCGGCAGACGCTCGACGAGCACGCGCAGGATCTCATCCGTGAGGATCCAGCCGCGCGGCTTGTCCGATTGCCGCGCGAGCGACTCGCGCCACTCTGCGAGCGTGCGTGCCACTGCGCGTTGCACGGGCCGCAATCGATCGAGTCCGCGCAGACGCCGCCACGCGTCTGCCGGCATCGTTTCGTACAGCGCCGGGTTCTCGAGCGCACGCGTCTCCTCGAACAGCCAGTCGAGTCGACCTCCCGCAGCGACGAGATCGCGGCACAGCTGCGCGTACAGAGGGACGAGGTAACGCACGTCGTCCGCGGCGTACGCGAGCTGGTCCTCGTGCAGGGGTCGACGCGCCCAGTCCGTGCGCGCGTGCCCCTTGACGAGCTCGGATCCTAGACGCCGCCGTACGAGCTCACCGTAACCGATCTGCGCCGGCAGACCGAGCAGGCTCGCCGCGATCTGCGTGTCGAAGATCGGGGCGGGGATGCAGCCGGTGGCGAGCTGCAGGACTTCGATGTCCTGGCGCGCCGCGTGCAGGATCTTCGTGCGGCTGCGATCGGCGAGCAGCTCCGTCAACGGCTCGAGCCGAGTCACGGTGAACGGGTCGACCAGCACGCAGCCTGCGGCGTTTGCGACCTGGATCAGGCACAGCTGCGGCCAGTACGTGCGCTCCCGCATGAACTCGGTATCGAGCGCCAGGTAATCGAGATGCGCGAGGGGCGCGAGTGCGCTTGCGAGATCCGTGTCGGTTGCGACCAGCCTCGTGTCGATCTGGTTCACATCGGCGATATCCGGGCACGTGTACAATCTGCGGTCACTCTTCCAGGCGGGCAGTCGGTGGACTCATTATCGGCGTCGGACCCGCACTACACCAAGAGCATGCTGCAACTGATTCGCCTGTTCGTCGACATCTCGCTCTGGCGCAAGGGGCCGCAGGACGTACCGGCATCGGGCATCGTGCTCGTACTCGCCGTGCTCCTGTATGTCGGCGTCAGCGCATTGCAGCTCGCGGCTTCGGATCAGGGCAGTACGCGGTTCCTCGTCGGTCTGGTCGTCGATCCGTTGCTGATTGCCGGCTGGATCTGGGTGGTCCTCGCGATTTTCGGGCGACGCGCGCGGTTCGAGCAGACGGTCACCGCGATCTTCGGCACGTATGCGTTGCTGTCCGTGCTGCTGTTGACGTTACAGGTCATACAGAACGCGTTCGAGTTGCCCGATGCGTTACTGACGACGAGCGTGCTCGCGTGGATCATCGTGTTCATTCTGGTCACCGGACGGATCGTGATGCTGGCGCTCGACCGCGGCCTGCTCACCGGCGCAGCGGTCATGGTCACCTATATTCTCGCGAGCTTTGCCGTTTCCTCGGCGCTCGCCCCCGGGGCGGCGGCCTGACATGCATCTGCACGTCCTCGGAATCTGCGGTACGTTCATGGGCGGTATGGCCGCGCTCGCGCGGGCGCAAGGACACACGGTCACCGGATGCGACCGGAACGTCTATCCCCCGATGAGCGAGCAGCTCGAGCGGCTCGGCATCGAAATCATTCAGGGCTACGATGCGTCGCAGGTAGCGCTCGCACCCGACGCGTTCGTGATCGGCAATGTGATGAGTCGCGGCAATCCGCTCGTCGAAGCGATTCTCGACGCCGGTGTGCCGTATCTGTCCGGACCGGACTGGCTCGCGCGCCACGTGCTCACCGATCGCTGGGTGCTGGCGGTCGCGGGCACGCATGGCAAGACGACGACCTCGAGTGTGCTCGCCTGGATCCTCGAGCACGCCGGACTCGAGCCCGGCTTTCTGATCGGGGGTGTCCCCGGAAATTTCACCACGAGTGCGCGGCTCGGCGACGGCACGCACTTCGTCGTCGAGGCCGACGAATACGACACCGCGTTTTTCGACAAGCGCGCGAAGTTCGTGCATTACCGGCCGAGCACTGCCGTCCTCAACAATCTCGAACATGACCACGCGGACATCTATCCGGACGTTGCCGCGATCCAATGGCAGTTTCAGCAGTTGCTGCGGACGGTGCCGGGTCGCGGCCGCGTGATCACGAATGCGGGCGATGCGCGGCTGCAGGAGGTGATCGCGCGTGGCTGCTGGACGCCGGTCGACACGTTCAGTGCCGACCCGCAGAGTGGCGCCACCTGGACGCTGAGCGCCGAGCCGGGCGGGGATTTTTCGACGTTCGAGATTCACGCAGGCACGCGGCGGGTCGGCGAGGTCACCTGGTCGATGCCGGGGCGGCACAACGCCGAGAACGCACTTGCCGCGTTCCTCGCCGCGCGGCATGCCGGCGTTGCCGAGCCCGTGATTCTCGATGCGATCGGGCGCTTCGCCGGCGTGCGGCGGCGCATGGAAGTCCGTGGGAAGATCGGCGGGGTCGTCGTCTACGACGATTTCGCGCATCACCCGACCGCGATCGCAGCGACGATCGACGGCCTGCGGCGCCGTATCGGTGCGGCGCGTCTGGTAGCGGTCCTCGAGCCCCGCTCGAACACGATGAAGCTCGGAACGCACCGCGCCGCACTGGCAGATTCGCTCGCCGGCGCCGACAGCGTCTGGTTGCATCAGCCCTCGACGATCGACTGGGATGTGGGCGCTGCAGTGGCCTCGCTCGGTGCGCGCGTCAGGGTCGAGCACGACATCGACGAGTTGCTCGCGGCGTTGCTGCAGGACACGCGACCCGGCGATCACGTGCTGATCATGAGTAACGGCAGTTTCGGCGGCCTGCACGGACGGTTGCTGGAATCGCTCGGGCACGCCGTGGCCGCGGAGGCAGGGTGAGCGCGCTGGCGCCGCCAGCGGCGCCGGTGGCGCTCGCGATGACCGGAGCGTCCGGTGCCCAGTACGGCCTCCGGCTGCTCGAGTGTCTGCTCGGTGCCGGTGAGCGCGTTTACCTGATGTTGTCGCGGCCAGCGCAGGTCGTGATCGGGTCCGAAACGGACTGGGCCTTGCCGGGCAGGCCGGCGGAGGTCGCGCGCGTGCTCGGCGATCGTTTCGGTGCGGCGGACGGCCAGCTGCGGGTTTTCGGTCAGGAGGAATGGACCGCGCCGGTCGCAAGCGGCTCCGCCACGGCGCGGGCGATGGTCGTCTGTCCGTGCAGCATGGCGACGATCTCGAGCCTCGCGGTCGGTGCGAGTCGCAACCTGATCGAACGGGCCGGCGACGTGATGATCAAGGAAGGACGCCGGCTGATCGTGGTGCCGCGTGAAACACCGTTCTCCGCGATTCACCTCGACAATCTGCTGCGCCTCGCCCGTGCGGGGGTCGTCGTGCTGCCCGCGAATCCAGGCTTCTATCATCGTCCGAATACAGTCGGCGAGATCGTCGATTTCATCGTCGCGCGCGTCCTCGATCAGCTCGGTGTCGCGCACGATCTCGGTCCGCGCTGGGGCCAGGAGCGCGACGAGGACTGATGCGGAGGACCGACCCATCGTGACCGGACCCGGCCAGGAAATCCCGTTGTTTCCACTGCGCACGGTGCTGTTCCCGGGCGGCGTACTGCCGCTTCGGATCTTCGAGGCGCGCTATATCGACATGATCCGGCGCTGCCTGCGCGCCGAGAGTGGCTTCGGCGTCGTGCTGATCGAGTCCGGTGTGGAGGCGGGTGGCGCCGCCAGTGTGCACGATGTCGGCACTCTGGCCGATATCGTCGACTTCACGCCCCATGACGACGGTCTGCTCGGTGTGACCGCGATGGGCCGGT
>Ga0268386_10001132_pt1 | contig 18063 bp, 17 predicted proteins | sample RVTome_15_FD_200260 | JGI IMG/M metagenome (GOLD analysis project Ga0268386, IMG submission 200260) | Soil microbial communities from uranium-contaminated site in the Upper Colorado River Basin, Wyoming, United States - RVT150D86... ...
ACAACGGCAATGCCCGCGGCGGCGTGCGCCTGCCCGACGTCGAGCTCGGTCGGGCGCTGTTCCTCGCGTCTGTGCCGGACTTCGAAATCGTTCCGGGTCTTCCGGGAATAGTGGGGTTATGGTTCGACCTGGCCTGCGAACCGGCGCCGGGATCGACCGGCGATCAGCCGCGCTTCGGCAATCACGGCGAATATGTCAGCGCCGTCGAAGCGCAGGCGGAGATGCTCGCCGCGCAACGGTACCTGCTGCCGGAAGAGGTGGGCAGGCTGGTCTCATTGGCGGCCCGCTCCAATGTCGGTCGGCGCGGTTCGTGTCCGACGCCATAGGCCTCAAGTAACGCCGCGGCCACCACGAATGGCCGGGACGTTCCCGGCAGCGCCTCATTCGGCGTTCTGCGCGCGCCTCCCCGCGACGGCTGCAAGCTCGTTGAGAACGCGTCTAGCAACGTAAGTACTTCAACCTGACTTACCTGATTGGATCGCGACCGCACGCGCCGACATGGCGCTCCCCGAGGGACCCGAACCCTCGTCTTGGAATTGTCGGGTTCTGCGACTGCGCGCCGGGTCGCCGGTTCCTTCAACCAGGGATTTCACCGCGATGGCTGACCACGCATCCGCTGCAGTACTTCGCCGAGCTGCTGGATTTCTTCGCCGTATTGCGCCCAATCACCCTCGCGCTGCGCCCGGAGTGCATTTTCGTAGTGCCGCTGCGCTTGCGCTACAAGTTCGGCCACGGCACCGGATGCGGCGGGCTCAACCGGGCGAGTGGGCTGTGCCGTTGCACGCGGTGCTTCGCGAGCGCCGCCCGCCGGAAACAGGCGCGCCAGCGCGGCGTCCAGCGTTTCTTCCATCACGATCTGGTTCTGGTAGGCGACCACGACCCGCTTGAGCTCCGGAATCCGGCCGTTGGCGGCGCGCAGGTACATGGGCCGGATGTAGACGAGTGATTCCTCGATCGGGATCACGAGCAGCGCACCCTGGATGACTTCGGAGCCCTGCTGATTCCAGAGCGTGATCTGCGGTGCAATCACCTGGTCCTGGCTGATGCGTGCGGCGATCTGTCGCGGCCCGAAGATTACCGTCTGCTTCGGCAGTTGAAACACCATCAGCTGTCCGTAGTTGTCCCCGTCGCTGCGCGCGACCATCCACGCCGCCAGGTTGTCTTTCTGGCGGGGCGTGTACGGCAGCATCTGGATGTACTCGGCCGCGGTCTCTCCGGGCAGCTTCATGATGGTGTAGTAAGGCGTCATCGGCGCCGCGCCCACGCCCTCCCCCAACGCGGGCACATCCCATTGATCCTCGCGGTTGTAGAAGGTCGCCGGATTGGTCATGTGAAAGGTCGCGAACATCGCCGCCTGCAATGCAAAGATGCCGGTGGGATAACGCAGTCTCTGGCGCAGGTCTTCCGGCATGTCGCTCAATGGCTGGAACAGTTCCGGGAAGACCCGTCCGAGCGTCGCGGCGATCGGGTCCTCGGTGTCGACCAGGTGAAATACGACCGTGCCGTCAAAGGCGTCCACCGTGACCTTGACGGCGTTGCGGATGTAATTGATGCCGCCGGCCGACGGTGTCGAATAAGGATAGCGGCTGCTGACGGTGTAGGCGTCCTGAATCCAGACGAGGCGCCCGTTGGAGATGGCCAGGTAGGGATCGGTGTCGTAAACGAGGAATGGTGCGATCCGCTGCACCCGCTCGGAGATGCGCCGATACAGGAGCACGCGACTCTCGGCGGTGAGATTCGGTGAGAACAGTGTATCCGGGGACCTGAAGCGAATGGCGAACAACAGCCGCCGCAGGAACGTGCCGACCGATACGCCGCCCCCGCCCTGGTACGTGCCGAACACGTTGGCGTCACCCCGCGGATAGTCGAATTCCTGGGTCGCCGTCTTGACGAACACGTGGTCGTTCGAGAGCTCGCCGAAATAGATTGCGGGCTGCGTCACCTCGAGATCGACCGTAGATGTGAGCGGCAGATCCTTGATGAAGAGCACGGGCAGTCCCACGTTCGTCACCTCGTTCACCGGCCCGAGCGTGAGCCCATAGCCGTGCGTGAACGTGAGCCGCTCGTTGATCCACGTGCCGCTCGGCAGCGCCGAGGAATTCATCTCGCGCGCCGACAACATGATCTGACGGTATTCGCCGTCGATCACGTAACGATCGTTGTCGACCGACACGAAGTCGTAGTAAGTGCGGATCTCCTGGATCTGGCCGAACGTATCGAGCAGCGGCTGATCGTTCCATAGCGGCACGTTGTCGAACGTGGCGGCGTTGCGCTCGATGTCGGCGGGGGTCAAGGTGGCTTCGCCGGAAATCTGGCGCTCGACGACCTGGTCGAGGGCAAAACCGACGCGGGTGGCGGCGATGGCATGCGTGATGTACGGCGTCTCTCGCACCTGCTCATTCGGCGCCACTACCAGGCGTTGCAGGATCATGGCGTACGCGCCGCCGGCGAGGACCACGCCGACATAGAGACCGGCGGCGATCAGCAAAGGCAACAATCGTTGTGTCGTGATCTGGTAGAGCGCAAGCAAGGCGCCGAGGCAGGCGGCGACGACCAGCACCCAGCGCACGGGAATGCGCGCGGAGGCGTCGACATACGAAGCGCCGTACACGATACCCGACGGGCTCGTGAGCAGCTCCGGAATGTCGAGCCACGCCCGGAATGCAAGGATCAGGAACAGTGCGGCAATCAGCGCGCTCAAGTGCCGGCGCGCCGCGTGACCGATCAGCAGCCCCCGGACCGGATCCATCATCAGGTTCTGGCCGGCGAAGTGAACCCCGCCCACGACGATGGCCGCGAGCACCACGATCATCAACGCCAGGTTCTGCACGAATTGCAGAAACGGCAGCTGAAAGAGATAGAACGAGATGTCGTAACCCAGAATCGGGTCGTTGGTACCGAACGGCACGGCGTTGCGTGCCATGAGCCAGACGTCCCATTTGCCGGACGCGGACATGGCGATGAGCAAGGCGGCGACCGTCGCGCCCAGATAGAAGAGTGGCCGGAGGCGACCCATGTCGAACGCGATCGTCCTGACCCCCTGGGGCCCGACGACCGTAAAGGCGCGTCCCCGGAGCGCCCCCTGAGCAAACCGCACATTCGCGTATAGCACCGCGAAGGCTACCAGGAACACCACACCGCCCAGCAGCAGTCGCGCGCTCAGCGTGCGCACGAACACCTGCTTGTGACCCACCTCGAGGAACCACAGCCAGTCCGTATAGAGGGCAGCGAACGACGGTACGACGAGGATGAGCGCCACCACGCCGACCAGCAGGCTGGCGCCGATGGATCGTTGCCTGAGGAGTTTCATCATGCAGCCGCACTCTAGTTGCATATCGGCGTGTGCGTAAAGACGGCGATTACCCGCCCAGACACCGGAACCCGCTTCGCATGCTGCGCGGCGTCACCTGATGCAAAAGGCAGGCCTTGCCATGGCACAAACCATCCGACAGCAATTGCAGGCCAACGCGGTGGCCCTGATAAGCCTCGTGGTGGCGTTGGGCAGCCTCGGCTACAACACCTGGCGCAATGAGCTCACCGAAGAGAGTCGCAGCGTCCGTCTCGCGGCCTTCGAGGTCCTGAAGAATCAGGGGGAGTTGCAGGTCATTGTGAATTTCGCGTTCTTCGCGAAGAACGATCAGCTCCAGCCTTTCACAGGCTGCCGCCGGGACGAAGGCGCAGTTTGGCGAGCGCGGCCGGCGTCGGCAGCACCACCGTGTCTGCGAGCAGCGGCTCGATCGAGGTGTCACCGGCGACCCCCAGCCTCGCGAACGGCTGCTGAGACGCAACAATGCAGCCGGCCTGGAGGTTGTGCACACTGCAGCCAATGTGGCGCCCGGCGCCGTGCTGCCCGCGGAATTCGCGGGCGTCGCGGAGGGGCGGTGGTTCGTCACCCCCAGTCCGCCGGACCGCTACGACCCAGCAAGTTGCCTGCACCGCCGCCCTCGGGTTTCACGGAGACGGAACCGATACCTTTTGAGCCGGTCGCTGTACCGCCGCCTATGACGCTCAGCTTTCAGCTCGAGTGCCTTCCCGACGGCTAGCCTAGCCCATCGAATCGTCCGGTTGCAGCTGAAGTCATAGTCCGGCTCTCGGCCTAGCGCCGGTCAGCGCAGATCGACCTCGAACAGATAGGCGGGTAAGCACGCCCCCGCTACCATCGTCTATGTACGAGGCCTGCAGGCTGGCCACCGGCCTGCCGGTCGCGTCTTCGCGACCTTCACCTCGCCCAGCAGCGACCGCAGAACCTCGCGGGCTTCACCGATGCGCTCCCAAGGATCGCGGACTGCCGGTTACTCTCGTATTCATCATACCGATGCCGCGTTTCGGAGGACCGCCGATCGCAGAAGGTTGCCAGCCACCGCGCCGCCGCGACGTGCGATTCCACGTCGAGCCGGGGGAGGGTACTTTGCGGCGATTGAGTTCGGCGGCGATCCACTGCGGCGCGTACCCAACCGCGTACCAGGTGAACAACTGGCGCACGAACTCCGCCTCACCACCCAGGTAGCCGTAGCGTGTGCCGTCGGTTGGCTTTGACTCCATTGCGCGACCCCATGGGTGCGGTCTGCGACCATCTCGCGGAAGGCCTCGCCGATAATCCCAGACAGCCCGGCCTGCAGCTTGTGGCCGCGACGCTGATTGTCGTAACCGTCTTGAACGCCGACGACTCGCACGCCCGAGCCGTCAGTCGGCCGATCACCTTTGGCAGACCCGCCTGTGAGTGCGAGAGACGCGACATTGCAGACCTGCTGCGATTGCACCCGCGAATGGTCAAGGCCCTGTTGCGGGATCACTCGTCTCCAAACCGCCGCGTACTTGCCGGCTAGACCGCTGCGCGCGGCAGCGCTTGCGATTCTCCCGATACTACTGTTGGTAATGCCCGCGCCACAGTTCGCGCCACGTCATGCGTTCGCTTTGCGATCAAGAAGCCGATCACACTCGCCGATGGCCCGCTGAAGCACGAACGTAAGCCGGCGCTTCTGCTCTGGCGTGAGCCGGGCAATAGCGCGGCGTATCCGCCACGCGCGCCATTCGTCAGCAATGCGCGCGAGTACCTTCATGTCAGCCGGTGCGGCCTTGTGCCTTGCTCGAAGGCGCCGATTGCGGAGCCGGTCAGCCCCGTCCTTTGCGCAAGCTCTTCCAACGTCCAGCCGCGCGCTTTGCGCGCCTGCCGAACGCGGCAGCCCGATTCGATCACGAGCGCTTTGGCGAGGGTATCGGCCAAACCGACATCGATACCCGAGCAGGGACACGCAAGGAGTGACGAAGTTCAAGATTGGTGGTAGCAGATCGCGGCGGTTCTCAGTTTGCCGCATAGACAGGTAAGCAAGCCCCCGTTACCAGTCATCGGACGGCCTCGGCGCGACCCGGAGGGCCCTTTTTTCTCGTTCGCACTCGGTCCGGAGCCGACGATCGTCTCGAGGCTTCGGCACGGTGACGCCGGAATCCTTTCAATCCCTGCATGACGGGAACGAGCCTAATTCCCCTGTCGTCGATCTCGACACGCACCTCGCCGCCGGACATGGACGAAGCCACGAGCAGGCTGGGGCTGAGGGTCTTCAACTCCGCATGACCGCCCAAGCGGCGAGCGCGGCGAGCTTCTGATCACGTCCCCACGGCGGCGCTGCGAGCTTGCCGACCTTCGATGGATCGAGCGACGAGGGTGAGACGACGCGTACGGGAATTGTGCACGCGTCGCGTAAGACGTCGCGGTAGAAGCAACCCTCGGCCGTGTGAATGCGCGGATGCGACGCGAGTACCTGGTCGAGATCCCCAGCCTCGCCGTCCTTCGCGACGATCGCACACGCGTTCACGTTCTGCGCGACGAGGGGCGATAGCGCTCGCCTTGCATTCGTAATTGCCTTCCCCCGCGCGTCTACGATCCACTTCTCGGCCGCGGCGCGCTTCATTTCCGCGGCGATATGGAAACAGAAGCGCTCCGAGTCGCCGAGGATCTCGATGACGCTGTTAGCCACGATCTCCGGCTTGGCCAGCGAGCCGCCCACTACCACGCAGGCTGCCCAGCCGGTGTGGACGCTTATTCCCATCGCGCGCTGCACGGTCTTCTCTAAGGCAGCTCTCAAATGAACGAGCGCACCGGATGCTGGCCATCCCAGCCGATGGTGGCGCGATAGAAGCTGTTGAAGACCGGCTCGAACGCGCCGCCCAGCTCGATGAGCTCGACAAAACCGGACAACTGCGCCGTCGTGTCCATATAGGCGACGCGGCCGCCGCTCGGTACGCGCGCGCTGAAGGCCACGTCATGCCCCGCGGCGCGGTAACGTCCCACGTCCTGGTCGAAATTCGCCGTCGCAACGCCCCAGTGATGAAAGCCGGGGCCTCGGGCCTCGAGCACTTCGCGGTACACGGACGGAGCGTCGTTGTTCGGCTGGATGAGCTCGACGTTCATGTGCCCGGCGAAGCTCATGGCCAGTGAGACGTCGGCGTGCGATGGCTTGCCTCGATACTGCGGATCGACGCCTGTGAAGCTGGGGAGCAGGAACCATGGGCCGACCTTCAGCTTGCTGATCCACAGCTTCATCGCCGCATGAATGTCCGTGACAACGTACGCCATCTGAATGATGCCGTCGTCCGGTTGGCCGAACGATACGAGACTCATTGGTGTACCCCCGCCGACAGCTCGTCCACCTGGTCGAATCACACCATCCTACATCCGGAGCCGCAAACGGTGCGGCGCGGCCCGCCAGCGAGCTCGTCGGCGTTACGAAGAGCCGCTGGCTCGATACATCAACTTGACTCATTCCATGAGCAAGGACTATGGTCTGCGAGCAATTTCGTACCAACAATAACTGCTGGCGACGCTGGCGGCAGAAATTGCCGCTCCAAATTGACAGTGTCGACGCAGTCTCCCGGGGGGATCTTATGCAGCGAATTCCATTCGTGGTTTTGACTGGCACGCTTTTGGCAGCAGTCGGCGCAACCGCCAGCGCGGACGATACGGCTGATCTCATTGCGCAGGATAAGGCGTGGGGTGCCGCGGGCACGAAAGGTGATGCCGACGCCGTGGCGAAACTCCTCGCCGATAACCTCGTCTCCGTTAGTGAAAGCGGCGTGAGAGGGAAACAGGGTGAGCTTGCTGACACAAAGCCCGCACCCGCCGGCACGCAATACGAGCCGACTGACTATAAGGTGACGTTTCTCAACGCTGACACGGCAGTCATGACGCACGGTACAAAGGGTGAGGAAGCCCATTACAGCCTGCACGTGTGGTCGCGAAAGGGCGGCCAGTGGCAGGTCGTTGCGACGTCCAGCACCCCGGTCAAGAGCGAATAGGGCAATCGCATCCCTCGTCGGCGCCACGCTCGTGCTCCGGATCGTCTAGAGGGGATTGAATCGCCAGCGTTCCATGGAGAAGGCCGGCGGATCTTTCGTTCCGCCGGCCTTCCTGCCCAGAGCCGCATCAACGGTGATCGTTGCGATCGGTCGTTGACGCCGGGTCGGATTTGCGACCCGTTTTCACCGCGGCAGCCGACTGCGCATTCGCGCTGCCCGTCACATCGAGCGCGTCCGAGTCACGATGCGCGCCGGCCGCCCCCTGTCCCGACGAGGTGGCCATCGCATCGACCGTACGGTTACCGGCTTCCACGGACTTGCCGAAAGAGACCGACTGATCCACGCCGGCCGCTGCGTCGAGATCCATTGCGCTGCTGGCAGCAGAGGCGCCGCTGTTCACGCCGGCCGCGCCAGTCGCGACTGCCTGCGCCGATGCATCCGCCGTGGCAGCGCGCGCTTCGCCGGCCGTCGACCGAGCGCGATCTCGCGCCGCGTCCGCGGTCGCTTCGGTGCGACTCTTCACGCGCGCGCCGATGTCGCCAGTGCGCTGACCGACACGGTCGATCGCGTCCGTTTGCGCACCGATCGAGCCGGTCGCACGGCCGTCGGCCATGCCGCTGATGTCGCCGACGCGACCCGACAGCGTGCCGTTGAGAGCCCCGTTCGCGCTGCCGCCGAGCAAGTCCGCATTCGCGGGGTTGGCGATCGTGAGCGCGACAATCAGTGAGGCGCCCGCAAGGTAACGTCGAATCATCATGGTCATTCTCCCGGTTCGCAGCCGCGGACCATCCGCGGCCTTCACTCAGGAGAACGACGAGGAGCGGCGATTTCTTCCGCCGGGATTGCCGCTTAACTTATTCTCGATTGGCCTGTTCGCCCGGGGAGGCCGCGAACTTCGGTCGCAGCAACTCACCGACCAGGCCGTCGCCATAAGTATTGTCGCGGCCGTGACTGCCGAGATCCGTAGCAGAAGCGGCGAGCCTGCGCGCCGCCTCGGCTGCTCCCGTGCCGTCTGGAGTGCTCAGACGCGACGCGAGCAGCGCTGAAACGATCGGCGCGGCGAATGATGTGCCACGAACTGCGCTGAAGGTGCCGTCCCGGCTGGCCGCAACCATGTCAGCCCCGGGCGCCGCGAAATCCACCTGTGGGCCGCGAGACGCTTCGAGCAGCACGCGCCGCTTTTCGTCCACGCCCGTCACGCCAATGACCCCCGGATAAGCTGCCGGGTAGAGGGGCTTGGCGGCAGGACCGTCGTTGCCGACGGCGGCGACGAGCAGGTGGCCGCGCGCCATCATCGAGCGCGTCACGTTCTCGAGCAGTGTGTTCGGTGGACCGACGAGGCTGAGATTCACCACCGGCACGCGCTCGCGCGCCATCCAGCCCAGCGCGCCGAGGATTGCATCGATTGAACCGCCACTGGGAACGCCGCAATAGACATCCGCGGCATACAGTGTGGCGCGTGCGGCGGCACCGCGGAATTGCTCCGAATCACCGGCGATCAGCGACGCCACGGCCGTGCCGTGAGCGCCGGCAACCGGCTTGCCGTTACAGCCCTCCTGGATGATCGTGGTCGCCGCGAATACGGGATGCGTCGCGTCGACACCGGAATCGATCAGCCCGACCCGCACTGCCGCGCGGGTGTTTCCAGCGGCGCCCGAGGGCATACTTGCCTCGGCAGGTGTCGTGGGTTGCTCGGTCGCCGCGGCAACAGCGGATTCGAGATACAGATGGTTGTAATCGTAGGAACCCTGCGGGTCTGCGGCGCGTAGCTGTTTGAGCGCCCGTCGCGTTGAGATACCCTCGGGTGACCTGAGCACGACGACCGTGACATCCAACGCTTCGAGTCTCGCCTCTCGAACCACGCTGAATCCGGCAGCCTGGGCACGAGCAAGCGCGGCCTGCGACGGTGCGAAGGCGACAACCTCACTGCGCAGGATCGGCGCACCCTGCGGATCCGCTTCGATGATCCCGCGGTTGTTGCGGATCAGCGCGCGGATGCGGGTCTGGCGGAGCGTGCGCAGCACTTGCGGATCGAGGTGATCGGTCGTCCGGTTCAAGGTGTCATCGAGCACGGCACCGACCTGTGGCAGATCCGGGACCTGCACATCGGGCAATGACACCTGCGCATAGGAGACCGGGTCGCCGGGCCGTATCAGACAGAGCAGAGCGACAGCGACGAGATACATGCGCTTCATCTCACTACACTACCGCAGCGATTCGCCCTTGAGGCGATAGTTTGGTCACAGGGAAGAAAACGGCTACGCCGAACGTCACGCCTGATGATGGAAACGCATGAATCGACCCGAAGATCCGCTTCGTGACCAGGTCGCCGCGCTCCTGCCGCGTCTGAGGCGGTTTGCGCGCACGATCGCTCGACATACGGCCGACGCCGATGACCTGGTGCAGATCACGGTGGAGCGCGCGCTTGTGCGGCTGGACCAGTGGCGGTCCGATACGCGGCTGGAGAGTTGGATGTTCACGATCATGAAAAACGCGTGGATCGACGAAGTACGCGCACGCGTGCGGCGCGCCCGCGTGCTGGCACCGGAAGAGGCCGGGGCGAACGTCGGCGACGTTTCCGCCGATGCGCAGGTCACGGCGATGTCGGTCGAAGCCGCGATGGCACGCCTGCCGGAAGACCAGCGCATCGCAGTCGGTCTGGTGTTGGTCGAGGGCCTTTCGTACAAGGAAGCCGCAGCCGTCGCAGAGATCCCGATCGGCACACTTACCAGCCGGCTCGCGCGCGGCCGCGAAGCGCTGATGCGGATGCTTTCGAACGGTGAGGCGCATCATGAAGCTACCCGATGAGACCGTGATGGCCTACGTCGACGAAGAGCTCGACGCCGCATCGCGCGCCAAGGTCGACGCCGCGATGGCAGCCGATCCCGAGGTCCGCGCTCAGTTGGAAGCGCAGATCGATCTGCGCGCTCGGTTGCGCGCAAGCTTCGATCCTGTGCTCTCGGAGCCCGTGCCGGAGCGGCTGCTCAAAGCCGTGGGGCGGCCGCATGTCCCATCGGCCAAGGTCGCGGATCTGTCGAGCGTGCGTGCGACGAAGCAGGAAAGGCTGGAAGCGCGGCGGAGCTGGTCACTGCCACAGTTCGCCGCTGTCGCCGCCTCGCTCATCATCGGGGTGCTGATCGGGCAGCGCGCCCTGCATTCTCCGCGGGAGGATGCCTTCGCGACCCGTGACGGCCAGCTGGTGGCGAGCGGCCCGCTGGATGAGGCCCTCACACGGCAGCTTGCGAGCAACCAATCCGATGCCGCGCCCGTACACATCGGGCTGACCTATCGCAACGATTCAGGCGCGTTCTGTCGCACTTTCGTACTGAGCCAAGGCGGTGCGCCCGCCGGCATTGCGTGCCGCTCAGGCGATGCATGGCGCGTTGAGATGCTGACACAGCCCGGGCCCGCCGACGCCGGAGCCTATCGAACGGCTGCCAGCGAGTTGCCCGAAGCAATACGCCGAGCCGTCGAAACAGGCATCAGTGGTGAACCGCTGGACGCCGAAGCGGAGCGCGTGGCTCAGGCCAGCGGATGGCGTTGAGCTCCAAGGCGTGGCAATCCGGCAGATTCTCGAACCCGGCCGCTTCTGACCGGTCAGGTGTCCTGTTCGAGCTCCGCGCGGAGCCGATTCCGGTCACCGATATGGATCGCCTGAGTTTGCTCGAACCCGCGCAGAAGAGCGCTGGCGTTCGTCGTGTCGTGGCCGTCGCGGCCAAGCGTTTCGATGATTGCGCGCTGCTTGGCGAGATTTCGCTCGCCTATGGCGATATGCCGCTCAGCCTGTGCCATGCGGGCGAGTGTCAGGGTTCGATCCATCCAGGCACGATACCAGACATCAGGAGACCACTAGCGACTTGTCCAGTTTGTTCCGACGCGGCGAGGCGAACATTTCCTACAGCCTCGTTCGCAGGTGGGCTGTTAGGTTCCTTCCCATGCGACGCGTTCTTGTGCTTGATCATCTGGACAGGGCCGAGAGACATGTTGTCGCCGGTAAGAGACAGATTACCGAGCAGATCGAGTTTATTGCCTGGCTGGGCTGGTTTGGTCGCGACGCGACGGGTGCCAGAACTTTACTTCGCGAGTTCGAGAGAGGGCTGGCGAAGCACATTGCCGATCGAGAGCGGCTTCGTGCGCAACTCACGCATTTGAACGAAATCGAAGCATCACGCGAACGGCAAAAACGCCACGAACCGGGCATCCAGGAAGTCCCTGCCTTCAATTAGTCTTTGGCGGTGCGCTCGTCAAAATCTAACCGCGCACGGGGTCCAGTGGTCCACTAACGACGCTCGCAGACCTTGGGTCAGCCCTCCGGTCGCGCTTCAGATCGAGAGCTGACGGGTTGTGGAGTGGCCGATGTCATCTCGGCCGTGTGATGTGAATGGGTCGCGGGCAACAATCGTTGCACCATTCCATCAAACCTGGTCGCGGATCTTCGCACGGCAGCTAGAAATGATTCGTCGCGAACCAGGTGTGGTGTTGTAGCGGTCAGCTGGTCGACCAGCTCGCGAAACTGGCGCATCACGCCTTCAGGGTCCGAGTGCTTCGCAAGGAGCGCCACGAGGAATAGGTCCAGCATCTGCTGGTGCGCGACGAAGGCCCGCGGCTGACTTTCATCACCCATCGATTGGGCGCCTTTGCATGAGAGCATCTTAAGCTCGCCCCTACTGACGATGAGTTCTGTAGGCGCGCAAGCCGGGGAGCTGTAGGCGGGTACTTACGGGGAAAGTCATCGTGCTCGCACATGAATGAACAGGGCTGCGGCACGTGCGCCGCCGTTCCGGCAAACCAGATTCCTCTGGCACCCAAGCGGCGACTTTTCGGACAGAAATGTGGATCGTGGGGCGGCACGATTGCGCAATGGCCAAGCCTACCGGACGGAATATCGCAGCCGGGCGCCTCGCGATCCTGGCGTGGCACCACTGGCTACTAAGTCAGCAGGTCCATCGCCGGCGACGGGTTGCGCGAGGGCTCTAAGCTAGTGAAATCTGACACCTTGACGCCATATGAGTTCGCCATGGAAGAAATAGGCCTTGCGTTATCGCAACTGGCCGAAGCATTCACCGCGGACGATACGACCACGATCGTGCAGGCGTGTTCCGAGGCTCGTCTGGCCTACAGACGGATGGTGCACCTGTACCCAAAGCTGCAGCTCGATCCGACGCAACGCGATTCGCTCATTGCGCAGCTCGCCCTTCTCAGGTCCCGGCTCGATGAGTGTGAGCGAAGGGCCAAACGAGCGACCGCTGGTGGGTGGTAGCTATCGCTGAGTTGTGACGGCAACGGCCCCGAATGGCCCGCCTAATGCAGCAGCACCGGACGGAGAAAGTACACCACCTCCAGCGTCACTGGATCGATCAGCTCAATCAACCCCAGCTGTTCGCGGAGCAACAGCGTCTTGAAGTAGGCAATCTCGTTATCCGGCGTGCCTGCGGGGAGTTCGAATTTCAAATGTCGGCCGCCATCGTCGTCGACCTCCAGCGTGACAACATAGTCGTCGTCCATTGAGGTATCTCTCCGTCCGCCAGATCCCCTGGCTTGTTCAATACAGTGAGGCGCCAGGCAGCCCGAATCCGTAGTCGAAGATCCCTAATTCGCCCAGCAAAGTCCGACGCAGCGGCGCCGGACGCCGCCGCACGTAGGCTGACGACCGACGGACGATGGGCGGATTACGTAAAAAGCGAATCGCCGTCAGGCAGTCCAGCGGTTCGCGGAACCCGGTTTGACCGTGCTGTTGGCGCACGGTCAATTCAGTGGCGCCTCCGCAATCCGCCAGCGTCCGTCCCACGCTTCGATCTCGTACCGGTCGGTTTGAGGAAACCCAGGCGGCCGCACGCGCTCGAAGCGGGGGTCGAATTCGATGCGCGTCGCGTAGCGCGGCTCGGTCCTGGAAACCGTGCCGGCGGTGAGGCTTCCGTAAATGAAGAGCGTTGCGGGACCGCGTGCGCCTGCGTTCCTGACGATGAAGCGCTTGCGGGCGTAGACCGCAGCGTGAATCTCGAGATCGCCGGGTCCGGTTATCTCGGCGCGGTCGATCTCGATGTTGCCGTTCGAGACGAGGCCGAGATAGGCGTCCGCGTCGCCGTTACCCGGACGACGCGCATAGGTCAGATCTCCCTGCACGACGATCCGCTCGGGCGAATAGACGGTCACGATGCCACTGACCGCGCCCCGGACGTGCAACTCGCTATCGGGCGCGCCGATGATGTAGGTGGGTCTGTCCGGTGCGAGTCGTCGCCGCGCTTCGGCGCGTGATTCGAGTTCGAGGCAATCGTACTCGCCGTTGGCGTGGAAAACGATGAGCGCATCGCTCCGGACCAGGTGCACGTCGGCATTCGGGGTTGCGCTTTCGTGCGCCACCGGGAGGGAGATCTCCGGCAAGCGGATGCGCGGGCTGCGCGTCTCGAGGCCCCCGGCAAAGATCTCGCGCCGTGGCCGCCAACCTTTCTCATCGTTGACGAGGATCCCGCGAGTCGTCGTGACTTTTCCGAGCAGGCGCGGCGCGACCTTGTGGTCGTATGTGAGGTGTATATCGGAGTTACTGTGAAATCGGCCGATGATTTCGTCATCGTGCAGCTGCACGGACTCGTCCCAGCGGTCGACGAGCTGTGTGAAGTGCGAAAACGTGAGGCGCTTCATCTGCATGCTCGTCTGAACGCGCTCGCCACCGTACTCGGTCATGATCTCGACCGTCACCCGCTCGATGCCCGTTCCTTCGGCGGGCGGCTGGCGGGTCAGCACGGCCTCGAAGTTGCGATGGTGCTCGTTGAACGCGAGATGGCCCTGCAGAGCGCTGCTGTCGAGAAGCTCGTGGGCCTCGCGCACGAGCCGGCGCGTCAGCAGAGTCTCCTCCGCGGGAGCGAGCGTCGCGACCAGCATTTCGGTCGGCGCCACAGGGTCGTCCGCCAATGGAGGCTCGGCTAATGTGGCTTCGTCCGCCACAGCGTCTGTCGCTGCTTCGTCGAACTTCGAGTCCAGCCACGCGGCCGGGTCGCCCAGAGCAGGAAAACCGGACTCTGCCAGGTGTGATTCCGCACCGATCTGGACGTCGGGGTCTTCCGGCGGCAGATCGCTCGCCTCGGACGCATCGGCTGGCTCGAGGGACGGAGCGGCGAGCTCCTCAATGGCCGGTAACCCTTTCTCCTTCCCGGTGTCCTCCTGAACTTCCCGCGGCTCGATGAGGACCTGGAGCGGAGGCGCAACGGTCTGGGTCAAGGGTCCGCGGCGGAGGGCGCCCCCTGGCAGGAAGAGTGGCGCGTGCAGGAGGAGGGAGACCAGTAGGGCCCAGGCAATCCAGCGGTCGTGCGCGGCCGAACCTTGCGCTTCCCGTTGCATTGATCTCGCCACGGCACTCGACCCGGATCCTCGGCCGCTCCCCGGCCCGAGGATAGTCCCGTCGGGATCCGGTCTTCAATCAAGGGCGGCGAACCTTTTCGCTCCCGGCAGGAACCTACGCGCAGAAGCTGCGCACGTCCTGCTCAGCGGGGTAGGCAACATGAGAACTTGCCGTCGCGCGATCCGTCGCGTGGTAACGACCCTGTTCGTCGTCCTGGTGGCGTCCTGCGGCGGAGGGGGTTATGGCGGTGGGGACTCCGCCCCTCGGGCAACCCTGACGCTTTCGGTCGAACCGACGACCATCACGCTGGGTCAAAGCGCCACCGTCACGTGGAGCACGAACGGTGCCAGTTGTACGGCGAGCGGCGCGTGGGGGGGAACGAAGTCCGCAAGCGGTAGCGAAAACGTCAGCCCGACCGAGACGGGCATGTTCACCTATACGCTGTCGTGCTTCGGCGGGGGGTACGGCGAAAGTGACAGCAGGTCGGTGACGCTCACGGTCAGTCCGGCGGCTAGCGGCTTCACCATGACGCTCCTGGTTTCCGGGTTTGCGGGTGGCTCGGCACTTACGACGGATCCGAAGCTGGTGAGCCCAACGGGCATCGCCTTTGCGCCGGGCGCCGCGGCCCGGGTGGCCGGCAGCAGGATGTCCGCCGAATACGACGGGAACGGGAAACCCCAGTCATCGCCTCGTGCATTGGCGGTCGGTGCGTCGGCGATCGGAACGAATACCACGATGGACCCGACGGGACTCGTCGCCAACGGCACCCGGGATTTCGTGATCACCGCCGCCGGCAAGTCCGGCCCGGCTCAGTTCATCTACGCCGGGAAGGGCGGAACGCTCGGCGGCTGGTCGCCCGACTCCACCGAGGCCACGATCGCGTATGAGGCTGCCGACGGTGCGGTTTATCTGGGGTTGGCACTGGCTGGTAACGGCGCCGGCAACTTCCTGTACGTCACCGACTTCCGGAACAACAAGATCGATGTGTTCGACGCGACCTTCAGGAGGCTGACGCCACGAGCAGGCCGTTTCAAGGACCCGGCTCTACCGGCCGGCTACGCGCCGTTCGGAATCCAGGCCATTCAGAACGGCGCCGGCGGATCGACGCAGATCTACGTCACCTATGCGGGCCAGGTCCCGCCCGATAACCGGCAGAATGCCGTCGGCGCGGGGCTCGGTCTCGTCAACGTCTTCGATACCAGGGGGAAGTTGCTCAAGCGCCTCGTCCCGGCCGGCGGCGCGCTGGATGCGCCGTGGGGTATTGCCCTCGCGCCTGCCGACTTCGGGACCCTCAGTAACGCGATACTCATCGGCAACTCCGGCGACGGGAAAATCAATGCCTACGATCCCGCGACCGGCGCGTTCGTCGGCACGGTCGGTGACGCCGATGCAAGGCCGATCGCGACGCCCGGCCTCCGCGCCCTGGCGTTCGGCAACGACAGCCACAGCCAACCTCACAATACGCTGTTCTTCACCGCCGCCACCGACGAGACGGACGGAACTTACGGACGCATCGACGTGGGCGCAATGCCACCCCCGTTGAAGCTCGGCGACTGAGGTTCACTGGCGTTCCGATGGGCGGCCCGCAGGCCGCCCGCGGGACCGATGGAGCATGTGTCTTGCAGACTGGGCCGGGTTCGCGAAAGACTTCCGCGAACTCTCGAGGAGAAGGCCAATGACGCTGCAGGACTGGGGAGCGATCGGCGAGATGGTCGGGGCGTTGGCGGTGGTCGTCACCCTGATCTATCTCGCGAAGCAGATCCGCATGAACACGCATGCGATGGACGAAGGACGCAAGCTCGCGCTCGCGCAGACCTACCAGATGCGGTCGGATGCCCTGCAGGCCATGCTCGTGCACGCCGCCGATTCCGAGCACATCGGGCCGATCATCATCAAGCTCACCGAGCTCGGTTATCCCGAGGACGTCAAGTCGCTGGATGAACTGACCGACGCCGAGCGTCGGCGGTTCCGGATGTGGCAGATCGCGCAGCAGACGCACTGGGACAACATGCATTATCAGTTCCAGCAGGGATATCTCGACCGCGAGTACTATGACGATGCGTTCAAGGATCGCGTCGTGCGGCTGGCGCCGACGTGGAAGGCACTCGGTTTGACGAGCGGCCGCCGCAGTTTCTTCGCCGAGATCGAGCGCCTGGCGCGGAAGTGAGGACCGTCCCCGGAAACTGTCGACTACGTCACAGCCGCGCGCGTCCTGATCGCGGCATGGGGTGACAGAAAGAGAGCTACGTCGTCATGCGCGACTGATCGCGGTCCTACGATCTGCGATGCGGCTTGAACCGCGTCCGGACGCGATCGGCTTGAAGCTCCATACCAAGGTCCTGATAGCGCTTTACGCGGTGTTTGCCGTGTACGGCGTCATCGACTACACGATTCAGCGGCAGGTCATTCTGCCGAGCTTCGAGTCGCTCGAGGAGGAATCCGCGCGCACCGATATGGAGCGGGTCACGCGCGCGCTCGACCGCGAGATCACGCAGCTCATGACCTTCAGTGCCGACTGGGGCAACTGGATCGACACGTACAGGTTCATGGAGGATCAGAACCAGGATTTCATCGAGATCAACATGAACCCCTCGTTCCTGAACTCCTCGGGAATCGAGCTAGTGGCGTTTCTCGATCGGGAGGGCCGTTACGCCTGGCGGCAAGGCTACGACGCCGAGATTCATGAGCCGCTCCGCTTCGCGTTTCTCGACGACGATACGCTCGGGTCCCGGCACCCGTTCCTGCCGTCGGTCGCCCAAGGCACGCGAAACCAGGGGATCATGTTGTCCGAGCATGGTCCGATGCTGCTCACGCTGTCGCCTATCCTCGACGGAAACGGCAACGGTCCGCATCGCGGGGCGGTGCTGATGGGCCGGCTGCTGACCGGAAAGCGCATTGCGCAGCTCGCCGAACAGGCCCAGGTGCAGTTGACACTCAGGGTCCTGGTGACACCGTTCCCACAGCGGGAGACGACGCCCGACGGGCCGGTCACGACCCGCATCGTGCGTCGTGAAGGCACCAACGAGGTTTACCGCGAGGTCCTGGACGTCCATGGCAGGCATGCCTTGATGCTACGGATCGACGTGCCACGTGCGATCACGGCCAAGGGCCTTGCCGCCACGCGGTTTGCACTCTGGTCACTGCTGATCGTCGGCGTGATCGTCGTCCTGGTCCTCACCTTCGCGATACGCCACATGATCCTCGGCCCGGTCAGCCGAATGACGCAGCACGCAGTGCGCATCGCCGAGCATGACGACCTCACCGTTCGCCTCGCGCTCGACCGCCGGGACGAGCTTGGCGTTCTCGCCCGCGAGTTCGACAAGATGGTCGACAAGCTCGAGGACGCCCGGCGCCGGCTGGTCGACCACTCCTTCGAGGCGGGCGCCGCCCAGCTCGCAAGCGGCGTGCTCCATAACGTGGGCAATGCAATGACG
>Ga0268386_10001133_pt1 | contig 18059 bp, 19 predicted proteins | sample RVTome_15_FD_200260 | JGI IMG/M metagenome (GOLD analysis project Ga0268386, IMG submission 200260) | Soil microbial communities from uranium-contaminated site in the Upper Colorado River Basin, Wyoming, United States - RVT150D86... ...
CGACGGTGTCTCACGGTTAGTGCGACTCGCATTCAGCAAAATACCTTGTTCAGCCTGGATGTCTTGGCGGCGTATGAAGCTGATTGGATGACGGGTTGTTATTAGGGTCGGCGGGTGCGGAAGGTCGGCCGGTTGCTGGTTGGTCTGGTGGGGCTGGCTGCGGTTGCGTTAGCTGGTTGGTCTATCTCGATCGGGCCGGCGGCTGTGTGGCGGGTCCTCACCCATGGCACGACGACGGTGTGGGATCACCTGGAGTATCCGGGTCGGGAACTTCGTCCCAGTCCCTACCCTGATCCGTGGCTGGTGTCGGCTGAACCGCGGCAACCGCCAGACGTCCTCGTCGAGGGTGTCGCTGTCCCGCTCGTTTCGTTGCTTACTGACCGGGACACTCTTGCCTTCTTGGTGATCGACGGTGGAGAGCTCGTCTACGAGTGGTATGCGCCAGATCATGGCGCCGATGAACCGTCGATGGTGTTCTCGGTAACGAAGTCGATCTTCTCGCTGCTGTTGGGTGCTGCCATCAACGACGGTCTGATCGGCTCGGTGGACGATGCTGTGAGCGTCTATCTACCCGAGTTGGCCGACAGTGGGTTTGATACTGTGACCCTCGAAGACCTGCTGCGCATGGATTCGAACATGGACTACGTGGAGGATGACAACCCCTTCGGTATCCACGTGGAGTTCAACTACACGCCGCGCCTGACTGCCGGGATTCTCGCCCTCCAACTGCGGGACGAACCCGACCCAGAGTTCCGATACAAATCCGGGGACAACGCGCTGCTTGGGCTCATTCTGGACAGGGCGTTGGGAGATGAGACGATCACCGGCTACCTGCAGGAACGATTGTGGAACCCTCTCGGCGCAGAGAACAGTGGGATGTGGAGTACCGATCACGACCGGGGTTTGGAAAGGACCTGGTGTTGTCTCGCCACCACCGCCCGCGACTTGGCCCGATTCGGCCACCTCATCCTCCGCGAAGGCGACTGGCGGGGTCAGCAGCTGTTGCCTGCCAGCTGGTTGGAGGCGTCGTTCGAGCCCGGTTTCAGTGCAGACCGTTGGCCGAGTGACTACGACAGTTCACCCCTCGTCAACTACGGATACGAATGGTGGCTGACCGAGGACGCTCGGGTAGCAATCGGTAAGGGTGGCCAGTACCTGTATGTAGATCCGGTACGCGACATGGTGATCGTACGATTGGGCGAGACTCAGGGCGACCTGGGATGGGTCGACGTCCTAAGACAGGTCGCGGAAGCCACCAAGTGAAGGGGTACCCAGGTCACCCGATCAGGACCAAGAACGCCCGGTTCGCCCAACCGCACTGAACGGCACGTCGGCGCTCGGCCTCGGAGGCAAACCGATTGCCGGTTTCGCTCGGACACGAACGGCTCTCCAGGTGTTCGGGTGGCGAAAGTGCGCGCTATCGAGATCGATGCTCCAATTGGCCGTTGAACGCTTTCAGATCAAAGCTCGGCCACGATCTGTGCCGCTGCGAGCATGTCTCGACCGACAGGCTGCAGCTCGACATGGGTGCACAGGAGGCCCGTTGAGACCCTCTCCACGACGCCCCACTCCCAGGTGGCAGTCAGGTCCAGTCCGGTAAGGCTCACCAATCGCTGCGCGCGGTTCCAAGGGCCCTCCTCAAGGAGTTCCAACGGGTCTTCGCGCATGATGATGCCAAGGTCGTACTCAGGTTCCGCCAACAGGCCGTCAGGATCGACCAGGCTGAAGCCGTCGTTGGATTCGAGGGCGTTCCACTGGTGAACGTCGCCATGCACCAGTCTCGCCCGCTCGTCGTCGTGGGCGCGGATCCGCCGGTCCGCGCAGGCCAGGGCATGGTCGATTGTCTGCTCCGGAAGCGGGCGGTCGAGCGCTTCCCAGGTGGCGGTAATGAAGTCGATCAACCACCGACCCTTGTCGGCTCCGGTGGGCAGGCCGCAGTCCGGCGCCGGACGCCACATCCGAGCGGCCGTCGAGCACAAGATCTCGTGACGCTGCAGTAACGGAATTGAGAGGTCGAACATGGGGCGGCCGAGCCGTTCCATTAACAATGCACCTCGGGTCTTGTCGTGCCTGAACAGCCGAGGACAGCCCTCACCATTGGCCAACTCCAGGACCGTGATCTCATTCCCGGCCGCCACGAAGCCGCGAGGGATGAGCAGCTTGAGCACGGCGGGAATGCGATTTGCCAGGCTCACCTCGAGGACAAACGATTCGGTCCCGCCCTCGAGCGGGTGGCCCGGGGTGAACTCCCACTCGTCGGCGAGCGTCGCCACCAGATCTGGCAGTTGCTCGATCCACCCGGGAGCGCCCATCATGACGGCCTTGTTCCTCACGACATCGGATACCTGAAACATGGTCAGGTGAGGCTACGGGTCCGCGGCGGTGTCGTTCTGGTTAGCTCGCCGTCATTGGCGTCGGACGTGCCGATACCCACCCGCACCGATCAACCGGATTTGAGCGATATCGCCCCACAACCGGGACAGCACAGATCGGCACCTACGGGATCGTTGTGCGAGTCCATACATCACGAGCTCGGGCGGTGAACTCCTCGACCGCAGAAGGGTCGGGAGTATCACCGGTGTCGAACATCGCTACCTGGAGCTTGGGCCCGTGAGCGTCATGCTTGGCCATTGCTTCTTGGTCCACGGGCTGAACCACGTAGTGGATATGTGCAGGCCGGCGCTCGGCGTGTGACCACAAGGCGACGTAGACCTGGTCGGGATCGCACAGCTCAGTCACAACCTTCGCCGCGTGGTGGAGTATCCGGCCCATGGCGGCGGCTTCCTCGACGGTGAGGTCGGCAAGGTGAACGACGTGACGCTCGGGCTTGACGACGAGCGTGCCCACTCCGAGCGGACCAACGCAATGCTCCACCACCCAGCCCAGCTCCCTCGCAATTGTGCCTCCCGGCAGTGCGGCGAGGCCACTAGTCAGATCACAGGCCATGCATCCATCCATCGGCGGCGACAGTAGACGGACTGGCTGCCGACCACACCGACCCGTCAAAGGCCCCACGCGTGCGCTCCTGACGCCTGGCGGCCTTGGATGAGTAAATCGGACGGCGCCTGGGTCATGTGGGGTCCGTTCCCGGAGGTAACTGCGACCCTAGTGAAGGGTTTAGAACTGAAAACGCTGGATATCCGACCTGCCGTGGTTCATACAATGGTGTCGGGTTGCCTCTAGTGAATTACGCCAGGAGTGGTGACGTCAATATCGCCTACCAGGTGACTGGCGACGCACAGCGTGATCTCGTCTACGTCCCTGGCTGGGTTTCCAACATCGACGTGATGTGGGAGGACCCGGGATTGGCTCGCTTCCTCCGCAGGCTTGCCTCCTTTGCCCGGTTGATCACCTTCGACAAACGCGGTACCGGGCTGTCCGACGCGGTTGCGGTCGACGACCTGCCGACCCTCGAGGTGCGTATGGACGACCTGCGGGCGGTCATGGATGCGGCAGGATCCGAACGGGCCACACTCTTCGGCCACTCCGAGGGCGGGAACATGTGCATCCTCTTCGCTGCGACCCACCCCGACCGGACCGATGGTCTCATCCTGACCGGCAGCTACGCCAAGCGAATTCGCTCTCCCGAATATCCCTGGGCCCCGACATGGGAGGAGCGTCTTGCTGAGATTGAAGAGACCGAGCGGTCGTGGGGTGACCCCGGTCCGATCGAGTACAACGCGCCTAGTCGGGCGGAAGACCCTGCCTTCCGAGCATGGCTGCAGCGATATATGCGGCTCTCCGCCAGCCCACGTGCCGCGGCCGCACTGCTCAGGATGAACTCCCACATCGACGTAACAGCTGTGCTGCCTTCGATCCGGGTCCCCACCCTCTTGCTGTATCGCTTAGAAGACCAAGACGTCAATATCGAAGAGGGCCGCTATATCGCTTCCAAGATTCCTGCGGCGAAGCTGGTGGAGTTGCCGGGAGCAGACCACTTCTTCTGGGCAGGCGACCCTGAGCCGCTCCTCCAGGAGATCGAGGAGTTCGTCACCGGACACCGAACGGCCGCCGATCCCGAACGTGTGCTTGCCACGGTGCTCTTCACCGACATGGTCGGGTCCACTCAGATGGCCGCGGCTCTCGGTGATCAAGCCTGGCGTAACCTTCTCGAACGTCATAACGCCGCCATCAGGGTCGAGCTGGGAAGGTGGCGGGGAAGAGAAGTCAAAACCGCGGGGGACGGATTCCTGGCGACGTTCGATGGACCTGCTCGGGCGATCCGATGCGCCATGGCAATCTCCGATGTCGTGCGGCCGCTCGGGATAGAGGTTCGCTGCGGACTCCATACCGGTGAAGTAGAGATCGTTGACTCGGACGTGGCAGGACTCGCCGTTCACATCGGGGCCCGGATCGCCGCGCTAGCCGCTCCCCACGAGGTGCTCGTGTCCCGGACTGTCAAAGACCTCGTTGCGGGTGCTGGCTTCCAGTTCACGGCTCGAGGGGTTCATGCTCTCAAGGGGGTACCTGAGCAATGGGAGGTTTACGCGCTGGGCTGAGCCGAGAGCGCCGGTGATTGTCTAACTACCCATCATGCGGGAATGAGTCACCTCCAAGGCTGCCGATGACACGGCCACCAGTCTCGATAGACACCGAAATCGCACCGCCCTCTCGGCGGATGCCGAGAATCCTCTCGGAGTCGAGCCGGACGAGGACACCTCTACCGAGGCCGGTCCCAGTGACCCGAGCGACCATCCCTCCGGTGTTCCCGAACGTGACGAGGGCTGTGATTCCGTCGCTGTGTACGAGGCACAGCTGCCACGGGCGATGCCCACCGCCGGCACCACAGAAAAAGGCAAGATCCAACGCCAAAGCCTCCTCAGTGAAACCCTGGGTGTCGGCAGCACCTCCCGCTACCAACTCGGCTGCCGGGTGGGAGTCGGGGACATCCACCAAGGCACCTCCAGCACAACCCACCGTCAGCGTCATGACCGCCAGCAGCGCTACCAGAGGCTCACTTTTCATCGTTTTGTGCATCTGAACCAGGTTCCTATAAAGCTAGACGCCGGGTGATCTCCTTCACCGCTTGACAAATAATCAACGGCTCAGTTAACTATTGCAAGATGGCAAAAGAATCCCCGTCACTTGATGAGATCGATGTCGCGGTGGTCTTCGCGGCCCTGGTGGATCCAATTCGACGAGAGGTCGTGCAACTCCTGGGCGATGGACCGCGGCTCGCTGGCGAACTCGCCAAGGCGTCGGGCGTTTCGCCATCGGCTATGAGCCGACAATTGCGAATCCTTTTGCAGGCCGGTTTGGTGTCAGCCGAGCGGCGCGCGGATGATGCCCGGCTGCGCGCCTTTCGATTGCGCCCTGAACCGATGACTGCTCTGAGAGTGTGGCTCGACGAGCTTCAGGTCAAATGGACCCGCCAGCTCGAGTCATTCAAAGCTCATGTCGAAACGGAGCACCGACCATGAGTGATGAACGAACCACGACGGTACAGGTCGAAGTTGAGGTCGATCCTCAAACCGCTTTCAGAGTTTTTACCGAGGAGATAGATCGATGGTGGGTCGCGGGCCCGATCAACTTCTACGACTCGGCCAGGGCCGTCGCGATGCGCTGCGAGTCCGGCATCGGTGGCCGGCTGCTTGAAGTTTACGACGAGGCCGCAGGCGAGGGATTGGAGCTCGGCCGCATCACCGTGTGGGAGCCAGGCGAACTTCTCGCCTGGCACAGTTCTGTCGACGACGTCGAGATCACCGTGCGCTTCGTAGCCGTAGAGCGCGGTACGAGAGTGGTGGTCGAGGCACACGTGCCTGAGGGAGGTAAGGACCACGGCGGGTCCTCATGGGTGCGTGTGGCGCCATATTGGTTGGGCGCCTGGATTGCTCGCCGAGATCGCCAGAGCGCGACTCGCTCGTCGCTCAGTCGGCTCGCATTAACTGTGGCGTATGCCCGGCCCGCCACCGCGGCTCGATGGCTAAACACTGTCATCGGACTCGAGGCAAGCCTCCCGATCCCACCAGAGGACACCAGTGATCAGCTTTGGATCGAGTTCCGGGTTGGTGGTGGGCTCCTCGTCGTTGTTGGCCGAACCCACGACGACGGTGTCCAACCGGCGCAGACCCACGTCCCCATGATCTTTGTCGACGACCTCGACGTCCACTATGCCAGAGCAGCCTCGGCGGGTGCCAAGGTGGTACAGGACATACAACAGTACGGCTACCGCGCCTACATCGTGGAGGATCCGGAAGGACATCACTGGACCATCGCCCAGGCTCTACCGACAATGCGCGGAATTGTTTAAGCCCTTGGCTCCTATGTTGCGACGATGCCAGACACCTTACGGATGACGAAGGGTGCCCTGATTTCGATTGTTCCTGCGAACGACGCGTCCTGGGAGGATCTCCAGACCATTTTCGGCACGCGTGGGGATCCGTCCAGATGCCAGTGCTAACGGTACAAGATGCAGCCAAGGGAGTCTTGGGCCTCGGTTGGCGCCGAGGAGCTGGCTCTCCGGCTCCGCACGCAGACCGACTTTGGTCACTCGGAGCCGGGCACGACGAGCGGCCTGGTCGCCTACCTCGACGGCGAGCCTCGGAGCGCTTACCCGCGCCGGCTCCTCAAGACCCGTGTCCCTGGGAGGCCGAGCGGAGGACAAGACCGACGACATCGTCTGGACTGTGACTTGCTTCGTCACCCGCAGCGGTTTCGGCCGCCGCGGGATCAGTCGTGCGCTCGCCCGCGCCGTCGTCGACGCCCGGCAACGGGGAGACCCGTGCCCTCGAGGGCTACCCGATGATCACGAAGCCTGGGCAGGGGATCACCAGGGGAGAGCTCCATGTCGGCAGCCGGAGCATCTTCGCCGTCGCCGGGTTCACCGAAGTCACCAGCCTACGCTCAGGCGGGTCGTGATGCGGATCGACTTTCAGGATCGCCCCGCGACTGCTGTGATGTATGCCGCCGGCGATTCGAGGGCGAGCGGGCGGCCTTCGACGAAATCCCGCGATGAACCAGCCAGGAGCCGAGGCCTGCGAGGCTCACAAGAATGAACACAGCCTCCAAGATCGATGTGTGCGCGACGTTGCCCTTGGCCTGAGTTGAAGCCGCTGTCGGTGGAGCTACGACAACCAGGTCCAAAGTGTCCGGATATCCGGAAGGGATTTCTTGCATGGCCCAGCCGGTCCTGTCTGGGAAAGCCTTCAGAACCCAGTTTCCTTCCTCTGGGATCACAACTGTGGCCTCGTACTGAGTTGAGTCGACCTGTTGGAGCGTGATGGCGATTACGTTCTGATCCTGCTCCTCCGCTGCGCGATGGAGGACCAAGAGGCCGCGTATCTCTTCGATCCCAAATGAGATGTCGAACGTGGCCGATACCCTTGTCGCCTCTCCGGCAACGGGAGGATTGGGCTCCACGGTGAGTGTGAAGTTCGGCAGCTTCCCGAAAGCGGGTGTCGCGGTCAGGATCAGCCCCAGCAGGATCACGACGAGGTGTCTCAATCTGGCGTCCAGAGCTTGCCGGTCTGGTTTGTTGGTCGTCATGCGTCCTGTCACGTCTGCTACATCACTTACACCGCAAAGCCTTCTGTGGTTCCGCGTATGCCTGGTTCTTTCGTATACCCCGGACCGAAAGAGAGATCTCTCTGACAGGGGTATGGATTTTGTCGGTGGGGTTTCGTATATTTGTATCGAACAGACGTTCGTATCATGGAGGGATTGGGGTGATACCAGACGGGTTAGACGAGATGGCCCCTGGCCCCGACCTGGCCGTGTCTCTTTCGGCGATCAGGGTTGGGGAACTGTCGGGGTTTGATCGGGTGGTGGTGTTGGGCGCTTGTCAGCGGATGGCTTCTCACTATCAGGCCCAGGTTTATGAGGCGATGGCTTCGATTTCCGATCTGATGAACGCGATGGATGACGATGCGGAGTTAGCGACGGACGCGGCCGCGGCTGAGATCCGGTCAGCTTTGTGTCTGACCCGCCGGGCCGCCGACTTCGAGCTGGGTTTCGCCGTCGAACTGGTCGGGCGGGTTCCCCGGGTGTGGGAGGCGCTGATGGTCGGGTTGATCGATCTGCGTCGGGCCCGGACCCTTGTCTCTGGCACCTGTCATCTTCCGGTCGAGACTGCCCGGGAAGTCATCGACAAGATCATCGTCCGGGCTTCCCGGTTGACTACCGGTCAAATAGCGGCGGTGCTACGTCGCCTCTGTGTCGAAGCCGACCCTCATGAAGCAACAGCCAAATATCGGGCAGCTCATGACGAGCGGCGGGTGATCATGGAACCGACGGTGGAGGGGACCGCCAACCTGTTGGGTTTGGATCTGCCACCAGATCGGGTGGATGCGATCCTGGGAAGGATCGGACTTCTCGCCCGCGGTTTGAAGACCGGGGGGGAGACCCGGACGATGGATCAGCTCCGCGCCGACATCTTCTTGGACCTTTTGGAAGGCACCCAAACCCAAGCGGGTATCCGGCGGGGGGTGGTTGACCTCCACGTCGACCTCGCAACCCTGGCAGGACTGGCGGAGACACCGGGGGAGTTGGCCGGGTATGGGCCGGTCATCGCCGACATCGCAAGGCAGGTAGCCGAACGGCAACACGGTTCGGAGTGGCGGTGGACTCTCACCGATCCCGTCACCGGTCTCCCCCTCGACAATGGCACCACCCGCCGCCGGCCCATGGCCGGTCAACGCAGACAGGTGCAGACCACCAATCCCACCTGTGTCTTTCCCGGATGTCGCATGCCCGCCACGGCCTGTGACCTCGACCATCGGATCCCCTGGTCTGACGGCGGACCCACCCGCATCGACAATCTCGTCCCCCTCTGCCGCCACGACCATCGCATCCGCCACCAAACCGGATGGAAACATCAACCCCTCCCCGCAGGCGACCACCACTGGACCAGCCCCCTCGGCCACCAATACACCACCAGCGGCCAACCGCCCTAGTCGGTGATCCTGGCGATTAGGTTGGATCGGGAAGAATGATGTCGCGCCACCCTCTGATTGTGGCCTTGACGGTGTGGTTCATCGTCGGTTGTTCAGGCTCGGCCATTCCCGGAACCGGCCGGATGACCCCTCAGATGCGGGTAGTTGGTGGCGATATGCTCCTGCAGATGATCCCCGGAGGAGGGGAGAACGAATTGGCACGTGGAGTGGCGTCGTCCATGAGGTCCATGGACGGCGATCCGTCGACAGCGCGTCACCTTGCCTCGGTTGTGTGGGATGGCGGACGGGCCGAGCTAGTGATATTCAGGTCCGCCGACGACGTCTGCTTAGGTGTCCATAGCGGTGCCACCTGTGGACCCGACCTCCTGCAGGCAGTTGGCCTGATCATGGTGGGAGAGGGCAACGGTCACGATGTTCTCGTAGGCGTCCCTGACGGTGGGGTCGAAGTTGTGATCACCACTACCGAGGGCCGCACCATTTCGGTGCTTCCTCTCGATGGTCTCGCCTGGGCCGGATGGCCGTCTCAGCTTGGACCCCCCACCGAGGTGAAAGTCTTTGATGCCAACGGTGAGGAACTCTGGCACGAGGAGGTAGATCTGAGATAAAGGGCTCTTATAGGCGCTTCGATCATGTCGTTCCTTTCGTTCATCTGGTGGTGTCGGTATTCCGGCGCGGGTTTGCAAGTAGACGGCTTGTACGAGCGTCGTCGCTATCGTCGGCATATCCGCCGACTTTGTCGGCTGGGCCATCTGTCTCTGGAGGTGGGCCTTGGTACGTTGTCGATCCACGACGGCCCTCACCGTTGCTATCACGGCCTTCCTGTTGTGGAGCGTCGGCGCCTGCGGTAATGGCGACCAGGCTTCGACAACCCGAGGCGGCGGCGATTCCATAGCGGGAACGTATGAATGCCGTATCCCGGGGGCGTCTATGTGGGATATCGTCGAACTTAGCCACGACGGGACCCTCACAGTCACCCACTCCGATGGCGTCACCGAACCTCCGGGAATTTGGACGGTGGACGGTCCCGAAGGGTTCTTTGGCTCCGAGGAGGAGGGCGTGCGTTTCGTAGTCGTTGGCGACCGCCTCCTCTTCGAGGACACCACCGAGTGCTCCAGGATTTTCGGCTGAGTCCGATCTTTGGGCCTGACTGCGTCGAGAGACCCCACGGGGAGCGGGGGTCCGGACCGGACATCCCCGAAAGGCCCCGCAGGCCGTTGACGTCGACCGGTATTCGTTAACCGTTCGAGCGAGCCAGCTATTCGTAAACCTCGGCGATCTTGAGTTACCAGATCGATCGTCGTCTCTCTGCCAACCTGCAGGCCCCTCATGTGACGGATCGAAGGAAGATCCTCCTGGCTTCTACTCCGACGGACTGCCTTGACCTCGGGCGTCTAGCTCGGCCACCAGCCGTTTGGGGGCGATCATTCGGTAAGCGTCTTCGACAATCTCTGCGATCTCGGCCCAGTCCACGGGCACGTCGAGGTAGACCCCCAGCCAGCCCCGGTGTCCGACATAGGGCGGGAAGAAGTACCGCTTCGGATCCGCCGCCAGCATTGACTGTTGCGACCCGGGCGGTGCCGCACACCAGAACGCCAGCCGATCATCGTGGTGGTGGTCGGCGTAAGTAACAAAAGTCTTCTTGTCGCGCACGAACCAGGTCGGTTCACCATGGCTCAGTCGTTCCGTCGTCTCAGGGAGGGCGAGACAGAGCCGGCGCAAGGTCTCAACCGGGTCCGGGGTCACCATCTGACTAGAGCCCGGCCCCAAGATCAGAGGGGAGGTGAATTGCCAGCAGCACGCCCTCAGTCACGTTCACCCGTGCCACCGGTCCGGTCATCTCGTTGGAAACTCCCCGGGTGGTGCCGGAGGGAAGGGTGTCGTCTTGCAACGGCCAGCGGAGACCAGCGGTGCTGACTCCAACCACCGTCCCACCGTAGGGGATCAGGGAAACCAGGTCACCCGACGAGCCATGGATGACTAAGACCGAACGGACCACGTGGGCCCGTCCTTCGGCTGTCAACCACGACAACTCCAGCGCCGCAAAACGATGCGACGTGAGCAGGGCGGCATTGGCGAGAAGATGGTCGATGCGACCGCCCGACCCTCCCACCACGATGACCTGGTTGGCTTCCACTCCGGAGGCCGCTTCGAGGGCGAGATCGAGGTCGGTCTGGTCCTTGTCGGGGGGGTGCCGTTCGACCGGGATGTCGGGATAATCGGCGAGAGTCGCCGCGGTCACCGAATCGAGGTCTCCCACCAACAGGTTGACGTCCAATCCCAAGCGGCGTGCGTTTTCGAGACCGGAGTCGGCAGCGATCACGAATACCCGGGCCGGCAACTCGCCCGCCAGCCAGGCCGGGGGAGCAGAGCCCCCCGCCAGGATCACAACCGCTTCGAACACGGCGCCAATAAATCGACTGGCAAATGACAAAATCGTCTTAGGCACACGAACGCGGGTAAGGCTTCAAGTTCAAGGGGAGGTTGAGCCTCTCTGCAAGGGTGAGTTAAGGGTTCAAGTAGAGGTTTAACCATGAGAAGACCTGCTCGTACCAGTGGAGGCTTGCCTGCGGAGTCAGGATCCAGTGGTTCTCGGCGGGGTAATACAGCAGTCGGGCCGGGACTCCTTTCGCCTTGAGGACCCCGTACAACTCGAGACCCTGGGTGGCCGGAACCCGATAGTCGCGTTCGGAGGCAATCACCAAGGTTGGGGTGTTGTAGCCGGAAGCATGTGACGAGGGGCTGTATCTGTCGACGGTGGCCCGGTCGTCCCAAATGTCAGCCCCGTACGCCCGGGCTCGACCGGAAGTCATATCGGAGGCGTACATGCCCCCGAAGTTGGTGACGGCGGCGTGGGCTACTGCGCAGGCATAGCGGGAGGTTTGGCCGCTGATGAACGAGACCAGATACCCACCGTAGGAACCACCGGCTATAGCCATCCTCTCTTCGTCCACCAGACCGGCACCTATGAGGTGGTCGGTCGTTGCCTCGATATCGCGATAGGGACGATCACCCCAGGCCCCCTGGATCGAAACCGCGAAGTCCTGTCCGAATGATGTCGAGCCGTGGAAGTTGACCATGGCCACCAGATATCCCCGGGCGGCGAACGATTGGGCATGCCAGCGCCATTGCCATCCGTCACCAAACATCCCGTGAGGACCACCGTGGATCAGATGAACCAGAGGTGGTCTGGTGGGTCCATTGGGGGGATGGATGAGGAGCACTTGGATCGGGTTGCCATCGGCTCCCGCGACGGTGATCTCTTCGATCTCACCCCAGCTCAGGTCGGCAATTCCTGCGCTCGTGAAGTTGCTGACAGCAACCAGCTGACCACTCTCTGCCAGTCGCACGACCTCGGGGGGAGAGGTCAAGCTGTGGCGCATCAGATATACGGTCCCATCGGGGGCCACCGCTGGTCCGCTCAGCGTTCCCCCGCGCGCCAGCAGCACTGGAGTCTCTTCACCAGTCGCCAGCCGGAGGAGATGCTGACGGCCCTCATCTTCGGCGACAAAGATGACGTCGCCGCGACCGTCGAACTCCCACTCATCGGCCGACCGGTCCCAGTTCTCGGTCAGTTGTTCCGTGCTGCCCGATGTGAGATCGACCATCCCCAGGCGGACCCGGTCGCCGTAGAAGTCGGGGATGACCTGGTACCCAATCAGCAGCCTGTGTCCGTCGGCGGAGAACCGGGGCCTGCGAACGTGGGCTGCCCACGATGGCGTTAGATCGGTCTCCGAGCCGCTCTCGAGATCGACCAGGTAGAGCGACCTCTTCAGCTGACGATGGGGTGGTAGGGAGGCGTCGGCCACGTAAGCAACGCGGGTGCCGTCGGGGGCGATGTCGAAGTCGGCCACCGGGTCATCGGTATTGGCGAACGCCCACCACTTCTCCGAATGGGGCGTGATGTCTGTCAGCGACCCCGACCCGAGGTCGAGAGCGAATAGATGTGGCACTTCCCCCGTGGTCAGCCACATGTCCCAGTAGCGATAGATGGCGTCATCGGTGACGTGGACGGTGTATTTGGCTTCCTTGCGCCGTTCGGCTTCGGCGGCCGTGTCGGTGACGGTGAGGTGATTCTTGAAGAGGCTTGCCAGAACGATCAGACCCGAGCCGTCGGGCAGCCAGCGGGCACCAATGATCCCGAGCGGCAGGGTGGTGACCTGGCGGGGTTCGGAGTCATCTCGATCAGAGATGAAGAGTTGCTTGCCGCCATCTTCGGTGCTGACGACAAATGCCAGTTGCTTGCCGTCCGGGGAGACCTGCGGCCGGCTCGCATTGAGCTCGGGGTCAGTTAGGGGAGTCGCCTGGCCGTCACGCGTCACATGCCAGAGACGACCTCGTCCCTGGTTCGAATCCACGTCGTAAGTTGTGACCGCCACGACCACTCCGGAGTCACCGTCCACGGCCGCGGGTCCCACCCGGGGGAGCGACCACAGGTCCGAAGGTGTGATAGGTCTCGACAATGTCTCTCCTTGCTCGACCGTCAACCGCCCCAGGTGGCGAACACACCCGAGCCGACCTCGGCCGGGGATTCCTCATCGAGATGTTGGACGAGGATGCGATTGGAGGAAGCCGGGACGACAAAGGCGTCGCCCGCTGGCGACCAGAAGCTCAAGCTGCGACTGTATTGATCCCAAAACGGCAAGTACTCCGTGATGAAGGTCGCGCTCGGTTCAAATCCGGGATAGCGGACTACCTCGGTGCCGTCCCAAACACTCGGGACCAACTCGGCGGCTTCGACATCGATTGTGAAGTACAGCAACTTGGTGCCTGTCGGGTCCCAGGCGAATCCAACCACCTGGGCCTGATCGACCACGGTTGGTTCGCCACCGGCGATATCCAAAACTCGCAGCTCCCCGAGACCAGTTCCTGGCGGGCTGTCGATGTATGCGACCCGATCCCCCGAGCTGTTGGGGGCAAACATCCCCACGCCTTCCACCGGGGCGAGCTCGGTGGGGTTGCCGGAAACGTCGACGATGCTCAGGGACTGCGGCGGTCCGGCTGTGATCACGAGCAAACGGCCGTCGGGCAGGAAGGCAGGCGCCTGAAACATGCCGGTTTCGACAGGGATGTCGGTGCGGGTGCCGTCAAAGGCAAGGAAGGCCAGGACCCTGCCGGCAACGTGGATGACGAGACGACTGCCGTCCGGTTGCCAGTCGAAGTAATAGGGGTTGCCCCCGTCGACGAGGCTGGCGGTGCCTTCCGCGACCTCTACCAGGCCAAGCGCCACACTTTGACCTTCGGGAGAGTTGCCGAGGTAGGCGACCCGGTCACCCTGGGGGCTCCACGAGTAATAGAAGGGAGGAGTGGGGACGTCGATCCGCCGCTGGCGAGTGGCGTCACCCATGCCGATCGCGGTTCGCTGCTCGGCGGCGACGATCTCGGTCCAGACGGCTATGCGGGCATCGGGGGACCAGGTTGGCTGGCGCAACGCCACTCCAGCCGTTTCCTCATGAATCGGAAATGCGGTGCCATCGAGGCCAACGGCGCTGAGGCCACCTTCGGCGCTTTGCACCAGCAACGGTCCGATGGAGTTGTTCGAGCAGCCTGCGAAGACCAGGCCTCCAACCAGGATCATTCGCGGCAGTGATCGGCGCATCGGCCCGACGATCCTAGAGCCAGTCGATCGTGCACACAGCTGGCGGGTCTACCGTTGCCCCGAGAAGGAGTTGTAGTTGCCAGCGCTGGCTGTCCTCACCTCGGGTGGGGACGCTCCCGGTATGAATGCAGCGATCAGGGCCGTCACCAAAGTGGCGGCTTCGCGAGGTGTACCGGTGTGGGGAGTGGAGATGGGCTACGACGGTCTGATCGATGGCGAGTTCCATCCCCTCACCCGCCAGGTCGGAAGAAACGGCCTGTTGACCCCGACCCTCGAAGTCGAAGCTATGGGGAGTCTGGGCGGAACGGCGCTGGGGTCGTCGCGCTGTTCCCGGTTCTATTCCCGCGAGGGCCGGGCCCAGGCCATTGTCCAACTCGAGAAATATTCGATCACCGGGATGCTGGTAATTGGTGGCAACGGCTCGATGGCCGGGGCTCACGCCCTTGCCGGTGAGACCACCATCCCCATCATCGGCATACCTGCCTCCATCGACAATGACATCGGCTTGACCAGGGAAGCCCTGGGAGTGGACTCGGCGCTCAACACGATCATCGAGGCATGTGACAAGATCACCGACACCGCTCGCAGTCACCACCGCGCTTTCATCGTCGAGGTGATGGGTCGCCACTCTGGCTATCTGGCGATGGCCTCGGCGGTGGCGGCTGCGGCCGACGGAGTTTTGATGCCTGAGCAGCAGCGCAGCCGCGATGAGGTCATCGATGCTGTATACGACTGCATTGTCGGGAGCTTCGATGTCACCCGGGACAAGACCCGGGTTCTCATCATCAAGTCCGAGGGCATTCCCATCCCCACCCACGAGTTGGTGCAAGAAGTGACGACCCGGTTGGGACCCTCGACCAACATCGAAGTGCGGGGGACCGTGCTAGGTCACCTGGTTCGCGGCGGCAATCCCTCGTTCCGCGACCGTCTGTTGGCGGGAAGGTTCGGTCTGGTCGCCGTCGACGCCGCCCTCCAGGGACGCACCGACCTCATGACCGGGTGGAACCTCACAGATCGGGGAGAGGCGACCTCCGACTCATGGATCAGACTCTTCTCGATTGGCGACGTTCTCGATGAGACCAAGTCTCTGTTGGATGGCACCAGTGCCGTCACGATCGATCGAGTTCACCGGATGGAGGCGATCCAGGGAGTGCTGTCCCTGTGAGGTCAGGCCCGGAGGCCAATACCCGCCGTCGGGCCAGTTCGACCACCAGCACAATTAGAGAGCCCAGGCCCAGACCGACGGCTCCTGCCACCGACAACATCGCAAACGCCCCGGCGCCCAGGATCAGGCCGCCCAGAAGCGGGCCGAACACTCGACCGAGAGCCATCAGGGATTGGGCATCACCAACCCGCTCGGCCGGGCTCAACGAGCGTTCGGCCAGAAGCCGGAACACGGCGGGTATGCCCATCCAGAAGCCAAACCCCCAGAAGGTCATGGCGAGCACGAAGATCGCGCCCGACCTGACCGTGCCCACGGCGGCGGCACAGACGGCTCCCGCGAACAACCAGAGCCCGGCGGTCACCCGGCGAGCAGGAAAACGCGTGGCGACAAATCCCACCAGGGCATTGAGGCTATAGGCGATCGAGACCACCGCCGGCGAAAGTCCGGCTACCTCGCTACCGGCGGAGGCGGCAAAGACGAAGACCGCCGAACCCGACAGCGTGATTGTGAATAACGCAGCCAACAACATGCGGTTGGTGCGGGAGTCGGAAACGTTGCGGCCGATCACCGGGAGATCGCCGTATCGGGCGTCGACGGCCAAGGTGACGAGGGCGACCACCGCTAGCAAGGCAAAGATCCCCCGGAAACCCACCACCTCGGCCACCAGGCCAAGCACCGGCGCCCCCACCGTGGCGGTCAATGGGCCCACCGCGGCTACGTCAGTCAAACCCAACCGGTGACGGGTCGCCTCCGCCCAGGACAACCAGGTAAGCAGGCCGAGACCGATCCCGGCCCCGGCCTGGGCGACCAGGATCAACCAGAAGAGGTCGCTGGCCGCGCTGAGAGCGTAAGCAAACCCGACTCCGATCAACGAAGCCCGGTGGAGGTTGGCGCGCGGGCGCAACAGCCGACCCGCCAGGAAGTTGGTGGCGGCGAACCCGCCCACCTGAAAGGTGGAGATGAGACCGGCCGTCCCCAATGTCACTCCCAACTCGACAGAGAGGTCGATGATCAGGAACGGGGTGGCGGTGAAGGCGGCGGCGACGACACCGGCCGCGGCCAGTACGCCAGTTGAAGCGTGCGAGCGAGGGGCGAGAAGAGCGCGGACCGGGGCGAACACAGGGTGTGTGAGGCTATCGGCTGGGGAGTGGCGTCAAGTGATTGGCGGGTCTTCCGGGTCGAACTCGACCCGGAGGTGGCGGTGGGCCTCGGTTAGAGCTTCCGTCACTTCCTCGGGGGTGGAACCCCCGGCAAACATGAATCCGAGATAGCGATCGGAGTCCGGAACCGGTAGAAGATACGTGCCAGGCGTTGAGGTGATCTCCACCGATCGGATTCCCAGAGTTGCCAGCGCCTTGTCGATACCGGTCACCTCCCGCAAGGTTCCGGCTGAGGGAATCGGCAACATCATCACCCCGCTGGCTCCGCGGTCGACATCGGGGTGATGAGCCGGACGCCCCAGTGCCTGTCTCAGGATCATGGTTTCGAGGGAGGTACCCAGTAGCCCGAATTTGAGTGCCCGTCCACAGATCCCTCCTATCGAGCGGGCGGCGACCTCGATGAGGCGCGGGCGACCGTCGGTGATCCGGAGCTCGGCGTGAATCGGCCCTTCAATCAGACCCAGACCGGCGCAGGCTGCAGCTGCGAGGCGCACTACTTCCTCCACAATCTCGGGGTGGAGCCGGCTGGGGGTGACGTAGATGGTCTCCTCGAAGTAGGGGCCATCGAGTGGTTGCGGTTTGTCAAAGATGGCCAAAACCTCGAGACGTCCACCGTCCAACGTGCCTTCGACCGCTACCTCGGGCCCGGGGACGAAAGCCTCGAGCAGAAGCGGTTCGGAGGGGTCATGGCAGGCGACGGCGTTGATCTGCCGAACGCGCTCGGCGACGGCCTCGATCTCCGAGGAGCTATCGACCCGGATCACTCCCCGGCTTCCTGAAAGTGACAACGGTTTGACCACGAGCGGAAACCCGATCTCCTCCGCCAACCCCACCGGGTCATCGGCGGGACCGAGGACGCGGAAGGTTGGTTGTGGTACCTCCGCCCTTTCGAGGGCCCGGCGCATCATCACCTTGTTGCGGGTGGCGGCGGCTGCCCAGGGTGGGTTGTGCGGCAAACCGAGTTGTTCGGCGGCCAGAGCTGCCACGACCACCCCCCGGTCGTCGACGGGAATCACCGCGTCAACGGGAGTAGTCAACGCCAGCGCTATTACCGCGGCTGCCGCCTCCTGCGGTTTATCCAGGTCGACGCGGACGAAACGGTCGAGACCCGTTAGAGGCAGCTCCTCTTCGGCGGCGACGGCAACCTCGACGCCCAGGGCACCGGCGGCGTCGAGAAAGTCGCCCACCCGGTATGACGTCGTTGGAAGGATGAGCAGTACCCGGGCCACAACGGGACGGTACCGCCC
>Ga0268386_10001134_pt1 | contig 18056 bp, 6 predicted proteins | sample RVTome_15_FD_200260 | JGI IMG/M metagenome (GOLD analysis project Ga0268386, IMG submission 200260) | Soil microbial communities from uranium-contaminated site in the Upper Colorado River Basin, Wyoming, United States - RVT150D86... ...
CGTGTACACGCTCCAGGACTTCTTCGGTACGGACAAGATGGCGTTCGGTGGCCGGAACTCCGTCAACGGTATCGAGCGAGACTTCAGCCGGTTCTCTGACGCCATCAAGGAGATCACCGACGCTCGGGTCTGGGCCGGGCTCCACTTCCGCACCGCCGACGTCCACGGCTCGGTCATCGCCAAGAAGGTGGCTCATTGGCGCGACAAGCACTACTTTCAGCCCACGTGAGTGCGACGTCCGTGGCAGATCTGAACTGAACAATGCAAACCCGGTCAGAGCGCCGCACTGTCTCAGACGTCCTGTCATGACACCCGACCGCGCGTAGCAAACGTCCATCGGCGCCGGTCGGGTCGAGTCATACGCCGCGCTCTAGAGGCGCAAATCCGGCATTCGGTAGCTCGGTCTCAGGAGACCGAGTCGAACCTCAGACCGCTCGATCCTTCACCGCGGCCCGGACGGCGGCGCCTGCCCATCCAGAGCAACGAGCCGCCATCAATCCAGCGCGTGTGCTGGAAATGACGCGTCACGCGCTCGCCGGCGCGCGACACGGTTTCCTCTGGGAGTATGAGACGGCGTCCCGGCGTAAGGATGCGGCCGAGCGGAGGGATCGCACCGCCCGTGTCCGGATCGAGCATCGCACCGCGCTGCAGGGCAATGGCGCGCTGGTCCTGGTCGATGTGCACGGGTACGAGCGGGATCCAGTGGTCCGGGATCGTGGACGCGAGCCGGTATTCCACGGACGCCCCCTCGGGTATCGGCTCCGGTGGTGGCTCCGCGCGTCGCTTCTCCTGATAGGCCTCGAACCGGTCGACGGGGCGACCGTCCGCCCCCGGCACCGCGCGCTCGATCGCCCAGGCCATGTTGGCCATCTCGTCGCGGATGAAGAGCACGTGCTCTACCGGATCGCTGTCGAGGCTCGTCGCGAGTGTGGGCGGCAGGAAGAACAGCCGGTCGGCCGGATCGACGTTGTGCGTCAGCGGGCGTCCGGCCACAGCGGGATAGAACAGGCCCCAGGATGCCGCGGTGTCGCCTGACTGCCGCGACGGCGGAATGTCGAGTTGCACGCCGAACGTGTCGGTGACCCGGAGCGAGCGAACGCGGCAGATCGATCCGGCCTCGACGGTGACCGGGATCATGAGCCAGTCGTTGCCGTAGACGAGCGCGAACTCGAGCAGCAGCAGTCGGGCGAGGTCATCGGGCGCGGCATCGACGCGGCCGAAGTCGACGCGGCCGTTCTCGAACTCCCACCACCGGGGCGCGGGCATGCCGGCGAACTCAACCGGCGTCGGGACGACGGCTTGCACCGATGTGGTCAGCGCCCCCGGTCCGGCTTCGCTGTCGAGTACGGAATCCGGTTCGACATCGAAGTCAAACCAGTCGAGCTCGCCGGTCCTGTACTCGCCGGCCGACAGCACGATCTGCGCCTCACCATCGGGTGCGGACACGCGGAAGCGATACTCGAGGCGGTCGGGCAGCCACGCGTCTTCATCGTCGGCGGGTTCGAGAAACAGGCCATCCCACCATCCGAGCCACGCTCGCGCGCCGTCGAGCACCAGGTGCTCGTGCTGTGGCTCGATCTGCGGCTCGGGCGGCAGCAGCGGCGGCTCGAGAGCGAGCGCGCGGCGCAGGTCGGCTTCGAGCGCGACGCCATCCGGTGCGCGGCCCGCGACCACCGAGAGGAATCGACGGCTGGCCACGTCCAGGTTTGTCGCGTCGGTCGCGAGTGGGTAGGTCTGCAGATAGTCGGACCGATAATCCGTCTCGATTCCCACATCACGAAGAAGCCTCAGAAAGTGCAGGCCAGCCTCGGCGGCCAGGCGAATGTCGACTCCGGCCGACGCGGCAGCAGCATCGTCGCCGGGCGCGGGCTCATCGCCGTTCGGCGCCGCTGGCCGCACACGCTCGCGTTCGACGAGCGCTTCGAGTGGAAGCTTGCGCAGGTCGTACGGCCGGGCGGTGCCGTCCGGGCCGGGCTGGTAACGGTTGACCGGCGTCGCGTCGATCTCGAGGCAGGCCGCAGTCAGGGATCCGGCGTCGTCGCCCTTGAACTCGCCGACCTGCCACTGGCGCGCGAGCAGCCAGAGCGGATCGTGAACTCTCGCTTCGAGTGCACGCGCGAACTCGCGGCTGCGCGGCCGCGGCTCCAGCCGGGTCCAGCCGGTGATCGACGACATGTCAGCCCACATCCAGGACGTCGGGCCCGGCGACGCGCGTGAAGTCGGTCGACACGGTGCGGTGATCCGGATTGAACGTGAAGAACAGGGCCGGCAGGAACTGGCCGAGATTAGTCAGAGCGTGCGTATCGACCGCGCGGATCTTCACCAGGTCGAGCGTCTCGAGCAGAATGCGCTCCAGCGTCGCGAGGTCCCACGGCCGTCGCGGGTCGGGTGGCACCGCGATGAGTAATGCGTTCGGCGCGCGGGCATCGGGCTGGTCGAAATGGAACGCGAGGCCGGTGGTCTCGGTGGGTGACGGAATGGCTTCGACCCATTCGTCGACGACGAGACCGGCGATCGGTGCGAACGCATCAAAGCCCTCCGGCAACGAGGCCACAAGCGAGACGCGGTTTGCCTCGACCGGATGCGAATCGTCGAACGGAAGCCCGATCCAGCGGTCGTCGGGCTGGAAAGGAAGCTGGCCCACGGACAGATCGAGCGCGTCGGTGCCGCCGAGCGCGTCGGCATACAGAAACGCATCCCCCGTTCGCCCGACGCCCCGACGTACCCGCGTCATCCGACGGAACCACCGTACGGCCTCGCTCGGGTCGCCGCCCTGGACCGCATCGCTTGCCGCGAACGCCTGTGCGACCTCGCCAGGATCACCGGCAGTGAAGCGCGGCAACGCGACGAATCCCTTTCCGAACAGGATCGCGAGGCGTTCGACATCGTGATCGCGCTCATCCGTGGCGCTCGCGCCGCCTCTGTCGAAGGCTGCATCGAGTGCGGCGGCGCGAGCGAGACGGCCGGCAAGCTCCACCGCGATAGCGCCGGCCTGCGAAACGAGACTGTCACGCGCGCCGTCATCGTCACCGCGTGCCGAGATCGGGAACGCGCCCGGCAGTCCGAAGTATGCCGCGCGAACGAGCGCCTCGCGCAGCGCGTCGGTGTCGACGGAGCCGGGCGTGCCGACCAGAGCTTCGATGTCGACGAGGATGTTGCCTGCGCGAGTGACCGCGTCGTCGGCTCTCGTCTGCAGCTCGATGGTGTCGAATGCCTCGCCCGGATCATCGCCGGGCGTAGCGACATCGGCCGGTGCGAGCGCCCGCGCATTGCCGATCACCTCGCGCACCGAGCGCACGAGCTCGCCGAAGGCAGGGAAGTCGATGATTTCCGGGCCCCATGCCGGATCCCGGTCGAAGACGACGCGGACCGATGCATCGCCCTGCACACCCGGCGGCAGCGGATTGAGCGCGCGGAACGCGATGCGACGGACCAGCTCCGAGCCTTCTCCCTCTTCTGGTCCGACGATCGGCAGCACATCGAGCGGCGACAGGTCGAGCTGTCCGAGGTGCAGCTCCGCGCTGTGCACGAGGACGTCGTCCGCGTCGAGATAATCGACCGTGCACTTCACTCGGTCCGGGGTGCCGAGCAGTGCGCCGGCCCGTGCATCGAGTCGCGGCTCGGCAAGCGCGCGAGCGCGGCGCGGGTCGGCCGGCCAACCCGCCGGTGGACCCTCATCCTGCAGGCAGATCAGCAGCCGGTGCGTCAATGCGATACCGGAGCGTGTGATGCGTGCGACCTCGAGCTCGGGCGGTGGCGCATCGCCGTGTGCGATCGCATCGAGCAGTGCGCCGGCGCGTGTCGGATTGCCGCGCACTGCCTGGTACACGCTCTCGGCCGTGACTGCGTCGGACAGCGCATCGACGACGTCGGTGATCTTCGTCAGCTCGAGTGAGATCGCCGTTTCGTCGGCCGACCCCAGTGCGGGAAGTCCGTTCTCGCCCCACGGGATGTCGTCTGCCTGGAATCGACGACTCAGCGCCAGCCCATCGACGACGTTGTTGGCGGCGATACTCTCGAGCGGCTCTTCGGTGTTCTCGAGCTTTCGCGCGACGAGCGGCGCCAGCTCGCGTAACGGCAGGATGAACCGGTCCAGCTCCCGCTGGCTCTCGTGCAGTCCCCGCTCGAAGCGGTAACCGAGCACAGCCCCGAGCGGCTGGCCCTGGCGCACTGCATCGAGCAGCTCGATCGCAAGCCGGACGCGCGCGGACGAGAGATCGACGGCGAGCGCCGGATCGCCATCGGTGCTTCTGTGACTGAGGTAACCGCTGCGCAGAATCGCGGCCGTGGTCGCGTGCTGCAGGCTGGGCGCCTGGACGTGTCCGTCCGACAGCCGGGAAGCATTGGGCTCGACATTCTCGACCCAGCCGAACGCGCCGAGGTGTACGCCGGCCGTGCGGTCCTCCGAGCGCAACCGTTCGAGCGCGCGGTCCGCGAACGATGTGATCCACGCATCCAACCGGTGCGAGCAGAGATCAAGAGTCTCCGACAGCAGCCGGTCGAGCGCGGCGGTGGCGAGCGGCTCGAGTTGTTCGAGCGCAGTCCAGAACTCGCTGTAGTCCTCGGTGTCCGGCTCGTCGAGTTGGCGCCGCTCGTCGAGGAACTCGGCCAGCGTGGCCTGGCCGGTCAGCTCGGGAACTCTGCGATCGAGCACGTTCGCGGCGGTCGGCGTAGGTGACGACGGGTCGAAGTCGATCAGCTCCGGCTCCGCGCGCACCGCGACCTCGGCCGGTTCGAACCTGGCCAGCAGCCGGAACGCGGTCGCACCATACGCCGTCAGCGCCGTGTGTCGCAGCAGGAGATACAGCAATGCCCTGGGTGCATCGCCCGGGAAGTTCTCGTCCCGCACATCGGCCGGGCTGGATGTGCGCAGCCACTCGATGTAGTTGGGCGAAAGCGCATCGGTCTCCGACAGCGGGCCGGCCTGCACGCGTGGCGCGGTGATCTCGTACGCGTGCGAAAGGAAGAACAGGTCGAGTGCGCGCGGCGACCACGGCAGACCGAGCCGCTCGATCGCCATGCGGACCGCCGTGCTGCGTGCGGCGTTGTAGTCACTGAAGCCGGACAGCCGGTTCCACGCCCACCAGTTCCGGAAGTAGAGTCCGCCGAAAACGGGCCGACCGGCGATCTCGAGACTCGTCGCATCCATGCCGAGGATCTCGAGCAATGTGCCATCCGGATCCCCGCCCGCATCGACGTTCGGTACGCCGCTGATTCCAGGCATCCAGAACAAGTCCCGCAGTCGGCGCAGCAGATCCAGCGCAGCTGATCCGACCGCCGCTTCAGGACGATCGGACTCGATGACCAGCCCGTCGAGGGTGGTCACTGGCAGTAGACCGTACGGCTGATTGCCGACCCGCAGGACCGGCAGTGGTCCGCGGCCGCGCACGTGCCCGACGAAATGCCGGCGGAAGGCCTCGACCTGCGCGCGCCCGAACGCCGGCGCCATGATCTGCTCGAGCCAGTAGCCCCACGTCGCGTGCCACAACGCCGTGTTCATGTTGCGCGCTTCGGCCTGTTCGCTCAGGCCCGCGTCCGCGACGTGCGCGAAGAGGTCAGTGTCGAGGCCGAGTGCGCTGGCGACTACGGCGCCGTTCGAGCCGTCACCCGCAGTGGCGAGCGGTTCGCCGCGTTCGATCGCGAAACTCCGTTCGAATGTCTCGTCCGGCTGCCCGTGCGCCGAGCGCACCTCACCCGTGTTGTTCGTCGGCGAGCCCTGGCGGACGAAGCCGAGCCCGTCCGTGTAGTGGTGATCGTCGAGTAGGGCAGCGAGCCGCGAGGTCGCTTCGAACACATCGGTGGATGCCTTCACGCCTAGCACTATCAGCCGGTCGATGCGCGCGACGGGTCCCGTGCCCATCGGTACGCGCACCGCCATGCCCACCCGCAGCGCTTCATCGAACTCGTGCATCCAGCGGATCGCAGGGTCGATCGCCGGCTCGTCTTCCGCCGGCTCGGGAATCTCGGCGTTCGGTTCCGGACCGACCGGCAGCGGATCGGGCACCGGCTCGCCCCAGACGGCGAACGCGCGCTCGCCACTGCGGTACCCGAGAACGACGAAGCGGTCGGGCAGCGTCGTCGCTCGTGGTCCACGCGTCCACGGCTCGGCGTGCACGGACGGCTCGGGAAGGACCACCCCGCCGTCCTCGGTCTCCTCGGGCGTAAGCACGCGCGCCACCCATGCTGCGCGTTCCGGACCGAAGCGGCCGGCCAGACTGGCCCACGCGGCCAGCCGGGCGGCACGCTGTTCATTTTCCGGTGCCTCATCGGCGGCGCGGGTGGCCTCGTGGAACGCCCGGCCCATCACGAGTTCCTCTTCGGTCAGCTCGGGCTCGTGCGTTTCGACGTGGACGTCGTCCGGGTAGAAGCGCACGAGCAGGTCGGTGCCCTCCTCGCGCTGACGGAACCGCGTCTCGAGTCGCACCGGCAGCAGCGCGATGGCCTGGCCGGTCTCGAGCTGTCCGAGCAGGTCGGCGGGATCGGGCAGGTCGACGAAGGAGCCGAACAGATCGGTGGCGCGCGCCCTGGTCGTCGTCAGCCGTTCGGCGAGCGCGGCGAGGCTCCTTTCGGCATCGCCGATCTGGCGTCTGACGCCGTCGGCCTCGTCGAACCGGCCACTGCGCTGGAGCTGTGCGAGGCGCTGTCGCAGCGCGGCCAGGTCGGCATCGCGGCGGACGATCTCCGTCTCGAGGTCCGTGACCGCGCGACGCGCAGCCCTCAGCTCCCTGCGGATCTGCTCAGACATCGGTCTCCTCCGCGGGCAGCATGTCGTCGGCGTGGATGGCGACTCGCACCGGCTTCTGCAGCATGATGAATGCCTGCTGCGCCGCATTTGCGCCCCACGCAACGCCGTCGGGCTCGTGCACGTCGCCGGTCTGTGGCAGCGTCGAGTCGAGCCTGATGTGCGTCATCGCCGCGAACGCGTCCGCGTCGGCGGCGAGATGTCCCCAGCTCAGGTCATCCCACTTCGTCAGCGTCTCCAGCGTGTCGGCGAATTCGACCGCGACGTCGAGGCCGAAACGCGGCTCGGTCGGCTGCTGCTGAATGACGACGAACCAGCCGGGGTCACCGTTGTCCGGATCCGGATCGCCGCGCGCCTCGTCCTCCTCGAGATCGAAGCCCACGAATGTCACGTCCGGTTCGAGCGTGCCGCGGAACAGAGGGTAGCGTTCCTCGTCGCTCGGAACCCGCTTGCGCGTCGGCCCGCCGCCCGGTCCGGTCTCGAACTGCGCACGGGCCGCGTACACGACGGCTGTCGGAAAGCGACGCAGCAGCTCGCCACGCACGAGCAGAACCAGCCGCCCTTCGATGCTGCCACCGGTCATGTTGCTGCCGAGCCCGTTCTGCGCCCGCCAGCGGTGGATCTCCGGGATGTCCTTTGACCGTTCGACGTCGGCGGCCGTGCGCGGCGCAGGAATCCGTCCGCGCACATCCCAGAACTGGCGGAAGTACGAGCCGCGCTGATCGGTTGGGTACTCGCGCCAGAGCAGCTCGCGCGCCATCTCGTGGTTCAGCCCGACCAGGTACGCCTCGATGAATCGTGGGTTCGTCTCGAGCAGCGTCACCGTGTTCGGCTTGACAGCTTCGAGCCCGGGCAGCAGCAGATCCTGCGACACATCGCGAAGCGCTTCGTACATCGGACGGTCGAAGCGCGGATAGACCATGATCGGCTCGATGGGATCTGCGGGCGTCCACAATCCAGGCGTGGTCTGGACGCGAACGGCCATCCGCGCCGGCACGGTCAGCTCGGGGTTGATGCGCGCGAGCATCGTGGTCCGGACGGCGGTCAGGTCGAGCGCGGGTCGCTCGGGCACGTCGGCCAGCTCCGCAGTCCGGGCGATGGACGTGTGGAACGCGGTGGCCGCCTGCCGGAACGCCGCTGCCGCTTCGCTGTCCGGTTCCGACGCGAAGACGTCCGTAAGCGGCGCATCAGGTGGTTGCTGCTGCTCGTCGAGCAGCTCGAAGCGCGGCCGCGGCGGCACAGCCCCGATCTCTTCGGGCGAGAAGCGCGCGGTCTCGAGCTCTTCGGCGGTACGCCTTCGATCTGCCGCTCGTCGCACGCTTGCGGCGAGGGCAGCGAGCCCGCCCGCAACAACGACGAGTGCCGCCGCGGCCATCGGTGCACCTAGGACCGCAGCGATGCCTGCGGCGATGAGCGCGATGAGCGCGATAACCGCGAGAAGAAGGGGCGCGAGCGGTCCGAGCAGGTCGACCAGCGCGGCCGGCAGTCCACCCTTCACGACCTCCTGCGCCTGGTCCGCGGGTGTTGCCGCGCCGCTCGGCTTCGCACGCGGCGGTGCGGCCGCGATGTCGCCCGAGTTCAACCGCTCGACCACGATGCGCGAGCGATCCGTTCCGTCGACTCGCCGCGCGAAGCTGCCCCGCGGTCGTGCCACCCGCCTGAACGCGGTCGATGCGGCTGCTCGCGGCAGTCGACTGTCCTCGATCATGCGCCGCAGCGTGACCGGACTCATGCGCAGGCGGGAGTGCAGTGGCGCAGTGAGCTGAACGAGGGTTCCGGTCGCGAGCGGCTCGATGTCCTTGCGCAGGATCGATGCGTTGAGCGAGCGCGCGAGCTGAGCCCGCACAAGCAGGCGGTTCGCGGCAAGCACGTCCTCGACCTGCTCCCACGCCGACTGCATCAGGTTCTCCTGCTGGTCCTGCACCACCAGCGTGCCGAAGCCGGAGACCGCGCGCTCGCGCGGATCCAGGTTGAGCTCCCGGAACCACTGCGGAATGTCTTCGGGCACTACGGTCTGTGCCGCGTGCCAGCGGCCGTAGAGCGGCGGCGCGATGATCGGTCCGGGCTCGGCTTCCGGTGTTGCCGCGGCGGGCGCGTCGAGAATCGCGCGGAGTGCGCCCTGGAACGGCAGTCGGGCTTCATCGGGCCAGTCAGTTCGCTGCGCGGTGGGTGCTCGCAGCGCGCCTTCGAGCCCGAGGATCCGACCCGGTGCATCGGCCGGTGCGTCGGGCATGCCGAAGCCCGGCCGGCCGATGTCCATGGACCGCATCCCGACCGTCTCGGGCACGATGCGTGGCTCGAGCAGACGCGCGAGCGCTTCGAAATCACCCACGTCGCCCGTGCTGAACTCCCAGTGGAAGTAGACCGGCAGCCGTATCGAGGTCGGCGCATCATCGACCGACCACGCGGGTGCGAGCGTGCCGGCGTCGTCCGGCACGCCGAGTCCCGCGAGCCGGCCCGCTTCGAACGCTGGAACGATGCACGCGACGTAGCGGCGGTTCGGCTCGAGCTTGCGGGGGCAGAGCAGCCGAGCGGAGACGTTGTACGGCTCGGTGGCGAGGATTGTTTCGAGCGTGCGCCCCGGACCGAACTCGCCGGTGACCTGCACGTGCGCCCAGGCCCAGGCGTCCTCCAGCGGCGGCAGCTCTTCGGCGGGTACGGCCGGCGCGGCGATTGCAAGCACCGGCAATGTCTGTGACCCGCCGAACGTGAGCGACACGCCGTCCTTCCGTTCGGCTACCACGAGCACGATCCATGGCCGCAGCTTGTCCTGCGCGGCCGCGGCCGCCGGTGTGAAGAGCCAGGGCAGGTCGGGGCGTGCGAGCTGGACGGCCGGCAGGTAATTCGGAATGAAGTCCTTCGTCTGATCGCGCGGTTCGGTGCGCACGACCTGGTTCCGGTCGATCCCGAGGACGTCCCCCGGGCCGAACAGACGGAGCGTGACGTCGACGTCGTGCGCGTCGTTCAGCCGGAGCCGGACCGGCAGCGAAACGCGGGCACCGAGACTCGAGTCGAGCGGATCCGCATTCGACAGCAGGCTCGAGACGCCCTGACGCGACCACGGCAGGAAGCTGTGTCGCGCGATCGGACCGTTGCTCATGGCAGCACCCGCTCGTGAACGCCGACGACCTGCAGCCGACCGGTCTCGATCGGGCGTTCTGCCTGTCTCGCCCGCAGCGCTTCGAGCGCCTCCGTGTAGGTGCCGCTGACCGTCGTCCCGTCAGGAGGCTCGAGATCATCGACGCCCGTGACGCTCCACTTCGTCTCGGCGACACGGATGCCGAGGCCGGGCCCGCGGTACTTGCCGGCACCGCCGGTCTGCCCTGGTGTCTGTCCGGCAGCGCCGAACGTCGCGACGGCTTCGAGCACGACCGCGCGCAGGTCGTAGCTGCCGACCCGAACGACGGTGTCCTGGCCGCGGTCGATCAGGATCGTCTCGTACTGCATGTCGCTGGTGATCGCGGCGCCGTGCGTGAACGCTTCGGTTTCCGCCGCGATTCCGGCGGACAGCTCCTCGAACGATGGCCTCGACAGCTTCTCGTCGTCGTTCATCTCGAAGAACTGGGCGGGCGCAAAGAACTCGCGGACCGTCCGATTCTGGACCGCTGTGCCGTTCACCGTCAGCGACGTGAGCTCGAACCGGCGCGCGCCGGACGGCCGCGCACTGCGGAACACGTCGATGTCGATGCCGAGTGGTACGACCTGCTGCCGCACGCTCAGCGAGCCGAGCGGGTGCACCATCACCGCGTCATCGGCCGGTGCATTCCGTACCGTCACGATCAGGTCGCGCCCGCCGGTCAGCTCGCCCGCCCAGTTCGTACGCTCATCCAGCGCGGCGAGCAGCTCGGTCTGCACGTTCACGGCCTCGAGGATGGCCGTGCGCGGATCGCCGAGCGTGAGGTTCACCGGGATCGAGAACTTCACGAAGAAGATCTTGAACTTGACCTTCCCGCTGACGCGGACGGGCGTGAACGCCTCGAGAGTTCCTTCGAGCGTGAGGCTGAACAGGACGCGGCTGCCGCGGCTGATCTTCACGCCCGCACTGAAATCGACGACCACTCCGAACGGGTCGAATTTGAACAGCGCATCCACGCCGGCCCAGCCCTCGAGCGTGAACCCGGATGCCGTTGCATATAGCTCCGCCCTCGCGCCGACCTGGAACGTGTTCGATGTGATCGCGAGGTAGCCCAGCAGCCGGAGCCGCGGATTGTCGCCGCCGCCGAGCGCGATCTGCAGCGGCTTCAGCGTCGGCAGCGACGAGGGCGGATTGAACGACGGGTGCACGCCTCCCGCTGCGATGATGAACACGCGCTCCCTGCCCCAGCTTCCGCGCGCGGCCAGCTCGCCGGTCAGCGGGAAGCGACCCACCTTCGAGTCGCGGAGCGCGGCGTCCACCGAGATCTTCTGCTCGGCCTGGTCCCAGATGCCGACGATGTCGAAGCGGATGTCCACCACACCAAGCTTCTTCGTCGGCAGGAAGATCGCGACTTGACCGAGGATCACGAGCCGTACCGGCGCCGGCACCTCGAGCACCACGCCGAGGTCGATGTCGAACGAGTTCTTCAGTCCGGCCCAGCTCAGCGACAGCAGGAAGCCGAATACGTGGCGATCGGGCGTGGGTGGAAATACGCTGCGCAGCGAGCTGATCAAGCGTGGTGCGTCGCGCACGGGATCGTCGGGGAACAGGATCGTGTCGAGTGTTCCGTTGCGGACGCCCTCGCGCAGGGTGTCGAGGACCATCGACCGGTTGACGCCGACGAGTAGTCCGACACCCTCGAGGGTGAAGCCCCACACAAGCTGGTAGCCGGGGTCGAACTCGACAGACGCGATCGCCAGAATCGAGAAGTCATCCTCACCGGTCGGCAGCCGCGTCGCGATCAGGCCGATCGCCTTCAGCCAGAAGCGCTCGAACAGCCTGAGCTGTAGGACACCGGCGTACTCCCGGCGGTCACGATCGAAGAACAGGAACCCGCCGCCGCTGATGGCGGACGCATCGATCGCGAAGCCGACGCCGTTCGGCGGCTTGAACCGGAACGCCTCGCTCCAGTCGGCGTTTCCGGCTTCATCCTCTGGAGGCGGCAGGGTGGCCGCCAGGCCGATGCGCTCGATCGCCGACGTGAACGGGCCCCACTTGATCGACAGCGAGCTGGATACCTCGATGCCCAGCTTCGTGTCGTCACCCTCACCGACCGGCGTGAGCGCCAGCGTCACGTATGCGATCCGCACGCCGAGCACTTCCTTGCCCAGCGGGATCACGACCTCGACTCGGGTGCCGTCCGTGAAACGGAACGAGGGCTCGAGGACCTCGAGCGCGAGACCCAGATCGAAGTCCGCACGGACCTCGCCCGTCGGCAGACTGCGCCGGATGAAACTGTCCGCGCTCTTCCCGGAGATCAGAAGGGTGTTGTTCTTCGAGACCAGCTTCCACTCAAGCTTCTTCGTGGAGAGCGTGTACGTCCACTCAAAGGATCCGAAGCTGAAGTCGGTGCCCTCGATGTCCGGCAGCTTCGCACGACGCGGCAGCAGGTCGTCCTTCTTTCTGAAAGACAGTGTGAGAGTCACGTCGGACGGACCGAAGAGCTGCGAATCCTTGATGTCATCGAAATTCAGGAAGAAACTGACGGCGGCGGGCGCCTTGCCGGCCAGTCTCACGGACCAGTTCCGGCCGAGCGGGAATTCGGCTTCCGTGCCGGCGCCGACCGCAATGAACAGGCCGGGTCCGCCGTCGTCGCGCGGCACGAAGGCGAGGCCGACCGCACGCGTAACCTCGGCACTCGCCGGCTGGTCGAACACGTTCAGCGCGTTGTCTTCCTTACGGATCGTGAATCGCTCCGCATCGACGATCATCCACTTCTTTCCGGGTTGCTTCACGACGACGATCGCGTCATCACCGAGCGGGTGCCCGGCACCGGCGAACTCGGTCTTCACCGCTGCCTGAATCGTCCTGTCATCGAGATCATCGGCGAAGTTCTGCGCGAGCGTGAGGAGCTTGTTCTCCGGCTCCTTGTGCTTCGCCTTGAAGTCGACCGAGAGGATGCGGTTCGATATCAGGTCGCCCGATGACGGATCGTCCGGATCCAGAACATCCCAGCCGTACAAGATCTCGGTTTCGGTGAGCTTCGTCGGCTTCTCCGAGAGGATCAGTGCCATGAGCACGCCGGCGAAGGGCAGCAGGAACGCGTCCGACATGTCGCGGGCGTGCGATTCGGTCTGCAGCTCCACGACATCGCCCAGTCGCCAGGCGAACAGCGGATGCAGCCCGATGATGTTGCGGGTAAATGCATCGATGATTCGGCTGATTTGGTCGACTCCGAGTCGAACGAGATCGTAGTTCTCCAGGCCGTAGTCCACGATCGCGAGCGTCTCCGCGAACGCCAGCGCCGCCGGGTACTTGTAGCGGTACTGCAACAGGCTCGAGAGCATGATCAGCTCGAAGAGCAGCTCGCGCAGCGCGTCCTCGGTCGTGGGCTCGGCCGATGCGGTTTCGATGAAGCTCGTGATGGCTTCGAGGATCTTGATTGCGTCGTCGACGACGGCGAGGAATGCCTCGAGGTCGGTATCGGTGCTGTCGAGGTACGCGCGGATGCTGGTCATGTTCTGCGCAGGGATCTGAAGCTGCGCGCCGGTCGTCGGATCGAGTCCGAGGTCGGCCAGGATCAGTTTGCGGACATCATCGTCGCCGAGGTGATCGACTAGCGCGTCGATGATGTCGACGAACTCGGCGACGGCACGCTGAACGAAGTCGTAGCTGTCGGTCAGGACGGTGTCCGCCATGGCTCAGCTCAGTTCCGGTTGCGATGCGGTCGTGGGCTCGAGGTTCGCCTTGTGGATCGTGTACGCGAGAGGCTTCGCGGTCGGCCCCTGATCCGGATGGATCGTGAGGATCTCGTGTCGCGCGGTCAGCGCATCATCGGTCCGTTCGAAGCGCACGATGCCGATGTGGTTCGTGAAGACGAACGTGCGGCCGAAGTCGTTCTTCCTGACGTAGTCGAGGTGTCGCTCGAGCAGCAGCCGGTACTGCTCGAGTCGCGGCAGCGCGTCGAAATCATCGGGGAGTGCCTTCGGCCGGACTGGAACGGGGCGTTCGGTGTCGAGCCGCTTGTCGCTGAGCTGTTGGAAACGCCAGCGCCAGTCGGCCGGCCTGGCTTCGGTCGTGCCCGGCGGCCAGGGATGCACGGGTATGAGTACGGGCTCTTGTCGCAGGAGGGCCCGCAGCCGCGGCGATGCGAGCTGACCGCCCGGCACCGCTACCGTGTCCGGCGCCGACACGTGCCACGCGATGCGCTCGAGCGGGACGCCGAGTCGGATGATGCGCTGCGAGAACGCGAATGCGCCGGCGATCGGCACGGCCTGCTCAGCCGGCAGGATATTCTTCGCGGGACTCGAGGTGAACTGCACGAACCGCGATGGCTCCGGTTCGCCCGTTCTCCAGTAGTCCAGCTCGCCGCCCAGCCCGTGATGGACATCGCCCGCGAGGAAAACCACTCGCCGGTACGGCGCGAGCCGGCCCAACAGCTTTTCGAATGTTGACGGCGAAGCCGCCCACCACTCCATGTCCTTCTTGATCTGTCCCTTCGGCCGGTCATTCTCGAGCGCGGCAAGAAGATCCGTGGCTCGTACGGCGAGCGGCCGTGCGATCTCTTCGTCGATCGGCGGTCCGAGAACGGGGACCGGTGACACAACGAACAGCACCTCGAGGCCGGCTTGAAGCGGGCCCTCCGGAATCTGATCGATCATTGCGCCGTCGCTCAGCAGACCAGGCGGCGTGAACCGGCCGACGAACGTGCGCCGGGTGCGTGTGTCGAGCACGAGGATGCGGTACCGCGGACCGTCTACCGTGTAGTGCCACTTCACCGGCGGCGGTTCGGCTCCATCCAGGCCGAGCAGCGTATTCACCGTATCGGCCGCGCTCAGCGATATGGCGGTCGCGCCGTCCGGATAGAGACCTTCGATCGCGTCGAGCAACTCGGCCCGCTTCGTGTTCGGATCGTTCGGTTCGCCGGGCGTCGCAATGAAGGCGGCCGGATCGTTTCCCCACATCTGGAAAATCGTTCCCGCGACCATGCCGTTGCGGATCACGGTGACGCCGGCGTCCTTGCCGAGGACAAGGTCGCGCCACTCGCGGGTCAGGTACCAGTCGTCGGTGATGTCATGGTCGTCCCACATCATGTAGCACGGGACGTTGGCCATCGCTCGCCGTACATAGGGCAGCGCGTCGTACAGCAGTTTGATGTGCGACAACTCTTCCTTCGACGTCTCCTGCCGGCACTCGAACTGCCCCTGGAGCCATTCGACGAATCGCTTGAAACGCTTGAGGCGATCCGCGTCCATCGACCGGGCGAAGCTGTAGGTCAGGCGGAATCGCTCGAACACTTCACCCTCGACGAGAGCGAGCCGCTTTTCCTCGAGCGTGTCCGGATCGAGCTTCTCCTGCGCGTCGAGCAGCTTGAGCAGCGTGTCGCGCGGCAGCGTGATGAAGAAGTGGAAGAGGAACAGCTCCAGCTCGCCGGCGACAAGGCCGATGGAGTCGGGCGGACGGAACAGCTCCCGGAACGTCGGGATCAGCTCGTCGGTCACGGGTTCGATGCGCTGCAGCAGGTCTTCGAACAGCGGATACTTGAACTCCGGGAACGAGCCGTCCTGCTCTGGCAGCGGCCAGAACAGATTGCACCACACGGCTAGGTACATGGCCGCGTATTCGCCGAACGACAGCAGGTGCGAGTGGGTGCCCGAGGTAAGTCCGGCTCTGTCGACGATGAACTCGCCCCGGAATCCGGACGGCAGGTTGGCCTGGGTAATCTCGATCGGGCCGGAATCACCGCTGATCGTCTCCCTGACCGTGCCGAGTAGCTCCTGCCCCAACTCCGTCAGCAGGGGCAGCAGCGGCATGGCAACGTCGTCGGCGTAGATCTGGTCGCCCGTCATGAACAGCAAGTGCGGGCGTGTGGTTGCGTCTGCCGGATCTTCTTCGATGAGCTGGTCGACGAACCGCAGCGCGTCAGGTCCGCGCTCGTGCGGACGGCGGCAGGAATAATGGACGAGACGCAACTCGGTCAGCTCGGGCGGCGGCGTCGCGAACGACGGCAGATCCCCTTCGCCATATCCGAGAGCAGCGTGCAGATGCCCGGCCAGGCTTCCGGAGACCGGATTGCCTTCCGCATCGAACACGTTGTCGCGCAGCAGGCCGAGCGACTTCAGGTCATGCGTCCCGGCCGATGTCGTGATGGTGACGTTGTAGGAGAAGGTCTGACCGGGCGGCAGCTGCTGGGGAACGATGATCTCGAGCGTGACGACCGCGATGTGCAGACTGTCGCACACCCGGCGCGCATCTACCGGGCCGGACTCGAAGTCTGCTGCTGGTCCCGAGAATAGTCCGCCACCCGTGCCGCCGTTCGCGATGCTGTTCCAGAGCGACAGCTTGACCGTGGCAGGATCGCGCAGCGCCAACCATACCGTGACGCTGCGCGGCTCCACCCGCCTGAGGATGGGACCGGCAAGAAGCAGCGGCAGGGCCACAGTCAGTCCCGTCCCCGCCGGACGTGACAGCCTGGTGCCAGGACCATGGCCGGCGTCGGAAGGAGTGCAGGACTACCGCTCAACTGCTCTGCCTTGCCTCGAGAGAACTGTTCTGACCCTGCCTCGAAGGAACGGGTCGGGCGGTCAGGCCGCAGAGCCCGGACCGGTTGCCTGCGTCATGCCGAATATCAAGTGCACTCGCATAGTTGCGCGAATCTGCCCAACGAGCAAGTCGTCTGCCCCGTGCCGGTGGGTGAACATCCGGTCATGCGGCGGCGATCTAGCGATCACTCCTTGATCTCCGTAAGCGATCTTGGTTACCCCGCGTCGGGGACGGCCGCACCGAGGGCTTGCGCTCTTGCGCTGGCGATGTTTGGCGACGTGGCCCGGCCATGTGCCCATTGGTCACGTCTTGAGCGCGACCGCCCAGGCCCGGTGGCCGTCCTGCAAAGGCCCGCTTCTGACCCGGACAGCGCGGTCGCGTCGAGGAGCGACGGCAGCCTCCAGGCCGGAGTGCGGGGGGCCATGAGCACACCCTCCGCCAAGAAAAGTACGTCTGAGGCGCGCGACCATCCGTCCCACAGCTGCCGATCGCCAGCACCGGCCTCAACCCTTAACGGGTGGGGTGCGTGGACGGACTCAGACATGCAGCGTGGGCCGGTAGATGAGCTCTTGGATGTGGCTGTCGAGGGTCCGGTGCTCGATCAGCTCGAGGTCGAAGTCGGCCGCACCGTGGAAGATCGGGTCCGCCCCGGTCTGACCGGTGATAACAGGGAACAGCGTCACCTGGATGCGGTCGACCAGACCGGCGGCCATCAGTGCCCTGTTCATCGACAGGCTGCCGTGCGAGCGCAACGGCACCTCGGACTCCGCCTTCAAACGGGCGACGACGTCGACGGCGTCGCCGCTCACCACGGTCGCGTCCGGCCAGTCGAGGGGTCCTCGCAGTGTGGTCGACACCACGGTTGCCGGCAGGTTCCTCATCCGGGTCACCCATGGGTCACGCACCTCGGATTCCTCGGTGCTCGAGGCCAGCATCCGCCCGAACGCCCGATACGTGTTGGCCCCGAAGACCATCCGCTGCTCCGCGCCGTACAAGGCGAGGCGGTGGTCGAGCAACTCGGGCCCTTGCTTACCCCAGTAGCCGCCCCAGTTGCCGCCGCTGACTGAGCCGAAGCCGTCGAGGCTGGAAAAAACGTCGAAGGTGTAGTTAGCGGTCATGATGCTCTCCTCGAGTCGTTGATCGCGTGGTGTTAAGACTGACTGGGAACCACGGCGAAACTCATCGCCCTGTGCCTTTGTAGGCTTGGACGCGGCCCAAGGGCTTAACCACGGCCAGAAGGTGGCGAAGGTCAGCCGCCGACTCTCTCGTTGCCCGACGCTACGCGCCGCCAGGAGCAGTCCGAATCAGCGAAATCGCCGGCCTTGCGCCATTGACCTGATCCATCACCTCACAACAGCGGGCGGCCGTCCCAGAGATCGCCACATCGGTGCTCGTTCTAGCGCACTCACCCGCTCATGACCCGAACCGCACGGCCTTAATGATCAAGTCGGCTACGTCCTCACATGGCCCCCTTCTGTGTCAATGCAGGCGCACGCGACAAATTCCGTTGGGGACCTTGGTGGCCTCCCGCGACAATGGCCGACGTGGAGGAGGTCGAGGTCGTCGTGGCCCATCACGAGCGTGCGACCTTACGCGTCGGCGAGGTGTTCCTGAAGATCGACGCTGATCAGACGCGCACCGACGTCGAGGTCGAGGCGATGACGATGGCGCCGATCCCGACTCCAGAGGTCCTGT
>Ga0268386_10001136_pt1 | contig 18041 bp, 14 predicted proteins | sample RVTome_15_FD_200260 | JGI IMG/M metagenome (GOLD analysis project Ga0268386, IMG submission 200260) | Soil microbial communities from uranium-contaminated site in the Upper Colorado River Basin, Wyoming, United States - RVT150D86... ...
TTTCACTTATGTTATCAGCAATGGACAAAATGGAACTGATACCGCTACTGTGACCATTCAGGTGGTAAAGCAGGAAAACAGTGCACCATTAGCCGCAGATGACCAATATTCTATTGATGCAGGCACAGAATTAATCATAGAGGCACCGGGAGTACTTGCAAACGATTCTGATCCTGATGGAGACCCGTTGACAGTAGCAGGCTTTGATGTTACAAATACCCAGGGTAACGTGGTAGTTAATACCGACGGAAGCCTTACCTATACACCAGCCATTGACTCAGCGGGAACAGATTCCTTCACCTATATGGTAAGTGATGGAAATGGGAATACCGACACTGCGGTGGTTTTCATAAATATCAATAAAGTTATTCCTGAAAACAACCCTCCGATTGCCGTCGATGATGAGTTCACCACAGATCAGGACCTTGAAATGGAAATAACAGATCCTGAGGAAGGAATTCTGGCCAATGACAGCGATCCGGATGGGGATTTAATTGCTGCGCTTGAGGTAAATGACGGTATAACCGATCAGGGAGGGAGAATATCTGTTCGCAGTGATGGGACCCTGGTTTACGTACCGGGTCTGGGGTACACTGGCACCGATACCTATGAGTATACGATCTGCGATGACCAGGATCCGTCCCTATGCGACAGCGCCATAATCTATTTCGAGGTAAAGGAGCTTCCTATCGTGGTATTTAATGCCTTTTCACCGAATGGTGACGGTGTGAACGATACCTGGATAATCCAGGGAATTACCAGGTTTCCGAATAATAAGGTGCAGGTCTTTAACCGTTGGGGCAACCTGATATACCAAGAAACAGGTTATGATAATACCTCCAAAGTCTGGAATGGCCTGTCAAACCAAGGTATAGTATTTATAAATAATGAGGCTCCTGACGGAGCATATTATTACATAATTGAGCTTGGGGATGGCAGTGAAAGACTAAGGGGGTTTGTGGTGCTAAGAAGATAATGGTATGGGAAACGCTAATAAATGGGATCGTTATAGGTTGATACTGCTGTCAGGAATAGTATTCTTTAGCCTTACCGATATTCAGGCACAGCAGGAAGCAATGTTTACTCAATATATGTTCAATGGCCTGGCGTTGAACCCGGCTTATGCCGGCAGCCATGAAGCCTTGAGCGCTACTTTCTTATTCCGGGACCAATGGACTGGCTTACCTGGTGCACCAAGTACTCAAACACTTAGTCTCCACTCGCCCATCAGGGACGGTAAAATTGCTCTGGGATTACAATTCATTCATGATAAACTGTCGGTATTCCAGCAGTACGGTTTGAACGGAGTCTATGCTTACAGAATTCTTACAAATAAAGGGACTCTTTCCCTGGGATTGCAGTTTGGGTTCACCAGCTATAGTGCGGAACTCTCAGACCTGACCCCACAGGTTCCCAATGACCCGGTATTTCAAGGAAACGTAAGTAAAACCATGCCCAGCTTTGGCGCCGGGGTTTACTACTATACAAACCGCTTTTACATCGGGCTGTCTGCGCCGCAGCTGGTAACAAACAGCCTTAGCGAGGATGTAGTTGAAATAGATGCCGATGCCCGGCAGGAACGGCACTACTTCTTTACCGTTGGTCATATGTTTCCACTCTCTCATAGTATTCAACTGAAGCCCAATATACTGCTCAAGGCGGTGGACGGAGCTCCGTTGCAAATGGACCTGAATTTAAACGTATTGTTCTCAGAAGTGCTTTGGCTTGGTGTGTCCTGGCGTTCAGAATCTGATTTTAACGCCCTGCTTGAGCTGCAGATCACAGACCAGCTCTTGCTGGGATATTCATATGATTTTGCCCACACCACAGAACTTAGCAGGGTGAACTCGGGTTCCCATGAGTTGATGGTAAATTACCGCTTCCGGTATGCAAAGAACAAGGTCATTACACCGCGTTATTTTTAGAGACCTGACTGTTTATATGATAAGGTTTACCACATTATTTATCCTGACAATATTTGTAGTGCCACCGGTGGAGGCCCAGATACTTGGGGACAATCCAAACGCTGCCAACGTCGGAATCGACCTGGCTACCAAACAGCGCCGGGCAGAATTGCACTATCAATTCTTTTCCTATAAAAGTTCGGTGGACCTCTATCATGAGGTTATTGAAAAAAAAGGGATTAACGATACCTTGAGCTTGAAAGTAGCGGATTGCTACCGCAAGCTTAACTGGCAGGACAGTGCTGCTTCCTGGTATGGAAGGGTTCAGAATGAATCTGCTATGGATCCCCTTCATCATCTGTATTATGCTCAGTCTTTACAATATACAGGAGATCTTGACCAGGCAAAGGTCCAATACCAGAAATACCGGGATCTGGCGGCCGGCGATGCCAGGGCAGAATTAAATATAGCGGCAATCGATAACCGGGATGATTACTTTATTGATTCCTCACTGTATCATGTTAATGAAGTGCCTACCAACTCGGATGAAGCCGATTTTGCCCCCAGTTATTTCAGGAACGGATTCGTATTTGCCTCCGCCCGGGAGAAACCGGCCCTAATTCAAAAGAAGTTTAAGTGGAATCAGAAACCTTATCTGGACCTGTATTATACTGAAAACGTTGATTCAACTTCATATAGCATTCCGGTTGGTCTAAATAAAAAGGTAAACAGTAAGTTCCATGAGGGGCCGGTAACCGCTTATAATGGAGGCCGTCGAATGATTTTTACCCGGAATAATTTCCTTCAGGGTGCCGGTAGAAGCGAAGATGGGGTCATAAAATTGAAACTGTACAGTGCAGAAATTTCAGAAGATCAGCAATGGACGAATATTCAGGAGTTGCCATTTAACAGTGACGAATACTCCGTGGGGCATCCTACCATAACTGAAGACGGAAAAACCTTGTACTTTGCTTCTGATATGCCAGGCGGGTATGGTGGAACGGATATTTGGGTTTCATCCTTTGATACCGCCTGGTCAGAACCGGTAAACCTGGGTGACCAGATCAACAGTGAAGGGAACGAAATGTTTCCGTTTATCCATGAACAAAATCTGCTCTATTTTGCCAGCAATGGATACGGTGGTCTGGGCGGGCTGGATATTTATAAAACCTGGGTGGATGCTGAAGAGCCAGGGGTCATTAATATGGGATTTCCGGTCAATACCAGCAAAGACGATTTTGCATTGGTTTTGGATGACCAGGGAAAACGTGGTTTTTTCAGCTCCAACCGCGATGGAGGAACTGGGGATGATGATATTTATTCCCTGATTTTAAACCGGATCATCGTAGATGCTTACCTGGTGGATAAACAAACGGGAGAACCAATTGTTGACGGAACGCTGTTCGCTCTAGACCAATCAACCGACCGCCCTGTTCCTATACTGAAGCAGGCCAATCATATTCAATATGATGCCCTGCCCAACAGGGAATATGCAATTAAGGGAAGCAAGGAGGGTTACCGCGATAATACCGTTCTATTACCAATAGGCAGGTTAGTGGGTGAGGAGAGGATCACCGTAAAGGTTGAACTGGAGCGAATTTCCCCGGTAGACCTGCTGGTAATTGAAAATATCAGTGGAAAACGACAGAATTTCGTCCTGGGTGATTCCATCAGTTTGTTCGACGGCACTGAAGATGAACTGCAGACCTCACTGGCCTCCAGGCATATTCCGGTAGGCCGGGTAATCCGTATCAGCAATATTTATTTTGATCTTGACAAGTCCTTTATCAGGCAGGATGCCACCATTCAGCTTGACCGTTTGGTAACGGTTCTTAATAAATACCCACATATGAACCTGGCAATGGATTCTCATGCCGACAGCCGGGCCTCGGATAACTACAACGATGCACTTTCTAATCGAAGGGTAAGATCCACCACCCAATATCTGATAGATAAGGGCATTAGCCCCGACCGCATAACCCAGTATTATTTTGGGGAAAGACACCTGGTAAACGATTGCGGCAACGATGTGTTATGTACTGAAGCTCAGCATCAATTCAACCGGAGAACTGAGTTTGAAATTACCGGGTATCAGCTACCATAATCTTTGAACTGGACAGTCAATCAGTAAATGCTGTGGTTCCGGTTAATTGATCTTTCTGGAATTTCAGGCTTTTGACATCCCCCTGGTACCGGATGTGTGCGAGGTTGATCTGATCGTCGAATGTGTCTACCAGCACCGAGTACTGTACCGAAATCTCCCTTAGTGAGTTGACCTTTTCGATTTCCAGGTAACACCAGACCACGTTATCTTCAATCTCATATCCCAGGAACCGGTGATCCATTTTACGGGTATCGACAGTTACCACCAGGTGCTTCTGAAAAAATTGTTTAAGCACCTCTTTTGCTTCATCCTCAGGGGTTTCACGGAAAAATGCAGAGCGATTTCCTTCATCTACCAGGGCCAATTCAAAATCATCCTGAAACAATCTGCTGGTTATTTGCAGTGTTTTACTTTCCCCGTCATGCTCTATTTCGCATATGCTGATATGGAAAGGATGGAGGATACCCAGAATATACAGCACCAGTACTTGAAGTAACAATTGCATGGTTGGAAGTAAAATAGCGCAATTCAAAATTATAAATTAATATTGCAAATTGTATTCAATAAAGGCCATTAAAATCCTTTGTTTCGATGAATGAGTTTTATATGTATCTAAGGCTGGGATTGGAACATATTCTGGATATCAATGGATATGACCATATACTCTTTGTACTGGCACTATGTGCAATATATGTGGCCGGTGACTGGAAGAAGGTACTGGTGCTGGTAACGGCCTTTACTGTGGGACACTCATTGACCCTGGCACTGGCTACCTTTCAGGTAATTAAACTGGATACAGAGCTGGTAGAAATGCTTATTCCGGTGACAATTTTTATTACGGCGGTCTCTAACATCTTCCGGTCAAAATCCACCAAACCGGCCTCCTATATCAACAACAACTATCTTTTGGCACTTTTTTTCGGGTTAATTCATGGAATGGGATTCTCAAATTACCTTAGGGCCTTATTGGGAAGGGGCAGCAGCATTTTAAAACAGCTTTTTGCCTTTAATGTAGGCTTAGAGGTAGGTCAAATAATTATAGTTGGCATATTCATGCTGCTCTCATTTATTTTGATCACCGTTTTGGGTGTAAGGCAGCGGGATTGGAACCTGGTGGTATCCTCATCGATCGCAGGTATTTCCCTGATGCTTATTACGCAATCTGACTACTGGAACTAAGAAAAATATGAAATACCGCATAGCATTTTCGGTCCTGATGTTAACTGCAAACCTCTTGTGGTCTCAGGATTATCAACAAAAATTCGAACAATTGGGGACCATGCTTCCCACGCCAAATTCATACCGGACCGGTTCGGGAAGCCCCGGACATGAATATTGGCAGCAACAGGCAGATTATAGTATCTCAGTGGTGCTGGACGATACCAAACAAACCATTACCGGATCTGAGACCATAACCTATACCAACAATTCTCCCGATGTATTGGGTTACCTATGGGTGCAGTTGGACCAGAATATGAGGGCAAAGGATTCAAACACCTATAAAACAGAATCCAATAGCATACGTGATACTATGTCAGCTAAATCACTACTGGAAGTTTCCGGAGACTATAACTATGAGGGAGGGTATACCATTCATAGTGTTACCGGCCTTGATGCAAATGATTTAGCCCACACCATAAACAATACCATGATGAGGGTTGAACTGCCAAAAGCCCTGAATACCGGAGATAAGTTCAGCTTCAACATCGAATGGAGTTACAACATTAACGACCGTATGCTGGTGAGTGGTCGCTCAGGTTACGAATTGTTTCCTGATGATGGCAATTATGTGTACACAATAGCCCAGTGGTTTCCCAGAATGGCGGTATATGATGATGTTAATGGCTGGCAGAATAAACAGTTCCTGGGAAGGGGAGAGTTTGCTTTGCCATTTGGGGATTACCAGGTGGAGATAACTGTTCCTGCCGACCATGTGGTAGCTGCTACCGGAACCCTGAATAATCCACAAGAAGTTCTTTCCGGTGAAATCTTAGATAAGTTTCTCAAAGCCAGGGATTCGGATATACCTGTGATCATCGTCTCAGAGGAACAGGCAATTGCTAAAGAAAAAAATCCTGAATTTAACAGAACCAGCACCTGGAAATTCAGTGCGGAGAACGTACGCGACTTTGCATTTGCCAGCAGCCGAAAATTCATCTGGGATGCACAGGGCGTCCAAATCGGCGATAAAAGACCATTGGCAATGTCATTCTATCCAAAGGAGGGCAATCCCTTGTGGGAAGAATACAGCACCGATGCGGTGGTCAAAACCTTGAAAACGTATTCAAAATACACCATTGATTACCCTTATCCCGTTGCAATATCTGTCCATGCTGCCAGTATAGGTATGGAATATCCCATGATCTGTTTCAATTTTGGCAGACCCAACGCGGATGGCAGCTATACAGATCAGGTGAAGTACGGGATGATCGGGGTAATTATACACGAGGTCGGCCATAATTTTTTCCCCATGATCATAAACTCCGATGAACGGCAGTGGACCTGGATGGATGAAGGCCTGAATTCCTTTATGCAATACCGCACAGAAGTTGAGCAGTATGAGAACTTCCCGCATAAGAGAGGCCCTGCCACCTCCATCGTTCCCTACATGAGTGGTGACAAAAGCTACATCCGGCCTATAATGACTAATTCGGAGCAGATATTACAGTTCGGCAATAATGCCTATGGAAAACCAGCTGCTGCCCTGAATATATTGCGGGAAACAGTAATGGGTCCTGAACTTTTTGATTATGCCTTCAAGGAATATGCCAGGCGATGGGCATTTAAGCATCCTACGCCGGCAGATTTCTTCAGGACCATGGAAAACGCTTCTGCAGTTGACCTGGATTGGTTTTGGAGAGGTTGGTTTTACACTACTGATCATGTGGATCTTGGAATAGACCAGGTAAAATGGTTTAAGATAAAACAGTCTGATGAGACCGTTGAAAGACAGCTGGGCAATAAGAAGCAACAAGCTACCGGCGTCGGTGATTCCCAGGGATCGGAACAAGCCGATGGATTCGGGAAAGGCTTTGCAGAATTTTCTGTGGTTCCTACAGATGACAGGCTTTACGGGGAATTCCTGGCCAGGGTTGATGACAAAAGCATCATCGAGGACCATGCAGACCAAAATTTCTATGAGATTACCTTTTCCAATAACGGAGGCCTGATGAGTCCTATCATTATTGAATTTACATACAAGGACGGTACCAAGGAAATCGAGAAGATACCTGCTGAAATCTGGCGTATGAATGAAAAAGAGGTTACTAAGGTTTTCATGAAGCAGAAGGAAGTATTGAATATTTCCCTGGATCCGATGGCAGAAACCGCCGATACCCAGGCAGAAAATAATTTCTTTCCCAAAAAAGAGATAAAGTCAAAGTTTCAGCAGTTTAAAGAAAAAGAGGGGTAAATGAGTTTGAGTGTGGGTGTGAGTGAACTCACGAAATCGCCCACTGAATCTTGTCCAGGTCGACGTTGCCACCTGACAGGATTACGCCAACCCGTTTATCCCTGAAAACTTCCGGACGTTTGAAAACTGCAGCCAGGGGAACCGCCGCTGAAGGTTCGATCAGGATTTTCATGCGTTCCCAAACCAGGCGCATGGCATCCACAATCTCCGGGTCATCTACGGTTATTATGTTCGTGACATACCGCCTTATTATACCAAAAGTTCGTTCACTCAGTGAGGTTAGCAGTCCGTCCGCAATGGTTTTCGGGTCTATAGAAGGGTGAATTAAGCCAGAATCAATAGACCGGCGGGCGTCGTCCGCACCTGACGGCTCGGCCCCGAAAACCAGGGCTTCAGGCAGCATATAGGCTGCGGACAAGCAGGTACCTGACAAAAGGCCTCCGCCTCCCACCGGAGCTATTAGAATATCCAAATCCTTGATTTCCCCGATTAGCTCGGCCGCTGCGGTCGCCTGACCTGCAATAATATCATAGTTATCGTAGGGATGAATGAAGGTAGCTTTGGTTTCTTGCAGTACTGTTCTCAGGGTCTGTTCCCTGGCTTGCAAAGAACTATTGCAAAAGTAAATTTCTGCCTTGTAATCTCTCACCGCATTTACCTTGACCCGGGGTGCCGACTCCGGCATTACAATATAGGCTTTGCATCCCATATCGGAGGCTGCCTTGGCAATAGCCTGGGCGTGATTTCCGGAACTATGAGTAGCCACTCCATGGGCAATCCTGGTAGCCGGTAAGGATAAAATGGCATTGGCAGCCCCTCTCATCTTGAAAGCGCCAACTTTCTGGAAGTTTTCACATTTAAAAAAGAGCGAGCAACCGGCCTTTTTATTAATCATTTCACTGCTCAGCACCGGTGTCCTGTGAATAAATGGCTTTATACGTTGGTGTGCATGATGAATGTCCTCCAGGGACGGTATATTTTCCATTTGGTGGTGTATTATTATTCATAATAAATTTCCTGGAAATTAATATAACTCTATTTTGCGAGTATAATTTAGAACGAAATGGACTTTAGAAGATTCAGTTTAATAATCATAATGATGCCGGTTGTGATCTGTTGCAACCGCCAAAAGCATGAAAGTGAACATGCAGCGGCCTCCGTTGACCAGTTGTTAAGGGTGCCCTTTGTCAGCGTCGTGGATGATACTGAAAAGGATTTCTTTCTTTACTTACCTGAAGGTTATCAGGATCAGCCTGAATACAAATGGCCGGTAATTTTATTTCTGCATGGAGACGGTGAAAGGGGAAATGGCAGAGACGAACTTACTTACGTGTTGAAACACGGCCCCCTGTATGAAGCCTGGGTACAGAAAAAACCCCTTCCGTTTATGATCATTTCTCCACAGTTGCCGGTTTTTGGCCGGGACACACTCGGTTTGCAGTATCTTGTAAACCGCGATCCGGATGATTTTCCGGACCGGCAGCCCGAGGACACCCCTGAAAGGGAACCGGAAAGCCGTATGGAGCAGCCCATGGGTGGATTTACCAATCCGACTGTGGATGAATTACAGATCCCTGACCGCGGATGGGAACTGGTTGAGCAGGACTTGCTTGGTATTATCGACATTGTTTTGAACGATTATAATGCCGATGGTCACCGGTTATATTTGACAGGTTTGAGCTACGGAGGATTCGGCACCTGGTATATGGCAAGCAGGCATCCTGATCTGTTTGCCGCAGCCAGTCCAATAGTGGGGTGGGGACACCCCGACCTGATGGAACCCATAGCCCAACATAATCTGCCACTCTGGGTATTCAGCGGGGGACGCGACCCTGTAGTACCAAAGAGGGACTTCATTCCGGGACTCAACCGGCTGGAAGAATTGGGTCATACTAATCTGCGCTACACCATTCACGACGATATGGGCCACGATGCCTGGAAAAGAGCTTACGGAGGGGATGATTTGTACAATTGGTTTCTTGGACACAGTAGGCAGTAAACTACGGACTGCAACCTGTATGCTCTAAACTGTATGCTGTTGCTGTAACCAGCAACCCGCAACCCGCAACCAGGAATCTAGTGCGCCTCCAGCCAGTTGTCCCCCACACCGATTTCAACCTCCATGGGGACTTCCAGGGGCAGGGCGTTTTTCATTAAGGTCTCAACCTGTGGCCTTAACGTTTTAAGCTCATCCCGGTGCACGTCAAACAGCAGTTCGTCATGTACCTGTAATATCATCCGTGATCGCAGGTTTTGGTGGTGGATCCAGTCTTCGATTTTTATCATAGCCACTTTAATAATATCTGCAGCGCTACCCTGGATAGGGGCGTTGATGGCGTTTCGCTCGGCATAACTTCTCAGGGTATAATTCCTGGAATTAATGTCCCTCAGGTATCGCCTCCTGCCGGTGATAGTTTCCACATATCCGTCATCATGGGCCTGCTTAATGATCCGGTCCATGTACTCCTTTATGGCAGAAAATTCGCTGAAATAAGCTTCCATTATTTCCTTGGCTTCGGCTCTTGGTACTTTTAATCTTTCCGAAAGCCCGAAGGCCGACATTCCGTAAATAAGCCCGAAATTAACCGCTTTGGCTTTTCGTCGCATATTGGTATCTACCTCATCCAGGCTTACTTTAAAAACCCTGCTGGCAGTGGTGGTATGTATATCTCGTCCTTCCCTGAAAGCTTTGATCATATGCTGGTCTTTGGCGAATGAGGCAGCGATTCTCAGCTCAATTTGACTGTAATCGGCAGACATCAACAGGTAGTTATCATCCCTGGCAACAAACGCCTTTCTGATCTCCCGGCCTTTCTCGGTGCGGATGGGAATGTTCTGTAAATTGGGATTATTCGAGCTTAAACGCCCGGTGGCGGCTACCGCCTGACTGAAATTACTGTGAATCCGGCCGTCCCTGGGACTGATCATCTGTGGCAGGGCATCTACATAGGTTGATTTTAGTTTTTGGTAAACCCTGAAATCCAAAATGTTCTGTACGATTTCATGGTCATCGGCCAGTTTAACCAGAATTTCTTCACCGGTGGCATATTGCCCGGTGCGGGTCTTTTTGGGTTTATTAATCAGCTCCAGTTTATCAAACAGAATTTCTCCCAGCTGCTTGGGACTGGCAATGTTAAATTCTTCTCCGGCTAATTCAAAAACTGCCTGCTGGGATTTTTGACTCTCCTGGTCAAGTTCATAGGAAAGTGCATTCAACACGGCCGGATCCACCCGAACACCCTCGTATTCCATGGAAGCCAACACCCTGATCAGAGGTAGTTCAATTCTATTGTATACATCAGACAACTTGCCTTCCAGCCTGATTGCTTCTTTTAGCTGTAAAGTCAGGTCAACCATTTCACACATATAGTCGGACAATAATCCGGGCTTAAGCTGACCCCATGGTTTTTTGTTCCTTCCTGTGCCCAGCAGCGCTTCTTCTTCGATGGGTTCGTAATTCAAATAGACCTCCGAAAGAACTCGCAGGCTATGACTGGTTTCAGGGTCCATCACATAATGCGCCACCATGGTATCCCAATAAGGCTGTTGTATTTCACAACCTGCGGTCTTTAAAAGCAAAATGGTTAATTTCAAATCATGACCAATTTTCAAAAGACCTGGATTCTTAAATATGTTGTTGAATTGCCGGATATGATCCCTGGTAAGTGACCTGGCGGGAATAAAATAGGCATTGTGAATGCAATAGCACACGGCCAGTCCCAGCATTTCCCCTGTTTCATCAGTCAATGCCTGAAGACAAACTGACTCCTGGTTTTCAAGGTTATCTAGCAGGCTTTGAATCAACTCTCCTTCATCCACCAGATGATAGTCCCTGATCACCGACTTTAAGTTCAGCTTGACTTCGGGTACCGACTGCTCTTGCTCTTGCTCTTGTTGAAACAGTCCCATCTGCATGCCATCCCGGGACAATTCCTTGGGACTTTTTTCCTGCATGACCCTTTTTAACAGGGTCCGGAACTCGAGCTCATCAAAAATTACTGAAAGCGTCTCTTTATCCGGTCCCGAATATTTCAGGTCAGATTCAGAGAATTCCAGGGGCACATCAACATTAATAGTGGCCAGTTCCTTGGAGAGGATTCCCTGTTCTCCAAAATCAGTGACCAATTCTTTTTGTTTTCCTTTCAACTCGTGAGCATGAGCCACCAGGTTTTCCACAGAACCGTACTGCCTTATATATTTCACCGCGGTTTTGGCTCCAACTCCCGGTATACCGGGGATATTGTCTGAGGCATCCCCCTGAAGTCCCAGGATATCAGTAACCTGATCCACTCTTTCGATATCCCACTTCTTCAGTACTTCAGGTACGCCCATGATATCCACGGCATTCCCCATATAAGAAGGTTTATACAGATAGATATGATCATCGACCAACTGGGCAAAATCCTTATCGGGAGTCATCATATAGACTTCAATACCCGAGGCGGCAGCTTTTCTGGCAAACGTTCCGATAATATCATCAGCCTCATAACCATCCAGTTCCAATACCGGGATACTAAATCCCTGAACGATTTTTTTTACCCAGGGGATATTGGTGCGGACGTCCTCAGGCATAGCCTGTCTTTGAGCTTTGTACTCTTCGAATCGTTCATGCCGGAATGTGGGTTCGAAGGTATCAAAAGCCACTGCAATGTGAGTTGGTTTCTGTTTTTGAATGATTTCCAGCAGACTATTGGTAAAACCTAAACTGGCGCCAGTATTAAAACCTTTGGAGTTTATTCTGGGTGTCCGGCTGAAGGCAAAGTGGGCCCGGTATATCAGGGCCATGGCATCTAACAGAAAAAGTTTCTTTTTGTTTGTACTCATCGGTCGTAAATTACGAATTACGGACTACGAATTACCAATAATTACCAATTCAAATGCTCAATTGTAGTAAGCAGTAGGCAGTAAGCAGTAGCCAGTAGGCAGTAGCAAATCGGCAGTAAACCAGCACGAAGACTGCCGACTCTAATCCTGTATGCTTCACACTGTATGCTGTTGCTGCAACCAGCAACCCGTACCCCCCAACCCCGTCCTACTCTCTGGTATAAACTATAAAGTCAGTTGGCAACGGTTCCAGACTGTGCTGTCTTAGCAGGATAGCTATTTGTCCACGGTGGTAAGTCCCGTGATTGGCCACATGGATCAGGATGTCGCACAAGCTGCTTTCAAAAGCCTGACCCGCCAGGTTCCGGTAATTGATAAGCAATTCAAAATCAATGGTCTGCTCAACCAGTACAAGCCACCTACGGGCACTCGCATTAAGTCTGGGTTCGAGTACTTCCAGGGGTTGAATTTCAAAAAGTGCCAGGGGGCCAAAGCCCAGCGGTTCGATGCGGTTATACCATATTTCTTCAGCAGACACAATATGGCTGAACCGCTTGCTGACTTCCGGAGGCACATTCGACAGGGCTTTCAGGTGTTGGCAAATCCCGGTATTGGCCCATTGATTATATCGATATAATTTTTGAAAATAAGATTTCATATAAATGATGGTTAGAGATGCGATGGTTAGTTTTGCGAGGCCGCAACATTACGTCGATCATGAAATACGATATTAATCAAATTAACAGTCTTATCAGGAACCGCCGTTCCGTTTTTCCAAAAATGTATACCGGGGAGCAGGTACCCCGCCACGTAGTTGAAAAAATGCTGGAAAATGCCAATTGGGCGCCTACCCACAAGTTTACCGAACCCTGGAGGTTTACAGTTTTTTATGGTGAGGGGGTAAAAAAATTTGCGGAATTTCAAGCAGACCTCTATCGTCAAAGAACCGGTGCCAACCCAACCTTTGATGAATCTACATACCTAAAACTGAAAGAAAAGCCTCTTATGGCCTCATGTATTATCGCCATAGGAATGAAAAGGGACCCCGAAAACAGGATTCCTGAGATAGAGGAAATTGCTGCAGTAAGCTGTGCGGTACAGAACATGTATCTGACAGCCACTGCTTACGGTGCAGGCTGTTACTGGTCCACCGGAGGACCAACCTTCTGGGATGAGGCCAGGGAGTTTTTCAAGTTAGCCCCTGAAGACAAGCTGTTGGGCTTTTTGTATGTGGGAATGCCGGTCGACAAAGAGTTTGGCAGTACCCGCGGTGCCTGGGAAGATAAAGTGACTTGGGTATAACCCAATATTCCTGCCCACTAATTTCTTATCTGGCAAAGTTTTAATTTATGGCTGCATATTTCGATTTTGGTCTTTAAATTCGATTCCTAACTTTAAGGCTAAATCTAATCAAACAAATATGAAAACCAGAAGAGAGGCGCTAGCCGCTATTGGGGCAACAGGTGTTGCTGCGTTGATGCCCACTCCGGCAATTTCTGCAGCGAAAAAGAAAAATTCTGCCTTCCGCTATTGCCTGAATACCAGCACCATCAGCGGACAGAAACTGGGAATAACCAGATACGTCGAAATTGCTGCTGAAGCAGGGTATGATGGGATTGAGGTTTGGATACGTGACCTGAAACAATATGTTGACGAGGGTAATTCATTGTCAACCCTGAGAAAGCTTATAGATGACAAGGGGATTAAGGTAGAAGATGCCATAGGATTTGCCCCATGGCTGGCTGTTGAAGAAGAGGCTAAGAAAGAAGGCTTTAGGCAAATGCGTGAAGAAATGCTGATGCTCAGGGAAATTGGAGGTACCAGGATCGCAGCACCTCCGGCCGGTTTAAATGGGGACCAGCCTCTTGACCTGTTCAAGGCAGGTGAAAGGTATCATGAATTGCTTGATCTGGGCCGGGAAACGGGGGTAATGCCACAATTGGAATTTTGGGGATCATCACCGGTCCTATACCAGATGGGACAGGTATTGATGATCGCCGCTAATGCCAATGACCCAGACGCCCGCATCCTGCCCGACGTTTATCATCTTTTCCGGGGAGGGTCCGGATTTGAAAGCCTAAAGATGCTGAGTGGTAGTTTCATTGAGGTATTTCATATGAATGATTTTCCTGGTTCAAAGCCGCGTGAAGAGCAAAATGATGCAGACAGGGTATATCCGGGTGACGGCGCGGCCCCTCTCAAACAAATTTTGACTGACCTGAGCGCCGGAGGGGGTACTACTGTTCTGTCACTGGAGTTGTTTAACCGTGATTACTGGGAAGAGGATCCCCTGACAGTGGCTCAAACTGGCATCCAGAAGATGGAAGAGGCAGTGGCGCTGATCGACTGAAACCTTCTGAATTTATCTGGGATCAACGCTGGCAAATACACCGGGTAATTCTTAAATTGTTGAAAAGGCCTCAGCTAATGAAAACCTCAATCCGGATTCTTTTCGCTTCTTTACTGCTGTTTTCAGGTTTTATAGCCGCTGCATATTTTAAGGATGCCACATCAGCAGCACCAACCCGTATTTTAGAAGCTGCTACCGCACCCCTGGACGCCGGATTCGTCAGGTGCCAAATCAAACGTTCCTTTGATTTCAGTGAAGGACAGCCATCTGAGCCCATTGCCCCACTTTTTGACAATCTGGGAGATCTTCATTTCAAGGTTACCACATCACATCCCCAGGCACAACAGTATTTTGACCAGGGGTTAAAGTTGCTGTACGCTTTTAATCATGCCGAATCCCACCGTTCTTTCCGGGAAGCAGCCAGACTCGACCCCGACTGCGCTATGGCTTACTGGGGTCAGGCTTTGGCGTTGGGACCCAATATCAATGATCCTTTTCCTGATACCGAAAGGACCGCCAGGGCTTTTGAAGCTGCCAAAAAAGCTGATTTGATGGCTTCCCGGGTTTCCAGAAAGGAGCGGGCATTGATCAAGGCCATCCAGGAAAGGCAACGGCAGGATCCCGCGGCGGACCGTCAGGAGCTTAATCTGGCTTATCATAAGGCCATGGAACCATTGGCTAAAAAATACGCCGAAGACGCTGACATTCAAACTTTTTATGCGGCGGCTATTATGAATACCATGCCCTGGAACTACTGGAATAAACAGGGCGAACCGAATCCCGGTACCTTTGATGCCAAAGCTGCTTTGGAGAAAGCCATGGAAATAAATCCTGACCACCCCGGTGCACACCATTACTATATCCATATGGTGGAATTGCCTAAGCCAGATCTGGCAGAATCCAGTGCTGACCGGCTGGGAGAACTAATGCCGGGAGCGGGACACTTAGTTCATATGCCAGCCCATATATACGTTCGTATCGGACGCTATAAGGATGCCAGACTTTCCAATGTGAAAGCTATCGAAGCCGATGAGGACTATATCAGTCAGTGTCTGGCCCAGGGCCTGTATCCATTGACCTATTACCCGCACAATATTCATTTTCTTTGGTCCGCGGTATCCATGGAAGGCAACAGCCGCCTGGCCCTGGAAGCTGCCAACAAGACCGCCAGCCGTGTTCCCCGGGACCAGGTTAAGGATATGTCATCCATGCAGGATTTCCTGTCAACGCCGCTGTTGGCCCAGGTGCGGTTTGGCAGGTGGAACGAGATATTGTCTACACCTGCTCCTGAAGAGGCACATAAGCACGTCCGTCTGGCCTGGCATTATGCACGTGGTCTGGCTTTTATAGCAAAAGGCAGAATTGACCAGGCCCAGAAAGAACTGGAAACGCTGCAAATATTGGCAAAGGATCCGGAATTGGAAGACTTGCTGGCAAATTATATGAACCCAAGCTCCAATATTATTCCCATTGCCATTCATGTGCTGTCAGGTGAGATGGCGGCGGCGCAAGGCCAGGTCGCTAAGGCAGTGGGGCTTTTAGAGAAGGGAGTTGAATACGAGGATAACCTGATATACAGTGAGCCTCCCGCCTGGCATATACCGGTACGTCACAACCTGGGGGCAGTTCTAATTCAATCCGGACAGGCAAAAGAGGCTCAGGAAGTGTATGAAGAAGATTTGAAAATTAACCGGGAAAACGGGTGGTCACTGTTTGGTTTGTATCAGAGTCACCTGATCCAGGGCAATCACCAGGAAGCTGCGGAATATCAAAAAAGGTTCAATCAGGCCTGGGCTGAAGCTGACGTAGCGCTGACCGCCTCAAGGTTTTGATCTACAAGCTACCATCTAGGAATCTACTATCTACAAATCTACGATCTAGGAATCTACTATCTACAAATCTACGATCTAGGAATCTACTATCTACAAATCTACCATCTAGGAATCTACTATCTACAAATCTACGATTTAGGAATCTACTATCTACAAATCTACCATCTAGGAATCTACTATCTACAGGGAGTAGATTTATTCTTTCCTGAACTTATATACCGGATATCCGAATTCGTCGGTTTGATGCACCATTTCAAATCCATTTCGCTCCAATGCAGCCTGAAAATCTTCGAATTTAGCCAATGGATTTTTACAGTTTTTGTCCTGGCAGTATTTAAGGGAGCCGTCATAAACAAATTCATCGCGAATGGCCAGTATCCCCTGGGATTTAAGGCTCTGATACAGATCGGCTAAGATAGCGTCAGGTTGATCCAATGCGTGGTAGGTGGCGTTGGAGTAGATAATATCAATGGAGTTTTCCGGCAGGTGTGTTTTGGTTTCGCTGCCGATTACAATGTGAAAAGTATTGGTGGCAGTTACCGGTGATTTCCTGAACTTTGAATAGTGCCGCAATACCTTTTGCAAATTGTTTTCATTCAGACAATCCCGGTCGATATCCTGAAGATAGAAAGTTACACTGTCCAGAAATACGGCCATGGCTCCGTTATAGTAACCGCTTGATGCTCCAATTTCGGCAAAAGTGTCTCCTGAAGATATTTCCAGATAATCGTTAAGTCTTTTAAAGGTTTGAATACCATCCTTTTTTAACACAGGCCCACATTTATAGGGACGAAGGAGCTGAGCCTGACATACTTCAAGTGAGATGAAAGCCATCATGATGGCCATAAGTAACTTATGCCTCATAGCCCTAAAACGTAGATAAAGCAAGACTTGTATATTTAATTCTAAAATTTACAATAACTATATTGTATCAGACTTAAAATCAAGAAAATGAAATCAATACAACTAACTATTTTATCCTTTTTACTGTTCACTTGTCAACCTTCAGAGCAGCAACCGTCGGAGGTTTTACCTGCCCAAACCCAGAAAGCCAACGTAGAAGCCCGTTTACAGGAACTGGGCATCGAGTTGCCGGAAGTTGGTGCACCAGTAGCGAATTTTGTATTGGCGGTAAAGACCGGTAACCTGGTTTTCTGTTCAGGGAACGGCCCCTTAAAACCAGATGGTAGCTGGATTACCGGCAAAGTGGGGGATGACCTTACTATTGAGCAGGGATACGAAGCTGCCCGATTGACTGGCATACAACTCTTAGCGGTATTAAAAGATGAACTGGGCGACCTGAACAAGGTGAAAAGGGTGGTAAAGGTATTGGGGATGGTAAATGCCGACCCGGCTTTTACCGACCATCCAAAAGTGATCAACGGCTTCTCTGACCTGATGGTTGAGGTGTTTGGTGAGGAAGGAAAGCATGCCCGGTCGGCGGTGGGGATGAGTTCATTGCCTTTCGGAATAGCCTGTGAGATTGAAATGATCGTGGAGGTAGAAGAATAGGCAATTTTTCACTGTTGAGTTACCACTTCATTTTAGTTAATCCGGCCAGGGGTGAAAATGTAGGTTTGGCCGCCCGGGCCTTGAAAACTATAGGTTTCAATTC
>Ga0268386_10001137_pt1 | contig 18037 bp, 14 predicted proteins | sample RVTome_15_FD_200260 | JGI IMG/M metagenome (GOLD analysis project Ga0268386, IMG submission 200260) | Soil microbial communities from uranium-contaminated site in the Upper Colorado River Basin, Wyoming, United States - RVT150D86... ...
CGCGCGAGCGAGCGCCGCTCGGCGAGATGCTCGTGGTGGTCGACGACTTCGCTCTGCCGTTCGGGAAGCTGCGGTTCCGCGAGGGCGGCGGCCCGGGCGGCCACAACGGCCTCCGCTCGATCATCGGCGAGCTCGGGTCGGAGGCGTTCAGCCGGCTGCGAGTCGGGATCGGCGAGCCCGGCCGCGGGTTCGCGGACCACGTCCTGTCCAAATTCGAGGTCGACGAGCGACAGCGCCTCGACGAGCTGCTCGATGCAGCGGCGGACGCGGTTGAGGCGTGGGCGCGCGAAGGCACGAACAAGGCCGCCAACCGGTTCAACCCGTTCGAGCTCCGGCCCGCAGACGAGGATCGCCTCGCGCCGGCCGGCGAGGTCGACGGGCCGCCGGGCCCCGACGGCATTCGCCGCACGAAGACCGGCTGGCGGCGGGTCCTCTCGCTGGGCCGCCGCGACGACGAGGAGCGGTCGTGAGGGTCGACAGATGAGCAGCAGCCCGCCGCTGCGCGGACGGCGCGGCTGGGAGCGGCGGCTCATCGAGCGTGAAGGGGAGCAGCCTGGCGATCGACGAGCGCCGGAGGCGGTCCCCCACCCGTCCGCGCCTGCGCCCCCGACGCCCGAACCGACGCCGGTCAGACCCGGGCCAGGCCGGCGGATCCCGAACCTCGTAGGGCTTCCGCGGCTGCTCGACGGGACCGGTGGGTTCGAGACGCTCCGGGAGCGGCTCGGAGGGGCGGATGCGGCGCGGATCGGGGCGGGTCGGCATGCCGGCGTCACCGCCGTGCCGCATGGCGCGAAGAGCTATCTCGCGGCAGCGCTCGCCCTCGTGGCCGGCGAGCGGATCTGCTGGATCGCGCGCGACTCCGAAGTCGGTGATCGCGTCGCCGAGGAGCTGGCGGCGTGGGTCGGCGATGCTGCGGCCGTCGCGGTCCTGGAGCCGCGGACGGCGCTGGCATACGAGCGGAGCGAGCTCGTCGCGGACGAGACGGCCGCACGTGTTGCCGCACTGTCGGCATGGCGGAGCGGCGGCGCGCGGATCCTCGTCGCCAGCGTGCAGGCCCTGATCCAGCACACCATCGCGCCGGATGATCTGCCCGGGGAGCCGCTGGAGCTGCGCGTCGGCGGGCGGGTGAGCCAGTCGACGCTGCTCCGCGAGCTCTTCGAGCTTGGCTATACGCCCGTCCTCGAGGTGGCGGGTCGCGGCGAGTTCGCGCGCCGGGGCGGCATCGTCGACGTCTTCCCGCCCTCGGCCGAGCTGCCTGTCAGAATCGAGGCGTTCGGGGACGAGATCGACTCGCTGCGCGCGTTCGATCCCACCGACCAGCGCACGACCGGCAAGGTCGATCGCGTCGCGCTGCTCCCGGCGTCGGAGTTCCTCCTGCCCCCGGACGCGGCGGCGACGCTGCGCGAACGGCTCGGCGCGTCCGCGAAGCGGCTGCCCGAGCGCCTCGCGCACGATCTCGAGCGGCTCGCCGGGACGCAGGACCCCGAGCGGCCGAGCGCGGCACGACCCGGGTCCAGCGGCGATTCTCGCGCCGCGGCCGTCGGCGACGCGGCCGAGGTCTGGGCGCCGATCCTGGCCCCATCGACGGCCCTCGATCACCTGGGGCCCGAGACGCTGTTCGTCCTCGACGAGCCGGGCGAACTCGGGGACGCGGCCGACTTCCTGTGGCGCCAGTCGGACGAGCGGCGCGCCGACCTCCTCGCCGCGAAGGAGCTGCCACGGGACTGGCCCCCGACGCTCCTCCCGCCGCGCGAGTGGAAGCGCCGGCTGCTCGGGGCGCGAACCCTCGAGCTCACGTGGGAATCGGAGGCGTCCGGCGCGATCGCGGGCGGCGGGAAGTCGAGCGGCGACCTGTTCGGGTGGCGCGAGCCGGTGCTTCCACCGGGGCGTGGCGCGCGAATCGCCGAGGCCGTGGAGCGGTGGCTCGGCGAAGCGGGCAGCGCCGAATCTCGCCCGCGCATCGTCATCGCCTCGGACCAGGCGCCGCGCCTTGCGGAGCTGCTCGAGGAGGGCGGGCACCCGGCGGGCGTCACGAACGCCATCCTCGTGCCGCCGCCGCCGGGGGCCGTCGCGGTCATCGACAGGAGCCTGAACGGCGGGTTCCACGGCGGGCCGGACGGGCTCGTCTTCGTCACCGACCGGGAGCTCTTCGGCAACGTCAGGGTCAGAAGGCCCAAGGCGATGCGCCGGGTCGTACCCCGGGACATCCTCGAGCGCCTCACGCCTGGCGACCTCGTCGTCCACATCGACCACGGCATCGCGCGCTACGAGCGGATGCTCCGGCGCAGCTCGGGCACGGGCGATGAGCGTGACTTCCTCGAGCTCGCATTTCAGGGACAGGACCGGATCTTCGTGCCGGTCGAGCAGATCGGGCGGATCTCGCGCTACTCCGGCGGCGAGAACCCGTCGCTCTCGAAACTCGGCGGCACGGAGTGGCTGCGGACGAAGGCGCGCGTGCGGAAGGCCGTCGGCGACCTCGCCGAGGAGCTGCTCGCGCTGTACGCCGCACGCGCCTCCGCGCCGGGCCACCCCTACGCGGGCGACACGCCCTGGCAGGCCGAGATGGAGGCCGCGTTCCCGTACGAGGAGACGGTCGACCAGCTCCGGGCGGCCATCGAGGTCAAGCACGACATGGAGACCGTCCGCCCGATGGACCGGCTCGTCGTCGGCGACGTCGGGTACGGCAAGACCGAGATCGCGATCCGCGCCGCCTTCAAGGCGATCCAGGACGAGAAGCAGGTCGCGGTGCTCGTACCGACGACGGTCCTCGCGGCGCAGCACCACGCGACCTTCTCCGCCCGGTTCGGCCCGTTCCCGGTGAACGTGAAGCTCCTCTCACGGTTCGTGCCCAGGCAGGAGCAGGAGCGGACCGTCGCCGGTCTTGCCGACGGCTCGGTCGACCTCGTCATCGGCACCCATCGCCTGCTCTCGAAGGACGTCCGGTTCAAGGATCTCGGACTGGTCGTCGTCGACGAGGAGCAGCGCTTCGGCGTCGCGGCGAAGGAGCGTCTAAAGCAGCTCAAGCGCGAGGTCGACGTCCTGACCCTCAGCGCCACGCCGATCCCGCGAACGCTCAACCTGGCGCTCGCGGGTGTGCGGGACATGTCGGTCATCGAGACCCCGCCCGAGGACCGCTTGCCAATCCAGACGCGGGTCGCGGAGGCCTCCGCGGGTCTTGTCAGGGACGCCATCCTGCGCGAGCTCGATCGCGGCGGGCAGGTGTTCTACGTCCATAACCGGGTCGAGACGATCGAGGCCCAGGCCGAGCAGCTCCGGAAGATGTTGCCGGACGTCCGGATCGTCGTCGGGCACGGCCAGATGGCCGAGGGCCACCTGGAAAGCGTGATGCTCAAGTTCGCCGCGGGCGAGGCCGACGTCCTCGTTTGCACGACGATCATCGAGTCCGGGCTCGACATCCCGAACACGAACACGATCGTGATCGACCGGGCCGACACGCTCGGGCTGGCGCAGCTCTACCAGCTCCGCGGCCGCGTGGGCCGGTCGTCGCGCCGCGCGTACGCGTACCTCCTCTATCGCCGCCGCGAGCGGATGAGCGAGGAGGCCCGCAAGCGCCTCCAGGCGATCTTCAATGCCTCCGAGCTGGGCGCGGGCTTCCAGATCGCCCTGTCCGACCTCGAGATCCGAGGCGCCGGCAACATCCTCGGCGGCGAGCAGTCCGGCCACATGGCCGCGGTCGGCTTCGACCTGTACTCGCGCCTCCTCGCCGAGGCCGTCGAGGAGCGCAAGGCCGTCCGCGAGAATCGGGCGCCGATACTCATCCCGCAGCAGGCGGTCGTCGACCTGCCGCTCGAGGCGCACCTGCCGGATGACTACGTCCCCGAGGAGGGGCAGAAACTCGAGCTCTACCGGCGCCTCGCCCGAGCTCGCACCCCCGCGGATGTCGCCGCGTTCCGCCAGGAGGTCACCGACCGATTCGGCCCGATGCCTCCACCGGTCCTCAGGCTGGCCGAGGTCGCCGAGATCCGCCTCGCCGCGGAGTCGGCCGGCGTCGCGTCGATGTCCCGCGAGGACGGCCAGCTGGTCGTCCGCTTCGGGGAGGGCCTGTCACGGGCGACGGCGATCCGGCTGCTCACGCCTGGCTCCCTCCCGGGTGTGCGCCACGCCGACGTGACGTTCGCCTCGAACCAGGTCCGGATCCGGCTCCCCAAGGATCCGCTGAAGGGCTGGCAGCTGACGCAGGCGGTCGTCGCCCGCCTGTCGACCGAGACGGCGCACGTGGACCCGGCGCTCCTTGCGTCGATGCGCCCGGAGCGGCCCGAACCGTCAGCCCGCGCGAATCCCTATGGACCCCAGGTGCGGCCGGGCTTTGAGGATCCCATCTGATGGCCGACGAGACGCCCTCACGGCTCGCGCTCGACCTCTCCCCGGATGACGTTCGGACGCTCCGCGGCGCGTTGCTCTCCGCGAAAGCGACGGAGATGGCCGAGCTCCAGCGCCGTGGCTACCGGCTCTCGACCGGGTACGGCACGGACGCTGCTCGTGCGGGCATGTCCGCCGAGGTCGCCCAGCACCGGCGCCGGATCGAGCTGCTCGACCGCCTGATCGCGGCGCTCCGGCCGGACGGCTGATCGGCGATGGGCTTCCTCCGCCGGTTCCCGGGCCGGGCTGAGCCAAGCGGCGGAGCCCCGCCGACCTCGTCGTTGCTTCTGCCCTCGACGACCAGGCGGACGACGTCAAGCGCTCGTGGGGAGACGCGGGGACGGTCGCGTCCGGGCCGGACGGCCCGCTCGAGGCCTGTGCGTACATCGGGCTCGGGCTCGTCTCGATCGGTGCCGCCGCGGTCTTCGTGAACTGTCGTCGGCCGGCCTGACCCCGGGCCGAGGCCGGGGATCGGCCCTATCCTCGCCGCCATGGACCCGAGAGTCAGCCTGGTGACGCTGGGCGTTGCCGACTTGGAGCGCGCGCGCCGGTTCTACGAGGCGCTCGGCTGGCGGAGCGACTCGAAGCCCGAGGACGGCGTGGTGTTCTTCCAGTCCGGGGGCATGGTCCTCGCGCTGTGGGGTCGGGAGGAGCTCGCGAAGGACAGCGGCGTCGAGGACGGCGGCGGCTGGGGCGGGGTCACGCTCGCCTATAACGTCGCCTCACCGGCCGATGTCGACGCGTTCCTCGAGCGGGCTCGGGCGGCCGGGGCAGCGATCCCGCGCGCAGGCGCCGAGACGTCTTGGGGCGGCTACTCGGGCGTCTTCATCGACCCCGACGGGCACCCGTGGGAGGTCGCGCACAACCCGTTCTGGACGCTCACGAACGAGGGCGACGTCATCCTGTCCAGCCAGTGACGTCCGACCGCGGTCGCGGCCACAACGGCGGGCACGGCGACCACGAGCACGACCACGCCGCGGTCACCCCCGAGGAGCTGGCGCACCCGGAAAGCCTGCTCGGGTGGAGCCCCGCGAAGCCCATCGCTGATGGGCTGTGGTCGCCCGAGCGGCGGCCGCTGACGCTCGGCCTCGTCACGACCATCACGCTCGTCGCCGTGGAGGCCCTCGCCGTCGCGACGGCCATGCCGATCGTCGCCCGCGAGCTCGGCAACCAGGAGCTGTACGGGTTGGTGTTCTCGGCGTTCCTCGTGGGGTCGCTCATCGGGATCGTCGTCGCGGGCAGCCTGATCGACCGGCGGGGCGTCGTGATCCCGTTCGTCCTCGGACTGTCGCTCTTCGCGATCGGCCTCGTCGCGGCCGGGCTCGCGACATCGATGCCGATGCTTATCGCAGGGCGCCTCGTCCAGGGCATCGGCGGCGGCGCGGTCCCGCCGATCGCGTACGTCGCGATCGGGCGGAGCCTGCCGGCGCGCCTCCGGCCGCGGATGTTCGCGACGATGTCGACGGCGTGGGTGCTGCCCGGAGTCCTCGGCCCCGGGATCGCCGGGATCGTCGCCGAGGCGTTCGACTGGCGCTGGATCTTCCTCGGGCTGCTGCCGCTCATCGCGGTCTCCGGGACGATGGCCTATCGGGGGCTGCGGGGGTTGCCGAATCGCGCCCCCGTCGTGGGCGGCTCGTCCTCGACCGGCGCGCGTATCCGGGACGGCCTGATCGTCGCGGTCGGCGTGGCGATCCTCACCGCCGGGCTGGCGTCGGAGTCGCTGCCGATCCTGGCGGCGCTGGGCGCCGCCGGGCTCGCGATCACGCTCTGGGCGTTCCTGCGCCTCGTGCCCCCGGGCACGCTCCGCGCGGCGCGCGGCTACCCGACGGCCATCCTTCTGCGGGGTGTCCTGACGTTCGCCTTCTTCACGGTCGACGCGTATGTCGCGCTGCTCCTCGTGGAGGTGCGCGGCTGGTCCGCCGCGGCGGCCGGCCTCGCCCTCACCGGGGCGACGGTGTCCTGGACCGCGGGCTCGTGGACCCAGGCACGACTGTCCAGCCGCCTGCCGCACGAGTGGTTCGTGCGGCGCGGCTTCCCGATCGTGGCCGCAGGCATCGCCGGCCTCGGCCTGATCCTCCTGCCGGGCGTGCCGGCCTGGCTCGCCGTGCCGATCTTCGCCCTCGGTGGCTTCGGGATGGGGCTGACGTACGCCCAGTTCGCGCTCATCGTCCTCCGGGACGTGCCGCACGAGGCCCAGGGCGAGGTCACCGCCGGGCTGACGCTCTCGGACGTGCTGGGCACGGCGCTCGGGACCAGCCTGGCGGCGGCGTTCATCGGCTTCTCGGTCCGCGCCGGGGAAGGGCCGGGGCCGGGCCTCGCGGCCGCGATCGTCGCGGGGACCATTGCGGCCCTGCTCGGCTGGATGCTCGCTCCGCGACTGCATCGGAAGCGGCGCGGAGAGGCTCCGGCGAGCGCCTGAGCGGGCTCCCCGCACAGCCAGCGAAAGCGGCTGCGGTATGCTCGGGCCCCGCCCGCGCGTGCGGCGCCCAACGTGACGAGGAGGTCAGGCGAGTGTCCGCCGAGGAGCTTCGGGCGAAGATCCGCGAGGTCCCCGACTTCCCGAAGCCGGGCATCCTGTTCTACGACATCACGACGGTCCTCAAGGATCCGGCCGCGTACCGCGAATCGATCCGGCTGATGCTCGAGCCGTATCGCGGCGAGCAGCTCGACATCGTGGTGGGCATGGAGTCGCGCGGCTTCATCTTCAGCGCGCCGATGGCCTACGAGCTCGGGGCCGGGCTCGTGCCGGTGCGGAAGCTCGGCAAGCTGCCGGCGGAGACGCTCTCGGTCGAGTACGCGCTCGAGTACGGCTCCAACACGCTCGAGATCCATCGTGACGCCATCGAGCCCGGCCAGAAGGTGCTCATCGTCGACGACCTGCTCGCGACCGGCGGGACGGTGCAGGGCACGATCGAGCTCGTCGAGCGGCTGAAAGGCGAGGTGGTTGGGCTGGCGTTTCTGGTCGAGCTCGACTTCCTGAGCGGTCGCGACCGGCTTGGGGGACGGCGCGTCACGAGCGTCATCCGCTATTGACCGACGCGCCGACGGACGAGTTGCGCCGGGACCCGCATCGATGACCGAGGAGTCGACGCCGACGGCGTCGCGCGACGACGTTCAGGTCGACCCGACCCGGCGCCAGTTCTTCCGCCGCTTCGCCGGCGAGGTCGTGACGAGCGCGGCGCAGGTCGTCGGGGCGGTCACCGAGCTCCGTGATCGGTCGGCGGCGGAGGCCGCGTCGCTCCTGGACCCCGACGGGGTCGAGACCTCGACCGCGGCGGCCACGGCTGCCGAGATCGAACCGCCCGCGCCGCCGACCGGCTTCCGGACGCCGTTCCGGTTCGAGTCGGACAACGTCCTCCTCGTGATCGACCAGCGCAAGCTGCCCGATGAGCTCGTCGAGGTGCCCGTCCGGAGCGGCTCGGACGCGGCGTCCGCCATCCGTCGCATGGTCGTCCGGGGCGCGCCGGCGATCGGGCAGGTCGCGGCGATCGGCCTCGCGCTGACCGCGCGCATCGCCACGAAGTCCAACGCCCATACCCGGCGCGCCATCCTCGAAGGCGCGGCCGGCCAGCTGCGGAACGCGCGGCCCACGGCGATCAACCTGCGCTGGGCGGTCGACCGGGTCATGGCGCCGTACCACGAGATCGGCGAGCTTTCGGATGACGGCGATGGCGTCGCTGCGGCGATGTTCGGCGAGGCCATGGCGATCGTCGCCGAGGCGACCGACGATCATGGCCGGCTGGCCGAGGCAGGTCGCGCGATCCTGCCCGAGACTGATGGCCCACTGCGGGTCCTGACCCACTGCAACACCGGCCCGCTGGCGTGCGGGCAGTTCGGCACGGCGCTCGGGATCGTCCAGGCCGCCCACGCGGCGGAGCGGCCGCTCCAGGTCTGGGTCGACGAGACCCGGCCGTACCTCCAGGGCGCCCGGCTGACGGCGTGGGAGCTCAAGCAGGCCGGCGTGCCGCACACGCTCATCCCGGACATGGCCGCTGGGCCGCTCATGGCCCGAGGAGAGGTCGACGTGATCCTCGTCGGCGCCGATCGGATCGCGGCGAATGGCGACACGGCGAACAAGATCGGGACGTACACGCTCGCGGTCCTGGCTGCCCGGCACGGCATCCCGTTCGTCGTCTGCGCCCCGTTGTCGTCCGTCGATCTCGAGACGCTGGACGGGTCGGCCATCCCGATCGAGGACCGATCCGCAGCCGAGGTGACCGAGGTACGCGGCGTCCGGATCGCGCCCGCGGGGACCGACGTCCGCAACCCGGCATTCGACGTGACCCCCGCGGAGCTGATCTCCGCGATCGTCACCGAGGAGGGCGCCCTGCGGGCGCCGTTCGGGCCGGCGCTGCGCGACGCGATGGCGCGCCGTAACGAACGCCGACGCCGCGAGGAGCGGAAGAAACCGGCTGCAGGGCGGCCCGAGGCGGTCGGGGTCGCCGGCTGATGGCGACCGTCGCGCTCGATCGCGCCGGAACGCGCATCGACGCGGAGGCGACGACGGACCGTGAGCTGATCCGCGCCTTTCTCGATCGGGACCGGATCTACGCGGCCTACGCCCTGGCGGACCTCGAGGACCGCGACACCGGCCGGGCGCGGTGGGGGGTCGCGCGGCAGGACGGCGAGGTCGTCGCGCTCGTCCTCGAGTACGGTGGGCCCTCGCCACAGCCGCTCTTCATCGCCGGCAGCGACGACGGCATCGACGCGATCCTGCGCGAGGTCATCCGGCCGTCGATCGCCTACGTCGCCTGCCTCCCGGCGAATCTCGCCGCCGTGGAGCGCCGCTATCGCCTGGAGCCGGGGCCGCAGATGGTCCGGATGTGGGTCGATCGAGCGACGTTCCGGCACGCCGAGGATCCGGGCATCGAGCGACTCGGCGCGATGGACACGGGCGAGCTCAACCGGCTCTACCGGCTCGGCTTTGGGTCGTGGCTCCCGCCGTCTGCGATCGCCGAGGGCGTGTACTACGGGATCCGCGTCAACGGCCGGCTGGTCGCGGCCGCCGGGACGCACGTCATCGGGCGAACGGCGCGGATCTCGGTCGTCGGCAACGTGCTCACCCAGCCCGAGTTCCGCGGGCGCGGCTACGCCCAGGCGACGACCGCCGCGGTCACCGCCCATCTCATCGGGTTCTGCGACCATGTCGTGCTCAACGTCCGCGCGGACAATCCGCCGGCGCTGAACGCCTACCGCCGGCTGGGCTACGCCGAGCATGTTCGCTTCGAGGAGCGGCTCGGGCATCGGGTCGGCTCGCTGCTGGCCGACGTCGCGTCCGTCCTCCGCCGTTTCGCTCGCACGAGGGAGTCCCAACGCCGATGACCGTGACCGAGACCGAACCGGGCGCCGCGCCGTCCCACGACGTGACCGACCTCGGCCTGGCCGGGGAAGGCGTCCGGCGCATCGAGTGGGCGGAGCGCGAGATGCCTGTCCTCCGGTCGATCCGCGAGCGGTTCGCAACCGAGCAGCCGCTCAAAGGCCTGCGGATCGGGGCCTGCCTCCACGTCACGACCGAGACGGCCAACCTCATGCGCACGCTCGAGGCTGGCGGCGCGTCCGTCGCACTCGCGGCCTCGAACCCGCTTTCGACCCAGGACGACGTCGCGGCCGCCCTCGTCGGCGAGTACGGGATCCCGGTCCACGCGCGGCGCGGCGAGGACCGCGACACGTATTACCGGCACCTGTCCTCCGTCGCCGACTCCCGCCCGACGCTCACGATGGACGACGGCTGCGACCTCGTGTCGCTCCTGCACCAGGACCGGCCCGAGCAGGTCAAGAATGTCCTCGCGGGCACCGAGGAGACGACGACGGGCGTGCTCCGACTCCGGGCGATGGCCGCGGACGGCGCGCTCGGCTACCCGGTCATCGCGGTCAACGAGGCGCAGACGAAGCACCTCTTCGACAACCGCTACGGGACCGGCCAGTCCACCCTCGACGGCATCCTCCGCGCCACGAACCTGCTCATCGCGGGGCGGAACGTCGTCGTCGCCGGGTACGGCTGGGTGGGGCGGGGGATCGCGTCGCGGATGGCCGGCCACGGCGGCCACGTCACGATCATCGAGGTCGACCCGATTCGCGCCCTCGAGGCGTTGATGGACGGCTACCGGGTCATGACCGCGGGCGAGGCGGCGGCGTGGGGCGACCTGTTCATCACGGCCACGGGCAACGTCAACGTGTTCCGCCGGGAGCACTTCGAGGCGATGAAGGACGGCGCCGTGATGGCGAACAGCGGGCATTTCGACGCGGAGCTCGACCTTGCCGCGCTGCGCCAGATGGCCGAGGGCCACGTCCGCGAGGTCCGCGAGCACGTCCAGGAGTTCGATGTCGGGGGCAAGCGCCTCCACCTGATCGCCGAGGGCCGGCTCGTGAACCTCAGCGCCGCGGAGGGGCATCCGGCCGCGGTCATGGACATGAGCTTCGCCAACCAGGCGCTCGCCGCCGAGTTCGTGGTCAGGCACCACGCCGAGCTCGAGCGGCGCGTGTACGGCGTCCCGCCGGCGATCGACGCCGAGGTCGCCAGGCTCAAGCTCGCGGCGTTCGGCATCGAGATTGAGTCGATGACGACCGAGCAGGCCGAGTACGTCGCGTCCTGGAGGCACGGGACGTGAGCTCGACCACCGTCACGGTCGCACCCTTCGGGTCGTGGGACTCGCCGTTCAAGATCGAGAAGCTGACGGAGAAGGTCGTGTTCCTGGCGGAGGCCCGCGCGATCGACGGCGTTCGGTACTGGATCGAGGGCCACCCGGACGAGGGTGGCCGCCAGGTCCTCGTTCGGCGCTCGGCGGACGGAGCGATCACGCGCCTCACCCCGGAGGGCTTCAACGCCCGTTCGCGCGTGCACGAGTACGGCGGCGGGGCGTACCTGGTCTCTGGCGACCTGATCGTCGTCTCCGACTTCGTCTCCGGCCGGCTGCATCGCGTCGTCCGGCCTGGGGAGCTTGTACCGATCACGCCCGAGCGCCAGTGGCGGTTCGCCGACATGGTCCACGACGCCGCCCGGAACCGGCTGATCGCGATCCGTGAGGACCACGAGCCGGATGTGGTCGAGGAGCGTGGCGAGTGGAACAACGAGCTGGTGGCGATCGACCTCGACTCGGGCGACGTCAGCGTTCTCGCCGCCGGCAACGACTTCTACAGCACGCCCCGCATCTCGCCCGACGGCACGACGCTCGCCTGGGTCGAGTGGCCCCACCCGAACATGCCCTGGGACGGCACCGAGCTCCGGCTGGCGACATTTGGTCCTGGCGGCTCCCTCGCGGGTCCGCGGACGATCGCGGGCAGCCGGCACGAGTGGGTCAGCGAGCCCAAATGGTCGCCCGACGGCATTCTCCACTTCGCGGCAGAGCCGACCGGCTGGATGAACCTCTATCGCTACATCGATGGCCGGACCGAGCACATCGCCAACCTGGAGGCGGAGGTCGTGGCGCCCGAGTGGCAGTTCGGCGCGGCTCATTACGGGTTCCTGCCGAACGGCGACGTCATCGGGATTGCCCGCGCGGGCGGCCGCGACAGCCTGATCCGAACGAGCCGGGCCGGTCAGGTCACGCCGATCGAGGTGCCATACACGGAGATCGGCTCGATCTCGGTGCACGGCGACCGGTTCGTGGTCCGCGCCGCCGGGCCGACGAGCCCGGCGACGATCGCCGAGATCGATCTCCAGGGCAATGTCGAGGTCCTCCGCCGGGCCACGCCCTTCGCCCCCGAGCTCCAGGACACGTCCGTTCCGGAGCACATCGAGTTCCCGACGAAGGGCAATCACACGGCGTACGGGAACTACTACCCACCGACCAATCGCTCGTTTGTCGGGCCGGAAGGCGAGCTGCCCCCGCTCATCGTCACGAGCCACGGCGGCCCCACGTCGTCGGCCTTCACGGCGTTTCAGACCGGCCTGCAGCTCTTCGCGAGTCGCGGCTACGCCGTGCTCGATGTCGACTACGGCGGCTCGACCGGCTACGGCCGGGATTATCGCAAGCGGCTCGAGGGCCAGTGGGGGATCGTCGACGTCGACGACTGCGTCGCCGGCGCGAAGTACCTCGCCGAGCAGGGCCTTGTCGACGGCGAGCGCCAGGCGATCCGGGGGGGCAGCGCCAGCGGCTTCACGACGCTCGCGGCGCTTGCGTTCACCAAGCAGTTCGACGCCGGCTGCACGTACTTCGGGATCGGCGACCTCCGGGCGTTCGTCAAGGACACGCACAAGTTCGAGTCGCGCTACCTCGAGAGCCTCGTCGGGCCGTGGCCGGATCAGCAGCAGCGCTACCTGGACCGGTCACCTGCGCTGCATGCGAACAGGATCACCTCGCCCGTGCTCGTCCAGCAGGGCGAGGAGGACAAGGTCGTCCCGAGGGAAGAGGCGGAGCGGATCGTCGACGCGCTGTTCGAGCGCCGGGTGCCGCACGCGTACCTGCTCTACCCGGGCGAGGACCACGGCTTCCGGAGCCGGGAGGCGATCATGCGCTCCTTCGGGGCCGAGCTCTCGTTCTATGCGCAGGTCTTCGGGTTCGAGCCGGCGGACGACGTCGAGCCCGTGGAGATCCAGTTCCTCGACGAATCTCGCCGCCGTGCCGACCAAGACAACGGCGCCGATCCGCTGACATGAAGAAGGGGCGCCCTTCCGGGGCGCCCCTTGCTTCCTGTTGGGGAGCTTGATCTAGCCGCGCGGGATCATCCGCAGTCCCGCGAACGCGGCCCGATCGATCCAGGCCTGGTCGCGCCGGATCGCCTGCCGCTCCGCCTCGTCGGCGGTGATCGCCGAACGGACGTCGTCCCGGTTGGCCGCGACGATCGCCTTTCGGTTGATCGCCGCGTGCTCGAAGCTGGTGAAGGCGCCGACGGCCCGCTTCGGGGCCGGCACGCCTCTCGCGAACGTCGTCATTGCCGTGTCCATCCTTCCCGTGTCCCTCTGTCTAGCTCGAGATCCTCAATCTCAAATCTCTCGATGTCGAGATACTAGCCGCAGTTTAGTACGATGTCAAGAGACTCGATGTGGGGAGATACGAGATTGAAAGGCTTGACATCAAGGATTAACAGGGCGCAAACTGTTCCACGACATGACGACGAAGGCACCCGCGCGGGACCACGTCGACGAGATGCTCGACGTGTGGGCACGCGAGATCCCCGACCTCGACGTGCTGACGGAGGGGATCATCGAGCGGATCCAGATCCTCAGCTGGAACTTCAACCAGGCGCTCGACGAGGTTCTCGAAGAGGTCGAGCTGGACCGCCGCGAGTTTGGGCTCCTCGGCAAGCTGCGCAGGCACGGCCCGCCGTACCGCGCCTCCGCCGGCAAGCTGGCCGCAGACCTGCGCCTCTCGAGCGGGGCGATCACCAATCGCCTCGATCGGATGGAGGCCGCCGGCCTGATCCGCCGACTGCCCGACCCGAACGACCGGCGCGGCACGCTCGTCGAGCCGACCGAGAAGGGCCACCGGGCCTGGGACGAAACGGTCGGTGCGTCTGCTCGCCGCGAGGCCGCCGCAACCGCTGTCCTGAGCGACTCCGAGAAGGTCGAGCTCCACGACCTGCTCCGCGACCTGATGCAGGCGTTCCCCGACTGGAAGCAGAAGAAGCACAGCCAGCCCGTCGCCGACTCGGACGAGTAGGGCTCCCGTCGACGCCTAGACTCCGCGCATGCGCGGACCTCGAGCCGTCATCGCCATCGCATCGGCCATCACCCTGCTTGCGATTGGCTGCGGGTCCCCAAAACGGGAAGATGTTCAGCACGGTCTTCCCCGCGATCGACGGCGACGTCAACGGGTCGATCGACATTGACGCCCTGCCCGTCACCCTTCGGGACCTGACGGGGACCGTCACGGGCATCGGGCCGTCGGACGTGCGGCCAGAGGATGATGACTTCACGCGCGGCCGCGTCTAGACCGTGCCTGATCAACCCGCCGCGCTTCGCGTCCTGTGGCTCGCCGGGGCGTGCGAGCGCGACGTCGAGATGTTGCTCGGCCAGGTCGGGTCAGGGCTCGTCCTGACGATCCATGCGAACAGCGCGATCTCGATCTTCGGCGGTGGTTGCCCCGCGCTCGGCGGCCCCCCGATCGGTGGTCATCGGCGTCGATCGTCCCGTGGCGGCCGTCGATGTCGACGTCCGGACCGACCTCGACGACGAGCACTAGGCCGTCGCGAGGACGCCCGAGCGGCCTCCGATGCACACCGTGTGTTCATCCAGCGCAGTAGCTGCGTCCTGAGGCTGCGCTTGGGACCGCGGGGGAGGTTCTCGGGGCTGCTTGTCCTTGCGGGTGCACATTGAGTGTGCAAATCCGGCCCACTGCTGGCTTTGGCGTCAGCGCCCGCGTCTCCGGCTTCGGGCCTATGCCGTCAGAAGGCCATTCCTGCACACACAGTGTGCACACACATCGACAAGCGCCCGAATCGAGGGCCTCGAGGGATCGAAACATCGCAGCACATCGCTGCTGGCCGCGCTCGTGAACGTACAGTGTGCAAGCAGCTGGTCGGCACCGGTGGCTGACGCGATGGAGCGTTCCTCAGGTCAGCAACGTGCGGAGCGCAGTCAGGCCTCGATGGACGTCCGCGAATGACGTCGAGAGCGGGGAGAGGCCGATCCTGATCGTGTCGGGCGCGCGAAAGTCCGGGATGACGCCCCGCTCGATCAGTGCCGTTGTGAGCCGGCGCGCGTCGGTGTGGCGGATGCCGACCTGGGCGCCGCGACGGGCCGGGTCGCGTGGCGAGCCGATCGAGCAGCCGAGCGGCGCGAGCCACCGGTCGGTCAGGGCAATCGCGTACTCGGTCAGGGCGATGCCCTTGGCGCGGATCGCGTCGATGCCGGCCTCGACCACGAGCTCGACACCCGCCTGCACCGCCGTCAGGGCAAGGATCGAGGGCGTCCCGACGAGCCAGCCGGCGATGCCCGGCCGGCGCTCGAACGTCGGACCCATCTCGAACTGGTCGCGCTGGGCGAACCAGCCCTGAATCGGTGGTCGCAGCTCGTCCTGGAGCTCGCGCCGAACGTAGAGGTACGCGGGCGCACCTGGGCCGCCGTTCAGGTACTTGTACGTGCAGCCGACCGCGAGGTCGATGCCGTTCGCCTCGAGATCGACCGGGATCGAGCCGCCGGCGTGCGAGAGGTCCCACAGGACGAGCGCACCGGCTTCGCGCGAGCGATCCGTCACGGCCCGCATGTCGACGATCGCGGCGGAGCGGTAGTTGACCGCGGACAGGATGAGCAGGGCCGCGTCCTCGCGGATGGCCCGAGAGATCTCCTCGGTCGAGAGGCCGTCGATCGGGTCGCCGTCGAGCCAGCGGATCTCGAGGTCTCGCTCGCGTGCCAGCCCCTCGACGATGTACCGGTCCGTGGGGAACTCGGAGCGCTCGATGACGATCGTTCGACGTCCCGGCCGGGCAGCGAGCGCCGCGGACGCGACGCGGTAGAGGTTGACCGTCGTCGAATCGACGACCGCGACCTCGCCCTGACGCGCGCCGAGGACACCGTCCGCGAGCTGATCGCCGACGCGGAGTGGGAGATCGAGCCAGCCCTCGTCCCAGCCGCGGATGAGCCGCTGCGCCCATGCCTCGCCGAGGTACGCGATCCGCTCCAGCGCGACATTGGTCGGGCGCCCGAGCGAGTTGCCGTCGAAGTACACGACCCCGCGCTCTGTCGGCGCGAATGCATCCCGGAATCTTGCGAGCGTGTCCGCGGCGTCGAGTGCGGCGGGATCGAGCGAGAGGTCGAACCTCATGAACGCTGATCGCGGGTGAAGCGCCACGAGTACCCGTCATCGCCTCGTTCGCGCCGATCGCTGTTTGTGCGCGCCTTGTTCATGTACTCCCGCAATGCCTCGCCGTCTTGCTCGAGCCCGTCGATGAGGAACGTGTCCTTCCAACCGTCGGATGCGATAGCGGGAGGCGACACCTTTGCGCCACCCAGGGTTGAGCAGCCACCGCAAACATCGGGCGGGAGCATAGTCCCGGCACAATCCGGACCGTCGTGCCAGCGGAGGTGACACGGGGCCGGTGGTACAGTCCGGCCGAGCCACTACCGAGGTTGCATGACCAGCATCGTCGACGCGTCGCACTACCTGTTCACGTCCGAATCGGTCACCGAGGGCCATCCGGACAAGCTCTGCGACCAGGTCAGCGACGCGATCCTCGACGCGATCATCCGCGAGGACCCCGAGGCCCGCGTCGCGTGCGAGACTGCGACCACCACCGGCCTCGTCATCGTCCTCGGCGAGATCACGACGAAGACGTACGTTGACTTCCAGCAGGTCGTCCGCGAGACGGTCCGGGAGATCGGCTACACGCGGTCGGACTACGGCTTCGACTACGAGACCTGCGGAACCCTGATCTCGATCAAGGAGCAGTCGCCGGACATCGCCCAGGGCGTGGATGCGGCGCTCGAGGTCCGCGGGGAGGCGGTTGACGTCCACGAGCTCGGCGCCGGCGACCAGGGGATGATGTTCGGGTTCGCCTGCCGCGAAACCCCGGAGCTGATGCCGCTGCCGATCGCGCTGGCGCACCGCATGGCGCGGCGCCTGGCCGAGGCGCGCAAGTCGGGTCAGCTGCCGTACCTCCGTCCCGATGGCAAGACGCAGGTGACCGTCGAGTACGAGCACGGCGTCCCCACGCGCGTGCGCACGGTCGTGATCGCGGCCCAGCACGACCCCGACGTGCGGCTGGACCGGATCCAGGACGACCTCGTCGAGGCCGTGATCTTGCCGGCGATCCCGCGCGAGCTGCGCCCAACCGACCCGGTCATGCACGTCAACCCGACCGGCCGGTTCGTCGTCGGCGGCCCGATGGGCGACGCCGGGCTGACGGGTCGCAAGATCATCGTCGACTCGTACGGTGGCATGGCCCGCCACGGTGGTGGCTGCTTCTCCGGCAAGGACCCGACGAAGGTGGATCGCAGCGGTGCCTACGCGGCGCGGTGGGTCGCCAAGAACGTCGTTGCGGCCGGGCTCGCGGAGCGGTTCGAGATCGAGGTCGCCTACGCGATCGGAATCGCGAAGCCGCTGTCCCTGTCGGTCGAGACATTCGGCACCGGCCACGTGCCGGACGAGACGATCCTCGAGCTGATCAACCGCCACTTCGACCTGCGGCCGGCGTCGATCATCGCCGCGCTGGACCTGCGCCGCCCGATCTACCGCCAGACCGCCGCGTACGGCCACTTCGGCCGTCTTGACCTCGACCTGCCGTGGGAGCGTACGGACAAGGCCGAGCTGCTCGCCTCCGAGGCGGGCATCCGGATGCCCGCCGCCTAGACCCGGCTACCGCCGGCGGATCCGGTCGGCGACGAGGATCAGCGTGAGCGTGCCGATCATGAGGAGCACTGCCGTCGCGATGAGCACGGGCAGTGTCGTCGCGAATCGGAGCTGGCCGATCAGGTACACCGGGAAGGTCTGCTCGCGCCCGGCGAGGAAGAGCGCCAGCGCGAACTCGTCGAAGGACACGGTGAACGCGGTGATCCACGCGGACGCGATTGCCGGCGCGGCCATCGGAAGGACGACGAGCCGGAGCGTGCCCGGATACGTCGCGCCGAGGTCCATCGCAGCGTCCTCGAGCTGTGGCTCCGCGCCGATGAGGCGGGCGAGGACGATCAACGTCGTGTACGGCACGGCGACGACCGTGTGCGCGAGGGCGATCGTGACGAGTGAGCGATCGATCCCGATGACCGTGAACAGCACGAGGAGGG
>Ga0268386_10001138_pt1 | contig 18026 bp, 17 predicted proteins | sample RVTome_15_FD_200260 | JGI IMG/M metagenome (GOLD analysis project Ga0268386, IMG submission 200260) | Soil microbial communities from uranium-contaminated site in the Upper Colorado River Basin, Wyoming, United States - RVT150D86... ...
CAAGCTGCACGTCCGCCACACCGCTCGGCGGCACGAAATCGGTCGCCGGATCTCCGGCAGGTGCGCCGCCCGACACGTTGCGCGGATCGAGGGGATCCTTGGTGAGGAAATCCTCGTACCGCGAGTGCAGGTAGGAGACGGCGCCGCTGAACCGGAAGCGGTCGGTAGGCGACGCAAAGAGCTCGATCTCGACGCCCTCGGCGGAGGTTTCCGCGGCGTTCTCGAATATCGTGCTGAAGCCCGCCGGGCCGCCGCTCAGCGTCTTGTTGATCTGCTGGCCCTCGAGGTCGTACATGTACGCGGCTACGTTCAGCGCGAGTCGATTGTCGAGCCACGTGCTCTTGAGGCCGATCTCATGGTTCTCGATCTCCTCCGGCTCGACGATGATCGAGACGAAATCGGTGGCTGCGCCTGGCGCCGCGTTCTCACCCGCGCCGGCCTTGAAGCCCTCGGAATACGTGTAATAGAGCATCAGGTCATCGTTCGGCTGCCACGTAAGGCCCACCTCCGGCGTGAAGTCGGTGAAGGTTCTGCGATTGAACGTGCCATCGGAGGTCGTGAGCAGTACCGGCCCAAGTCCGTTACGCGCGAGGATGATCGACGGGTTCGAGGCGGTGCGCTCTTCGTCGCTGTAGCGGCCGCCGAGCTTCAGGATCCAGTCGCCGAACGTCACGTTCACTTGTCCGAAGAACGCGTACACCTCGGTGCCGAGGTCGGAGTGGATGCAGACACGTTTCGGCGCCGGCGGGTTGCCGGGATCCACTGAGACGTATTCGGCCGTGTTGCAGAGTTCGGCCGCAAACAGAGGATCGACGGGCACCGCAGGCACGTTGACACCATCGATCTGCAGCCCGGTCGGGAAAGGCGGTACAAGGGCGCCGATGGACGGATCCGCGAGCACCGGCAGGATGTGCGCCTGGCCGAAGAACGCATCGAGGCCCACCGTGTCCACCGGCCGCTGCGTCTCATCCATGTAGAAGAAGCCCAGCACGCCGTTCAGCCGGTCGCTTTCGAATTTGAGCTGCAGCTCCGTGCTGGTCTGCTCGCTCTCGACATCGCGCCGTTGGTAGGTCGTGTTGAACCCGGTCGTCGCAAGGCTGTTCGCCGTGGCAGCGAGGTCCAGGTCCTGGCCGATGACGGTCTCGAGCTCGCGGTAATTAGTGATGTTCGTCAGCGTGAACGTGTCGCTCAGGCGCCAGTTCAGCGTGCCGGTCACCGCCCAGGTTTCCGTGTCGGTGAATGGGTCGAGTTCCGATGCCAGGTCGCGCTGATCGTCGGCGTAGGTGCAGGGACTGCCCACCGGCTGACAGCCCCCTGAGGTCAGTCGCGCGACCCCGGGAAAGGCATCGCGCCGGAACTTGAGGGCCCGCGATGCGTCCTCCTGGTCGTAGTACTCGCCGCTCAGCAGTACGTCGAAGTCATCGGTCACGATGAACTGCAGGTGCGCGCGCGCCATCTTGCGGTCGAGGTCATCGACGTCGTTGCCGGTCACCGGGTTCTCGCCGAACCCGTCGCGATCCTCGCTCTTGACGGCGATCCGGCCCAGCACCCGGTCGGACCCCAGCGGACCGCTGACCGCGCCCTCGAAGTTGAGATAGTCGTAATCGCCGTAGGAGAGACGAGCGTAGCCGCCCAACTCCTCGGTCGGCTTGGCGGTGATCAGGTTGATCGAGCCGCCGACGGCATTGCGGCCGTAGAGCGAGCCCTGCGGGCCGCGCAGCACCTCGACGCGCTCCAGGTCGAACAGCGAAGTGAGCTGTGCTTCCGCGCGCGAGACCACCGCGCCGTCCACGTGCAGCGCGACACCCGTTTCGCTGCCCGTCGTCGAAGTGTTGGCGCCCACACCGCGGATCGTGACCTTCGCCATATTGAAATCATTGCCGAAGTAAACGCTCGGCACGATCACCTGCAGGTCTTCGATGTTGTTGATGAGGGCGGACTCGAGCCGGTCGGCACCCACGGCCGTGACCGCGACGCTGACGTCCTGCAGCGACTGCTCGCGCTTCTGCGCGGTGACGATGACTTCCTCAAGCTCCGCTGCGCCCACCGTCGGCAGGAACAGCGTGGCGGGACCCAGAAGCGCAGTGCCAAAGACGATACGCGCGTAGATCGATCTCATAGCTTCCCCCGTTGCAGCGAGAACTCGACACCGCGCAGACGGCGGAATACAGGGCGCCCCGCTGTGCCGCACACGCAACAACCTACCGAAACGGGTCGTTTCAGTCGCGACTGACAGCGAAACGCGCCACCGCCGTGGGGGAAAAGCCGCAGCCGGCGACGGGCCTCTGCAGTGATGCCGTCAGTCCGTGACCAAGCGCCACTGGGCTCGCAGCGGTTCTGACCTCCAGCCTCAAGCCCCCAGCCCCCAGCCCGAACAGCTCAGCAAGGTGCGAGCTGGTGAGTCATGCAATGAGCGTAGGATCGGTCGAGCTGCGCAGGTGCTCAGACTGGGGGGCCGCGATGATGAACACGGTGAAAGTCGAGATCGACAAGCTTCGCTTCGCTTACGAGGCTGCTGTTGCGGGAGGCCGCGCCGAAGCACTGCTGCCTCTGCTGGCGGAGGGGGCGGTCATGGTGCGGCCCGGCGCACCCGAGTGGGAAGCGATGGCCGCAGCGGCCTCAGGGGCCCCGTTCCCCGCTGGCGCCAGCATCGCGATCAAACCCATCGAAGTCGTAGCAATGAGTGACGAGTGGGCCTACGAGTTCGGAACTGCCGCTACGACCTATACGCCTCAAGGTTCCAGCACGGCAGTTCAGCTGCACGATACCTACCTCGTGCTGTTCCGTAAGACCGACAACGGATGGAAGGCGTATCGAGAGGTGGCAAGTTCCAGTCCCCCGCCGGGCGGGTGGCCAGGCGGCTGATGCTGATATCCGCTGCTGGCCGATCACGGCGTCGCTGTTACGCACTGCTCTCGCAATCGTCAGAAATCGTATTCAACGCGGGCGAAATACTCGCGAGGCCGCGCATAGGCAATTTCGGCATAGCCGCTGCTGGTGCCCAGCGAAGAATTGCCGGCGATCGGATACGTTTCATCAGTCGCATTGTTGACGCCGACCGTGACTCGCCAACCCATGTCGGGGGAGCCCAGGGCGACCGAGGCGTTCACTATCGTGTAGCTGTCGAGCTGCGCGATCTCCACACTGTTGTTGGCGTCGAAGAAAGTCGTGTCCTGCCAGGCCACGTCGCCGCGACCGCGGCCTGCACAAGCCGATCGAACGCGACAACATCGCAGGATTCACGACGGTCGCGGGCGAGGAGCAGCGGAATCAGTTCTTCTCCGCGCGGGAGGCTGCCTACAAGCTCATCACCGACCAGCGCGATGACAAGAGAACGCCCCGAAGCGTTGACCTTGCCTGTTACTCGTGGATACGCGCCAGTAACTCGATCAATTGTTGCGTTTCTTTCTTCGTGAACCGGGCCTTGAGCCACTCTTCGTGTTCCTGAATAGCACGCTTGGCCGTCTTGAGCGCCTTGCGTCCGGCGGCCGTCAGATTCAGTGCCAGTTTCCGAGCGTCGGTCTTCGACTTCGTCCGCTCGATGTAACCGCGCTTTTCGAGCCGCTTGACGATGGCCATGGTCGTCGCACGGTCCATTCGCATGCGCTTCGCCAGGCCGGTTTGCGCGATGTCGGGATGGGAATCCACGAGCCACAACACCAGCACCTGTTTCTGCGTCAGGCCCAGGTGGGAGAACGTGTCCATGAAATGTCGATAGATCGCTCCGTGAGCGAGCCTGATGTGAAACCCTACGATGTTCCGGATCTCGCCGATGTCATCGGCGCCCTCGACAAGAGATGTCGTGAACGCCAGCGTCTCTTTTCGAGCCTTCATCTGGCTGTCGCCCCGGCCATGCTCCCGCTGGTCGATTTGTTCGTGTAACTTACCATTGACGCTGACTCGCGGCGACGGACGATTCGGCGGTGAAGACTGGCCTTTTCGGAGAAGATCTGTTTGTGTAACGTACAAAAGGATGATATGCAGTTCGTGCGATCGTGAGCCCGATTCCATACAGTCGCGTCGCACGCGAGACGCATCATGAGGGTTGGCGTATTGAAGCAACCCGATAAGGGTCGGTAGTTCTGAGGTTCATCCAATTACCTGGGAGGGGGGCAGAAAATGAACCACTCGGTTGCCGTAGTCGCTGCGAGCATGCTGGCGACGATGACTACATCGCTGGTCTCTGCACCATCGATCGCGCAAGAACGATCGGGAGCGCTCGAAGAGATCGTCGTTACCTCGCAGTTCCGCGAGCAGAGCGCACAGGACACGCCGCTGGCGATTACGGCGATTTCCGGCGAGACGCTCGAGGCACGCAGCCAGCTGACGGTTACCGAGATCGCTGCACAGGCCCCGAACGTCACGCTGACGCAGGGCGGTGCTTTCGGCGGCAACTCTCTGACGGCGTATATTCGCGGCGTCGGCCAGATCGACTTCATACCCGCGGTCGAGCCGGGTGTCGGCATCTACGTCGATGACGTCTACTACGCCAGCATCACTGGCGCGGTGCTCGAACTGCTCGATCTGGAGCGTGTCGAAGTCCTTCGCGGTCCGCAGGGTACCCTGGCAGGCAAGAACTCCATCGGCGGTGCCATCAAGCTTTACTCGAAGAAGCCGAGCGACGACCTGGATGCGTTCGTCGAAGCCGGTTATGGCGAGTACGACGCGGTCAGAGTCCGCGGTGCGACCAGCTTCACGCTCGTCGAAGACAGCTTGTGGGGCCGTATCTCGGGCACTTCGTTCTCCCGTGACGGCTACGTCAAGAACCTCGATTACGGCTGCACCCATCCGGGTCTGGGTTTCCCGGTCTCGACGCAACGGGCTGATGACTGCGTCACCGGCACGGAGGGCGGAATCGACTATGCCGCCGCGCGCGTGGCGCTGCGCTGGTTGCCCACCGACAGTCTCGAGGTCAATTTCAGCATCAATGTCGTCGACGAGGACAGCGAGCCGATCCCGAACGTGCCGGTTGGGTTCGGCCTGACGCCAGCGCCCGTGTTCGACACGGCAGGACTTGGAGTCCCTTTCTTGCTGTGGGACAACGCAGCGCCGCTTCCGTACTCGTATGGCGGGGCGCCGATCGCCACGCCACCGGGCTGCCTGTATCTCGCCGGGCCCGAGTCGTGTGATCCACTCAGCCCGAATAATCTGTACGTGAACTATGCCACCTACTCGGATCCCCGCACCGGCGTGCAGATCGCGCGCGAGAAGACGCTGGAATCGCAGGACTTCACGCTTGCGATCGACTGGCTCCTCGGCGGCAATCTCTCGCTGAAGTCGATCTCCGCATGGCGCCAACTCGAGAGCGGCTGGGGTCAGGATGAAGACGGCACGCCGATCCCGCTCGGGCAACTCTACCAGTTCGTCGATCAGGAGCAGTTCAGCCAGGAGCTTCGCCTGAGCGGCGGTTCGTCCGACAGTTTCGACTGGACCGTGGGCGCCTTCTACCACAATTCCGAGACACCGGTGACCGGCCGCATCGGCCTCGGCTACGTCGGCTTCGACTTCTTCCACGGCCCCGATCCGGTCGATACCACGAACCTCGCGGCGTTCGCGAACGCCACCTTCTATCTCGGCGAACGCTTCGAGATCAATGCAGGCGTTCGGTACAGCGATGACGAAAAGGACTATACGTTCCGCCGTCGTAACCCTGACCTGAGCGCGATCCAGCCGTGCCTCGGACCGCCGGGGACCCCCGGCAATCCGCCGAACTGTCTGATCTCCGATGTCAGCGGCGTTTCGGCCTCGTTCTCGGACTCCCGCACCGACTACCGCCTCGCGCTCAGTTACCGGATCGGCGACGACTCCCTCGTCTACGGGTCGTTCGCGACGGGCTACAAGGGCGGCGGCATCAACCCGCGGCCGTTCTTCAATGCCCAGATCGCGACCGTGGAACCGGAAGAGCTGGAAACCTTCGAGATCGGTTTCAAGACGGATTTCTGGAACAACCGGGCGCGCCTGAATCTCGCGTACTTCTTCAATGACTATCAGAACGTCCAGGCGCAGTTCAGCAGCTGCCCGCAGTTCGGCGCGTTCGCGGTGCCGTGTCTCGCGACGTTGAACGCCGGCGATGCCGACTCGCAGGGATTCGAACTCGAATTCGATGCGGCGATTACCGACAGTTTCTCGGTCGACGCATCACTCGCGACGCTGGATTTCGAGTGGACGAGCCTGGTCGAAGGCGCCGACGTCGATCCGGACGGCATCACGCCGTTCTCGCCGGAATTCACCTGGAGCATTGGCGCCCAGTACACGTTTGGTGGCGCCGACGGTGGATTCATCGCCCGCGTCGATGCGAACTACCAGGACGACATCTTCACGGAACCGAACAATCAGCCCGGCTCCTTCATCGGCGACTACACGCTGTTGAACGGCTCCATCGCGTTCAGATCGCCGGATGACCTCTGGACCATCAAGCTCGAAGGCAAGAACCTCACCGACGAGGAGTACCTCTATTACGTGCAGGACGGCAGCTCCGAAGGTATCGACTATGCGGCTCCGGCTCTGCCGCGTACCTGGCTGCTCTCGATTCGTCGCGACTTCTTCTGATGCAAGTTCATCGGCGTAAACGAGGGCCGGAGTAGTCCCCGTGGCGGCTACTTCAGGAACGCCGGAGGACCACACGCGTGGATCGACGCAGTTTTCTCAAGAATACTGCAGTCCTGGCCGCGGCGCCGGCACTGGGCGGGCTCGCGGGCGGTTCCGGCGATGATCGTGTGCTGCCGATGCGCGACGCGAGCTCACCGACCGCGCCTGCACCTCAAGCCTCGCACCCCGACCTACTCGCGTCGTACTGGACCCTTGCCGGTGACGTGAACCCGGGTACCGGTGGCCGCGAATGGAGCCTGTTCGATTTCCGGGACCGGGTCGAGGCAGCGGCACGCGCCGGCTTCAGGGGCATCGGGTTATGGCACGCCGACGTCCAGCATACGCTCGAAAGCTATACGCTCGCGGACATGAAGAAGATCCTCGACGACAACGGCATGGTGCACCTCGAGCTCGAGTTCCTGCAGCTCTCGGGATGGCTCACCGGCGAGGGCGTTGCGGCAGCAGAAGCCGAGAAGGCCAGGCTCCTGAAATGGGCCGAAGCCCTGGGCGCTCGTCACGTCAAAGTGGGTGACTTCTTCAATACGCCGGCGACGTTCGACCAGGCAACCGACGTTTTTGCCGCTGTCTGCGCGGATGCCGCGAACGCCGGTACGGACGTCCTGTTCGAGATGATGCCGTTCGCGATGATCAACGACTTCGATCAGTCGATCCGGATGTGCATCGACGCCGGCGCGGCGAACGGCGGCGTCATGGTCGACACCTGGCACGTGAGCAAGATGGGCGTTCCCGTGGAGAAGATCGCCAGGATTCCCGCCAGGTATCTACGCGGCATCGAGCTCAACGACGGCTGGAAGCAAACGCCCGACGGGATGACACTGGCCGAAGAAACCGTCCTCGCCCGGCAATTCCCCGGGGAAGGTGAATGGGACATGCCGGCGTTCATGGCTGCCTGCCTGGCATCCGGTTACGCGGGCCCGTACGGTGTCGAGGTCATCAACGCGGAGAACCGATCCCGCAGTCTCGACGAGCTCGTCACGAAGGCCTACACCACGACTGCGTCGATGTTCGCCTGAAGCCGGCCGCGTCTGACCGAGGTCGCCTTCGAGCAGGGGCGGGGTTGAAGACCCGAAGGCCGCGTACCTACAGCGCATCGGTTGTATCAGCGTCAGCCAGTGCTGCCATCCGGGAAAACGATTTGCGCCGTCCGGCCGTGCCGCTAATCTCTGACCTACAGCCTACAGCCTACAGCCTACAGCCTACAGCCATAGCCGCCATGCCCCGCCGCTTCGTTGACCTCTCCATTTATCTCGAGAACGACGTGTTGTCCGATCCGCCGCCGCTCGCGCCGAAGATCGAATACCAGACACACAAGGAAACGATTCCCGAGTTCCTCGCGATGCTGCCGGGTACGAAGCCTGAGGATTTTCCGGACGGCGAGGCTGCGGCCGCCGAATGGGTGCGGCTCACGACCCACTCGGGCACGCATCTCGATGCACCGTGGCACTTTCACTCGACGATGAACAAGGGCGAGCGCTCGATCACGATCGATGAGGTGCCGCTCGAGTGGTGCTTCCAGCCGGGCGTCAAGCTCGACTTCCGCGACCGGCCCGATGGCTATGTCTGCACGGCGAAGGACGTCGAGCAGGAGCTCGCGCGCATCGGTCATGAGCTCAAGCCGCTCGAGATCGTCGTCGTGAACACGCGGGCCGGGTCACGCTATGGTCACAATGACTATGTGAATGCCGGCTGTGGCATGGGTTACGAGGCGACGATGTACCTGCTCGAGCGCGGCGTGCGCCTCACCGGCACGGATGCGTGGAGCTGGGATGCGCCGTTTTCGTACACGGCGAAGAAAGTGCAGGAGACCGGCGACAAGAGCCTGATCTGGGAAGGGCACAAAGCCGGCCGCGACATTGGCTACTGCCATCTCGAGAAGTTGCACAACCTGGAATCAATTCCCGGTGACGGCTTCTACATCTCGTGCTTTCCGCACAAGATCCGCGGGGCATCTGCCGGGTGGACGCGCGCGGTCGCGATTTTCGACGACGCACTTACAGAAACGCGCTAGCCGTTCTGTCGCCACTTCGCTGAAACGTCTCGAGTTCTCCTCATAGACCAAGAACGAGGCGCAATCCTTCATCGATCCTGCGCATGGCGGCTCCCGGAAGCGCACGCACGCGCTCGGTGAGCAACTGTCGATCGAGAGTAACGATCTGCGAGACATTGACGACAGAGGCCTTCGGGAGCCCTGAATCGCTCTTTCCAAGGCGCACGTTGCCCGGGGCCTCAGCCAACGCGAGGTTCGACGTAAGGACCGCGACAACCACGGTCGCGATGCGACTCTGATTGAAGGGATTGGACTGGAGGATCAGAACAGGGCGGTGGAAACCGGGGCCTGAGCGCGTCGGTGCCGGCAGCGAAGCCCACCAGATCTCACCACGCTTCATCGGCAAGATGCTTCAGTTGTGCACGGGCCATGGCCGGATCGACACTGGAGTCCTCTGCCGCGTACACCGCATTGAGTCGGGCAGTGACGGCCTCCGCGCCCCGCACACTGAGGTACGCGGCCAGAGCATCGCTGTAGAGCTGGCTGCGCGAGAGTCCGAGCTGCTGCGCAAGGTGCTCGCCGGCCTCGAAGATTTCGTCTGGAACAGAAATGGCGATTTTCATACCAAAAAGGTATCACCTTGGTATGAATCAGTGCAAGGAGGTCACCTGCGTGCCGCCGCGATCCGCGGAGCCTCAGCTGGCTGGACGCGCACGGTGGCGATCTTCGACGAAGCGCTCCTCGAGGCGCGAGAGTTACTCAGCCGACATCCCGCAGTCGCTGACAGGATTACGGCGTCGCGGCACCCGCCCGGTCGTGTTCGAAAGCCCGCCTGAGCGCGTCAATCTTAGCCTGCGTGAAACGGCGGGCCACGTCCGTTTCGCGCGCCATGACGTCGAAGCCGTGAAATGCGCCCGGTACAACGAGCAACTCTGTGGGTACTCCGGCATCGATCAGGCGCTGGGCATACTCGATGTCTTCATCCACGAACAGATCCAGATCACCGACAGCGATGAATGCGGGTGGCAGACCCGTCAGGTGTTCGACGCGCGCAGGCACGGCACCGGCAGGTACCTTATCGGTTCCAGGCGGCTGTCCGAGGAATGCGCCCCAGCCGAAGCGGTTCGATTCCGCCGTCCAGCCCAGCTTACCGACGTGCTCCGGGACCGAACGTGAGCTGCCGGTGCGGTCGTCGAGCATCGGGTAGATCAGCACCTGCAGCAGGATCGGAATTTCGCCGCGATTGCGCGCGGTCAACGCCAGCAGCGCGGCGTGTCCGCCGCCCGCGCTCTCGCCCATGACCGCAATCTGCGCGGGATCGACGCCTAGTTCCGCGGCGTGCGCATGCATCCAGGAGAGCGCAGCGTAGTTGTCCTCGATGGAACCCGTGTAGCGCGTTTCGGGCGCGAGTCGGTACTCCACTGAGACGATCACGCAATCGAGCGCCTTGGCGAGTTCCTGCAGGTTGACGAGGTCGCCTTCGGCGGTCCCCAGGACATAGCCGCCGCCATGGGTGTGCAGAATGCCAGGCCGGGATCCCTGTGCGCGGGCGTTGATGACGAGGACCGTCAACTCCGGAGCGTTCGGCGGCCCGTCGATCTGGCGTTTCTCGGCGGTGATGTCCTCGAGAGGTGGACGCGTATCGAATCGCAAGGCTCGCATCTCTGGCAGCGCTTCTTCGGAGAGTCGGAAGTCGCCCGCCATTCTCTCGAGCTGCTGGGCGGCGGGTCGGAGCTCCGGATTCACCCACGCCAGTGAATCCGACTGCTGGGTTTCGACTGGAACCGCGTCCGTGGATTGAGGACGTGCCGTTGTGAAGGTCATCGTCAGGATCGAAACGATGCACAGCGTGGCGACACGTCTTTGACGAGCGAATATGTTCATTTGTCTTCTGTTACCTCGGCAAGGTCGAGCTCGAAGCATGACGGAGTCAATCGCCAGCATGAAGCTATCAGTGCGGTGACCGGAGCGATGCCGCTCGCGGGCCGACGTACTTCAGCACCCAGATTCCCTTGCCTCTGCCCATGCTCGTATAGATGAGACCGCGCGTGTCGACCAGGACGTCCTCCGGCCCACGCAACCCGGCGCTCCAGGCGCCGATCTCCGGCAGGAACCAACCCGTCTCGAACGGGACGTTCGGATCCGAGATGTCGAACACGCGCAACCCGGCGGTGAAGTAGGTCATGAAGATGAGTTCGCGCGGCGCCTGTACATCGGGTGAGTGGATCTCCGCATTCACATTGTGTGGACCGAAGCGACCTCCCTTGTCGCAGAAGCTCGGATAGGACGCACCCTCAGGCGGCCGGGGGCGCGGGTAGTGAGAGACGAGTCTCGGGTTCGCTGGATCCGAGTTATCGACGATGACGGCGAACGCGGCGCTCTCGTCGTCGCAACCCGGCGCGCTCGGCTCGGTGTTGACGTGCAGATAGTGATTCGGCAGCGGGATCACCGTATGAATCGCCTGCGTCCCCACTTTCGCGAGCGGGCTGAACACGAGCTTGCCAATGAGCTTCGGCTGGGCGATGTCACTCACGTCCAGATTCACGACCCCGGGCGAGAAGCCGAGCGTCAGCAAGCGGCCGTCGCTGCTCAGATTAGCGGGGCCGTGATAGCCCGGCGGAGGCTCATATAGCTCCTCGTCTTCTCGCTGTCCCGGCCACCACCAGCGGCCTGCTTCGCGCGGCCGTCTTGGATCGGTCACATCGAGAATCGCGAGGATACTTTGGCCGCGATAGCCTTCGAGCCACGCCGACATGAACGCGTACGTGCCTCCGGGGTAGACGTTGCGGTGCGTTCCGTAGCCACGCGGTCGCCATTCGGACAGGCGCACGGGGTCACGGGGATCCGTCACATCCCAGAAGGTCGCCAGGGTTCGCTCGACGGCTGGTGTGTTCTTGAACGGATATTCGATGCTCGATCCCGGCGCCGCCTGCGAAAACGGGATCTGCTCGCCGACGACGAGCAGGTTCCCGTGCAGGGATATCTGACCTGTCGCGTCGGGGAGGTGCACGTTTTTCACCACTCGCGGAGCGGTCGGCTCCGAGACATCGACGACATTAAAGCCGGGCCCGCCATCCTCCTCGCGGCCATGGCCCTGGCCTATGAACAGGTACCAGCGTTCGTCGCGACGCGCGATGCTCAGCTTGAACGCACGCGGACCGTCGAGCTCCACGTACGCGATCGGCTCGAAGTTCCTGGCCTGCCAGCCTCCCGGCAGCGCGTCGGCCCATGCACAGTTGCCCACGCAGCCCATCGCGAGGCCTATGCCGGCGTTCCACGCTGCTTTACGCATCTGGCGCATCATCGTTCACGGTCCCTCTGCAGGCCGTCTGGTCTCACCCGTCGGTGCGAGCACGTGAACAAACCCGAAAATCGGAATCGATGTTCTACTTAATCGGGAGCGGAATCGAAAACCCCGGATCATCTCGCGTCCGCTATTCTTGCAATCGTGAAACCGGTACCCGGAATGCTTTCCGAACCCATCTCCGGCCGTCGCTGGACTCGCCGCGACGTGGCGGCCAGGGTTCAGATCCGGATCGCAGAATACATCGATCAAGGATTCGCGCCTGGGGATCGGGCGTTCATACACTTCGGGAACTGCAATGAGTTCTTCGTCGAACTGCTTGCCATCTGGGCAGTCGGGGGTTGCGCCGTTCCGGTCGACCCGCGTTTCACGCCCTTCGAGATCAAGACTCTCGCTGATTGGGGGCGCCCACGGGTTTCAGTCTGGCTTGGTGGGATCGATCCTGAGGTTGGCGATGCGATGCAGAGCTTGTCGATCCGCGTGGCCAATCTTGCCGAGCGACAGGTCTCCAAGCCGCGCACTCGGCGCCCTGCGCCGGGCTTTCGGCTCGACGATGACGCTTTGATCCTGTTCACTTCAGGAACGACGGGGCAGCCGAAAGGCGTAGTGCATACCCACCGATCTCTGCTCGCGCGCTGGACTCACCTGCGCGACCATCTCGGTCTCGCAAGTTTCGAGCGGACACTCTGCCTCCTGCCAACGCATTTCGGCCATGGTTTGATCTGCAACAGTCTGTTCCCCTGGCTCAACGGATGTGACCTTCATCTTCTGCCGAGTTTCAAGCCGGAGATCGTCGCCGATCTGGGACGCATCATTGACGAGAACGACATCACGTTCATATCGTCCGTGCCGGCGCTGTGGCGCCTCGCCAAACGCATATCGGGCCCACCGACCTCACGGTCCCTGAGAAGAGTGTTCATCGGATCCGCACCACTCTCGGCGTCCTTATGGAATACGGTGCTGGAGTGGAGTGGCGCGGACGCCGTTTTCAATTCATACGGCATCACCGAGACCGCGAGTTGGCTTGCCGGAACGACCGTGCCGAACTTCGCGCCCGAAGATGGGCTGATTGGCGTGCCCTGGGGAGGTTCGATTCGAATTCTGCGCACCAAAGAGCCCATCGCGGCAGAAGGAGCAAATGATGCGGCCTGCAAGCGCGGCGAATCCGGCTATATCTGGGTGCAGACGCCGGCGCTGATGCGCGGCTACCTGGATCGGGACGATCTCACGGCACAAGTCGTCCGTCAGGGATGGTTTCTTACGGGCGACATCGGCATGTTCGACGAGAGGGGCTGGCTGTATCTCAAAGGCCGCGAGCGGGAGGAGATCAATAAAGGCGGCATGAAGGTGTATCCGGCCGACGTGGATTCGGTCATCGAGCGTTACGAAAACACAATGGATGTCTGCACATTCGCCTACGCCGACTCTCTCCTGGGTGAGGACGTCGGTGTCGCGGTTGTTCTCAACGATTCGAGCGACGCATCGTTGCAAGGGCTGTTCCAATGGGCCGTCAGACACCTCGCCTCTCACCAGCTGCCGCAGAGATGGTACGTGCTGACAGAGATTTCCCGCACCTCGCGTGGCAAGGTCAACCGCTCCTCCGTGGCCGAGATATGTTCCCGACTGAAGCCCGTCAATATGGCGGCTTTGGCGCGGAGCGGTGCCGATGCATGAGGAACTGATTGCGGAAATCGAGGACTGGCGGCCGGCTCTACAGGGTCTGGTACACCGTCAAATGCCTTTGATCAGCTCCGGCAATCTCGACTCGCTGGGTCTCATGCGACTGCTCGTCTGGATCGAGCTCAAGCTGGGCCGGCCGATCCGCGTCACGGATGTCGATCTCATCAGGGACTGGGACACGGTCGACGCTATCGTGAGGTTCATCGAGTGTGAGTACGCGTCTCGGTAAGCTCGCCCCAAACCAGTGAACCACCGGATCATCCGCTACGAGCCAGAATTCAGAGAGCGCGTCGCGGCACTGCACGCCGAGGCGTTCGGACTCGACCCGTCCGAATCTTGCAGCTATCTCGCGTGGAAGTACGAAGAGAATCCGTACCTTCAAGAGCCGCTTTTGTTCCTCGCGCTGAATGACGCTGAGGTCGTTGTTGGCATGCGCGGCTTCTACGGAACACGCTGGAACGTGGACGGCAGCAGTCTCTGCATTCCGTGCGCCGACGACTTTGTGATTCTGCACCGCGAACGAAATCTGGGTCTCGCAACCACGCTCATGCAAGATGCGCTCGCGAAGGTGCGGGCACTTGGATTCCGATACGTGCTGAACAGCAGCGGCAGCCCGATTACGGTCCTGCAACAGTTGGCAATGGGATGGAGGAGCTTAGGTGCAATGGAGCCGGTGGAGAGGTTGACCTGGCGGGGTCGCCTGCACCGCGCGCTCGCAGATCACCTCACCAGAGTACCGGGCGCGCATCGACTCGCGCATCGATTCGGACCGGACGTATCTGCATGCCTCGCACGGCTCGAGCGCTCGGCGGGTCGGGCGGAATCGCATCGAGCCGGTATCACGCTCGGCGTCGAACCGCGCGCTGATGTCATGGCCGAACTGGCAGCCGATTGCCGGGATGATCAGCGCGTCAGCCATGTACGTGGCCCCGAGTTTTTTCGATGGCGGTTTCGCAACCCCACCCGGGAATACCGCTATCTGTATCTCGAACGTGCCGGGGTCCTGCACGGGTATCTGATCGTTACGACGTACAGGCAGTTTGCCTACCGCGGCTTGCCCTGCAGCATCGCCGATCTGGTGGGCCGCAGCGATCGCGACCGCACTGACCTGATCGAGACTGTGCTGTCGTGGGGTGATTTCTCCGCCATAGGTGCCTGGTCCGCAGCGTTCTCCCCAGATGATCGGGAGTCACTTGAACACGCCGGTTTTGTTCCCAGCGAGCTGCAGGCCCGAGCGCGAGGAATGCCCTGCATCCTATTGAAGACGCTCAACTCAGAGCGGACGCCTGGCGCGGGCCTCGACAAGCTCAGCTGGGATGTGAGATTCATCGATTCAATGCACGGTTGAGTCCCGATTCCAGGCATTGAACCTCGGCCGCGGTCTATACAGCTTGTCGCTCAGGCGAGCGGTGATTGCGGTCGTTGCTTCGGCGGTCCGTCGAGAAGGACCATCGTCATTTCGGCGACGCACGCGAGGTCACCGTGCGCGTCGCAAATCTTTACCTGCCAGCACTGGTTCTGCTCGGTGACATACAGCAGTGAGGCCCGGGCGGTCACCGGGCCAGCGGTGACTGCATTCACGTGACGCACGGTCAGCAATTGCCCGACGCAGTGCCTGGTGCGCATGTCCAAGGTCATCGTTGTCGCGACGCTCGCGACCGTTTCGGCGAGGATCGACATGCCACCGCCCGCAAGCGCCCCGCTCGAATCGGTCGTGCGAGCGTCCAGAGGCATCGTCGCCTCGACCCAGTCCGGACCGATCGCGGTGAAGGCGATACGCAGATAGCCCGCAGCCGAGTCCGTGCCGTGCGCGGTCAATTCGTCGGGTGTGAAGATCCTGGTCCAGAGGATCATTGCGAGCATCCTGGGAACTGATCTGATCTGTCCCCGCAGCCTAACTAACCGTCCTGCCAATTGATCTCGAAGTTCTCCTTCGCGGCCACCTGCTTCAGGTGGCGGTCGACGACCCCGCGGACGCGCTCCAGCGTCTCCGGATCCTGCGCTTCGATGCGGATCTCGAGCACGTCCTCGTGCGCGACGAGCGAGCAGGGCGCACCCTCGAAGTCGATCCGCGCGCGGTCGTCCTCGCGGTGGACGGCGACGCGATGCTCGAAATGCTTGGAGAGACGCGACATGTAACGCGCAGGCGTCGGGATGATCACGTGTGCTTCGGTAGCGCTCATTGTCTGGTTCCTGTGAGAGTTTCGATTCGCTCGCGGTACTCCTCCGACGATCCTTTCATGATCGCCAGGTACTGCGGATCGAGGTGATTCTGGATGGCTTCGAATGTCGGCCGGGCACGCGCCGCCTCGAGCCAGTCTCGGATACGTGGCAGGTCGGACCAGAACCCGTCGAGACCGAGATGCTCGAGGCGCAGCACGTACGGCAGCATCGTGATGTCCGCGAGTGAATAGCAGTCGCCCGCCAGCCAGTCTGACTTAGCCAAGGACTCGGCCATCGACGCTAAAGCCTTGCGATACGTACGCAGGGCCGGGCCCACGCCCGGTGCCTCCAGGCCTCGCTCGACGAGCGCGCGAATGTGGGCGCGGCGCTTCTCGTCCGGCATCTTTGCGTAGTGTGCCTCGAGCGTCGCGGGCTCGAGGCGCGCGAGTTGCTTGCGGAACGCGAGTGCGAAACTCGTAACACCGCAGGCATCGTGCAGACCGCTGTCTGGCAGGATCATCCACTGCAGCACGCGCGCCCGTTGCAGAGGCGTGTCAGGCGTCAGAGATGGCTCTGGGAAGACGTCCTCGAGATACGCAATAATCACTGTCGATTCGATGACCGGGTGGCTGTCGTGTACCAGCGTCGGTACGACCGCCTTCGGATTCAGCTTCAAGTAGTCGGGTTTGAACTGATCGCCGGCGCGCAGGTTCAGGTGATGACGCTCGTACTCGAGGTTCTTTTCGGCCAGCACGAGCCGCACCTTCTGCGCGCAGACGGACATGTCGTTGTCGTAGAACTCGATCACTGGAGCGGCGTCTCCCCAGGCTGTAGGCTGTAGGCTGTAGGCTGTAGGTCGGACGCGAAGCGGGCTCTGACCATTCACTATTTACCAGCCCCGGTACGGCCGCCGAGATGCTCGGCGAACCAGTCGGCGATGTAGTCGCGACCGTAACTCATGTTGTCGACGCCAACGTGCTCCACACCGCCTTCGCGGTCCGTGAAGATCTTGAGCTCGCGATCCGGTGATTTGACGAGCTGGTCGTAGCTCTGGTGTGCGTAGTCGACGCTGATCTGGCGGTCGCGTTCACCATGCGTCACGAGGAACGGCACGCGGATCTCTTCCATCACTCCGTTAAGGTTCATGCCGGCCGTTTTCGCGAAGAAGTCATCCATGTCCTTCGCACCAAACACCCACATCACGTGGTTCCAGTAATGCGGCACGGGATTTTCGCCTTCGCGCTTCAGGCGCTTCTGCTGCACTTCCGCCCAGTTGTGATTCGCGCCCCAGACCGCGCCGCAGGCGAAGCGCGGCTCCTTGGCGACGGCACGTCCGACGAAATGTCCACCCAGTGAAATGCCGGCCATGCCGATGCGTGAGGCGTCGACATCGTCGCGCGCCGCGAGCCAGTCATAGACCGGGCTCGCCCATTCCTCCGTCGCATACGTGGCAGGCAGGCCATTGATGCGCAACGTCTCGCCAGTGCCGGGCTGATCGATCGACAGTGACGCAATGCCGCGGCGCGCCAGCGCGTGAGGCAACCACGACCAGTACAGGAGCTCCTTGCAACTGTCGAGGCCGTTCACGTAGAGCACGAGCGGAGCGGGGCCGTCGACGCCCTCGGCGCGCACGAGCAGCCCTGGAATGAAGCTATCCTGGTAGGGGATTTCGAAGCGCTCGCAATTCTCCTTGCCGAGCGCCATGGCTTCCTGAAACTTCGTATTTCCTTTGCGATACGTTTCGATACGTCCCGGATGACCGTGACCCTGCATACGCTCCGCGGTCAGGTAATAGAGCGATGCGCGCTGCAGTTTCGTGCCGGCGGAGAAGAGTCGCTGCCTCGCCTTGTCTTCTTCGGCGAGCTCCACCAGTTTGTCGGCCATCTTCAGCCATTCTTTGAGGAAGTCGCCGGTGCCGACGTCGGTACCCTTGCTTGCGGCTTCCCGCAGCGGACGGCACATCTCGTCGATCTCGCCGATCCTGGCGCCGCTCTCGAGCGCGATGTCAACGGAGAGATTCCAGACGTAATTACCGGGGAAGTATTCGAACATGGACATGGGCGGTACTCAGGCTGTAGGCGCTAGGCTGTAGACGGTGGCTGTAGACGGTAGGCTGTAAGCGGTGGCTGTAGGCTGTAGGCTGTGGGCTGTAGGTAGGAATGGCACTAAGTTAGGCCCGCAGCTTCTTGGCATGACCGCGTTGTCTGATGCGCCGCCTGGCTTTCCAGCGCGGCGCGCCCAAGAAGGTGTATGGCTTCGCTCTGCGCTTGATCATCCGTGGCT
>Ga0268386_10001139_pt1 | contig 18015 bp, 17 predicted proteins | sample RVTome_15_FD_200260 | JGI IMG/M metagenome (GOLD analysis project Ga0268386, IMG submission 200260) | Soil microbial communities from uranium-contaminated site in the Upper Colorado River Basin, Wyoming, United States - RVT150D86... ...
AGCTCGTCAGCCGGACGCTCTGCAGCGCGGCCGCGGGCGTGACGCTGAGGCGCTGAACCAGCCATCCGGATCGCGCGACCACCGCGTCGCCGTGGGTGGCCCACCCCAGCGCCCGGTAGGATGCCAGGGCGGCCGGCACGAGCACGACGGCGGCGGTCAGACCAGCCAGGCCGCCGGGCCACCCGACCGCGACCAGCGTGGCCGCCGTCATGACGACGGTCGCGAGCACCGCGCGCACCAATCGCCTGCCCCGGGCGCCCGTGGGCATCGGCGCCAGCGTCACGGCGTCGACGTCGGCGATGTCGAGCAGCTCGCCGACGAGCCGCAGCGCCTCGTCGCGGTCGCCGATCGGCAGCAGTGTGCTGGTCATGTCGCCGTCGGCGCCGGCCCGCCCGGCGACGACCATCTTCACCGCGGCCAGGCCGAGGGCGCGGCGAAGGACGTTCTGCTCCACCGTGAGGCTCTGCACGCGAGCGATCGGCACGGTGTCGCGGCGCTCGTCGAGCAGCCCCCGGTGGAGGCGCAGCAGCCCGCCGTCGCGGCGGAGGGTGAAGTCCCAGTAGACGACCGCGGTCGCCACGACGGACAGCACGAACGCCACGACGACCCCGAGCACTGCGAGCCCCAACGCCACGACGAGCCCGAGCCGCTCGGGTGCGGCCAGCGCGGCCTCGGTCAGCCGTTCGCCGAACGTTTGTTGCGCCAGGCCGATGATCGCGGCGGCCACACCGACGCGGCCACCAGTCAGGCCCGCGAGCAGGAGGTGCCGCGGAGGGCAGTGCGCGAGCACCGTCCCGGGCGGTGTGTCGGCGACGACGTCCGCTGCGGGGCGTTCGGCCGGCCCGGAGGGCGTTGCCCCGGTCCCGGCGGCGCCGTCGGTGGGGTGCAGCAGCGCCTGCTGGACGCGGCGTGCGAGCTCGACGTCGAGCGCGTCGAGCTGCCCCTCGGTCTCGGACCCGCCGATCGCCTCGACGCGCAGCCCGACGACCCCGAACGCGCGATGCTGGATCTTGCGGACGGTCTGGACGGCCTGGATCCGGGCGACGGGGATGACCCGCCGCGTGCGCTGGAACAGGCCGCGTTCGATGACGAGCTGTCCCGGCTCGATCCGCCAGGTGAAGCGTAGCCACCGCACCCACGCGCCGACGACCACCACCGTGAGCGCGAGCAGCCCGAACGTGCGCTCCATGGTGTTCGAGGCGATCAGGATGACGAGGAGCGCGCCGAGGTTGCGCAGGCTCCACACGGCGATGACGCTTGGGTGCAGACGGCCGGCGAGCTCCGGCGAGTGGTCGGAGGGGGTCGTGTCGTCGGTGGTCGCCGGCCCCGGGGCCGCCGTGTCGTCAGACATCGCGCGCCGAGGTCCGCACCCGGGCCAGGCGCTCGCGCAGGGCCTCCGCCTCGTCCGACGCGAGGCCCGGCAGCTGACCGGAGGTCCCCGGCGCGGCGGTGTGCACGATCAGCTGCGCCAGGCCGAACATGCGGTCCAGCGGTCCCTGGGTGGTGTCGACGAACTGCAGGCGCGCGTACGGGATGACGCTCGTGCTGCGCCAGATGACGCCACGACTGATCCACAGGTCGTCCTCGCGCAATGCGTACCGCCACCGCCGGTAGCGCAGCCACGGGATGGCGACGGCCAGCGGTGTGCCGAACACGAACACCACCAGCGCGGGCAGACCGCTCCACCCGTCCTCGAGCAGCAGGCCGCCCGCCAGCGCCGCGACCAGGACGATCGCCAGCGCCAGTGCGCTGGCCGTCCACCACAGCAGACGGACGCGCGGATCCAGCGGACGCAGGGCGACCGCGGTGTCGTCGTACGGCGCTGTCATCACGTTCCGCGCAGGTTGCGACGCCTGATGGGGACCTTCATACTGTCGTTCCACCCGCCCCCCTAGCTCAGTCGGCAGAGCGTCTCCATGGTAAGGAGAAGGTCAACGGTTCGATTCCGTTGGGGGGCTCGACCCGGCACGGTGGCGCGCGGAACGCGAGGCTGCCCGCCGGTCACGACCCGGATGTGCAGGTCCTCCCCGGCGGCGTAGCTCAGAGGTAGAGCAAGCGGCTCATAATCGCTGTGTCGGTGGTTCGAGTCCACCCGCCGCTACGAGATCGTATGATCCGCTGCGCATCCGTCACACATCCACAAGCAACAGACGTTGAAGGGACGCTGTCATGGCCAAGAGCAAGTTCGAGCGGAACAAGCCGCATGCGAACATCGGAACGATTGGCCACATCGACCATGGCAAGACGACGCTGACCGCGGCCATCACCAACGTGCTGCACAAGCACAACCCGGACGTGTCGTTCACGCCCTTCGACCAGATCGACAAGGCGCCCGAGGAGAAGGAGCGCGGCATCACGATCTCGGTCTCCCACGTGGAGTACGAGACCGAGAACCGCCACTACGCGCACGTCGACTGCCCGGGGCACGCCGACTACGTCAAGAACATGATCACCGGTGCCGCCCAGATGGACGGCGCGATCCTGGTCGTGTCGGCCGCCGACGGCCCGATGCCCCAGACGCGTGAGCACGTGCTGCTCGCCCGCCAGGTCGGCGTGCCGTCGATCGTGGTGTTCCTCAACAAGGCCGACATGGTCGACGACGAGGAGCTGCTCGAGCTCGTCGAGCTCGAGGTCCGCGAGCTGCTGAGCGCCTACGAGTTCCCAGGCGACGACCTCCCCGTCATCACCGGCAGCGCGCTCGGCGCGCTCAACGGCGAGGAGCAGTGGGAGCAGTCCGTGCTGGACCTGATGTCGGCCGTCGACAACTACATCCCCCAGCCCGAGCGCGACGTCGACAAGCCGTATCTGATGCCGGTCGAGGACGTGTTCTCGATCACCGGTCGCGGGACCGTCGTCACCGGCCGTGTGGAGCAGGGGATCGTCAAGGTCGGCGACACCGTCGAGATCGTGGGGATCCGCGACACGACGAAGACGACGGTGACCGGTGTGGAGATGTTCCGCAAGCTGCTCGACGAGGGCCGGGCGGGTGACAACATCGGTGTGCTGCTGCGTGGCACCAAGAAGGACGACGTCGAGCGCGGCCAGGTCCTCGCCGAGCCGGGCTCGATCACCCCGCACACGCACTTCGAGGCGCAGGTGTACGTGCTGGGCAAGGACGAGGGTGGCCGGCACACGCCGTTCTTCAACAACTACCGGCCGCAGTTCTACTTCCGGACCACGGACGTGACCGGAAGCGTGGACCTGCCCAGTGGCGTCGAGATGGTCATGCCCGGTGACAACACCGAGATGACCGTCGAGCTCATCCAGCCGATCGCCATGGAAGAGGGGCTGCGCTTCGCGATCCGCGAGGGCGGCCGGACGGTCGGCGCCGGCCGGGTCACCAAGATCCTCAAGTGAGCGTTCTGTAGACGGGTCTGCGCGCGCCACCGGTGCTCCGGCTCCGAAGGGAACCCGCCCTCGCCTGAGGGACGATGGCGGTCAGCGGTGCTCCGGCTCCGAAGGGAACCCGCCCTCGCCTGGGGCTCGGGCACCCTGAGTCGCCTCCGCACCGCTGACCGCGATCTCGTCCTGGCACGGTCATGAGCACCCGGGGCGGTCGCGTGGGGTGGGCTTCCCGCGTGTCGGAACGTGCAGGGGAGTGGGGTCAGAGGGTGATGTCGGCCAGGGCGTGGAGTTGGTCCTGGCCTGCTGACAGTGGCCAGAGGCAGACCTCCTCGACGCCGATGTCGGCGTAGGCCTGGAGGGCCTCGCTGATGGCGTCGGGGGTGCGCAGCACGCTGTCGTAGGTGCGCTCGATGAAGGCCGGGCCGCCGAAGGCGTAGTAGCTGGAGACGTTGCGGCGCACCTCGTCGTCGACGTCGCCGAGCGCGAAGTAGCGGACACCGAGCAGCCTGGGCGTCGGGCGGCCGGCGGCGTCGGCGGCATCGCGGACGTCGGCGTACAGCTGCGCGACATGCCCGGCGGGCGCCGGGGGAGCGAGGTACGCGTCCGCGCGCTCGCCGACCCGGCGCAGCGCACGGGGGCCACCGCCACCGAGGACGATCGGTGGTCCGCCCTCCGTGAACGGCAGGGGACCGACCGGGGCGTCGGCGCCGTCGAGCGCCTCCCCGCGCCACGCCGCCCGGAGCTTGTCGATCTCCGCGTCGAACAGCGCGCCGCGGGCGTCGAAGTCGCGGTCCAACACCACGTAGTCGTCGCGGCGACCACCAGCGCCCATGCCCAGGCGGAACCGTCCCTCGGCGATGTGGTCCAGCGTCGCCACCTGCTTCGCGAGGAGGGCGGGCTGGCGCGCGGGCGCGACCATCACCGTCGACATGAGGGCGATCCGCTCGGTGACCGCCGCCGCCGCGGCGAACGCCATCAGTTCCTCGTGGGTGTCGAAGACGATCCGGCCGATCGTGCCCAGGACGGCGAAGCCGCGGTCCTCGGCAGCGGCGGCCCAGTCGACGAGCGCGCGTCCCCGCACGCCCTCCAGCGCGTTCGGTAGCCCGATGCCCACGTCCATCGATCGTCCTTCGCCGTCGTGGTCCGTCAGGGCGACGGTAGCTGCACGGCGGGCGGTCAGAGCGGGAGCGGCTCAGGTGGCCTCGTCGCGGACACGTGGACGACCGCTGTCACCGCGGTCCGGCGTCGAAGGAGTGGTCGCCCGTGCGGCGCGCTTGCTCTCGTACATCCGGGCGTCGACGGCGCGCAGGATGGTGCTGACCGCATCGTCGGCCGATGCGAGTGCGTGGTCGACGACGATCACACCGATGCTCACCCGGGGCGTCACGACCCCGAACTCGACGGGCATGGGGGCTTCGACCGTCGCGCGCACACGATGGGCGAGGCGACGCAGGGACGCCTCGTCGGACGGTTCGCCACACAGCAGCACGAACTCGTCGCCGGCCATGCGTCCCACCAGGTCGTCGGTGCGCACGGCACCGGCCAGGCGCCGGGCGACGTTGATGAGCACGACGTCGCCGGCCTGGTGACCGTAGTTGTCGTTGATCGACTTGAAGCCGTCGAGATCGAGGAACATCAGTCCGAAGCCGCCGGTGCTGGTCGCGGGACGCGCCTGCTGACGGTCGATCGCCTCACGGAGCCGTTCCAGCAGGAACGCGCGGTTCGGCAGGCCGGTCAGGTCGTCGTGCCGGCTGCGGTGCATGAGCATCCGGTGGGCCTGCTCGCGCTCGCGGACCAGGCGGGCCAGGCGCCAGGCGACACCGACCGTGATGACGACCCCAGCGACGGCCGACGGCAGCGACAGCATCGTGGTCCAGTGGTCCGCCGACGCGTCGCGGAAGGCCGTCACGGCGCGGACGAGCGTGACGGCCGCCGGCATGACGACGGCGGCGCAGAGCACCGTTGCGCGCACGGTGCTCTCCGCGACCAGCGCCTCGCGCTCCCCACTGTCGACCAGGTCGCGCATTGACGGGTGCAGGACCGCGGCGACGACGGTCGCGAACGCGAACAGCAGCGGCAGCTCCCACCAGTGGCTCCGCGGTCGCGCGCCCGCGACGGCGTCCAGCGTGAAGATCACGAGGGACGTCGTGCCGAGCACGAGCCCCCCGCTCAGCAGCCGGACGGCACCGCAGTTCCGGCTGGACGACAGCAGCAGGCGCACGAACACGGCGGACGACGCGACGACGATCGCGGTCGCCAACGACACGGCGGTCACGGTCGTGGGTGTCAGCACGAGCGACGAGGTCAGCGTCTCCCAGACCAGCAGCCCGATCGCCGTGCTCACGACGGTCGCGTCGACGATCGCGGTGACGTCGTGCCCGACCGTCCCGATCCGCCGGCGGGTGATCAGGGCGAACACCGCCACGATCGCGACCCCGCCCCCGACGGTCAGCGCGGTGCGGATGGTCGCGTCCACCGGCGTCCCGTACCGTTCGTACGCGCCTCCGAGCTGGTTGTTCCACACGCTGAGCGCGAGCTGGAACCCTATCGCGATCGCCGTGGCGCGCGCGGTCCGGGCGTGGTGGAGGCGGCTCAGGTGGGGCGTGAGCCAGGCCATGACCATCAGGGTGACCAGGGCGACCTGCTGGAGCGCGACCCACGTGCCACGGGTCGCCGGTGCCTGCGCCTGCGCCGGCGCCCAGGGGAGCAGCACGGCGAGCCCGAGCACCGCCGTCACCGCCGACACGACCAGCGGGACGATCCACCACCGCGGCTGGGTGGTGGGCGGCACGACGGGGGTGATCGAAGGAAGGTCCGGCACTTCTGCTCCGGTCGGCCGGACCGCCGGACTGTTGCGCCGCCATCATCGACGATGCGACCGTCGGCACAGAAATGGTGGTCCGCTGACGCGCAGACGGACTAGTCTGTACGTACGTCATCATGTGAGGACGCGGCACAGCGCGGTGCCTGACGAGCAGCGACGGAAGGGACCGCCGTGGGGACGCATGGGGAGCACGACGTGCTGCCGGGATCGTGTGGGGAGCACGTCCTGCAGGAGCAGCACGGCACCACCGATCGTGCGCGGTCGTTCTACGACCGCCAGGTCATCGACCACCTCAACGACCGGATGCGGCAGTTCATCGCCCGCCAGGAGATGATGTTCGTGTCGACGTCCGACGCGGGCGGCGACTGTGACTGCACCTTCCGGGCGGGGCCACCCGGGTTCGTGCACGTCATCGACCAGCACTGCCTGGCCTACCCGGAGTACCGGGGCAACGGGGTCATGGCCAGCCTGGGCAACATCACCGAGAACGGTCACGTCGGTCTGCTGTTCGTCGACTTCTTCACCGACATCATCGGCCTGCACGTCAACGGCCGGGCGGCCCTCGTCGGCAACGCCGAGGTCACCGCGATGTCGTCGCTGCCGGCGTCGATGCACCGGGCGCTGGACGCCGGTGGTGGACGGCGCCCGGAGCGCTGGGTGTGGGTGACCGTCGAGGAGGCCTACATCCACTGCTCCAAGCACATCCCGTGGCTGGCGAAGCGCGACAAGGCGATCTACTGGGGGACCGACGATGCCCGCGCGAAGGGTGGCGACCACTTCGGCGTCGCGCGGGACCGCGCCTCCTGATCCTCGTGCGTGGTCGTCAGCACGGGTGTGCGGGCTTGCACGGACGGGGTTAGGCTTGCGATCCTGACGGCCGTCGGGGACCGTCCCCACACTTCGTGCGCCGCTGTCCGCGGTGCGGGGCCCATCGAGAGAGAGCCATGCCCAAGAGCGACACGCGCCCCAAGATCACGCTCGCATGCACCGTGTGCAAGGAGCGCAACTACATCACGTCGAAGAACCGCCACAACCAGCGGGAGCGCCTTCAGCTCCGCAAGTACTGCCCCCGCTGCAACCAGCACCAGCCGCACCGCGAGACGCGGTGACGTCGCCGCGCACCAGCGGTAGCTCACACGACCCGCCCGACCGGTCCCGCTTCCACCACCCCGCCACCCATCCGGGTCTTGGCGGGGTCTCGTCGACCCTGCACACTGTCCGCGGGACCTGCGCCCACCCCCGCAACACGGGGAGCAGGTCCGTCGGACGGGACACAGGACCGCGCCCGGCCGTGCCCGGGACGCGCCGGGCGGCTCCGCCGGAACCAGCGGGCGGGCAACCACCACACGCAACGGTAGGCAGCAGGAGGATCATTGGCTGAACGACTCGCCACGAACACGGAGATCCGCGCCAAGGAGGTGCGGCTGATCGGTCCCGAGGGCAAGCAGGTCGGCATCGTGCCGCTCAAGATCGCCATCGACGCGGCCAAGGCCCTCGACCTCGACCTCGTGGAGGTCGCACCCAACGCCAGCCCGCCCGTGGCGAAGGTCATGGACTACGGCAAGCACCTGTACGAGCAGGAGCGCGCCGAGCGCGAGGCCCGCAAGCAGCAGCGTGGCGGGGGACAGAAGGCGATCCGGCTGCGCCCCAAGATCGACGACCACGACTTCGACACCAAGGTGCGCCAGGCCCACAAGTTCCTGGAGGAGGGCCACTCGGTGCGCGTGCAGATCATGTTCCGCCGGCGTGAGCTCCGCCGGCCGGAGATGGGCGTCCGCCTGCTCGACCGCTTCGCCGAGGAGTTGTCCGACGTCGCGCAGGTCGAGACGAGGTCGCCGATGGAGGGCCGCTTCATCACGATGGTGCTCGGTCCCAGGTCCGCACGCAGCTGACCGCGCCCGCGATGCCACTGAACGCCGACCGCGTCGGGCACAGCTACCCGCCCTACCGCTTCGAGGTGGGGCGGGAGCACGTGCGTGCGTACGCGGCGGTGACCGGGGTCGCCGACGACCGCTACCACGACGACGCGCCCGACGTCGACGCCGAGGGCCTCGCGGTGCCGCCGGCGTACGTCGCCTGCATCGCGGGCGCCCGGGCATGGACGCGGGTGATGGACGACCCTGAGCTCGCGGCGCACGACCGCGTCATGCACGGGGGGCAGGAGCTGGACTTCTCGGCTCCGGTGCGCGTCGGCGACACGCTGGTGTGCACGCCGCGCATCGTCGACCTGCGGTCCCTGCGGGGGATGGAGCTGCTCACCGTCGAGGTCGCGTGCACCAGGACCGACGGCACCCCGGTCGTCACCAGCAGCTCGCGGCTGGTCTTCGTGCCGGAGGCGGGCCCGTGAGCGGCCTGCAGCCCGGCGACCCGCTGCCGCAGCGCAGCGTGACCATCGACCAGGCGACGCTGATCCGCTACGCGGGGGTCAGCGGCGACTTCAACCCGTTGCACTGGGACCAGCCGTTCGCGGCGACGTTCAGTCCGACGGGCGGCGTCATCGCCCACGGGATGCTGAGCATGGGGCTGCTGTCGGCACTGCTGACCGACTGGCTCGGTGACGCGGGCCGGGTGCGCAGCATGTCGTGCCAGTTCCGCGCCGCGTGCCCGGTGGGCGCGGAGGTCACGCTCGGTGGCGAGGTCGCCTCCGTGGACGACGACGAGGGCACCGCGACGCTCGCGATCTGGGTGCGCCTCGACGACGGGTCGAAGGTGATCGACCAGCGCACCTCGCGTGCGGTCGTCACGCGCTGACCCCGGACCCCCGACGCGCCGCTCCCACGCCGCTCCCGCCGATCCGGCCGGCCGGCCCGCCGGCGGCGGTTGTCAGCGCGAACCGGTGGCGGCTAGACTTGCCGACAGCGCTGCCCTGAGGTTCGGGAGCGTTCTTCGACACCCCGGTCCGATCTGTACCAGTTCTGCGGTGTCGTACAGGGGCGTAGCTCAACTGGCAGAGCGTCGGTCTCCAAAACCGAAGGTCGGGGGTTCGAGTCCCTCCGCCCCTGCCAGACGCACCGTCCCGACCCGTGCGGGCCGGGACGGTACAGCCCGAGGAACGGACACGAGTACACATGCAAGCCAAGAGTGCCGAAACGAAAGGCGAGCAACGCCGCATGGACCCGTCGTCGCGACCTCGTCGCGAACGCACCTCCGTCGCGCAGTTCATGCGTGAGGTTCGCCTCGAGCTGCGCAGGGTCAACTGGCCGTCGCGACGTGAGGTGGCGTCCTACAGCCTCGTCGTGCTCGTCGCCGTGAGCCTGCTCACGCTGTTCGTCGCCCTGATCGATCAGCTCTTCGGTCAGTTCGTCCTGCAGGTGTTCGGATGAGCGACACACCACAGACCGAGACCGAGCAGACCGACACCGAGGTGTTCGATCCCGCTCCGGGCGTCGCGGACGACGTCGACGCCGGCAGCCGGGACCGGGACGCGGTCGCCGACGCGCGCCAGGACGCTGAGGCCGATGCCCCCGTCGACTACAGCGAGGCGTCGCAGGACCAGGACGAGCGGGTCGCCGAGGCGCTCGCGGAGGCCACAGAGTCGCCCGAGGCGCAGGCCGCGGCCGATCCCACCTTCACCGCGCCGACGGCCGATCCGGACATCGAGGCGTCCACCGTCGTCGACGACGCGCAGGGTGGCACGGTGCCGTCGCCGCCTGCCCCCGAGGCGTTCGAGGACGCCGTCGCCGACCTGTCCGACGGGCCCGAGGAGGTCGAGGCGTCAGATGCCGACGACTTCGATGACCTGCTCTCGGTCGCGGGCGCCGACGCCGACGAGCAGCGCTCCCAGGCCGACGCCGAGGCGGCCGACGCGAGCGTCGACGAGCAGACGACCGCCGCGGCCGCGGACGCCGCTGTCCCGGCCGACGAGGCAGCGTCCGTCGAGGACGGAGCGCCGGCCGAGCAGGCCAACGGCACCGCACCGACCGTGCCGTCACGCGCGGACTTCCGCCGCCTGCCGGGCGACTACTACGTCGTCCACACCTACTCCGGCTACGAGCAGCGCGTGAAGGCCAACCTCGAGAACCGGATCACCTCCATGAACATGGAGGACCAGATCTTCGAGGTGATCATCCCGACCGAGGACGCGGTCGAGATCAAGGGCGGCAAGAAGCAGAACGTCAAGCGCAAGGTCTTTCCCGGGTACGTGCTCGTGCGCATGGACCTCGACGACGACTCCTGGTACGTGGTCCGCAACACGCCCGCGGTCACCGGCTTCGTCGGTCCCCCCGGCGCGCGTCCGGTGCCGTTGTCGTACCGCGAGGTGGAGGCGATCCTGGCTGAGCCCGAGGAGGGCGAGACGGCGGTCGTCACGAAGGTCGACTACGAGGTCAACGAGAACATCCGCGTGACCTCGGGGCCGTTCGCCGACTTCACGGGAACGATCAGCGAGATCAACGCGGATGCCAGCAAGTTGAAGGTGCTGGTATCGATCTTCGGTCGCGAGACCCCGGTCGAGCTTGGTTTCGACCAGGTCGCCAAGCTGTAGGCGCGACGACCTGCGCGACCCCCCACGCGCACGATCGCCCCGCGGCCCAGCGGAACCAGGCTCCGCGGAGGCTCAATCAAGGAACGAACACTCATGGCAAAGAAGCTGCTGGCCAAGCTCAAGCTGCAGATCCCTGCAGGGCAGGCCACTCCGGCGCCGCCGGTCGGGAACAACCTCGGCCAGCACGGCGTCAACATCATGGAGTTCTGCAAGGCGTTCAACGAGCGGACCCAGTCGCAGGCCGGCGACGTGGTGCCCGTCGAGATCACCGTCTTCGAGGACCGCTCCTTCACCTTCGTCACCAAGACCCCGCCGGCGGCGAGCCTGCTGCTCAAGGCGGCCAAGGTCGAGAAGGGCTCGGGTGAGCCGAACCGCACCAAGGTCGGCTCGGTGTCGCGAGACGCGGTCAAGGACATCGCCGAGCGCAAGATGGCCGATCTCAACGCGATCGACATCGACGGCGCGATGAAGATCATCGAAGGGACCGCGCGGTCCATGGGGCTGCGCGTCGAGTAGTCGTCGGCGCCACCGAAGGGCGCCGTCGCAGCGACGTGGGAGGCCGCACAGGCCGCATGCACCACGCTAGGAAGACCAATGGCACGTGGGAAGAAGTACCGTGACGCCGCCGCCAGGATCGAGGCGGACCGGATGTACAGCCCGACCGCCGCGATGCGGCTGGTCAAGGAGACCGTCACCACCTCGTTCGACCCCACCATCGACGTGGCGGTCCGGCTCGGTGTCGATCCCCGCAAGGCCGACCAGATGGTCCGCGGCTCGGTGCGCCTGCCGCACGGCACCGGCAAGGAGGTGCGTGTCGCGGTGTTCGCCGAGGGTGCGCAGGCTACGGCCGCCGAGGAGGCCGGTGCCGACATCGTGGGCAGCGACACGATCATCGAGATGATCGAAGCGGGCAACCTGGACTTCGACGCGGTCATCGCGACGCCCGACCAGATGGGCAAGATCGGCCGCTACGGCAAGGTCCTCGGTCCACGCGGCCTGATGCCGAACCCCAAGTCGGGTACCGTGACCACCGACGTCGCGACCGCCGTCAGCGAGGTCAAGGCGGGCAAGATCGAGTACCGCACCGACCGGCAGGGCAACGTGCACCTCGTCGTCGGCAAGGGCTCGTTCGAGCCACGCGCGCTGGTCGACAACTACGCGGCCGTGCTCGAGGAGCTCGTGCGGCAGCGTCCTGCGGCGGCCAAGGGCCGCTACCTGCGGTCGATCACCGTGTCGGCCACGCAGGGTCCTGCGATCCGGGTCGATCCGCAGCGCACCCGCAACCTGTGGGAGGACGACGACAGCTGACGCCTCCCGGCCCCACGGTGCGCGGACCGGCACCGTGAGGACCTCGTCACACCCGCGTGCCCGGTCCGTCAATTGCGCGCACAGCGCATGCCCCGCATACTTTGATTGCTCAGCGGGCGCGGCGAACACGCGGGCGTCCGCCGCCGTCCGCGGGCGCCAGTCGGACATCTGTAGGTGGGAATGGGTCGAACGGTCGGACGCCACGTGCTGCGCGCACGCGTCCTGCGGGACGCCGTCAGCGAGGTCTGGTACGCCCGGCACTCGCAGCGTCCGGACCAGCAGGCCGTCGTCCGCGTGATCGATCCGGACGTCGCGCCAGCGCCGACGCTCGAGGCCTGCCTCGCCGAGGCGCGTGCCGCGTCCGGCGTGGTGCACGGCAACGTGGTGCGCGTGCACACGGTCGGCGACGCGGCGGACCCGTTCGTGCTGAGCCGCTTCGCGCGCATCACACCGCTCGCGGCCGAGCTGTCCGGGCCGTGGACGGTCGCCGATGCCATCAGCATGCTCGGGCCCGTCGGCGACGCGCTCGACGCGGCCGCCGACGCCGGGATCCCGCATGGCGCCGTCCATCCGCGCTCCATCTGGATCGAGGACCGCCCCTCGGTCGGGGGGCCCCGCAGGGCGGTGCTGTCCGGCTTCGGGCTGCACCACCTGCTCGCCGCCGTCGCCGCTCAGGACCGCCACCGGGCGCCGCTCGACGACTTCCTGTACGTCGCGCCGGAGCTGTTGCGGGGGGCGTCGCCGACGAACCGCAGCGATCAGTATGCGCTGGCCGCCGCCGTCCACCACGCGGTGAGCGGCCGGCCGCCGTTCGAGCGCCCGACGCTGGCGGCGCTGTTCGGCGCGCACCTGTTCGCCCGACCGCCCGGCCTCCCGGGCACCGACCGCGACGCGGCGGAGGAGCTCGACGCGATCCTTGCGCGTGCCCTGGCCAGGGACCCCGATGACCGCTTCGAGCGGTGCGACCGGTTCGTCACCGCGCTGGAGCAGTGGCACGACGCGACGTCGGACGCCCCAGGCAGCGGTGACTGGAGGCCGGCCGAGCCGGCGCTGGTGCCGGTCCAGGTGCTCCGTCCACCGCGCCGCCGGATCCGGCTGCGCACCGTGGTCGCGTCCGTGCTCGTCGCCGGGGTCGTGGCCGTCGGTCTGGCGGCCGTGGCGCTCACACGAGACCGGGCCCCGGCGGCGGAGACGGCGCTGGCGTCGACCTCTACCGACCAGGTGTCGATGCCCCCGCGCACGCCGGCTCCCAGCCGCCCGACGTCCAGGGATCCGGCGGTGCGGTGGCAGGGGCAGCTCGAAGGGCGTCCGACCGCGGTGCACGTGGCGCCGGCGGGCCTGGTCGTGGAGTCCGGTGGGCGGACCACGGTCATCGATCCCGCGACCGGTGAGGTGCGGGGCGACCTGCCGGTGGCGGGCGACGGGGTGGTGGCGGGGAAGGGCCAGTTCGTCACGGCCGCCGCCGCGGGCCTGCGGTCGGTGGATGTCGCGGACGGCTCGGTGACCTGGGAGATCCCGGTCACACCCGCGTCGACGCCCACCGCCTTCGACGACACCGTCTACGGGATCAGTGACACCGACGTGCCCCGGCTGATCGCGACGGACGCGGGGTCGGGCGAGCGGCTGTGGGCCTTCCCGGACGACGAGGCCGCCTTCCCGGCGGAGGCGACGGTCGCGGCGCAGGACGACTTCGTGTACGTCGCCGACGACAGGACGGTCTACGGGATCCTTCCGACCGGTGCGACGGCCGGTGCCGACACGCCGTTGATCGACGCGACCGAGCCCGCGCCCGAGCCGCTGTGCCTGTGGCGCCACGAGGTCGACGAGCAGCTGTGGACCGGATCCCTGGTCGCGGCCGACAGCGGTGTCCTGGTGGCCAACCGGTCGGGTGCGGTCTGCCTGCGGCGTCACGCGGACGGCGTGCCGACCTGGTGCGTCCCCGTCGACGGCGTGCGTGACACGCAGCCCACGATCTACGACGCCGGCGACCGTGTCGTCGTCGTGACCGGGGCGGCCGTGACGGCCCTCGACGCCCGCACCGGCGAGCAGGCCTGGAGGCAGCCGGGGCCGTGGCGGCGGACCGTCCGGGCCGGCGACCGGCTGGTCGCGGTCGAGGGCGACGGCACGCTGGCGATGGTCTCGCTGGTGACAGGCACGGTCCGCCGTCCGGTCGACACGGCCGTTGGACGCGACGCGCTGCTCGCCGTCGACGGCGACGTCGTGTACGCCGCGCGGCGCGACGGCACCCTGCTCAGCCTCCGGGTGTCGAGCGGGCTCGACTGAGCCTCGCGGCACGTCACCTGGCGGCGGTCGCCTCAATGGTCCGCGTCGCGATCTCGAGCTCCTCGTCGGTGGGTACCACGAGCACCGCGACCGCGCTGTCGTCGGTGCTGATCACCGTCGCCGATGCCGCGTTGGCCTCGTCGTCCAGCACGATGCCGAGCACGCCGAGGTCGGCGCAGACCCGTGCGCGGACCGTGGGGGAGTGCTCCCCGATGCCCGCGGTGAAGACCAGCGCGTCGAGGCCACCCAGCGCCGCCGTGTAGGCGCCGACGTACTTGCGGATGCGGTAGCAGAACAGGTCGAGTGCCAGCCTCGCCCGTGCGTCGCCCTCGCCGGCACGCGCCTCGATGGTCCGTAGGTCGTTGTCGCCGCACAGCCCGACCAGCCCACTGTCGGCGTTGAGCGCGTGCTCGATGTCCGCGGGCGCCATGCCGGTCGACCGCCCGATGTGGAACACGATCGCGGGGTCGAGGTCGCCGCTGCGGGTCCCCATGACCAGCCCCTCGAGCGGGCTGAGCCCCATCGACGTGTCGATGCTGCGCCCATGTGCGACGGCGGCCATGCTCGCGCCGTTGCCCAGGTGCGCGGTGATCAGCCGCAGGTCGGTCAGGTCGCGCCCGAGCACGTCGGCGGCGCGGGCGGCGACGTGCGCGTGGCTCGTGCCGTGCATGCCGTAGCGCCGGACGCGGTGGTCGGTGTACCAGTGCTCGGGGACGGCGTAGCGGTACGCCACCTCGGGGAGCACGGCGTGGAACGCGGTGTCGAACACGGCGACCTGGGCGACGCCGGGCCACAACCCGCGCGCCACCTCGATGCCGGTGAGGTTGGCGGGGTTGTGCAGCGGGGCGAGTGCGACGAGCGCCTCGATGCCGGCGACGACCTCGTCGTCGATGACGGTCGGCTCACGGAAGCGGTCACCGCCATGGACGACGCGGTGCCCGATGGCGGTCACGGCATCCTCAAGGCCGTCGGCGCGCAACGCCTCGACGATCGTGCGCAGGCCCTCGCCGTGGTCGGCCATCGCGTCCTTCGCGCTGTCCTCGTGCCAGGAGCCGTCGACGATCCGACCGTGGGTGTGCAGGGCGTCGCGGTGGCCGATGCGCTCGACCAGGCCGCGGGCCAGCCGCCGTCCGGCGTCCACGTCGATCAGCTGGTACTTGATCGACGAGCTGCCGCTGTTGAGGACGAGGACCGCCCCCATCACTTCTCCTGGGCCTGGACGGCCGTGATCGCCACGGTGTTGACGATGTCGGTGACGGTGCAGCCGCGGGACAGGTCGTTGACCGGCTTGTTCAGGCCCTGCAGGACCGGTCCGATGGCGACGGCGTTGGCGGAGCGCTGGACCGCCTTGTAGGTGTTGTTGCCCGTGTTGAGGTCCGGGAAGATGAACACGGTCGCGTGGCCGGCCACCTCGCTGCCAGGCAGCTTGGCCTGCGCCACGGCGGCGTCGACCGAGGCGTCGTACTGGATGGGGCCCTCGATCTTGAGGTCCGGGCGCCGCGAGCGTGCCAGCGCGGTCGCCTCGCGGACCCGCTCGACGTCCTCGCCGGTGCCCGACGTCCCGGTCGAGTACGACAGCATCGCGACCAGTGGCTCCACCCCGAACTCGGTGGCGGTCCGCGCGGAGCTGATCGCGATGTCCGCCAGCTGCTCCGCCGTCGGGTTCGGGTTGACGGCGCAGTCGCCGTACACCAGCACGCGGTCCTCCAGCAGCATGAAGAACACGCTCGAGACGACGGTGACGCCGGGACGCGTCTTGATGAACTCGAAGGCCGGCCGGATCGTGTGGCCGGTCGTGTGCGCCGCGCCCGACACCATGCCGTCCACCGCGCCGGTCGCGACCATCATCGTGCCGAAGTAGCTGACGTCGGCCATCAGGTCGTAGGCCTGCTCGCGCGTGACGCCCTTGTGCCGGCGCAGGTCGTGGTAGCGGTCCACGTAGTCGTCGCGCTCCGCCGCCGTGACCGGGTCGACGACCCGTGTGCCCGACAGGTCCAGGCCGAGGGTGTCACAGCGTGCCCTGACCTGGTCGGCGTCGCCGAGCAGGACCAGGTCCGCGACGTCACGTCGGCGCAGCAGCTGCGCGGCGTGCAGCACGCGGTCGTCGGTGCCCTCGGGCAGCACGATGCGCTGGCGGGGCGCACGCGCGCGTTCCATCAGCTCGTAGGTGAACATCAGCGGCGTGACCCGGTCCGACCGGGCGATCTCGACGCGGTCGGCGAGCGCCGCCACGTCGACGTTGTTCTCGAACAGGCCCAGCGCGGTCGCGACCTTGCGCTCGTTGTCGGCGCGCACACGGCCGCGCACGCCACCGACCCGCGACGCGGTGGTGTAGGTGTCGTCGTCGACCTGCAGCACCGGCATCGCGGTCTCGGCCAGCAGGCGGTCGACCTGCGGCGCCGGGCGCAGCCCACCGGTGAGCACCAGCCCGGCGACCGTCGGCACTGCCTGGCTGAGCCGGCTGACCAACGACGCGATGATGACGTCGGACCGGTCACCCGAGGTGATCACGAGCACGCCGTCGACCATGTGGTCCAGGAAGTTGGGCACGCTCATCGCCGCGACCTTCACCGACGAGATCTCCTGCTCGTCCTCGAGCGCGTGCCCGTGGATCTCCTCGGCGTCCAGTGCCTCGGCGATCTCGGTGATCGTCGGCATGCCCAGGCGCGGGTCGTCGGGGATCAGCCACAGCGGGGAGTCGGCGTCCCCGGCCTGCGCGGCGAGTGCGTCACGGGTGGCGTCGAGCACCTCGACGGCGACGCGGTTGACGATCGTGGCGGCGACGAGCGCTCCCTCCGAGCGCAGCGACTCCCAGGCCACGTGCACGCCCGCCGTGATGTCCTCGGCACTGCGGTGCTGCCCGCTGACCAGCGCCAGCACGGGCGCCCCGAGGTGGTTGGCGACCGCCACGTTGAAGTCGAACTCGAACGCTGTGGCCACGCCGGTGAAGTCGGTCCCGTCGCACAGCACGAAGCCGCACTGCCGTTCGACCGCCTTGTAGGCGTGCAGGATCCCGGTGAAGACCTCGTCCCGCTTGCCGTCCGCCAGCAGGCGCTCGACCTCGGGCACCGTGAAGGCGTACATGTCCTCGGGCTCGAGGTCGAGCTGGTAGCGACCGTGCACCAGCGCGATGCGGGGGTCGGTGGCGACGTCCGCGGCGATGACGGGTCGGAAGTAGCCCACGTCGTCGGTGCGGGTCGACAGCATCTCCATCAGCCCGAGCGTGATCAGCGACTTGCCGCTGTCGGGTTCGAGGGACGCCAGGTACAGGCTGGTGGCCATCGGGAGCCTTTCGATCGGACAGCGGCGGTCCGCACCCATTGCATGCCCGCTGGGTCGCAGCGGAACCATCCTGAGCCGTCGGGAGCCATCCCACCATGTCGGTGGCCTGCCTTCCGGAACGCCTGTGGACCGTCGCGCGGTGCAGGTGTCAGCAGCGGACGCTACACTTCCGCGTCAGCCGCAGACCGCTCGGTTTCGCTCCCCGCGACGAAGAGGCCCCAGGCCGGCCAGCGCAGGCAGGACGAGCGCACCACCGCGCCCTCGTGCATGCCTCCGGTCCGCGGAGGCTTTTTTCATCCGCACGCACAGCCGAGGAGCGCGTCCATGCCACGACCTGAGAAGGTCGCCGCCGTCGACGAGGTGAGCCAGCGCCTGACCGACTCGACCGCGACGGTGCTGACCGAGTACCGCGGACTGTCGGTCGACGACCTCGCCGAGCTGCGCGCCAGGCTGCGCGAGAACGACGCCAGCTACCGCGTGGTCAAGAACA
>Ga0268386_10001140_pt1 | contig 18013 bp, 14 predicted proteins | sample RVTome_15_FD_200260 | JGI IMG/M metagenome (GOLD analysis project Ga0268386, IMG submission 200260) | Soil microbial communities from uranium-contaminated site in the Upper Colorado River Basin, Wyoming, United States - RVT150D86... ...
GTCGAAATGTTTCGTAAACTGCTCGACGAAGGGCAGGCCGGTGACAACATCGGCGTGCTCCTCCGCGGTACCAAGCGTGAAGAGGTCGAGCGCGGGCAGGTCTTGGCTAAACCGGGCAGCATTACGCCGCACACCAAATTCAACGCCGAGGCCTACGTGTTGACCAAAGAAGAAGGTGGACGCCATACGCCGTTTTTCAACGGCTATCGGCCCCAGTTCTATTTCCGTACCACCGATGTCACGGGGATCGTCAAGCTGCCCGAAGGCACGGAAATGGTGATGCCGGGAGATAATATTAACGTCGAAATCGACTTAATTACGCCGGTCGCCATGGACGAGGGCTTGAAATTCGCCATTCGTGAAGGCGGGCGAACCGTTGGCGCGGGTGTCGTTACCAAGATCGTCCAGTAGTAGGCTAGCGCCTGCTGAGAAAGGCTAGGGCCATGCGGGAACTCGTAGGATTCGCTTGTGACGCTTGTAAGCGTAAAAATTACACATCGACTAAGAATAGAAAGACAACCACAGAGAAGTTGTCCCTCAAGAAATTTTGTTCTCATTGCCGGACCCACACCCTGCATCGTGAGGTCAAAGTCTAGGTTGATACAGGGTCAGTAGCTCCAATTGGTAGAGCGCCGGACTCCAAATCCGGATGTTGCAGGTTCGAGTCCTGCCTGGCCCGCCAGCTCGTTAAGTGATGGTGTTTCATGGGGGATTGGATTCAAAAACTGCAAGACGGTATCCGGCATGGTAGTGAGTTTGTCCGTGAAGCCTGGCAAGAGCTAAAAAAAGTTCACTGGCCCACGCGTAAGGAAACTTACGCAGCAACGCTCGTGGTGATCGTCGTGGTTCTTTTGATTTCCGCTTATTTGGCATTGGTCGATTTGGCTTTGACGAAAGCCGTTCAGGCCATTATTGGGTGATCTTCAGGCTTTTCATGGCGAAACAGTGGTACATCGTTCACACTTTTTCCGGCTACGAGCAAAAGGCCAAAGCGGCCCTCGAGGAGCGGATCAAAGCGCTCAGTAAGCAAGAATACTTCGGCGAGATTCTCGTGCCGGTCGAAAAGGTCGTAGAACTCGTCAAGGGCAAGAAAAAGACTTCGTCGCGTAAGTTTTTCCCGGGTTATATCTTGGTTCAAATGGAGCTGAACGATGATACCTGGCATGTTGTCAAAGAGACTCCGAAAATAACCGGATTTGTCGGTGGCAGCACCAACCCGCCGCCGGTGAGCGATGAGGAGGTGCGGGCCATCACGCAGCAGATGGAAGAAGGGGCGATCAAGCCCAAACCGCGCGTCCTGTTCTCGGTGGGTGAGAACGTGAAGGTCGTCGACGGGCCGTTTGCCGATTTTAACGGCGTCGTCGAAGAGGTGAAGCCCGATAAGGGCAAGCTCAGGGTGTTGATCAGCATATTCGGACGGGCAACCCCGGTGGAGCTTGAATTCGTCCAGGTGGAGCGCAACTAAACGAAGGATCGCGAAGGTCATGGCCAAAAAAGTCATCGGAGAGGTCAAATTACAAATCCCGGCGGGGCAGGCCAATCCCAGCCCGCCCGTGGGGCCAGCTCTCGGGCAGCGCGGCGTCAATATCATGGAGTTCTGCAAAGCGTTCAATGCCGCGACCCAGGCGCAGCAAGGCATGATCACTCCTGTGATTATCACCGTATACGCCGATCGCTCTTTTACGTTCGTCACGAAAACGCCGCCTGCCTCAGTGTTGCTCAAAAAAGCCGCGGGGCTTGAAAAGGGCTCTTCGGAACCGGGAAAAACCAAGGCGGGCAAGGTTACCCGCGCCCAAGTCAGACAGATTGCCGAATTAAAACTTAAAGATCTGACCGCCAAAGATCTTGCGGCGGCAGAAAAGTCCGTGGAAGGCACGGCCCGCAGCATCGGTTTGGAAGTCGAAGATTGAATGAATTTTGCGGAGGCGATTCGGCGTTGCTTTGCAAGACAGCGCGAGGAAAAGTCATGAGTGGTAAAAAGTATCGTGATGCATTGGCTAGGGTAGACCGCAACCAACGTTATCTGCTGGAGGACAGCTTGCGACTGGCCAAGGAAACCGCCCGCGCCAAATTCGATGAGACCGTCGAGATGTCGATCCGTTTGGGCGTCGACCCGCGCCAGGCCGATCAGAATATTCGCGGCACCGTGACTTTGCCGCACGGCATGGGCAAAACGGTGCGCGTCCTCGCCTTCGCCAAAGGAGAGAAGGAAAAAGAGGCGCAGGAGGCCGGGGCTGATTTTGTCGGCGGCGACGATCTGGTCAAAAAAATTAGCGAAGGCTGGTTGGATTTTGACAAGACCGTTGCCACGCCGGACATGATGTCCGCCGTGGGCCGGATCGGCAAAATTCTCGGACCGCGCGGGCTCATGCCCAATCCCAAGACCGGCACCGTAAGCATGGATATCGGTAAAGCGGTCAAAGAAATCAAGGCCGGCAAACTGGAGTATCGAGTGGACAAGGCCGGTATCGTCCATGTGCCGGTCGGCAAGGCCTCGTTCGGCTCCGAGCAGTTGGTTGACAACGCCAGGGCCGTGCTCATGTCTGTTTTGCGTGCCAAGCCGGCATCGGCCAAGGGCAACTACATCAAGGGCGTAACCGTGACCACAACGATGGGTCCGGGGATCAAAATCGATCTGGCGCAGATCCGAGCCATGGCCGCCTAGCAAAACAAGCGTCCGCAAGTTCGATTAGCGCCAATTCGGCGTTCGGGAGAAAGGCATGTCGGAAATGGAAGCTGTCCGTGCGAGTCACGGCGAGAAGGCCGAAACGGTTGCCGCCGTGCAGCAGCGGCTCAAGTCAGCCAAGATGGCAATCGTCACGGAGTATCGCGGTTTGAGCGTGGCGCAGATGACGCGCTTGCGCCGCGAAATCCGCCAGGCGTCGGGCGAATATCAGGTGATCAAGAACACCTTGGTGCGGCGCGCGCTGCAAGATACGCCCTTCCGCGATTTGGAAAAATTGCTAGAAGGGCCCAATGGTTGGGTGTTCGCTTACGACGATCCCGTGGTCTTGTCCAAGGCGCTGGTTAAATTCGCCGACGACCACCACGACAAGCTGGCGATTAAAGGTGGAGTGTTTGAAGGCCAGTTCATGGACACCGCCGACGTCAAGGTCCTGTCCCAGATGCCGAGCAAGCCCGAACTCCAGGCGAAGTTGCTGGCGCTGATCAATGCGCCGGCCACGCAACTCGTGCGGCTCATTCAGGAACCTGGCGCGCGCGTGGTCAGGTTGATCGAATCGCTTCGTAAGACAAAAACGGAACAGTAAATTTCGTTAGAACCACAAAAAAGGGGGAAGGACTTCTATGGAAGCCGTGTCGAAAGAACAAGTTAAAGATTTCATTAAGAACATGACGTTGATGGACGCAGCCGCGCTGGTCAAGGAGCTCGAGGAAGAGTTGGGGGTCAGCGCGGCGGCACCGGTGACGGTAGCGGCGGCGGCAGCCGGTCCGGCGGCTGCGGTGGAAGAGAAGACCGAATTCAACGTCGTACTGGCCGATGCCGGCGAGAAGAAAATTCAGGTCATCAAGGTCGTCCGTGAATTGACCGGTCTGGGCCTAAAGGAGGCAAAGGACCTCGTCGACGGCGCTCCGAAGCCGGTCAAAGAAGCAGTCAGCAAAGCCGAGGCGGAGACCATCAAGAAAAAACTCGAGGAGCAGGGCGCGAAAGTCGAAGTCAAATAGGTCGTCGGCGGCATGTGGCGGAAACCGTGGTTTGATGGATCGGCGACCGAAGTTCGACAAGGGGAGTGCGCATGGCGTTTCAAGTTCCCAATAACCTAAGATTTCGGCGAAGTTTTGGAAGGATCAGAAAAATCATTGACCTTCCTTACTTGATCGAGATCCAAAAGAATTCTTACGATCTTTTTCTGCAAAAGGACGTCGCTCAGACGGAGCGTCAGAGCATGGGTTTGCAGGAGGTTTTTAAGTCGGTTTTTCCCATTAAAGATTTCAATGAAACTTCGTCTTTGGAGTTCGTCAGTTATTCCCTCGGCGAGCCCAAGTACGACGTGGAGGAATGTCATCAGCGCGGCATGACCTACGCGGCGCCCTTAAAAGTCACCGTGCAGCTCGTGCTGTGGGACGTCGACCCTCATACCGGCTCGCGCAGCATCAAAAACGTCAAAGAGCAGGAAGTCTATTTCGGCGAAATCCCGCTCATGACCACCAACGGCACGTTCATGATCAACGGCACCGAGCGGGTGATCGTCAGCCAATTGCACCGCTCGCCGGGAGTTTTCTTCGAGCACGACAAAGGAAAGACCCACGCGAGCGGCAAATTGCTCTATTCCGCTCGGGTGATTCCGTACCGCGGCTCCTGGGTGGATCTCGAGTTCGACCCGCGCGACATCCTCTACGTGCGCATCGACCGGAGGCGCAAGTTTCACGCCACGGTGCTGCTGCGCGCCCTCGGCATGACCACGGAAGATTTGCTCAATTATTATTATCGCAGCGACACCATTGTTTTCGACGGGCGCAGGCCGTTGTTGGCCTTTAACCCCAACCAATTGTTGGGCGCTAAAGTGAACGCGGACGTGCGCGACCCGAAAAGCAACGACATCATCGTCAAGGAAGGCAAGAAATTCACGCGGCCGGTGCTGCGCCAGCTCGAAGCGGCCAAAGTGAAGCACGTGCCGATTGCGTGGGAAGATATTATCGGGCGCGTGGCGGCCCACGACATCGTCGATCCGCAGACCAAGGAGGTGCTCGTCGAGTGCAATCAGGAAATCACCCAGGAAAAGCTCGACTTAATCCGCGAAAAAGGCATTCATCAAATCGAAGTCTTATTCATCGATGAATCCAGCGTCGGCCCGTACCTGCGAAATACGTTGCTACAAGATCGGATTCGCGCCCCCCAGGATGCGATCTTGGAAATTTACCGGCGGCTGCGGCCGGGCGACCCGCCGACCGTCGAATCGGCGACGAACTTTTTTAACAATTTGTTTTTTAATCCGGACCGCTACGACCTTTCCAAGGTGGGCCGGCTGAAACTGAACCACCGCTTAAAGCTCAACATTCCCCTCGAGCAAGGGACGCTGCGCAAAGAGGACATCCTGGAAGTGGTGCGCTACTTGATGGAGCTCAAGAACGGCAACGGCTCGGTCGACGACATCGATCACCTCGGCAACCGCCGGGTGCGGGCCGTCGGCGAGTTGGTGGAAAACCATTTCCGCGTCGGCTTGGTGCGCATGGAGCGGGCGATCAAAGAAAAAATGAGCCTGCAAGACATTGAAACGTTGATGCCGCAGGAGTTGATCAACTACAAGCCCGTTTCGGCGGCGCTCAAGGAGTTTTTCGGCTCGAGTCAGCTTTCCCAGTTCATGGACCAGACGAACCCGCTTTCCGAGATTACGCACAAGCGGCGTCTGTCGGCGCTAGGACCGGGCGGCTTGACGCGCGAGCGTGCCGGGTTCGAAGTGCGTGACGTGCATCCGACACACTATGGCCGGGTCTGTCCGATCGAGACGCCCGAAGGGCCCAATATCGGCTTGATCGCGTCTTTGACGACCTACGCGCGTGTCAATGATTTCGGCTTTATCGAGACGCCTTATCGCGAAGTGGAAAACGGCCGGGTGACGGACCGCATCCGCTACCTCTCGGCCCTCGAGGAGGAGGATCACGTCATCGCCCAAGCCAACGCGCCGATCGACGGCCGCGGCAATTTTACGCTCGACTTGGTCTCGGCTCGCAAGGGCGGCGAGTTCGTCATGGCTCGTCCGGAAGAAGTGAATTTTATGGACGTGTCGCCGAACCAGCTGGTGAGCGTGGCGGCCTCGTTGATTCCGTTCCTGGAAAACGACGACGCCAACCGAGCTCTGATGGGTTCCAACATGCAGCGCCAGGCGGTGCCTTTGCTGAGAACCAAAGCGCCGTTTGTCGGCACGGGCATGGAAAAAATCGTGGCCCGCGATTCCGGGGTCACCGTCGTGGCGCGCCGCGACGGTATGGTGGAGAGCGTCGATTCGACGCGCATCGTCATCAAGGCGGACAAGACCTCCGGCGCCCGCGACACCGGAGTCGATATTTATAACCTGATCAAGTATCAACGGTCGAACCAGAATACCTGCATCAACCAGCGCCCGATCGTCGTGGTCGGCGATCAAGTGAAAGCGGGCGATGTCATCGCAGACGGTCCGTCGACGGAGATGGGTGAGCTGGCGTTGGGACGAAACGTCGTCGTGGCTCTCATGCCCTGGGGTGGATACAATTTTGAAGACTCGATTCTGATCAGCGAGCGCGTGGTCAAGGAGGATATTTACACTTCGATTCACATCGAAGAATTCGAATGCGTGTCACGGGACACCAAGCTCGGTCCCGAGGAGATCACCCGTGATATTCCCAACGTCGGCGACGAGGCTCTGACGGATCTCGACGAAAGCGGCATCATTCGCATCGGCGCCGAGGTCAAGCCCGGCAATATACTCGTCGGCAAGATCACGCCCAAAGGTGAAACCCAGTTGTCGCCGGAAGAGAAGCTGCTACGAGCGATCTTCGGTGAAAAGGCCGGTGAAGTGCGCGACACGTCGTTGCGTGTACCCCCGGGAGTCGAGGGGACGGTGATCAACGTGCGGATTTTCTCGCGCAAAGGGCTGGGTAAGGACGACCGCAGCCGGACGATCGAGGAAGAAGAGATCATCCGCTTGAGAAAAGACCAGCATGACGAAATCCGTATTTTACAGGACGGCGCGCTCAGACGCCTAAAGAAGCTTCTGGCAGGACGGCGTCTGGCCGGTCGGATCAGCGATGACAGCCGCAAGGTGCTGCTCAACAAGGGTCAGGAGATCACCGAAGAAGATCTCGATCAGCTGCCGATGCCTTACTGGAGCGAGATTCGAGTCGACAATGAATCGGTGGAAAACGAGCTTGGGCGCATCATCGAGAGCACGACGAGCCAGGTTAATCTGATCAAGAAAAATTTCGAGGATAAGATAGAAAAGCTTAGAGGCGGCGATGAGCTTCCTCCCGGCGTCATCAAGATGGTCAAAGTTTTTGTCGCGATCAAACGCAAGCTGCAGGTTGGCGACAAGATGGCCGGGCGCCATGGCAACAAGGGTGTTATTTCCCGTATTTTGCCGGAAGAAGATATGCCTTATCTGGAAGACGGGACGCCGGTTGACGTGGTCTTGAATCCTCTCGGCGTTCCCTCCCGCATGAACGTCGGCCAGATTCTCGAAGCTCATCTCGGCTGGGCGGCGCGAAGTTTAGGGCAGCAAATCGACGAGATGCTGCGCATGCACGCCGGCGACGGCGATAACTTGCGGCGGCGCTTGAAGGAATATCTAGGCACGCGCGACGCCAACGAGCTGATCGACGGCGCCAAAGAAGCGGAGATTCTCAAGCTCGCCGAGAAATACCGCGAAGGCGTTCATATCGCGTCGCCGGTCTTCGACGGCGCCGCGGAAGAGGAAATTTTTAATCTGTTCAAAAAAGCCGGCCTGCCGGCCACCGGTCAAGTGACCCTTCACGATGGCCAAACCGGCGAGCCCTTCGACGGCAAAGTGACCGTCGGCGTGATGTACATTATGAAACTTCATCACCTGGTTGACGACAAGATTCACGCGCGCTCGACCGGGCCTTACTCGCTCGTCACCCAGCAGCCCCTGGGCGGCAAGGCGCAATTCGGCGGCCAACGACTGGGCGAAATGGAAGTCTGGGCATTGGAGGCCTATGGTGCGGCTTACACGCTGCAGGAAATGCTTACGGTCAAATCGGACGACGTGGTCGGGAGAACACGCATGTACGAGGCGATCGTCAAGGGCGACAATTTACTCGAGCCCGGATTGCCGGAATCGTTTAACGTCATGGTCAAGGAGCTGCAGAGCTTGGGCCTAGACGTGGAGTTGGTCGAGGAAAAGTAACCGGCGCATTCAAATTGGGCCGCTCAAACCGGAGGTGAGTGCACTATGGAAGACCTGTTTAACTTGTTTGAAAAGCCGAAAAATCCGCTAAGTTTTAACGCCATCAAAGTCTCGGTCGCTTCACCGGAAAAGATCCGTTCATGGTCCCATGGCGAAGTCAAAAAACCGGAGACCATCAATTATCGAACCTTCAAGCCGGAACGCGACGGCTTGTTCTGCGCCAAAATTTTCGGACCGACAAAAGATTACGAATGCAATTGCGGCAAGTACAAACGCATGCGCCATCGCGGCGTCGTTTGCGAAAAGTGCGGCGTCGAAGTCATTCAGTCCAAGGTGCGCCGCGAGCGCATGGGTCATATCGAGTTGGCGACTGCGGTCGTCCACATCTGGTTTCTCAAGAGCCTGCCGAGCCGGATCGGCGCGCTGCTCGACATGTCGCTCAAGGAGATCGAAAAAGTTCTCTACTTCGAGTCCTACATTGTGATCGACCCGGGCGAAACGCCGCTTCAATACAAGGAGCTTTTGACCGAGGCGCGCTACCGCAAAATGGTCGAGGAATTCGGCGGCAAGTTCGTCGCCGAAATGGGCGCCGAAGCGATTCGCAAGCTGCTCAAGGCGATCGACGTGGCAAAGCTGTCCGAGGACTTGCGCCAAGAAATGCGCGATGCGAATTCGGAAGTCCGCCGCAAAAAGATGGCCAAACGGCTGAAAGTCATGAATGCCTTTCGGAGTTCGGGCAACCGGCCTGAATGGATGGTGATGGAGGTCATTCCCGTCATTCCGCCGGATCTGCGCCCGCTCGTTCCGCTCGACGGCGGCCGTTTTGCGACGTCGGATTTGAACGATCTTTACCGCCGCGTGATCAACCGCAACAACCGGCTGAAACGGCTGATGGAGTTGAGCGCGCCGGACATGATTATTCGAAACGAGAAGCGCATGCTGCAGGAGGCCGTCGACGCGCTATTCGACAACGGCCGGCGCGGCCGTGCGATCACGGGTCAGAATCGCCGCCCGCTCAAGTCGCTGAGCGACATGCTCAAGGGCAAGACCGGCCGATTCCGGCAAAATCTGCTGGGCAAGCGCGTCGACTACTCCGGCCGTTCGGTGATTGTCGTCGGCCCGGAGCTGCGTTTGCACCAGTGCGGACTGCCGAAAAAGATGGCGCTCGAGCTGTTTAAGCCCTTTATCTACAACAAGCTCGAAGAGCGCGGCCACGTGACGACCATAAAAAGCGCCAAGAAAATGGTCGAGCGCGAACTGCCCGAAGTGTGGGATATTCTCGACGAAGTGATCCGCGAGCACCCGGTGCTCCTCAACCGGGCGCCCACGCTGCATCGGTTGGGCATCCAAGCTTTTGAGCCGACGCTGATCGAGGGCAAGGCCATCCAGCTTCACCCGCTGGTTTGCGCCGCCTACAACGCCGATTTCGACGGCGACCAAATGGCCGTGCACGTGCCGTTGTCCGTGGAAGCCCAGGTCGAGGCGCGGGCGTTGATGATGTCGACGAACAACATTCTCTCGCCGGCCAACGGCAAGCCGATCATCGTACCGACGCAGGATATCGTGCTCGGCCTTTACTACATGACCCGGGATCGGCTCCATACCAAGGGCAGCGGTCGTCTATTCAGCAACCCGACCGAAGTGCGCGTCGCCTACGATCAAGGGGAGATCGACTTGCAGGCGCAAATCACGGTGCGAATCAACGGTGAGCGCATCGATACGACAGTGGGGCGGGTGCTGCTCTATGAGGTCGTGCCGCCGGTGATTCCGTTCAAGGAAGTCAATCGCGTGATGAAAAAGAAGGAGCTGGCCAATTTAATCGATGTCAGCTACCGCTTGGCGGGAAACAAGGCGACGGTTATTCTCGCCGACCGGCTTAAAGATATCGGTTTCCAGAATGCGACCCGAGCCGGCATCTCGATTTCGATCAAAGATATGGTCATTCCGCCGAGCAAGGAAGAGCTTTTAAAGAAGGCTCACGAAGACGTGCGTGAAATTGAGGAGCAGTACAAAAACGGATTGATTACGGACGGCGAGCGTTACAACAAAGTCGTCGATATCTGGGCCGAAGTCACGGACCGGATCGCCGATGAAATGTTGCGCGATCTCGGTTCCGAAAAAGTGATCGACGAGCAGGGGCGCGAAATTTCCGTGCCGAGTTTCAATCCGATCTTTATGATGGCCGATTCCGGCGCGCGCGGCAGCGCGCAACAGATTCGCCAGCTCGCCGGCATGCGCGGCCTGATGGCGAAGCCTTCCGGTGAAATCATCGAGACGCCGATCACGGCGAATTTTCGCGAAGGTCTGACGGTGCTGCAGTACTTCATCTCGACCCACGGCGCGCGCAAGGGACTGGCGGACACTGCGTTGAAGACCGCCAATTCGGGTTATCTCACGCGCCGCCTCGTCGACGTCGCGCAAGACGCGGTGATCGGCGAAGAAGACTGCGGGACCATGGATGGCATCGAGATGACCCCCCTCATGGAAGGCGGCGAGATCATCGAGCCGCTCGGCGACCGCGTGCTCGGGCGCGTTGCTCTGGAAGACATTAGGGATCCGTTCACCGGCGATGTCATCGTCAAGTCCAACCAAGAGATCAACGAGGAACTCGTGCAGCGCATTGAAGACGCCGGTTTGGAGCGGATCAAGATCCGCTCGGTATTAACCTGCGCCTCGCGCCGGGGTGTTTGCGTCATGTGCTACGGCCGGGATCTCGGGCGCGGACATATGATCAACCTCGGCGAAGCGGTCGGGGTCATCGCCGCGCAATCCATTGGCGAGCCTGGAACACAATTGACGATGCGGACCTTCCACATCGGCGGCACGGCGAGCCGGCGCGCGGAGCAGACGACCTTGGAGTCGCGCAACGAGGGCTTTCTCAAGTTCATCAACGTCAACACCGTGACCAATAAAGACGGCGATCTCGTCGTGATGAATCGGAACGGGGAAATCGCCATCGTTGATTATCCGGAAGGGGAAAAAGGCCGGGAGCGCGAACGCGAGCGCTATCCGGTGGTTTACGGCGCCAAGCTCAAGAAGAGGGACGGCGCGCAAATTAAGGCGGGAGAGCTTTTGGCCGAGTGGGATCCTTACACCATCCCCATCCTCACGGAAACGAGCGGCGTCGTCAAATTCGGCGATGTGATCGAAGCCATCACCATGGAAGAGAAGGTCGACGAGCGCACCGGCTTGTCGACCAAGGTGATCACCGACTCCAAGGATGTCGAGAAGCGGCCGCGCATCTCGATCAAGGACATCGAAGGTCAAACCGCGCGGCTCTCGGGCACCGCGGAGGCGCGCTATCTGCTGCCCGTGGGCGCGCACATCAACGTTCAGGAAGGGCAGACGGTCTTTGCCGGCGACGCTCTGGCCAAGATTCCGCGCGAGACGACCAAGACCAAGGATATCACGGGCGGCCTGCCGCGCGTCGCCGAACTCTTTGAGGCGCGCAAGCCCAAAGAGTTCGCCGTGATCACCGAGATCGACGGCACCGTGTCGTTCGGCAAGGACACTAAAGGCAAGCGCAAAGTCATTGTGACGCCCGAAGTGGGTGAGCCGCGCGAATACCTCATTCCCAAGGGCAAGCACATTAGCGTGCACGACGGCGATAAAATTCGAGCCGGCGAGGCGCTTATGGATGGCTCGTCAAATCCCCATGATATCTTGAACATCCTCGGCGAAAAGGCGCTGGCCAAGTATTTGGTCGATGAGGTGCAGGAAATTTACCGCCTCCAAGGCGTGCGCATCAACGACAAGCACATCGAGGTGATCGTGCGCCAGATGCTGCGCCGCGTGCGCATCAAGGAAGTCGGCGACAGTGATTTTCTGGTCGGCGATCAGGTCGAGAAATGGCGCTTCGAGGAAGAAAATCAGCGCGTGCTCGGCGACGGCGGCAAGCCGGCGGTGGCCGAACCCTTGTTGCTTGGCATCACCAAGGCATCGCTTTCGACCGAGAGCTTTATCTCGGCCGCCTCGTTCCAGGAGACCACCAAGGTGCTCACGGAAGCGGCGATCCAGGGCAAAGTGGATCTGCTGTGCGGCTTGAAAGAAAACGTCATCATGGGCCGCTTGATTCCGGCGGGCACGGGTTTGGCGAAATACGCCAAGGCCGATATCGAAATCGACGAACCCGACGGTCAGATCGGCGGAATTTCCGAAGCGACGGGGACGTAGCTTTGACATGGTGTAATTATTTTGCTAGAAACAGGATTTCTCTAGGGGAGTTAGCCCGACGGGACAGGTCCCCAAATCCAACAGCGAACGAGAGATTATGCCGACGATTAGTCAATTAGTGCGCGATAGCCGCGAGATCCAACGCCGCAAGAATTCCGCGCCGGCGCTGCAAGGTTGCCCGCAAAAGCGCGGCGTGTGCACGCGCGTGTATACCTCGACGCCGAAAAAGCCGAATTCGGCATTGCGGAAAGTTGCGCGCGTTCGTCTAACCAATGGCATCGAAGTCACCTCCTATATCCCCGGGGTCGGCCATAATTTGCAAGAGCACTCGGTGGTGTTGATTCGCGGCGGTCGCGTCAAGGACCTTCCCGGGGTGCGTTATCATATCGTTCGCGGAACTCTGGACTCCATCGGAGTGCAGGAAAGACGACAGGGGCGCTCGAAGTACGGCGCCAAGAGACCGAAGTAGGTTTTATGCCGCGCAAGGGTGAAGTCCGCAAACGTGAAATATTACCGGACCCCAAGTATGGGGACAAAGTCGTCGCTCGATTTGTCAACACGATCATGAACCGGGGCAAGAAGAGCGTCGCCGAATCGATTTTCTATCGCTCTTTGGACATCGTGACGGCGAAAACCAAAGAAGATTCTTTGGGCGTATTCAAACGGGCCATCGAGAATACGCGCCCGACGGTTGAGGTCCGCTCCCGCCGGGTGGGCGGCGCAACCTATCAAGTGCCGGTGGAAGTCCGGCCCCAGCGGCGGCTGTCGCTGAGCATGCGGTGGTTGATTGATTCGGCGCGCGATCGGGCCGAGAAGTCGATGGAGGAAAAATTAGCGGCCGAGTTGATCGATGCCGCGAATAACCGCGGCACCGCGATTAAAAAGAAAGAAGACACGCATCGGATGGCGGAGGCCAATCGCGCCTTCGCGCATTATCGCTGGTAGATTCGCAAGGAAAATTAGGCTGGTGAAAGGAGGCGGATAACCCGCCTCCTTTTTTTCCGGGCACAAAGCAATGGCAAGAACCGTTCCACTCGAGAAGACCCGCAACATCGGGATCATGGCGCATATCGATGCGGGCAAAACTACGACCACCGAGCGCATCCTTTATTACACCGGGATCAATTACAAGCTCGGCGAGGTGCATGAAGGCACCGCGACCATGGACTGGATGGTTCAGGAGCAGGAGCGCGGGATTACGATCACCTCGGCGGCGACGACCTGCTTTTGGCGCGATCATCGGGTCAATATCATCGATACGCCGGGCCACGTCGATTTCACCATCGAGGTCGAACGGTCTTTGCGCGTGCTCGACGGCGCGGTGGCGGTATTTTGTTCGGTCGGCGGCGTCGAGCCGCAAACCGAAACCGTCTGGCGCCAGGCCGATAAATACAGCGTGCCGCGCTTGGCGTTCGTCAATAAGATGGACCGGCTCGGGGCGGATTTTTTCCGGGTCGTCAAGATGGTCGAAGATCGGCTCGGGGCCCGTCCGGTTCTGTTGCAGCTTCCGATCGGCGCCGAGGAGAAGTTTTCCGGCATCGTTGATTTGGTCACCATGAAGGCGGTTGTCTGGGAAGATGAAAGCCTGGGCGCCAAATTCCACGAAGAGCCCATCCCCGCCGATCTCAAGGGCCAGGCCGAGGAGTATCGGGAAAAACTGCTCGAGGCGGCCGCCGACAGCGACGAAGCGATCATGGAGAAATATCTCGAAGGGAAAGAGATCTCCGAAGCTGAACTGCGTCGAGCGATCCGCCAAGGAACGCTGTCTCTCAAGATCGTGCCGGTGGTTTGCGGCTCGGCTTTTCGTAACAAGGGCGTGCAGCCGATGCTCGATGCCGTGGTCGAATACCTGCCCTCGCCGCTCGATATTCCGCCGGTCCAAGGAATCGAGGCGGGAACCAACATACCCGCCGAGCGCCCGGCGAAAGATGACGCGCCGTTTTCCGCTCTCGCCTTTAAAATCATGACCGATCCTTTCGTCGGTACGCTGACGTTTTTTCGCGTTTATTCGGGATCGATCAGCGCCGGTTCGAGCGTCTACAACTCGACCAGGAGCAAGCGAGAGAGGGTCGGCCGCTTGCTCAAAATGCACGCCAACAAGCGCGAGGAGATCAAGGAAGTCTACGCCGGAGACATCGCTGCGGCCGTCGGTCTAAAAACCGCGACCACCGGCGACACGCTTTGTGACGAAAACAAGCCGGTGGTTCTGGAATCGATCGATTTCCCGGACCCGGTGATCTCGATTGCGATCGAGCCGAAAAGCAAGGCGGACCAGGAAAGGCTCGGCTTGTCCTTGCAAAAGCTCGCCACCGAAGATCCATCATTCAAAGTCCGCACCGACGAAGAAACCGGCCAGACGATTATTTCGGGCATGGGCGAATTGCATCTCGAGATTATCGTCGATCGCTTGCTCCGGGAGTTCAATGTCGGCGCCAATGTCGGTAGACCGCAAGTGGCCTACAAAGAGACCGTGCGCAAGAGCGTCGAGCAGCAAGGACGTTTCGTGCGCCAGACGGGCGGGCGCGGCCAATACGGCGACGTCTGGATCAAGCTGGAACCGCAAAGGCCCGGCGCCGGGTTCGAATTCGTCGATGCGGTCAAAGGCGGAGCGATCCCGCGGGAGTATATTCCGGCGGTCGAAAAGGGCGTGAAAGAAGCGACTGAAAACGGCGCGCTGGCGGGATACCCGGTTGTGGACGTCAAGGTGACTCTGTTCGACGGCAGTTATCATGACGTCGACTCATCGGAGATCGCCTTCAAGATCGCCGGCTCCATGGCGTTTAAACAGGCGGCGCGCAAGGCTCAGCCGGTTCTGCTTGAACCGATCATGTCGGTGGAAGTCGTCGTGCCGGAAGAATTTATGGGCGACGTGATCGGGGATATTAGTTCGCGGCGCGGCAAGGTCCTGGGCATGGACGCGCGGCCGGCAGCGCAGGCGATCGACGCGCGCGTGCCGCTGGCGCAGATGTTCGGTTACGCCACTGACCTTCGTTCGATGACTCAGGGACGCGCCACTTATACAATGCAGTTTTCGCATTATGAACCGGTTCCGGCTGCGGTGGCCGAAGGAATCATCGCGAAGTTTGATGGCAGGTCGGAAGAAGCTGTATGAATGAAAAGATCAGGATTCGGCTCAAAGCTTATGACCACCGAGTGCTCGATCAGTCCGTGGGAGAGATCGTCGAAACGGTGAGACGCACGGGCGGCCGCGTGGCGGGTCCGATACCCCTGCCGACGCGCATCGAGAGATTTACGGTCAATCGCTCGCCGCATGTCGACAAAAAGTCCCGGGACCAGTACGAGATCCGCACCCACAAACGCCTGCTGGACATCCTCGAGCCGACGCAACAGACCATCGACGCCCTGGGCAAGCTCGACATCGCCGCGGGTGTCGACGTTGAAATCAAGCTCCAATAGGGGGTCAACGGAGCCGCAAACCGCGAACTGGAAATGCAATGATGACAGGAATGATTGGCAGAAAAGTCGGCATGATGCAGTTCTACAGCGCCGAGGGCAATGTGGTTCCGGTGACGGTGGTGGAAACCGGCCCCTGCGTCGTGGTGCAAAAGAAGCAAACTGCAACGGACGGCTACAACGCTCTTCAAGTAGGTTTCGGCAGCAAGAAGGCGCAACGCGTGAATAAGGCCGGGCAAGGACACATGGCAAAGGCCGGCAAGGGTGCTTTCGAAGTTTTGAAAGAATTTCGCGTCGAGGACGCGTCTCCCTATGAGGTGGGCCAAGAGATCAAGGCGGGGGATCTCTTCAAAGTCGGCGACCGGGTCGACGTGTCAGGTGTGTCGAAGGGACATGGTTTTAGCGGCGTTATCAAACGCTGGTCTTTCGGCGGCTTTCCGGGCTCGCACGGCACCCACGAGTATTTCCGCCACGGCGGCTCCATCGGCAACCGTTCCTATCCCGGGCGCGTGCGCAAAGGGAAGAAAATGGCCGGCCATTGGGGCAATGAAAGGGTTTCGACGCAGAACCTGGAAGTCGTGGCGATTCGCGCCGAGGAAAATTTACTGCTGGTTCGCGGCGCGGTACCGGGCGCCAAGCGCGGCGTTGTGATTTTGCGACCGGCGGTCAAAAGGTAAGCGGTGCGATGGAAGTTCACGTCATTCAGCCACAGCTAAGCGAAGCCGTATTCGGCGCCAAGACGCGGGCCCATCTGCTGCATCAGGCAGTCGTCATGCAGTTGGCCAACCGTCGCGCCGGCACGGCGGCGACGAAATCGAAGGGATTTGTTCGCGGCGGGGGAAAGAAACCCTGGCGGCAAAAGGGCACGGGGCGGGCGCGCGCCGGCAGCATTCGTTCGCCGATCTGGGTGGGCGGGGGAACGACGTTCGGTCCTCAGCCGCGCGACTATTCTTATCGCTTGCCGCGCACGGCGCGGCGTGAAGCGTTGCTTTCGGCGCTGAGCCTTAAAAACCGCGAGGGCAAAATCATCGTCGTTGACAAGTTCGAGCTGGAAGAAGCCAAGACCAAGCTCATGGTCAATGCGTTGGCGGAACTAAAAGTCGAGAGCGCCGTAATCATCATTGCCCAACCCGATGCCACGATCGAGCGCTCGGCGCGCAATCTGCCCAAGGTCAAAGTACTGCGCGTGGACGGCGTCAACGTTTACGATTTACTGCGCTACGATCACCTGATTTTGACCCAAGAGGCGCTGCAGCGATTGGAAGCGAGGTTGACGTCATGAAGGGTCCGCATGACGTTATCCAAGCGCCGCTGATCTCGGAGAAGGGAACGCTTTTAACCGAGCGCGCCAATCAAGTTCTGTTCAAGGTGCGGCCGGACGCGAATAAGATCGAAGTGAAGCAGGCGGTGGAAACGATTTTCAAGGTGAAGGTGGTGCAAGTGCGCATGGCGCGTTATTTGGGTAAGATGCGCCGCATCGGCAGAAGCATGGGCCGCCGCTCCGACTGGAAAAAGGCGTACGTGACGCTCAAAGAAGGCGATAAGATCGATTTCTTCGGCGGCGCTTAATTAGAGAGGCAAGAATCGCAAAATGGCTATCAAGACCTATCGGCCGACTTCGGCGGGGATGCGCTTTCGCACCGGGCTTGGATTCGACGAGCTGACCAAAACGAGACCGGAAAAACGCTTGCGCGAAAAGCTTAACCGCAGCGGCGGACGCAACAACACCGGCCGAGTTACCGCCGATCATCGCGGCGGCGGTCACAAACGTCTGTACCGTTTGATCGATTTCAAGCGCAACAAGCGCAACGTGCCCGCGAAAGTCGAAGCGATCGAGTATGATCCCAACCGTTCAGCGCGCATTGCCCTGCTCTGTTATGCCGACGGTGAGCGGAGCTATATTTTAGCCCCGGAGCGCCTGCACGTGGGGGCCACAGTCGTCGCCGGCGAGGATAGTGTCGATATTCAGCCGGGCAATGCGTTGCCCCTGAAGTTCATCCCGGTCGGCACCGTCGTCCATAATATCGAGCTCAAAATCGGCAAGGGCGGCCAGTTGGTGCGGAGCGCCGGCCTGGGTGCTCAGCTGATGGCCAAGGAGGGCAGCTACGCGCTGCTCAAGCTCCCCTCCGGGGAACTTCGCTATGTCTTATCGGAGTGCCGAGCCACGGTGGGACAGGTGGGTAATGCCGATCAGGAAAATGTTTCCTGGGGTAAAGCCGGTCGAATGCGCTGGTTGGGCTTTCGGCCGACGACGCGCGGCATCGCCAAGAACCCGGTTGACCATCCGCATGGCGGCGGCGAGGGGCGTTCCAAGGGCAATCACCCGATGACTCCCTGGGGCAAGCCGACCAAAGGTTACAAAACCCGAAAGAACCATCTCTCCGACAAGTACATCGTGCAGCGCAGGAAAGGTAGATAGCGATGGCGCGTTCGGTAAAAAAGGGGCCCTTTGTCGACCAGCATTTGCTGAAAAAAGTCGCGGCGATGAATGAGTCGCGCCAACGACAAGTGATCCGCACCTGGTCGCGGCGCTCGACGGTGACTCCGGAAATGGTCGGACACACGAT
>Ga0268386_10001141_pt1 | contig 17999 bp, 15 predicted proteins | sample RVTome_15_FD_200260 | JGI IMG/M metagenome (GOLD analysis project Ga0268386, IMG submission 200260) | Soil microbial communities from uranium-contaminated site in the Upper Colorado River Basin, Wyoming, United States - RVT150D86... ...
CATAAGCAGGGTCGAATATAATAACCCCATCTCCATTTCCTACAAACGCGGTCAGCGCCGAATACAACCCTTCTGTAGCTCCGGCCACCACCGTTATTTCACTGTCATAGTCAAAATTCTCACCCAAAGTGTGTTTCAGCTTATTGGATATCTCGTTGCGCAATTCCGGCACGCCGGGCATTGGTGCATACTGGTTGTAATGTCTGGTCATATAGTAGTTAACCAGCGCTATCAGTTCATCACTTATGGGAAAGTCGGGGTATCCCTGGGATAAATTAATAGCTCCATGTTCAGCAGCCATAGCTGACATTACCGTGAATATGGTAGTACCCACTTCCGGAAGTTTGCTTTTTATAGTAAAGGGTGAAGGAATCATGGGAAAACCTGGTCAGTTGCGGGTTTTTACCGGGAATCGCATTTTATAATCTATATCGACTTTTCCTTTGGTTATGCTGGCTAACTTTCCCCGCAGAATTCTCTTCTTGAAGCTTGAAAGATGATCTGTGAACAGCACCCCATCTATATGATCGTACTCATGTTGTACAATCCTTGCCCTCAGGCCAGTTAGCTGTTCTTCATGTTCCATCCAGTGCTGATCCAAATAACGGATTTTAATCTCCGGCTCTCTCAGGATCTCCTCCCGGATTCCCGGAATACTGAGACAGCCCTCTTCAAAAGCCCACGTTTCACCTTGTGAATCCAGGATGACGGGGTTTATAAAAACCTTTTTAAAATCTGCCATCTCCTCATCCATAGGCTCTCCGTCCACTACAAACATTCTATACGGTTTACCGATCTGAGGACAGGCCAGTCCTACTCCATGTGCTGAGTACATGGTTTCAAACATATCTTTGACCAGCGACTCCACATCCAATTCACCCATTTCTATATTCCGCGCCTTTCGCCGAAGTATCGGATCGCCATATGCTACTATCGGATAGATCATGAAGTAATATTTCTTTCCTCCATATAGGATTGCAAAATCAGGGTAGCGCTGATCGAATCCAAATTGGATTTCTTCCTTCGGGCTTTCTTACTAAATCCTGCAGTTATCATAGCTCGCAGGGCAAGTCGGGAAGTATACCGTTCATCATATTTAATGAATTTGATATCTGGAAAATTCCCTTTTAACTGGTCAAATAACCGTTCTACTGTGCCGGTGAGGTCCGTGGGTGTTCCATCTTCTTTTAGCGGATAACCTAAAATGATCCGCTCAACCAATTCTTTGGAGGTGTATCGTTGCAGAAATGAAACAAGATCTTTGGATTCGATAGTGGTAACCGGTGTTGCAATTATTTGATCCGGATCAGTAACAGCAATTCCTACCCTGCGGGTACCATAGTCAATTGCCATTATCCTGCCCATGGCTAGTTTAACCTTAACTTCTGCTGCAGCACATTTTTTGCTTCCCTTTCCAACATTAATGCCTTAGGAAAAAATATCTCATCTTCAATACGGGCATGAGTAACCAGGCTTTTCTCGAAAGATTCCAACTCGGCATAAACTACCTTTATATGCAATGGGGCCTGTACCTGAAGTTTGTAATCATCTGTAATATTACGAATACCTTTCATCTCACTATCGTGTACATCATGATCGATGGCATGTTGTTGTATGGAATATTTTTCCATTTCGTAGAATACCCGAGATGGATTGTATTTGCTGGAAGTTACTTTTTTCAACAATTCAACATAGCGGAACAGGCTGTCTTCCTCCTCGTGGATATGGTGAATAAAGTCCTCAACAAACAATGGGAAAACAAACTTCAAATCCTTTACAATACCCTGATAGGGTCCCGGCTCTTCGGGCAGGTCTGCAACCAGAGTGGTAATGTATGGCAATCTTCGGTTAATAAACAGGTAATGGGTGTGTTTTAGATATTCTATTACCAGTTCCACCGGATATCCTACCAGGGCCATCTGCTCGCTTTCATCTACCTGTACTGCAGATTCCAGTCCGTTGATCAGTGCCTCTACACAAATCCCTTTTTCCTGACAAACCTGATGCAGGGTTTGCTCACTATAATCGTAGAACTGAATGCCAAAGTAATGCAGAACAGAGGCATAAAGATAGTTCTCTCCAACCAGGTCCGATATTTTTCTTTGATTCAGGCTCAATGTTATGCCACGCTTAACACAAATATAAAGAAAAGGGAAATAAATCCTCTTTTATCCTAAAACGAAATTAAAGCTGGTTTAAATATGGTATATTTGGAACGCAATTTGCTCAGAATCCGTTAATAATTGTCCGTAGGGGCCGGGGATAGAACTCCACTGGAGTTTATCCCATAAATGTAATATAAACTCCAAGTTTAAATTTTATGAACCACTCAAATACCCTACTTTTAATGAAATATTGAAGTAAAATATCGTGAGTAAAACTAGAAATCAGAAATTTTATATTCTCTTACCCATACTGCTGGCCATCACATTGGCCGTGGGCATTCTGACCGGGGCTACCATGGCCGATCCAAAAGCAGGGAAAATCAATTTTATAAGCAGCCTGGTAAAATTCAAAGAAATTCTAACCTATGTGGAGCGCGATTATGTCGATGAGGTAGACGCTGAAAAACTGGTAGGTGAAGCTATCAACGAAATGCTGGAAAAGTTGGACCCGCATTCGGTATATATTCCCGCCAAAGACCGTGAGTTAACCAATTCCCAACTGGAAGGAGAGTTTGACGGAATCGGAATCGAGTTCAACATCATTAAGGACACTATTTATGTTATCACAGCTCTTGAGGGCGGCCCCTCGGAAGCAGTGGGCTTACTTTCGGGTGATAAGATTGTGCAGGTGGATGGTGAAGCTGTCGCGGGAATCGGGATAACCAACAGGGATGTGTTTGACCTGCTCCGGGGACCTAAGGGAACCGAAGTCGAACTGGGAATCAAAAGAAAGTCTGAGGATGGACTGATGCATTTTAATATTATTCGCGATAAGATTCCTCAACATTCAGTTGCGGCAAGTTACATGTTGAACAACGAAATTGGATACATTAAAGTGACGAGGTTCGCCGCCACCACTTACGATGAGTTTTACACTGCCATTACCGATCTTCAGGATCTGGGAATGAAAAAACTTATCCTGGACCTTCAGAATAACCCGGGCGGCTATATGGACCGGGCTATCCGAATGGCAGATGAGTTTATTTCCGGCAACAAAATGATAGTCTACACGGACGGCAAGCAGGATCGCTATGATTCGGAAGCCCGTGCCCGAAATACCGGTGTCTTTGAAGAAGGAGCGTTGATCGTGTTGATCAACGAAGGTAGTGCTTCGGCATCCGAGATTGTTTCAGGAGCTATCCAGGACAATGACAGGGGATTAATCGTAGGGCGAAGATCGTTTGGCAAAGGGCTGGTACAAAACCAGATACCACTAAGTGACGGTTCCGAGCTGCGGTTGACAATATCCAGGTACTATATCCCCAGTGGAAGATCTATTCAAAGACCTTATGATGGAAAATCACTGGAGTATTATGAAGACTACATAACCCGTCACACCAATGGTGAGCTTTTTCACCAGGATAGCATTAAAATCAACGACAGCCTAACCTATACCACTGCAAGAGGACGGGTAGTTTACGGCGGTGGCGGTATCATCCCCGATCATTTTGTGCCCATTGATACTTCAATGAATTCAGAATACCTGAAACAGATCCTGTACAACTCGGTCTACCGAGAATACCCGCTTAATTATTTTCAGAAGAATAAGAACAAGCTTAAGAAAATGGAATACCAGGACTACTACGACAATTTTGTAGTTACTGATGAAATGATTTCGGACCTTACCAAAATGGCCACTGCAAATGGAATAGCGTACGATCAGGCGGGGCTGGATAGCAGTAAAGATCTTTTGAAACTCTATATGAAAGCCGAGATTGCTAAACTGGTTTGGGACAGTAAGGGATTTTACCCAATCTTCAATCAACAAAATGAGATCCTGAAGGCTGCTCTGAATTTATTTGATGAAGCAGAAGCCCTGGCGGAATACCGTTAATAGCGGTGTTTAAACTACGGTTGGCAATATTTTTTGAGATAATTCAAGGCCCTTTTCTCTCCCAACTCATAGGATTTGTTGAAATCGGCACAGGCTTCATAGACTTTACGCAAGGCTACGAAAGAAGCACCCCGCATGATATAGGCGTTGGTTAATTTGAATTTAAAGGCCCGGTCAAATTTTTGGGTACGAAGTTCTTCACTGATTAGTTCAATGGCTTTGGTATAACTATCAACAGCCCCATAAAAATCCTTGTTATTGTATCTGGCCAGCCCCAGGTTCCTGAAAAGATATTCCTGGTCATCCTTAATCTCAATGGCCTTTGAAAAATCCTCTACTGCTCCTTGAAAATCCTCAATCTTTAATCGGATCAAACCTCTCTCATTGTAGTTATCTGCGTCATCCGGGTCGATGTTAATGGCTTTTTCGAAATCAGCAGCCGCTGCCAATGGTTCTCCTTCCTGGGATCTACTAAATCCCCGTTGCCGGTAGTATTCCGGATTGGTATTGTCCAGTTCGATGGCTTTGTCCAGATCTTCAATCGCCGATGCGTGATTGATCTTATCCGCATCCAGGTCGAAGGTATGGGCTTTAATGTATGCCCGACGCGCATACAGCTTTGCATCGTCGGGTGCCAATTCAATGGCAGTATTAATGTCCTGTAATGAACTGTCCCGCTGGAATCCAAGTTCATGCTTAAGGTAGCTTCTATAGAAGTATGCTGAAGTGTTATCAGGATCCAATCTTATAACCGAATTGTAGTCCTTCAGGGCACCCTCATAATCCTCAAGAATACTCTTTGCCGAAGCCCGTTGAAAATAGGCCTCCACCAGACTGTCCTGTAGTTCCAGTGCCTTGTTATATGCAATTACTGCACTTCGATAATCCCCTTCGTGGTATTTGGCTTTCCCCTGTTCCAAATATGCCAGTGCTTGAGGATAGTTCGTATCAACAACGTCATCGGAGGCAGTTTGTGCCTTTGTTAAAGTAGTAGTAGCTAGGATAAGGAGAAAAAGAAAAAGTTGCTTATACATGCATGTTTCTTTGAACAGCCAAGTTACAGATAATATGTAACTTTTTTATCCTTTACAGTACCTATTGACAACTGAATTTACAACTTATTTCAGCAGGCTATACGGAAACAAGTCTGGCAGGGAATTTTTTACAGTATTCTGATTTCAACCCTTCTGTTCAATAGCGGATCTTTATCGGGATCGATTACTATGGGAGCAGTATCAGCGTATCCTTTGGCTGTTAAAATATACTCCGGGACCCCCCGTTCCTGCAGGTAACCGGATATGACCTGGGCACGCACTTCAGTAGGATCCGAAGGCGGCGCTCCGGAAGAAACATCCGAACTATCAACCATATCAGCGCTGTTTTCGGTAATAATGGGTTGATCGATGTAAGTTGTGTCATAGGATAATCCTGATATAAATATTGAATCAGCATGCGACAAGCTGTCTGGGGGCCAACTTTCCCGGTGTACTGCTATTTCTACTTTGGTTCCGGGATTATTCTTCAAAAATTTGATAATCCGGCTCAGTTCAAATCTGGATATGGTACTCAAGGTGCTGTCATCGTCAAATTTCAGGCACTGCAATGGAAATGAAACACCGGAAGCCAAGGTGTTAAGGGTAACGTCCAATTTCATTCTGCTACTAACTGACAGTTCCCTCAGATCAAAGATCTCCGAATAGAAGGAATAACCCTGTGAAAGTGGTACTACCGAAAAATCATACTGTTCACCTGCCGCTAAAAAGAATTCAAATGTATTGCTCTGGTTAGTTCGATGATATTGAAGCAGCTTTTTTGCTTCGATATCATATACCTGTATAAATGCATCAATGGGCAGGCCCTGTTCATCCGTTATTTCTCCCTTTAAATACACTACCTTAAGCGGCTGCAACTCCTCCGGGATCCTGGCTTTAATTATATCGTAATTGCCCTTAAATTTGGCGGAGTAGTATATCACATCGCCGGTAGCGGGTATACTGGCAAATCTTTCGTCACCCGCTGTATTAATATAATCCAACGCCTCCGGTTTTGTCCATTGGCCGGATATCAATCTGGTTTGATAGAGGTCCCATTCTTCACCCTGACCTTTGGCATAGATCAGGGTTTGATTATCCGCCAGTATACGAGGCGACATAATGTTACCATCATTAATGTAATCCGGCAATGCCACCGGCTCTCCCCAAAGTTCCTCATTTCTTTTCTCTGACACCATCAACCGGCATCCGTTACCTTCCTTAAGATCCATTGATTGGCACCTGACAAAATAAAGCGTTCTGCCATTCGGAGAAATACTTGGACAACCATCATCCTGAGTTGAGTTTACGGGTTTAGCCAGGTTGATGGGTTCCGTCCATTGATCCTCACCGGTTCTTTTGCTGTACCATATATCAAAATTGCCGATTCCATAGGATTTGCGACTGGTAAAGAATATATAGTTGCCGTCATGACTCAGGCTATAACCACCGATATGATTAATTGGCAGTGAACGGTTAATCACAGTTACCGGTTGGGGCTGAGTCCATTTATCCGGTTGCTGCTGATATGAATAGAATACCTGCAATTCACCCTTTAAGTTTGAGGTTGAGGTAAAGATCATATATTGACCGTCTCCGCTAAGACTGGGGGCAATCTGAGAAGTACCTGACGCATTGATTACCCTGGACACCGGGATTTTTGGTGACTGAGACCAGGAATCCAGGACGGTACAGGTAACCAGGGTAATCAATGTGAGTCTTAATATGCTCTTTGTCAATATTTTAATTTTTACATTCATTCGTAAACGAACAACCGCAAATACTGTGCAAATTATACTTTAAGGCACTAATTAACCATTTATTAAAATGTGCATTCTTACATGGGTTATTTATATAAAATTTATATTTGACTGATTCTAAAACAGCTACTGCATGAAATTATTGCATACTGCCGACTGGCATTTAGGAAAACGCTTGCAGGAGTTTTCCAGGATTGAGGAACAACGGCAGGTAATGGATGAAATCAGCAGAATCGCTGATCGGGAACGCGTTGATTTGATTATAATTGCAGGGGACCTTTTCGATATCTACAACCCCACAACCGAAGCGGTAGAATTATTCTACAGGACCTTATACAAACTTTCCAATCATGGCACCAGGGCAGTAATAGCCATTGCCGGCAATCATGACTCAGGTGAACGAATTGAAGCGCCACATCCCCTGGCCGCGAACTGCGGAATTATCCTGGCAGGTCATCCGGATACTGAAATTACCCCCTTTTCACTGGATATCGGGATACAGGTTTCCAAAGCAGAAGCCGGTTTTATAGAACTTAGACTTCCCGGATTTACTTACCCGATACGGCTAATTTTAACACCGTATGCCAATGAAGTATCCTTTAAAAAATTCCTTGGGAAAAACCATCCCCAACAGCAGCTTAGGCAATTATTGGCTAATCAATGGAGCCGGCTGGCCTCAAAATACTGTAATAACTCCGGGGTCAATATTATGGTTTCGCATCTATATTTTATGAGCAAAAACACTCCCGCACCGGAAGAAAGTGACGATGAAAAATCAATTCTTTTTCAAGGCGGCGCTCAGGCTATATTCACAGAAGACCTGCCTGAATCTGTACAGTATGTGGCGCTGGGGCATTTACACCGGCGACAGGAAATTCCTGCTAAAATCCCGGTAGTGTACTGTGGAAGCCCCCTGAGCTACAGTTTTAGTGAGGCTGATCAAAAAAAGGGGGTTGAGATAGTAGAAATTCAACCTGGTAAAACCGCTGTTCAAAAAACTGTTCAGTTAAGAGCGGGCAGGAAATTGACCAGACAAAGATTTGAGGATCTAGACGGCGCAATCAGCTGGCTTCAGGACCATCAAAATGCATTCGTCGAGCTGACTATTGTTACCGATAGCTATCTGGGTGCTACGGAAAAGCAAAGATTGCATCAGGCTCACCACGGAATTGTATCTATCATACCAGACTTTACCTCCACTTCAGAACACCGGCAAACTCAAAATTCAATCGATTTGAACCAGGATCTAAAGTCACTGTTCATCGAGTATTTTAAATACAAGAAGGGACAGCAGCCGGATAATGCATTGCTGGAGGTCCTGGATGAAATCATTTACGCTTGATCCATGATCCCGGTTCAGCTAACCATAAAGGGACTTTATTCTTATGCCAGATCGGTAACCATTGATTTCGAACCATTGGTAGCTGCAAGATTGTTCGGAATTTTTGGACCTGTGGGCAGTGGAAAATCGGCCATTCTGGAAGCCATCATGTTTGTACTGTTCGATCGCAGTAACCGGTTGAATAAGGCTGGAGACGATCGCTATTATAACATGATGAATCTGCAAAGCAATGAAATGAGTATTGATTTCATATTCAGGGGAGGACGCAATCACAAGAACAAATTCCGGTTTTATTTTTCGGCACTTCGCAGCTCCAGGGACTTTCAAAAAGTAGCGGTCAAAGACCGAAGTTATTACCAGTGGCTCAAAAGTGACTGGAAACCACTTAAAAAACCTGATGTCCTGGGAATGACTTATGAAAACTTTATGCAGACCGTTATCATACCCCAGGGTAAATTTCGTGAATTCATTGATCAAAAGCCTGCTGACAGGACCCGAATGTTCAAGGAATTATTTCAACTGGACCGTTTTGATATCGCTGGCAGCGCATTTCAAAAACTCGCGGAAGTTAAAGAGCAGTATAGTTACCTGGACGGACAGCTCTCTCAATTCGAAGAAATAAATAAAACCATTCTCCGGCAATTGATTAAAGAAATATCTGGTTTGGAGTCTGAGATTGAGAAACAATCCAAATCTGAGTCAAAGCTGGTCTTGGAAACAGACCAATTACAGGTGCTGGAACATATTCACCACGAATTATTGGAAATTACCGGTACGGTAAATACCCTGGAATCCGAAGATGAGTTTTACCAGCAGAAACAACATCACTTAAACCGCTTTCTGCGTATCAGTCAGTTATTCAGGGACAGGGTTCTGCGTCAGGTGGAATTGCTCGATCAGGCCAAATCAGCTAAGTGTGATCTTCAACAGGCAATTGAAACTACAGATCGCCTGACCAGGGAGGTAAAAAACTCCAGGCAAAAATGGGAACAGGCCCAGGCAGATTACCAGTCAAAAGAACAGTTGAAGCATCAAACAGAGGACCTGAAATTGTTGATCAGATTAAAGGACCTACGCACAGAACTCAGCTATAGTACAGCAACCCACGATCAAACCGCAACGAGACTCCGTGATCTTGATAATAAGATCAATTTGTTGGAATCCGCCATTGACAAAGCACGTAAGCTGGCCTCCGCAAGAGCTGAAGCTGTAAAAGAATTACAAGAACTTACAGTGCTTAAAAACTGGTGGAACATCTGCCTGGAAAAAGAAAAACCACTGGAAATTCTACAAAGTGAGATGGCTGGCATCAATCAGGAATTGAATTCACTAAAAATTGAAAAAACCAGGTTGATATCCGGGCTGCTTGATCAGAAAAAATTAAAGTCCGAGATCAACCGGAGCCGGCAACAGCTTCAATTATTAATGGTGCGTGAAGACTGGCAAACCCATGCCCGGCATTTAAAGGAAGGCAAACCATGCCCCCTATGCGGTTCTATTGAACACCCCAATCCCCTGTCTTCAGCAGGCCTGGAATCCGAAATAGAAACTGTAAGTCACAGGTTAAAACGGCTGGAAGAATCCAATGAAAAACAGCTCCTGATGCTGCAACAGTCAGGTATCCTGACCACAAAAATAGAAGACCGAAAACAAGGTTTGAAAAACCTGGAAAAAAAATACCAGCTGGGCACAGGAGATCTGAATAAACACCGGGAAAATTACCCGGGAGCCAAAAAGCCGGGTAAATATCCTGAAGACCTGAATGAGAGGATCAACAACTTAAAGTACCTGGTAGAATCTTCAGAAAAAGAAATTAGTCAGTTGAACAACAATCAGGAAGAACTCAAAAAACTCGCTCAGACCAGAACTCCAATACTGGGAAAACTGCAGGGAATTTTATCAGTAAAAGAAAACCTACACGGTAAAATCGACCAAATTTCTACAATGATCAGGTCATTGGATATCCACGAATTGCTGCAAAAACCCAGGGCGGAACTGGAAACACTGAAACTTCAATTAAATGCCAGGCTGGATTCCATTGATGTAAATTATAAACGGACCCTTGATCTACTGGTATTAAATGAGCAACAATTGAATCAACAGAAAGGCCTGTTGCAATCACTGGAAACACAGGTGGCCCAAATTAAAGCTCAATCTGATAAAATAGAAACCAGCTTACTGGAGGATTGCAGGAAAGAATCATTGAAAGGGGTAAAAGAGGTTCAAAATATCCTGGCACTGGGATTGGATGTTGAGCAGGAACGCCGGGAACTGGAAAAATACCTGGCGGATTTAAATGCTGCCCGCCATCGTCAAAAGGCACTTCAAAAAAAAATGGGAAATAAAAAGTACCATGCCGCCAGGCACCACCAACTGAAACAGGATTTAGAGGATTTAAAAATTGAGCTCAGGCAGCTTAATCACCAGCTCTCCGGCAAAAAATTGACCTATGAGCAATACCAGACCAGGCTACAGAAAAAAGATAGCTTAATGAAAGAATTAAAGGACCTGTCTTTAAGAAAAGCCCACATCCAGGAGATTTGTAACCTGTTGCGCGGTAACGGGTTCATCAATTTTATTTCATCGGTATATCTCCAAAACCTTTGCAAGGCGGCCAATACCAGGTTTACCAGGTTAACCGGAAACAGTTTAAGCCTCGAACTCAACCGTCAAAATGAGTTTATGGTGAGGGACCATCTAAATGACGGCAAACTGCGTTTATTAAAGACCCTTTCCGGGGGACAAATTTTCCAGGCTTCATTATCGCTGGCACTGAGCCTGGCAGAAAATGTCAAGAACCTGAACCAGGCTGATCAAAGTTTCTTTTTTCTGGATGAGGGGTTCGGTTCACTGGACCGGGTATCATTGCAGCTGGTTTTCGAAACCTTAAAGATGCTGCAGAAAGAAAATCGCATCGTGGGGATCATTTCACACCTGGAAGATCTGCAGCTTGAAATTGATACTTATTTAACAGTTAAACAGGATCAGCAACAAGGGAGCATTATCAGTTGTAGTTGGGAGGAATGAATATTCTGTACCAATTTTTGTCTAAATTTGCCACATGAAAATTACCGGTGACAATAAACTCAGGAAGATCATCATCGTTGGCGACCGGGTACTAATAAAACCCAAGAAGATGTCCGAACGAACTGAAAGTGGTCTGTATCTGCCACCCGGGGTACAGGAAAAAGAAAAAGTACAGAGCGGCTTTGTGATGAAAACAGGCCCTGGTTATCCGATCCCGATGCCCATCGAAGAAGATGAACCCTGGAAAGACCAGGACGAACAGATCAAGTATGTACCCTTACAGGCAAAAGCCGGTGACCTTGCAATATTCCTGCAGAAGGGGGCTTTTGAAATCATGTATGAAGGGGAAAAGTATTTCATAGTGGCCCAAAGTTCCATACTGATGCTGGAGCGGGAAGAAGATTTGGCCTAACCTTTCAGGGTTTCTGCAAACTCCCTGGCAAAGTAGGTCAGGATTATGCTGGCACCGGCCCTTTTTATGGCCATCAAAGATTCCACCATTGCCAGGGATCCATCAAGCCATCCCTTTTGATCTGCAGCCTTGATCATGGCATATTCTCCACTGACGTTATAAGCAGCCACGGGAAGCTCGAAAACCGATGAAAGTTGGTAAATTACATCCAGATAGGGCAGCGCCGGCTTGACCATAAGAAAGTCAGCCCCTTCTTCCATATCGAGTTCGCCCTCAATTATAGCTTCCCGTCGATTTCGGGGATCCATCTGATAAGTCTTTTTATCACCATGCTTGGGAGCCGAATCCAGGGCATCTCTGAATGGACCATAAAACACACTGGCATACTTGGCAGTATATGACATAATGGAAACATTGCGCAGGCCATTTTCATCCAGGGTCTCTCTGATAGCCTTCACCCGGCCGTCCATCATATCGGAGGGTCCGATAATGTCAGAACCGGCCTGGGCCTGTACCAGTGCCATTCTGGCCAGAATGTCAACGGTTTCATCGTTAAGTATTTCTCCGTCAACTACCAGGCCGTCGTGTCCGTCAGAGCTGTAGGGATCCATAGCTACATCAGTTAATAGAATGGCTTCAGGCAACCTGGATTTTAAAGTTCTGATAGCCTCAGGATATAAACCATCGGGGTTTAATCCCTCGGAAGCGGAGCGGTCTTTCAGGTTATCAGCAATACTGGGGAACAAGGCAAATGAGTGAATGCCCAGTTCAAGGCACTGCTCTATCTCACGAACCAATTCATCGGTGGAATACCGGTATATCCCGGGCATGCTGGCAATTTCTTCTTTCAATCCTTTTCCTTCTTTGAGAAAAAGAGGAAACATTAGATCTTTCAAATCGAGATTTGCCTCTGCCACCAGGTCCCTGATCCATCGATTTTTGCGGTTTCTTCTAGGTCTTCTTAACATATCACCATATGGAAAGCACCAAATAACAAATAAAATCCAAATTTCAAGCACTAATTGCTGTCTGCTTGCTAATGTGTTTTATAGTTTTTGGACATTGGGTCCTGGAGCCTATTTGTCATTTGTCATTTGTCATTTCTGCAAGGGATTGCTCTATAATGTCACAGCACTCCAATAATTGTTCTTCGGTAATGACCAGTGGTGGTGCAAACCTGATAATATTACCATGGGTAGGTTTAGCCAGTAAGCCGTTTTCTTTTAGCTTTAAACAAAACTTCCAGGCGGTATCGCTTTCCGGAGTATCATTAATTAACAGGGCATTCAGCAAGCCTTTCCCCCGTACACCCATTAACATTGGCGAACTCGTTACCAGAATATCCATCCGGTCTCTGAATATTTTTCCCAGACGGGCTGCATTTTTTGACAGATTTTCGGTCACCACTACCTCCAGTGCCGCCATTGCCACCCTGCCTGCCAGCGGATTCCCGCCGAAAGTACTGCCATGTTGCCCGGGACGCATGACATTCATTATGTGATCATCTGCCAGTACCGCTGAAACCGGGTAAGTGCCACCGGACAGTGCCTTACCCAAAATTAAAATATCGGGTCTTACCTCTTCATGGTCACAGGCCAGCATTTTACCAGTGCGGGCAATACCAGTCTGGATCTCATCTGCTATAAACAGCACCTCATTTTTCCTGCAGAAGGCCGCAGCCTGAGCTAAATAACCCTCATGGGGCACGTTGACCCCGGCTTCACCCTGGATAGGCTCAACCATGAAACCCGCAACGCTGGGATCTTCAAGGGCTTTTGCCAGCGCTTCCAGGTTGCTGTAAGGTATAATTTCAAACCCGGGGGTATAAGGACCATAGTTGTCGTGTGCTACAGGATCGGTAGAGAATGAAATCGCTGTAGTGGTACGACCGTGAAAATTCTGCTCGCAAACAATGATACGGGCCTGGTTGCTTGCAATCCCCTTTTTTTCATAGCCCCATTTTCTGCATAACTTGATAGCAGTTTCCACTGCTTCTGCCCCTGTATTCATGGGGAGCACTTTTCCGTAGCCGAAGAAACCGGTAATATACTGTTCATAAATTCCCAACACATCATTATGGAAAGCCCTGGAGGTCAGGGTCAGGGTTTCTGCCTGTTGCTGCAGGGCAGAAACGATCCGTGGGTGGCAGTGACCTTGATTTATTGCGCTGTAGGCTGAAAGAAAATCATAGTATCGTCGATCCTCAACATCCCAGACAAACACACCCTGCCCTTTTTTTAAAACCACCGGAATAGGATGGTAGTTGTAAGCCCCATATTCCTGCTCCAATTTTATTGCCTGCTGGCTGGAAGCAACTGTGCTGATCATAATTTTGTTAACTTCAGATCACCTAAAGTTAACCAATTAGCTTGTCTGCAAAAAATAAAAGGCCGCATCAGGATACTTCCCTGCAAGAGGGAGATTTTTATTATAATAGTGACGGGCTTCTGGTTTTTACCGCCCAGTATCTGCTTAAGAGAGGAATATGTTGTAAATACGGTTGCCGCCATTGCCCATATGGATTCAACCTGCAGCAAAACGATGAACCCGGACCAAAGAATTAAATGTGTGGCTGGTTTTTCATTTAGTAATTTTTTTCGATATTTGCAGTCCATTTTAACCAAGGAAAGATGTCGCGAGTATGCCAAATTACCGGTAAACGTCCCAGGACAGGAAATAACGTTTCTCATGCCAATAACAAAACCAAGAGAAAGTTTTACCCTAATCTGCACAAAAAACGGTTTTATATACCCGAGGAGGATCGGTGGGTCACGCTTAAGGTTTCAACACAGGCCTTGCGTACTATTAATAAGAATGGCATCACAACAGTTTTAAAGAAAGCCAGGGCGGCAGGCAACGTACTGGTCTAAAACATTTAAGAAATGGCAAAGAAAGGAAATAGGGTTCAGGTGATCCTGGAGTGTACTGAACACAAACAATCAGGAATGCCAGGTACCTCCCGGTACATTACTACCAAAAATAGAAAGAACACATCGGAGAGGATGGAGCTTAAGAAGTATAATCCCATCCTTAAAAAAATGACTGTCCACAAAGAAATTAAATAATCATGGCTAAGAAAGTTGTTGCTGGTCTCCGAAAACAAGGAGGTAAAAGTTACGCAAAGGTTATAAAGGCCGTAAAGTCACCAAAAACCGGAGCCTATTCATTTAAAGAGGAAATGGTGCCGGTGGAAATGGTGAAAGAGACCCTGGGAAATTAATTCCAAATCAATTTAAAAAAGTCCCGCCGGGACTTTTTTTTATCCTGCGACATGGGAATTTTCAACTTCATTTCCAAAGAAAAGAAAGAATCTCTGGATAAAGGCCTGGAGAAAAGCAACAGGAATTTATTTTCGAAACTGGGCAAAGCCATTGCCGGCAAATCGAAAGTGGATGACCAGGTTCTGGACGAACTGGAAGAGGTGCTGATCACTTCCGATGTTGGAGTGGATACTACCCTTAAGATCATTGAAAGAATTGAGGAAAGGGTGGCCAGGGATAAATACCTTAATACTTCAGAACTTAACCAGATTCTGCGGGAGGAAATATCCGGTCTGCTGGAAGAAAACCAGATACAGGGCATCACCGGGTTTGACCTGCCTGATCATCAGAAGCCTTACGTAATCCTGGTGGTAGGAGTGAACGGTGTTGGCAAAACCACCACCATTGGAAAACTGGCCGCTCAATACAAGCAAATGGGCAAAAAAGTAATCCTGGGTGCCGCTGATACTTTTCGCGCAGCAGCGGTGGAACAGTTAAAATTGTGGGGTGAGCGGGTAGAAGTTCCCGTGGTTTCACATGGGATGAACACCGATCCATCAGCAGTGGCCTTTGATGCGGTAAAGCATGCCGTTGAACTGCAGGCAGACGTGGTGCTGGTAGATACCGCAGGAAGACTTCATACCAAGGTAAATCTTATGAACGAGTTGTCCAAGATCAAGCGGGTAATGCAGAAGTTCATTCCGGAAGCACCTCATGAAATTCTGTTGATCCTGGATGGCAGTACCGGCCAAAACGCATTTATCCAGGCACAGGAGTTTACCAAAGCCACCGATGTGACTGCCCTGGCCATTACCAAGCTCGACGGTACCGCCAAGGGTGGAGTTGTTATAGGAATAAGCGATCAGTTCAAGATCCCCGTAAAATATATTGGCGTAGGAGAAAAAGTAGGCGATCTGCAACCGTTTGTGGGCAGCGAATTTGTTGATTCGTTGTTCAAATAGTTAATTCGGTTACTGTCTGGCAGTAACCGAACTCAATCATTTATCAAAGTCTGGATCACCCAACGTAGCCAGCAGTCCTCCGTCAACATACAATATGTGGCCATTTACATAATCGGAGGCAGATGACCCCAGAAAAATCGCCGCCCCCATCAGGTCAGACGGAGTACCCCACCTGCCGGCGGGAGTACGGCTCAAAATATAATGGTTCAATGGATTCCCCGGCCTGCGGTATTCCTCATTTATGGGCGTGGCGATATAGCCAGGACCAATACCGTTTACCTGGATATTATAACGCCCCCATTCAGCGGCCATATTTTTGGTCAACATTTTTAATCCTCCTTTGGCAGCAGTATAAGCACCTACCTGGACCCTTCCTATTTCGCTCATTACTGAACAAATATTTATTATTTTACCCTGACCCTGGCTCATCATATAACGGGCCGCATTCTTTGCAATAAAAAACGGCGCGGTCAGATCGGTACGAATAACTTCTTCCCAGTCCATATCAGGAAATTCCTCCATCTTGTGCCTCCGGATGATTCCGGCATTATTAATCACGACATCGACTTTGCCGGACTGCTTTGCCATGTTATCAATGGCTTCCGCCACCTGGCCCGGATCTGTTACATCGAAATGCAACCCGGTTACCTCCAGGTTTTCCTCCTTTAAAATGCTTATGGCATGATCAAGTTTATGGGGATCCCGGGCATTCAGATAAACTTCCGCACCTTCCCGGGCGTAGCCTGCGGCCAAAGCAAAACCTATTCCCTGCGAGGCACCGGTAACCAGTACTGATTTCCCTCTGACGTTAAACAAGCTCATTATATCGCATTTTAAAATTATTGAGGTCCTATTATTGGGGTGGTCTTTTCCCTTTTTCTGAATCCAAACCTCCACCACAGGTAATAGCTAAATCCAAACTGATCATTGTCATCCTGCCGGTTTTGCCCAAAACCAGGTATCCAGTATGGTTCCAGTTCACCGGACCGGATGCTTTTTAAAAACTTATACCTGATGGTAAAACCTATAAAGAGACCCTTCCACAGATTGATCTTGGTACCGGTTACCATTTCCGCCCATTGGGCTTTGGCATCTTGGTTGGAAGAAGAAATGCTGGTATTGCCATATGCATCAACGGTGTTATAATCCAACTGATCATCGAAGATGGTACTGGCATATCTAAAACCGGCAAAAACTGCGTGCAGCTTCTCCGGTTTGTACAGGAAGTTGATCTCCGGCCCTACCCTGAAATAGGACCCCTCGTTCTGATAGGAAAAATCAGATCCCAATTCCTCTACTTCAGAGTTTCCATATTCAAAATTCAACAGGTAATGCCTGAAATCAATGTCTACCTGGTATTCCTGAAATTTTTTATTCTCATCCCATAAATTCCTGCTGAAGCTGTTGAGATCCACGCCAAATTTAACCCCGGTAGGAATAAACTCTTTTAACTCCTTTTTAACCTTTGGCGGCTTGGGTGGACGTACCCTGGCAGTATCTTCCACCTGAACCTGAGCCATTAACCCGAAACTCATCATTAGAATAATGCCGCTAACGATATACCTCAACATTGGTGGTAGGGGGTTCAGTCAAAACAGGCTGCAGTACCACCAATGAGTCGAAGGTAGAATGTAGTGCTTCTAATTGGTCTATGATTTGCTCGGGCCCGCAATCAGCAGAGATCAGGCGCTGAGTTCTTTGATACTTAAGTTCCAGCGTATGCCTCTCCAGATCAGTGTCAAACACAATGGTAGTCTCATTATTTCCGGTATTCAGCGGCAATATTACACTGGTCAGGGTATCGTCCTGCATGAAAATACTATCAGTATCCAGTGCGCTTATCTGTGCAAAGACCAGGGTGTCATTCTCAGTGAATGCACTATCGGTTCCCGCATATACCACTTTTTTAAAGTCGATCCTGACCTCGGTGCTATTGTCGGTAAAACAAATTTCATCGGGAGCGCAGGCCACAGTTCCCACAAAAACCGCCAGTGGTAATAATTTGGGGAGTAACCTGTTTCTCATGAGCTTTCAATTACAGCGTTCAAAGATATATAAAATACAGCAACAGCATACAGCAACAGCATACAGCATACAGCAACAGCAACAGCATACAGCCCCGATATATATCGGGGCATACAGGTGTACTGGGTGCGGAGTTCGGACCGACCACTGGTGACTGATTACTGAGATTGTGTTTGCGATT
>Ga0268386_10001142_pt1 | contig 17992 bp, 15 predicted proteins | sample RVTome_15_FD_200260 | JGI IMG/M metagenome (GOLD analysis project Ga0268386, IMG submission 200260) | Soil microbial communities from uranium-contaminated site in the Upper Colorado River Basin, Wyoming, United States - RVT150D86... ...
TGGCCACCCCGTCCAGCAACGACTTGATCGCGAGCAGCCGGATGTCGCCGGTCAGCCCGTTCTCCAGCGACCCGAGGATCGTCAGCGGGCCGACGCAGAAGACCAGGCTGGCGGTCACGAAGCCCTCACTGATGCGGCTCGGTCGCTCCGAGCGCGCGAGGCGGCGCTGGAACCAGCCGCCCAGCCGCTCCAGGCCGTCGTGGAGGCGCAGCAGCTCGCCGATCGCCACCCCCACCAGGACGGCGGCGAGCACGGCGAGGTCGTCGCCCGGCTGCGCCGCCGGGTCGGTGAAGATCCGGGTGCCCATGCTGATCGCGATGAGGATCGTGAAGAACCCCAGCCCGGTGACCAGGCTCTCCTGCATCCGCGGACGCATGTGTGAGCCGATGAGGAGGCCGATGACCGTCCCTACCAGCACGGTCGCGACGTTGAGGAGCGTGCCGCTCAGGAACATGGCCGGCTCACGGGTCCAGGCTCGCGAGGTCGATGACCTCGACCGTGGTGTCGGCGGTCAGCAGCGGCTCCGGCCCGCCGAGCAGCACGTAGGCCGTCCCGTCCACCACGGCGGCGCCGTGTCCGTGATGCGGCTCGACGAGGTCGGCCAGCGCGACGACCGTGCCGTCGGGCGCGATGCACTCCACGACCCGGTAGGCCCGGTCCGGCGCCTCGCCGCCGGTCAGGCAGGCGCCGATGCCGGGGGCGAAGAATGCGGCCACGCCCCCGCGCGGTGTCGGCAGCTCCGCGAGCCGGCTGATGGATTCGCCCTCGACGAGCTCGACCGTGGCCAAGTTTCCCTCCAGGCCGCCGACCCGTCCGCCGAGAAGCCAGGTGCGCCCGGCTCCGTCCGATGTCGCCGCGAGATGCTCCCGTGGCGCGACCATCGCGCCGATCGCGGTCCACGCGTCCCCATCGAGCGCATAGACCTCTCCGCGCACGTCGTCGAGGACGCCCCCGCCATACACGACCCGGGATCCGTCCCAGGCAGCCGCTCCAGCCGCGCGCGGCTCCGGCAGCGCAGGGCCCTCGCGCCAGGCGTCGTCTCCCTGCGACAGGAGCAGCACGATGTCGGTCGGCCGGTTGAAGGCGGATCCGAGGTAGCCGCCGATGAGCAGCAGACGCTCCCCGTCGGAGACGAGCGCGGCGTGGTGGACGGCCGCCGGCAGCGCCGGGCCGGCGCTCCAGGTGCCCGATCCCGGGTCGAAGATCTCCACCTCGGCGACCGCATCACCGAGCGGCGTGAGTCCGCCCGCGAGCCAGATCCGGCCCTGGTGAGCTGCCACCGCCATCTCGAGCCGCGCGAACGGGGCCTCGTCGAGGAGGCGCCACTCGGCGTCCGCGCCCTCCTGCCCGGCACTCGCTGCGGCGGAGGGCTGCAGATTCGGCGTCGAGGTCGGCGCGGAGTCAAGGCTGGGCTCCGGTGACGGTGCGGGCGCAGCGCAGCCCGCGATCGCCGCGGCCAGCACCGCCGCGAGCTGGGGACGGGCGGCACGCGTCATGCGGTGTAGGGTAGCGACCGCGATGCGACTGCGCGCTGTCTGGACCATCGGCCTGCTGGCGGCCGGCGCGATCGCCGGATGCGCCGCCGACGGCGCGCGCGGCGAGGCATCGCGCGGAAGCCAGGAGGAGCGCGTGCGCTACGTCGCACTGGGTGACTCGTACACCATCGGCACCTCCGTCGCCGAGGCGGAGCGCTGGCCGAGCCAGCTGGCCGCTCGCATCGACGCGATCGAGGTGGCCGGTAACCTGGGCCTCAATGGCGCCACCTCCGCCGACCTCATCGCCGGCCAGCTCCCGCAGCTGGACGGGCTCAGCCCCGACCTGGTGAGCGTGCTGATCGGCGTGAACGACGTCGTGCAGGGCGTGGCTGACGGGCAGTACGCGGCCAACGTGGCGCGCATCCTGGACGAGTTGGCCGAACGGCTCCCCGCCGACCGCATCGTCTGCGTGGCGACGCCCGACTACACGCGGACACCGCGGGGCGCCGACTACGGCAACCCCGACCTCCAGAGCGACCGGATCGTGCGGTTCAACGCGATCCTGCGCGAGGCGTGCGAGCTGCGAGGGATCACGTTCGTGCCGGAGATCTTCGAGATCAGCCAGCGGGCCGGGGACGATCCGGAGCTGGTGGCCGGCGACGGCCTTCATCCGAGCGGCGAGCAGTATCGGCGCTGGGTCGACGCGATCGCGCCGGTCGTCGAGGTCCTGCTCGCCGGCTGAGGCGCCGCAGCCCCGCCGCACCGAGCTCGCCGAGGATCGCATCGGCCTGCTGTCGGCCGCCCCCCAGGAGTCTCTGCCGATCCAGGAGGCAGAGCGCCCGCTGCAGCGGCAGGTCGAGCTCGCCCCATGCCTCGGCGGCCCGATCGTAGGCCTCGGCCGCTCCCGTCTCCCCGGCCAGGGCGGCGATGCCCGCGCGCATCGTCTCGGTCGTCGCGCGGGCGGCACGCCCCGTCTGGCCGGGGCCGTCGAGCGCAGCGAGCGACGATCGCGCGGCGTCGAGATCGCCCAGCCAGAGCGAGGTCCGCGTCGCGAGCGCACGCTGGTACGAGGGGTCGCTGCCGACGTAGCCGGCGATGGCGTCGTCCGCCAGCCGTTTCGCCTCCTCGAGCGAGCCGGACAGGAACGCCACCCATGCCCGCGCCTGCTGCACCGCGGCCAGCACCTGGGTGTCGACGTCCGGGGCGAGTGCGCCCAGCGCGTCGAGGGGTGCAGAGGGCGACCGCGTCCCGCGGAGGGTGCGGATCGTCGTCGCGGTGGCCGCGAAGACGATGCGGAAGGTTTCGGTCATGCCGCGCTCGGCGAGCTCGTCGATGGTGGCGATGGCCCATGCCCAGTCGCCGGTCTCGACGGCGGCGGTGCAGGCGATGTCGGCCAGCGGGATGGCGGCGTCGCCCATGCCCATCGCGGTCGCCAGCTCGGAGCCCTCCCGAGCGGTCCGCATCGCCTCGCGCGGATCGTCATCGAGCAACGACCACGCCAGGTTGTTGCGCGCCCGCAGCTCGGTGTTGAGGGTTCCCGCCTCCTGCGCGCCGGCGATCGCGCGGCGGAGGTCCTCGAGGCCCTGTGCGACGTCACCGGAGCCCAGCCGCGCGGTTCCGCGGGTCACCAGCAGGTCGAGCTCGATCGCCGGCAGGCCGAGGCCGCGCGCGGCGCCGAGTGCCCGCTCGGCCCACGTCAGTGCCTCGTCGTCCTCGCCCATGACGAGCCGGGCGCGCGCGACCTGCGCCGCGATCTCGACGCCCGATGGATCGCGTTCCCAGCCGCGAACCGTTTGCATCGCCGCCTCGAGCTCCTCGAGCGCCGGCGCGTTGCGCTGCGCCGACAGCATCACGCTGGCCAGGCGTGCGCGCGTGCGGGCGGCCGCCTGCCGCTTGCGTGCGGCGGTCTGCAGTCGGATCAGCTCGCGGAGATGCTCCTCGGCGATCTCGAGCCGCCCGGCGGCACGCGCCGCGTCGGCGGTCTCTGCGAGGGCCAGTGGCCGCTCCTCCGTGCCCTCGCTGAGGCGGAGGGCGCGCTCGAGGAGGTCGAGCGCCCGGTCGGGGACGTGGACCACCATCGCCTGCCGTGCAGCCATCCGGAGCGCGGACACCGCGCGGCGCGCGAGGCGCTGCTGCTCGCGTGGCTCCGCGGTGAGCCGATGGGCCTCGAACAGGTGGCCGGCGAGTGGCTCCGCCGCGTCATCCCCCGCGGACTCGAGGTATCGGGCCGCGGCCAGGTGCAGCGCGCGGCGCTCGGAGCGCGCGAGCGTCCGGTAGGCGACCTCACGGACGAGCGCCTGGACGAAAGCGAGCTCGCCGTGTCGCGGGGAGGCGAGCTCCTCGTTGATGGCGAGAAGCTCACGCTGCACCAGCGCGGTGATGCGCTGACGGGTGGCGGCGGCATCGCCGCCCGCGATCGTCATGAGCGCGTCGGGACGGAATCGATGTCCGAGCACCGCCGCGGAGAGCAGCAGTCGCCGCTCGGCCGCCGGAAGCGAGTCGATGCGAGCCGCGATGACGCCGTGCAGGGTCTCCGGCACGGCGATGGCCGGCGGCTTTCGAGGCCGGCGTGCGGTCCGCCGCTCGGCCCGACCGTCGACGTCACCCGCGTCGGGCCGTTCGGCAAGGATGCGCGCCACCTCGACGGCGTACAGCGGGACGCCTCCCGCATGGTCGAGGACCTGGCGGACCACGTCCGCGGCGAGATCGGGGGCGTGATGGGCCAACAGCTGGCGCATCGGCTCGTCATCCAGACGCTCCAGTCGCAGCGACGTCGAGCTGCTGCCGCCGGCGATGGCCACCGTGGCCCCGCGCTCGCTCTGCTCCGGCCGCGTCACGGTGACGATGAGGATCGGCCGCTCCCGTGTCCAGGAAGCAAGGTACTCGACGAAGGCGACCATGCTGGGATCCGCCCATTGGAAGTCCTCGAAGACGAGCACCACGGGCATCCGATCGGCCACTCGCTCGAAGAAGCGCCTCCACGCGGCGAACAGCTCGTCGCGGTCGAACCCCGCGATCTCGTCGCGATCGAGGAGCGTTGCCATTCGCGGCTCGAGCCAGCGGCGCTCCGCGGCGTCGGCGGCGAACTCGTCGACGGCGGCTCGGAGCTGCCTCCGCGCGATCTCGGGAGGGCTGCCCTCGTCGACGCGAATCCGCCGGCGAACCATCTCGGTGAGCGAGGCGAAGGCGACTCCCTCGCCATACGCCGGTGATCGGCCGTCGTGCCAGGCGATCGGCGCGTCGATCGCGTCGACCCACGAGCCCAACTCCTCGATGAGCCGGCTCTTGCCGATGCCGGCCAAGCCGGACACCGATACCAGCCGCCCGTGCCGGTCCGCGATCACGCGGCTCATCAGGTCCTTGAGCTCCCGGAGCTCGCGATCCCGACCGACGAAGGGGCCGAGCGGCCCGCCGGCCGGCCGGCCGATCGACAGGGCCGACGCGGTCACGGCGCGATACGCCGGCAGGCGACCGGTGCGGCCCTTGAGGGAGAGCGCGCCCATGCGCCGGTACTCCGCAGCGCGTGGGGCCAGCGCTCGCGTCGCCTCGTCGACGAGTGCCTCACCCACCGGAGCGCGGCTCTGCAGGCGCGCGGCGACGTTGACGAGGTCCCCCGCGACCATTCCCTGGCCGCTGGCGCCGATGGTGACCGCCGCCTCGCCGCTCGTCACCGCCGCACGCGCCCGAAGTCCGCCGGCCTCGGCGGATCCGCCCATTCGGTCGACGGCATAGACGATGGCGAGGGCGGCGCGGACCGCCCGCTCGGCATCGTCCTCGTGGGTCACGGGAGCGCCCCAGATGGCCATGACGGCATCGCCGATGAACTTCTCGATCGTGCCTCCGTAGGTCGCCACCACCGACCGGGCGACCTCGAAGTAGCGGGACTGCACCCGGCGCACGTCCTCCGGGTCCATCTTCTCCGCGAGGGAGGTGAAGCCAGCCAGGTCCACGAACAGCACCGACACGTGCCGGCGCTCCGCGACGGGCATCGCGTCCGCGGGTTCGTGGACGGTGGCGCCCGGCGATGCCACCGGCTCCCCACAGCTCGTGCAGAAGCGGATGCCGGGCTGCAGCTCGGATCCGCAGCTGCCGCAGGCGGCGGCGAGGCGCTGCCCGCACATCGCGCAGAAGCGGGCGGCATCGGCGTTCTCCGATCCGCATGCCGGACAGCTCATTGCCGCCTCCGGGTCGCTCCGGTCCCGTGGCCGGCGGGCGGCTGCCGGTCCAGGAGACCCGCTAGGAGCCGTCGTCCTGCTTGTAGACGATGGACGCCGTGTCGTTCCCGTCCTGGGTGAGGATGATCGATTGCTTCCACCGGGCCATCGTTCGCTCGTGGTTGACCATCAGGGTGGTGATGTGGCCCGGGTGCTGGAAGCGCCCGTCGGTCACGTCGATGTCGCCCCGCTCGCCGGCCAGGACGAGGTGCGGCTTGTGGATGAGCCACTCCGCTTCGCGGGAGCTGCTCTTGGTCTGGAGGAAGGACACGTCGAAGGGCAGGTCCACGAACTCCCTGATCACCGGATCGGCCAATGCCTCCTCGGTGAACAGGCTCGCGTCGTTCACCCGCCGTTTGACATTGAACCCATGCTCCCGCCCGGCTCCCAGCTCCCGGCCGCTCGGGAAGCTGTCATACGCCGCGTCCTCGTCGAAGCGGCTCTTTCCCTTGGTCGCCATCATCGACCCTCCGCGTACAGTGCACTGGATGATAGGGGTGCCCCGCTGTCATGCCTACCCCTCGGGCCGGGCTGCTAGCATCGGCGCATGGAGCAACCGATGCGCGTGCGCATGGCCCCCAGCCCGACGGGGCCGCTGCATATCGGCACCGCGCGAACCAGCCTCTACAACTACCTCGCCGCCAGGCGCGCCGGTGGGACGTACGTGCTGCGCATCGAGGACACCGACACTGCCCGCAGTACCGCCGAGTTCGAGGCGGACATCATCGACAACCTGCACTGGCTGGGCATCAGCTGGGATGAGGGCCCGCAGGTCGCCGGAGGCGAGGACGTCGGGCCGTACGGTCCGTACCGGCAGAGTCAGCGGATGGAGCGATACGCCGGCGAGGCGGATCGGCTGCTCGCCAGCGGCGCGGCCTACCACTGCTGGTGCACTCCCGAGGAGCTCGAGGCCGTCCGCCGCGAGCAGGAGGCCGCCAAGGAGGCGCCCCGCTACAACCGTCGCTGCCTCACCCTGGGCGATGCGGAGCGCGCCGCCTTCGAGGCCGAGGGACGCCCGTCGGTCATCCGCTTCAAGGTCGACGCGGAGAAGATCGTCTTCGACGACCTGATCCGCGGCGAGGTCGAGTTCGACAATGCCCTGCTCGGCGACTTCGTGATCGTCCGCAACGACGGGATGCCGCTCTACCACTTCGTGGTGGTGGTCGACGACGAGGCGATGGGGATCACCCACGTCGTGCGTGGCGAGGATCACCTGAGCAACACCCCGAAGCACATCGCGCTGATCCGCGCGCTCGGCTATCGCGAGCCGCGCTTCGGCCACATCCCGCTCATCCTGAACCCGGACCGCTCGAAGATGAGCAAGCGGAAGTCGCAGACCTCGATCACCGCATATCGCGAGGAGGGCTATCTGCCCGAGGCGATGGTGAACTTCATGGCGTTCCTGGGCTGGTCGCCCGGCACCGAGGAGGAGATCTTCAGCCTGGACGAGCTGGCGAAACGGTTCGACCTCGCCAAGGTGCACAAGGGCGGCGCCGTCTTCGACCGCGACCGGCTCGACCATCTCAACGGGGTCTACATCCGCGCCATGACCGACGAGCAGCTCGCCATCCGCCTGCGCGACTGGATCCCCGACGCCGTCGCCGATGCCGATCTGCTCCGCATCGTGCCACTCATCAAGGAGCGGATGGTGACGCTCGGCGACGCGGTCGCGCTGGTCGGCTTCGTCTGGGAGCCCGATGAGGTGGTCGCCTCCTGGTACGCCCCGGAGCTGCTGCACCCGAAGAAGGGAGGCCCGTCGGAGGCGCGAGCGGCCCTCGAGCGAGCGGCGGCCCTGTTCGGTGAGCTGGATGAGCTCGACTTCAGCGCCGACGTGCTCGAGCAGCGCTTCCGCGAGGCGGCCGATGACGCCGGGATGAGGGCCGGCGAGTTCTTCTCCCCGATCCGGGTCGCCGTGACCGGCCGGACGGTCTCGCCGCCGCTCTTCGACTCGCTGGAGCTGCTCGGTCGGGATCGCGCGCTGGCACGCGTCGAGCTGGCGCTCGGCAAGCTGGCCGTCGGGGCCGCATGACCGTGGAGGAGCCGCGCCTCGATGCACTGATCGACGCCGATCTGCTGGTGCCAATCCGCTCGTCCTCCGGAGAGATGCCGGATGCCTCGGCCCTCGGCGTCGACGCGTTCCGCCACGGCACCGATGACGCTGGTGAGCGCTTCATCGCCGCCTTCACCGCGCCGGAGGTGCTCTCCGCCCACGGCCCGCCGGGCAGCGACCACGTTCGCATGGCGGCGCGCGAACTGTTCGAGCGCGCGGAGTCGGCACAGGAGCGGGTTGTGATCGATCCGGGCGCGCCGACGCAGGTCGAGATCGCGGTCGGCGTGCTGCCGTTCCTGGCCGCCGGGATCGATCCGAACCGGCCCGATGCGCTCCGCGCGCGCCGTCCGCTGGGCGGGCTCGCCACCCTCGAGGCGCCGGAGCAGGTGCCCGACCCGTTCGGGCGCGAGCTGCGGTCGGCGCTGGCGGACCTGGTCCACGTGGAACGCGCCTGGCTGCTGCGCGCCGGGACCTCGTGGACGGCGGGCATCCAGATGGCGCCCGACGCGGTGCTCGGTGACTTCGACGCGGTGCGCAACCGGCTGCACGCGGTGGCGACCGAGCACCTCGGCTCGCGGCGGCTCCTGGCGGTCACCGACCTGCGCGCCCCTGCCCTCCGCGAGATCTACGACGCCACCGCCGCCCCGTTCTACGTCCGCCGCGGCGACGACCAGAAGGGGCTGCTCTCCCGCATCTTCGGCGGCTGACCCGCTCAGTCCGGCCTGACTGCTGCCAGCGATCACCGCCCACCGGATCGGCCCGTGCCGTTCTGCCTGACTGCTGCCAGCGATCACCGCCCGTGGAAGGCGGCGTCAGGGAACCAGGACGAGGCGTCCCTCCACGGCGCCGGCACGCAGCCGGTCGTGGGCCGCGGCGGCATCGGCCAGTGGCACCGCCTCGGTGATCCAGCGCAGGCGGTTGCGACGCGCCAGGCGCACGACCTGGCGCAGGTCATCCGGCGATCCCCACGCGACGGTCGTGACCCACGCCTCGATGGTCGGGGCGTCGAAGCCGAACGGGAGGTGCCCGCCGGCCTCGCCGACGAGCAGGATCGCGCCGCCCGGTGCAACGACCTTGGCCGCGTGGGCCAGCGTGCCATCGTTGCCGACGAAGTCGAGCACCACGTCGGCCGGACCACCCAGGCCGGTGCGCGTCAGGTCCGGCTCCACCGCCAGCAGCCCGACGTCGGCCCCGAGCACCGAGGCTCGCTCGAGCCGCGCCGGATCCAGCTCCCGGACGCCGATGACGAGGTCTCGGCCGCCATCGGGCAGGAGCCGCAGGAACTGGAGCGCGAACTGGCCGAGCGCGCCGGCACCGATGACGAGGACCCGGCTGCCGGGACGCAGCCACGCCTCGACGCGGCGCACGGCGCGGTACGGGGTGATGCCGGCGTCCGTCAGCGGGGCAGCGTGCGCGGGATCGAGGTCGCCGAGCCCGACCAGGTGGCGCGGATGCGGGACGAGCATCGCCTCCGCGTAACCGCCATCGGCCTGGAAACCCGGCGCGACCGAGCGCCCGCAGCGCTGCTCCTCGCCCTTGGCACACTCGCCGCACGCGCCGCAGCCCCACCCGCCGTACACCACCACGGAGTCGCCGATCGACAGGCGCGCGCGGCGCAGTGCCCTGCCGGCGTCCGGGCCGATGGCATCGATCCAGCCCGCCACCTCGTGGCCGAGCGTCCGCGGCAGCTCGACGCGCGGCTGGATGCCGTCAACGATGTGGAGATCGGTATGGCAGACGCCCGCCCCGCCGATGCGCAGGCGGACCTCGGTCCCGGCCGGTTCGGGGAGCGGGACCTCCTCGAGGTGGAGCGCCTCGCCCGCGGCGTTCAGCCGGACGGCGCGCATCGACTTCCGGCGCTCAGGTGCTGGACGGAGCGTCCTCGGTCGCGGCCGGGATCGGCTCCGACAGGGCGCGCATCGCCTGGTCGACGATCGCGTCGGGATCGACCGGGTCGATGATGGCGCGGATCACGCCCTCCCGGTCGACCGCCAGGGCTACCGGCGATGCGACGTTGACGTTCTCTCCCACGGCGACCGTCTCGATGCCCAGGATCGCGACGGCGGTGCGCCGCTCGTCGCTCAGCAGGAGGAACGGGAGCTCATGCTTCTTCGCGAAGTCGGTCTGCTGCTGCTCCGAATCGGTGCTCACGGCGGCGACAGCGATGCCGGCCTCCTTGAGGCGCTCGTGGCCGGCGGCGATCCCCTCGATCGCCTTCAGGCCCCGTCGCCGCGCGGCACCGGTATGGGTGGGCGAACCGAAGAACAGGAAGAGCGCCGGCTGCTTCGTCACGAAGCTGCGCAGGTTGAGCAGGTAGCCATCGGTGGCCCGCAACCCGACCGATGGCACTGAGTCGCCGACCGAGAGCTTCACACGCATGCGCCGATTGTAGCGGCGCCCAGCCGGACCTCGCCGCCGGCGCGATGGACCAATCCGTCGTGCTCGAGCGCGGCCAGCACCCGCGCCCACCGGTCATCGTCGATGCCCGGCCCGACTGCCGCATCCGCCTCGACGCGCCGACGCAGCTCCCGGTCCGCGAGGCCATCGCCATTCCACCTTGCGAGCTGCCGAACCACGGCCCCGCGGTAGGCGCGGTCCGAACCCCGGAGCGGCGCCTGGCGAGCGACCGGGACCGGTGCCGCAACCCCGCGCGAGGGGCAGCCATCGGCGACCGGACAGGCGTCACAGCGCGGATCCCGGGAGCGGCAGACGGACGCGCCGAACTCCATGGTGGCGTGCGTCCAGTCGGCGGCGCGACCATCGGGCGCCGCGGTTGCCAGCGCATCGGCCGCGCGCTGGAGCTCCATCGGCGCATCTGCCACGGCCAGCCGTCGGACGAGCCAGCGGCGCACGTTGGTGTCGACCACGCCGGCCGGAGCGGCGAAGGCGAGCGAGGCGACGGCGCGCGCCGTGTACGGCCCGACGCCCGGCAGTCGCTCGAGGCCGTCGATGGCGGTGGGCCAGCCATCTCGCACGACGGCCGCTGCGGCTCGCTGGAGCGCCATGGCGCGCCGGTTGTAGCCGAGCCCGCTCCACTCGGCGAGCAGCTCGGCGGTCGGGGCGGCGGCCAGCGCAGCGGCGGTCGGAAATCGGGCCATGAACCTCGGGAAGCGCTCGGCGATCCGCGCTGCCTGCGTCTGCTGGAGCATCACCTCGCTGACCAGCACGGCGTACGGATCGGTCAGTCCGCGCCAGGGAAAGGAGCGGTGCTCGCGGTCGTACCAGACCAGGAGCGCGGTGCGGATGCGGCGCAGGTCACGGCTCGCACGGGTCGGGCTCACCGCGCGAGGGTACCAGCGAGGGGCCGGCCTCCGGCCATCGGACGAGCTCCGTGCTCGGCGGTCGAGTGCGCTAGGGTTGCACGACCATGACCTACCGACTGCTGTGCCTCGACGCGGGGTTCACCCTCCTCACGCCGCGCCGCACCCTGGCCGACGCCCTCTCCGGCGTGCTTGCCGAGGACGGCCACGAGATCACCGAGGAGGAGCTCCGCACCGCGTGGGAGCAGGCCGATCGCTGGTTCTGGGACGACTACCACCGCCCCGGCAACGACACCTGGACCGATGACGGGCGCATCGAGGAGTACTGGCGCAGCTACCACAGCATCATGCTGGGCCGGCTCGGCGTCGAGGCACGCCACGAGGTGCTCGACCGCATCCTGGCAAGCCAGTGGGCGGCCGATGCCTGGGAGCCCTATCCTGATGTCGAGCCGATGCTCACCGCGGTTCGCGATGCCGGCGTGCAGGTCGGCATCGTCAGCGACTGGGGTTCGAACCTGCGGGGCATCCTCACGGGTCTGGAGCTCGACCGCTACTTCGACTTCGTGCTGCCGTCCGGCGCGGTCGGCCTGGCGAAGCCCGACCCCGCCTTCTACCGCATGGCGCTGGACAGCGCCGGCGTGTCCCCCTCGGAGGGCCTCATGGTGGGCGACTCGTACCGCGCCGACGTGCGGGGCGCCTGGTCGGCCGGCATGGACGCCGTGTGGCTCGACCGCCATGACGGCGCCAGCATCACGCCCAGCGACGAGCCCGTGCCGACCGACGTGCGACGCATCCACGGCCTGGACGAGCTGCCGGCCATCCTCGCGGAGGGCGGCCCGCTGCCCCGGGGCGAGGGTGTGCCCGCGTCCGGCGCTGCACCGGGCTGAGGCCGGCGTGGCGAGCGCGGTGGCCGAGGTCGTCGTCGACAAGTTCGGCGGATCGGTACTGCGTCGTCCCGAGGACATCGCCGCGGCCGTCGACGTCGTCGCGCGTCAGCGAGCGGCGGGACTCCGTCCGGTCGTGGTTGTCAGCGCCTTCGAGGGCGTGACGGACACCATCCTCGGCGCGGCCCGCGTGCTCCTTCCCGATGGCGGGACGTGGCTGCGCGATCCCGGCCAGGACGCCGCGTCGGGCCTGGCGCGCGAGACGGATCGCGCGCTGGCAACCGGCGAGGCGCTGTCCGCCGCGTTGTTCGCCCTGGGCCTGCAGGCGCGCCGCATCCCGGCCCGCTCGTTCTCGGGCGCCGAGGCCGGCATCCGGACGGCGGCCGCGCATCTCGGCGCGGAGGTGCGGCGGGTCCTGTCGCGCCCGCTGCGAGCGGCGATCGACGAGGGGATCGTCCCGGTCGTAGCCGGCTTCCAGGGGATCGGGACACACGGCGAGCTGACGACGCTGGGCCGGGGTGGCACCGACCTCTCGGCTGTGGTCCTGGCGGTCGCGCTGCGCGCCCTGCGCTGCGAGCTGTTCAAGGACGTCGGAGGTGTCCTGGAGGCCGATCCGCACCTCGTCCCGGCCGCACGCTTCCTCCCCGCGGTCGACGCGCTGCAGCTCGAGCTGCTGGCCGAGATGGGCAGCGAGATCGTCCACCCCGTCGCCGTCCGCCGCGCGCGCCGTGGCCGCCTCAACCTGGTCGTTCGGGCCCTCGACGACGACGCGCCGCAGACGGTGGTGCGCGCCGCGACACGCGACGACGAGGGCGTGCTTATGCTCGCCGTTGATCGCAAGGAGCGGGTGGCACGCATCAGCCTCGTCGGGCCAGCCTCCCTGACTCCCGAGGTGCTCCCGCTGCCGGCCCACGGGGAAGGTGCGTTCGACGAGGGCGGCATCCGCGTGGTGTGGGCGGAGGTGCCGGTCGCATCGGCCGCATCGGCGGCGCAGGCGGTGCATGCCTCGTTCATGTCGCGGGGCATCGCCTAGCGGCCGGCGGGCACCTGGTCGGTGTCCGTCACAACCGCCTCGTGCTCCGCGGAGACGCCCGGTCGGAGCTGGAGGAGGATCGCCGCTCCGAGGATCAGCCCGCCCCCGATGACCTGGATCGGCGCGGGCTGCTCCGCCAGGAGCCACGCGGCCAGCGCCACGCCGATCACCGGCTCGAGGGTGGCAAGGATGGCCGCCTGCGATGGTCCGAGCCGGCGGACGCCGATGATGAAGGCGAGCGTCGGTATGCCGGCGCCGATGACGCCCGCCAGCACGACCGGCGCGATCGCATCGGACGATGCGAGCGGCTGCGCCAGGGCGTCCAGCGACCCGACGCCCGCCGCCGCCAGCCCGATCGCGATCAAGAGGTAGAGGCCGGCCGCCCCTCCCATCGTCAGGGCCGCGGCCTGGGGGGCCGGTACGTGCGCAAAGCCGTGCCGGGCGGCGAGCACGTAGAACACCTGGGCCATCGCGGCGACGAAGGCCAGTGCGACTCCCAGGGCGTCGATGTCGCCGAGCGATCCGGCGCCCGCGACCACCAGCGCCATGCCGGCCAGCGAGACGGCCAGGGCGGTCCAGCGCAGCCTGTCCAGGCGTTCGCCGAACCAGAGCGTCGAGATGAGCGCGACGCCGGCGGGGTAGAGATAGAAGACGAGCAGCGTTAGCGCGATGGTGATCCGCCCGAAGGCGATGAACGCCGCCAGGTTGAGCACCATGTTGGTCGCCGCGGCCGCCAGCATGAACCAGCGGTCGCGCACGGGCAGGTCGCGGAAGGAGACCGGCCGCACGCCGCTGCTCAGCAGCCTGAAGCCGATGTAGGCGGTGACGACCAGTGCGCCGAGCGCCGCGCGCCAGGTGACGAGGATCAGCGAGTCGACGCCCGCATCGCCGGCGAACCGGCTCAGCGGACCCAGGGTCGCGAAGCACGCGGCGGCCAGGGCCACCAGCCCCGCACCGCCGAGGTCGGGCCCCTGCTTCACCGACCGATCGTTCACCGGGCGGCCACGGCGGGGTCGGCCGCGGCATCGGCCTCCGCGAGCTCGGCGGTGAGGCGCCCCACCTTGGCGGTGACCGTCTCGGAGCGGTCACGAAGGGCGTTGTGGCGCTCGACGAGCTCCCGGACGAGCGACGCATCGGCGTAGATGGATGGATCGGCGAGGCGCTCCGTGAGCTCGGCCAGCTCGCGCTCCACCGACTCGGCTTCGGCTCGCGCGGCGGCCAGGTCGCGCACCAGGTCACGGGTGCGCCGATGGCGCGCGTTGCGCTCCTCCGCCTCGCGTCGCTTCCGATCGGCCGCCGCTCGCGCCGACTCCCGGGGCTTCGGTGCCGGGGCGACGACGCCGCGCGGGGTGGCGCGCGCACCCTCGACCGCGCCGCGCGTCTCGATGTCGACCCCGCGTTTTGCCGCGTAGTACTCGAAGTCACCGGGGTAGACCGTCGCCTGGCCGTCGTTGACCTCGATGATCGTGTTTGCCACGCTGCGGATGAGGTAGCGGTCGTGGGTGATGAGCACGATCGTGCCGGTGAAGGCGTTGAGGGCATCCTCGAGCACGTCTCGTGACTGGATGTCGAGGTGGTTCGTCGGCTCGTCCAGGCACAGGAGGTTCGCCGGATCGGCGAGCAGCTTGGCGAGCGCCAGGCGCGTCTGCTCTCCACCGGACAGGACTCCGACCGGCTTGTCGACCGCCTCGCCGCTGAACAGGAACGCGCCCAGGAGCCTTCGGACCTCGGAGGTTGACAGCCTCGGCGCGGCATCGTTGAGCTCCTCGAAGACCGTCTTCGCCGGGTCGAGCGCCTCGATCTGGTGCTGCGCGAAGTACGCGACGCGCACGTTGCTGCCCAGCTCCCGGGTGCCGCCCTCGACGTCCAGGACCCCGGCCAGGATCTTGAGCAGGGTCGACTTGCCCGCCCCGTTGGGGCCGATCAGCGCCACCCGCTGCCCCCGCTCGAGCACCAGGTCGAGGTCGCCGGCGTAGACGACGTTGTCGCCGTAGCGCTTCTCGACATCGGCCAGCGTGATCACGGTCCGACCGCTGCGCGGCGGCTCGGGGAATCGGAACTTCACGCTTCGGGTGCGCCGCTGGGGCGCGGCCACCCGGTCGAGCTTCTCGAGCGACTTGACCCGGCTCTGGACCTGCCGAGCCTTGGAGGCCTTATAGCGGAAGCGATCGATGAAGGCCTGGGTGTGGGCGATCTTGCGCTGCTGGTTCTTGGCCGCCGCCTCCAGCTGCGCCATCCGCTCGGTGCGCTGCTCGACGAAGTCGGCGTAGTCGCCGACGTACTCGGTGGCATGCTCGTCATGGAGCTCGAGGATGCGGTTGGCGACCTCGTTGATGAAGTCGCGGTCGTGGCTGACGAGCACGATGGCGCCGGCGTACTGGGCGAGGAACCCCTGCAGCCACTCGACACTGGCCAGGTCGAGGTGGTTGGTCGGCTCGTCGAGCAGCAGGACGTCCGGGTTCTGCAGCAGCAGTCGAGCCAGGGCCACCCGCATCATCCAGCCCCCGGAGAACTGGCCGATGTCACGCTCCATGTCCGCATCGGCGAAGCCCAGCCCGGCCAGGATGCGCCGTGCCTCCGACTCAAGGCTGTAGCCGCCCATCGCCTCGAACCGGTGCTGCAGGCGGCCGTACTCCTCCATGAGCTCGGCCAGCTCCTCCTCGTCCGATGCCTCCTCCAGCTCCTGCTCGATGTGTCGCATGCGGCGGCCGATGCCGCTCACCTCGCCGGCTCCGGCGAGGACCTCGGCCAGCACGCTTCGTCCGCGGCTCTCGGCGACCTCCTGGCGCAGATAGCCGATGACGGTGTCCTTCGCGCGCGTGATGGTCCCCGCGTCGGCGGTCTGGTCGCCGGTGATGAGCTCGAGCAGCGTCGTCTTGCCCGCCCCGTTGGGGCCGACGATCGCGATGCGACGCCCGGCGCTGATCATCAGGCCGAGGTCGCCGAAGAGGTGCTGCGCGGCGTGGCTCTTCGACACGCCCGCGATGGTCACGAGGCTCATGGGACCTCGCATGGTACCGGCGAGGCCGATGGAGAGCGCGCGCCGCGCCGGCTGCGCTTCGCCCTGCCGATGTATCGGGCAGGAGAGCGCGTGACGCCGCCTCCGACGCCGCTCTGCCTGATCTATCGGGCACGGCGGCGCGGGACGGGTGCCTCCGGCGCCCCATTGCCGATCTATCGGGCATCTACTCCGCGACGAGCTTCGCCCCCGCGGTGTCGAAGCGGAGCCGCGTCGCCATGCCCGGGACGCCGGCCGCGTTCCAGGCCTTCTCGACGGCGTGCGCGCCGGCGGGGGAATCGCAGATGGCCAGGACCGTGGGACCGGCACCGGAAAGGCAGGCCCCCGCGGCCCCCCGCTCGTAGGCGAGCTCGATCAGCCCACGCGAGCCGGCGAGCATCGGCAGCCGGTAGGGCTGGTGCAGCTCGTCGCTCATCGCCGCGCGGAGGAGCCCGGCATCGGAGGTCATGATCGCGGTGGCGAGCAGCGCGCTGCGACCGGCCTGGCGCGCGGCAGCAGCATGCGGCACGGTCGCCGGCAGGACGTCGCGCATCTCGTGCGTCCGGCTCTCGCGCTGCGGGATGAACGCCACCGGGATCCAGGCCTCGGGCACGCGGAAGCGCCGCAGGGTGACCCGTTCGTCTGCCTCGGTGACGGCGACCGTGAATCCGCCGTACAGCGCCGCCGCCACGTTGTCGGGGTGTCCCTCCAGGCGCGACGCCAGCGCCAGGAGCTCGTCGGCCTCGACCGAATGGCGCCCCACGGCGGCGCCGAGCACGACGCCCGCCACGATGGCAGCCGCGCTGGACCCGAGGCCGCGCGCCGATGGGATCATGCTCGACACCTCGATCCGCCACGAGGCGGCGCCGGGCGCGGAGGAGATTCGCAGGCCCTCGCGGAAGGCGCGGATGAGCAGGTTGTCGTCGGCCGGATCGCCGTCACGCGGCACGCCCTCCCCCCGCGCGTTGAGGGTGATGCCGGCCTCGTCGCCCGGCCACAGCTCGGCGCGCAGCTTCAGCGACAGCGCGGCGGCGAAGCAGTCGAACCCGCTGCCGAGGTTGGCACTCGAGGCGGGAACGTCGACGGAGGCGATGGGCGGCATGCGACCGCGAGTATAGGGTCGCCGATACGTCATCCGGCCGCCTCGCCCACGCCCAACGTCCGATCCTGACCGCGACGTCCCGCGGTGGGAGATCGCCTCGAGAATCGGCAGACTGCGGTGCATGGCAGTCGTCTTCGGTCCCGTCACCCAGCCCGCGCGATCCGATCGGATGCGTTCGTCGGCCGATGCCGCACTGCGCGCCGATCCCGTCGCGTGGCTCAGCTCGGTGCAGGCCGACGGCCGCCCCCACGTTGCGCCGGTCTGGTTCCACTGGGACGGTGAGCGGATCGTTGCCTTCAGCAAGCCTACTGCGCGAAAGATTGCCAACCTGCGGGCGCGGCCCACGGTCATGGTGGCGGTGGGGACTCCCGGTCCCGAGTTCGACGTCGAGCTCATCGAGGCCACCGCGGAGCTGCCCGACCGTCCCGCGAGCGAGATGATGCCCGAGGGCTTCGACGCCAAGTACCGCGAGCTGCTGCGTCGGGCCGGGCTCACCGCCCAGCGATTCGCCGAGGTCTACTCGCAGCCGATCGTGCTGCGTCCGACGCGCTTCCTCGGCTACGGCGGGCGCGGCTGGCAGCGGGCCGGCGGCTTCGCCACCTGACGGGCACCGCGGCCCGACGTTGGACCTTCAGGTCAGGCTGGCCTGCTCCACGGCCGCGATGAGGTCGTCGTAGCCGAACGGCTTGGCGATGAACGCCGTCGCGGCCACCTCGCCGGCCCATCGCGCGGCATCGCGGGCGGCGGTCATGACCACGATCGGGATCGCGTGGTTCCGGCGCCGCATCTCGGCCGCGAAGGCCCACCCGTCGAGGACGGGCATCCGCATGTCGAGCAGGATCACGTCCGGTGGGTCGTTCTCGAGCGCGGCCAGCGCATCGGCGCCGTTGGCTGCCTCCGCGACGGCATACCCCTCGATCTCGAGCATCGCCGACACGGTGGCGCGGATGCCTACCTCGTCGTCGACCACGAGCAC
>Ga0268386_10001143_pt1 | contig 17980 bp, 18 predicted proteins | sample RVTome_15_FD_200260 | JGI IMG/M metagenome (GOLD analysis project Ga0268386, IMG submission 200260) | Soil microbial communities from uranium-contaminated site in the Upper Colorado River Basin, Wyoming, United States - RVT150D86... ...
TCCTTGGGCTCCTTTTGCACTTGCAACGAATCGATCCATCGATTCTGCCGACCCCTTGTACCACAAAGCGTTGACGCGCGCAAAGTGCGTCGCGCACCCTCCACTCGTGCCGGGGCAATTCTTGTGTTCACAGAAAACGATGTCGATGTTACAAATCCGTCGCAATCCCGACCACGGCGGCTTCCCTGCGAGGGCTCAGGGCCATGAACAAGACCGACCCACGCCCGACGAACAACGACCTGAACACGCTCCTGACTCATCTCGGGTTCGATCCGGGCGAAACCACCGGGAAGAGAAAGCACCGGCGAGTTTGGGAACATCCTGCCGCCGGAACGATCATCCTCCTGCCCGCGAACCGAACGCACGACCCGGCACTGCTCGTCGACCTCGTTTCGATGCGCGCGCACCTCGACTACAACGGCCATCTGGACGGCGACGCGTTCGATGAGTTTGTGCGGACGGGGCGGGTGCCGGTGGGGGCGTAGTACGGAATCAAAGCGGCAAGAGCATGGGCTCGGCGCACGGCATTGCCCGAAGCTCACTTCGCCTCCGGCAGCATCGACTTCGCCCCGGTCCCATGGTCGGCCAGCGAGAGCTTGCGGACCCACGTCCAGGAATGTTTTCCGTTGCGGGTGAGCCGGGCCGTGAACGTCACGGCGGCGGCGCCGAACGGAATCTCGGCTTTCTTCCAGACGACGTCGCGAATGGTCATGCGGCGGTCGTCGCCGATGTTGGTCGTCCGGCGTTGGCGTTGCTCTTCGGCCCGCTGGAAAACGAAGTCCCCCTTCTGCCACAGCACGCGGTTTTTCTGCGCGACGGTTTTGCCGGTCTTCGGCGTGCCGCGGAGAAACATGGCGAGCCACGGTGATGTTCCGTCCGCTTTTTTCGCCGTCGTGTTCGGATCGGTGTCCTTCCACCAGATGGCGATCGCATTTTTAACGGGATCGCCTCCACGTTTCAGGTCGTTTTCGCGGACGAGAAACTTGTACCACCGCGTAAACGGCTTGCCGTCGTCGGCCTTGTCGAGGTGCTCTTCGATTTCGATCCAGCGGCACTTCTCGCCGTTGACGGTTTTCGTGCCGACGGACCGCACGCTCCATGTGCCCGTCCCCTTGCTGTCGGCGGCGTCCGGCCCTGAGAGTTCCCATTCCAGGAAGAACTTCACCCACGCCCCATCTTTCGGCAACGCCTGCACCGGCCCGCCGGCGTGCGCGGAGTGCGTGGACGCTGAAAGTAAAAACACGATTGTCAGGAGGCGTCTGACAGTTGGCATGGTGCGCGCTCCATTGTGAAAGTCAGGCCGGTGTCGAAGGAGCTTAGGGCTCTCCGGTTTAATGACGCTCCGAGTTCAAGGATTTGTTTGTCGATTTCACTCCACCCCCGCAAACCGATGCGTCGGCACCGGCCGCCCGGGGCGGAAGCTTTGCGTGCTGCGGAATTCCGGCGTGGCGTTGCGTGACCGGCAGCATTCCTCGACGACGGCCCGAACGTGCGTTTCCAAAACCGCCGGGTCGCAGGCCACGCGGGCGTTGACGATCACGTCCACGTCCTTCACCTCGCAGTGCGACGGCAGCGAGAGTTCCGGCTCGGCGTCGCTGCTGATCAGGTTCGCGACGCCGAAGAAGCCTTCCCACAGGCCGATCGTCTTCAGGTGCGCCGTCTCCGCCCCGTCCGCCGCCAGCCGGTCGCGGAGTTTGGCGATGATTTCCAGCAGCAGTTCGTCCAGCGCGAACGATTCATCTGGTGAGTGGTGAGTGGTGAGTCGTGAGTGGTCCTGACCGCCGACCGCCGACCTCCGACTTCCGACTTCCGACATCCGACCTCCGACCTCCGACGTTCGACCTTCGACCTTCCGACCTTCGACTCTGATCCGCACGCTGCTGTTCAGCCACCCCAGCTCGGCTTCTCCCTCCGCATACGTGTCGTAGTCGATGTCGAGAATCTTGCGGCCGAAGTCGCCGGTTTGCTCCAGCAACTCGGTGAGGGCGTCGAAGCCGGCGCCGGTTTTCGCGGAAACTCGCAGCAGCGGCGTTCCGGGGAAGTGCTCGGCGACAAGATCCGAGAGTTCCTGCACCTCTGCCGGGTCGAGTTCGTCGATGCGGTTCACGAGGATCGCGTCGGCCTCTTCAAGCTGCTTTCGCAGGATGTACGCCGCCTTCGGCGAAAACCCGGCCCCGCGTTCCCCCTTGAGAATGCGGCGGCCGTGGCTCGGTTTCAGAATGACGGCATACGGGGCGATGTCGAACTCGGCCTCGAACAGCCGCTTGATGGGCTGAATGACCGTGGCCACCAGGTCGGTGCAACTGCCGACCGGCTCGGCCAGCAGCACGTCGGGGCGGCGGTGCTCGCCGAGGTCGCGGATGCGGTCCATCAGTTCGTCGAAGTTGCAGCAGAAGCAGGCCCCGGCGACCTCGCCCACGTCAAAGCCCTGGGCACGCAGCGAATTCGTGTCGACGAGATCGGCCGCCTGGTCGTTGGTGACGATGCCGACATTCAGCCCGCGGTCGGTGTAGTGGCGTGCGAGCCGGCCGAGCGTAGTGGTCTTACCGGCGCCGAGGAAGCCGCCGACCATGATGTAGCGAATGCGGTGCATGGGGTGGTGAGTGGTGAGTGGTGAGTGGTGAGTGGTATCTTTGGGGGAACGCGGATGGCGCGGATCGGGCGGATTCTCGCGGATTCTTAGTAGGACGGCCCTCCGAGGCCGTCCGAGGGTCGTAGCAGAATTCGTGAGAATTCTGCAGTGCAAAAGTCGGACGGCAGAATTCTTACGAATTCTGCTACCCAATTGATCCGCGCGAATCCGCTGAATCCGCGTCATCCGCGTTCCCCTCGACACGTCTACATCGTAATGCAACTGTCGTGACGAAACCATCACGCAATCCCGATCGCCCGGCGATTCTCGGCGGGACGCCCGTCCGCCCGGAAGGTCCGCCCGACTGGCCGCTGGACGACCCGGCGGTGCACGAGGCGCTGGAACGTTGCGCGGCGGACGGGACGTGGGGGAAGTACCACGGGCCGTATTGCGACCGGCTCGTCGACGCGCTGAAGGAAATGCACGGCTGCGATCACGCCCGATTGTGCAGCAGCGGGACGGTTGCCGTTGAACTGGCGCTGCGGGGGTTGAAGGTCGGCCCCGGCGACGAAGTGGTGCTGGCGGCGTATGACTTCAAGGGGAACTTCGCGAATGTCCTCGCCGTGGGGGCGATACCGGTGCTGGTCGACGTCCGCCCGGACAACTGGCAATTCGACGCCGATCAACTGCAGGACGCCCTCTCGGAGAAGACGAAGGCGATTCTCGTCTCGCATCTGCACGGCGGGATCGTCGACATGCCCTGGGTGCACGAGATCGCCCGTCGCAGCAACCTGCCGGTGATCGAAGACGCCTGCCAGATGCCCGGCGCGCGGGTGCACGGGGAAATCGCCGGCCGGTGGGGAGACGCGAGCGTGCTCAGCTTCGGCGGGAGCAAGCTCCTCACCGCAGGCCGCGGCGGGGCGCTCCTGACGCACGAACCGGAGCTGCTGCAACGGGTCCGGCTGTATTCGCACCGGGGGAATGAGGCGTATCCGCTGTCCGAACTGCAAGCGGCGATTCTGTTGCCGCAGGTGGAAGCGTTGTCCGTGCGAAACCAAAAACGGGCGGAAAACGTAGTACTGTTGCGGGAACTTCTGGGTGAGGATTCCGGATTGACGATGTTTCGCAATCCGTCGCCGACGGAATGTAGTGCGCCCCTTTTGTCGCTCAAAAAGGGCATTTCGCACGATCCACGTCCAGTGCGAAATGAATTTCGCACTACGATCACGCAGCCGGGCTACTACAAACTCGGCTTCCAGTACGACCCCGCCGCGTTCGCCGGTCTCTCTCGCGACGACTTCGCCGCCGCGATGCGCGCCGAGGGGATCGCGCTCGATCCTGGGTTCCGAGCGCTGCATCTGATTCACGGCAAACGGCGCTTCCGCACGGTCGGCGACCTCCCCGTCGCGACCGACGCCGACGCGGGCGTGCTGACGCTGCATCACCCCGTGTTGTTGGAAGACGCCGCGGCGATGCGGCAAATCGCGGCCGCAGTTGCTAAGATGCGTGCGTTCGCCGGGGAACTCTCGTCCGCCCGGCCGTCCTGACCACGGAGTGAAAGGATGCGGCAACCGCCGCGAAGCGGCGTGAAAACCCAAACCGACAGCTTGCTGTCGCAGTGTGTTGCGTAGCGTCATTCGACAGCAAGCTGTCGGTTTGGGTTCACGGCTCGCTTCGCGAGCAGAATTCGAGCTTCGTTCACCATTTTCACCATTTGCCTGCGCCCCTTTCCACACGGAACGACCGATGAACTTCAACGCCAGATTCGCCGACGGCCTCCCCTACGCCGCCTTCCTCGACAAGTACGGCACCGCGGACCAGAAGCAGCGCTGGAAGGCAGTCTATGACGCCGTGAAGCTGAACAACGAGCAGATCCAACTGCTGCAAGGCTTCGTCCGCGAGATGAAGGTGCTGGTGACGGCCGGGGCGTGGTGCGGGGACTGCGTGAACCAGTGCCCGATCTTCGCCCGCTTCGCCGAGGCGACGGACAAGATCCAGGTGCGGTTCTTCGACCGCGACGACGAGGCGGAACTCTCGCAGGCGCTGGCCGTCTGCGGGGCGCCGCGGGTTCCCAGCGTGCTGTTCCTCAGCGAAGACGGCTACCCCTGCGGCCGCTACGGGGACCGCACGCTGTCGAAGTACCGCCAGATGGCCGCCACGCAACTCGGGGCGGCGTGCGCGACGGGCATCGTCGGGGCCGACGACGGTTCGCTGGCCGCCGTCACGCAGGAATGGCTCGACGAGTTCGAGCGCATCCAGTTAATGCTCCGCACGTCGGGCCGGCTGCGGGAGCTGCACGGGGATTGACGCAGGACGGATTGCCAATCCGTCCCACGAAAAGTGCGGAATTCGCCGAAAGCCGGCTTTGCGGCGGTTTTTCGTGAACCGGAAGGGGGCGGGGGGCGTATCAACTTCGTCCCCGCTTGTGGACGATTTTCGAAACTGATAGCTTCAAACGGCGGCTTTGCGGGCGGAATGGGCGATTCCGGCGGCAGAACCGCGATTCCGACCGCCTCACCCACAATTTGCGAGGAACCGCCCCGATGTCGAACGGCACGATGCGCCCCGGCGGATTGATGGCGCTGGCGATCTGCAATTTCCTGTTCGCGGGTCTTGCCGGGCTGAACGTGCTGGGTCTGGTGGTATTTCTGACGATGGCCGCCCCGCGGGGAGGGCAGACGCCGCGGGGCATGCCGTCGGAAATGATGCTGATCGCGATGGTGGCCCTGGGTGCGATCGGGGGGGTGTTGCTGGTGCTCTCCGGCATCGGCTACATCATGACGAAGAAGTTCCTGGGGCGTGTGCTGGGAACGATTTACGGCCTGCTGGCCCTGTCGAGTTCGATTTTTGCAATCGTCGTCTTTACCAACGCGGGAGGAGACGTGGGTCTGCTCAACCTGGTCGGCATTATTTACCCGGTGCTGACGATCGTATTGCTGAACACGACCTTTCGGAACGATTTTGTGAACTAGCGCGCCGTCCGCCCGGGCCATCCGCCGGTACCCCGGAACTCGATTTCCCCGTCCTGGGAGCCATTCATGCTGGGCCAGCCGATTCAATGGTCGCACGTCGTCATCCTGGCGAAGACGTACTTTCGGTACGCCATTCGCGGCGGCTCGGGATTGATCTTCCTGCTGGCGTTTCTGATGGTCGGGTTGACGGCGGCCGGATTTCTCATCGATCCGCTGAAGGGCCAGATCAAGCGCACGCAGGAAGACGTGGCGAAAAAGTCGAACAACAAAGTTGAGATCAAAGACAAAGAGATGCTCGAGCAGGTGGCGAAAATCGCGCGGCCCGCCGTCGTGTGGTGGGTGGGGGCCGATGAATCGAAGGGCAAAACCGACCCGCTGGTCGAGCACCTCGTCGTCGAGCGCCCGCCGATTCTCTCCGCCTATCTGTTGATCCTGTACACGCTGATTCCGTTCATAACCTGCCTCGGAGCATTCAATCAGCTCTCGGGAGACATCGGCACGAAGGGCCTGCGGTACCTGCTGCTGCGAACCGAGAGAATCAACGTCATCGTGGCGCGATTTCTGGGGACGCTGTTGTTTTCGGCGGCGGTCACGCTGTCTGTAATTCTGATCGTCGTGGTCTACATCGCGATCAGTTTCGACACCGATTCGTTCGCCGCGCTTCTCGCGTGGGGCCTCCGCGGCTGGCTGGGGGCGATGCTGCTCGCGCTGCCCTACATGTGCATGTGCACGCTGCTCAGCGCGATGCTTGATGCGCCGATCGGCACGCTGTTTCTGTGCCTGCTGGCGACAGCGTTTCCCATCATCGTCATCAAAATCGCCAAGAGCGCCGCGGGATCGGCGATCGATCTGGCCTGGCTCGATCGCGTCACCCCCTGGGGATGGATGTACGATCTGCTCCATCCGTCGTTCGCCAAAGTCGCGGCCTCCAGCGGGATCATGCTCGCCTTTTCCTTCGTCTTCGCATTCCTGGCCGTGAAATGGTTCCTGCGGAGGGACTTGTAATGCACAACGGCAGCCCCGCCGTTTCCGTCAAAGGGCTCACGAAGGTCTTCGGCCGCCGCGTCACAGCGCTGGACAACGTCTCCTTCGACGTGCCCCGCGCCTCGCTGTTCGGCCTGCTCGGTCCCAACGGTGCCGGCAAGACGACGTTGTTCAGCGTCGCCGCGAACTTCCTGCAGGCGACCGCCGGCGAAGTCTTCGTGCTGGGGATCAACGTCAAGGAGATCAGCCGCCTGCGGGGCAAGTTCTCGATGCTGCCGCAGGACGCGCTCTTTGAGCGAAACGTCCCCGTTATCGAACAGATGATTACGTTCTGTCTGCTCAACGGCCAGACCCGCGACGAAGCGACGCAATCCGCCGCCGCCGCGCTGGAAATCGTCGGCCTGAAGGAAGCCATGGACCGCGCCGCCGGCGCGCTCTCGCACGGCATGACGAAGCGGCTCGCCCTCGCGCAGGCGTTTCTGGGGACCCCGGAGGTCGTGCTGCTCGACGAGCCGACGTCGGGGCTCGACCCGCAGAACGCAGCAAACATTCGCAAGATCATCAAAAAAATGTCGGCGACCCGCACGGTCGTCATCAGCTCGCACAACCTGCACGAAATCCAGGAAATCTGCTCGCATTGCGCCATTCTCGACAAGGGGAAGATCGTCGCCTGCGGACCGATGTCCGAAATCCTCGGCGCCGAAGAAACCGTGCAGATCACCTACAGCAAGGAAATCACCGTCGAACTCATCGAACGGGTCTGCACGGCGAAGAGCGTCGCACTGGCCGACCAGTCCGCGGCGCGGCAGTTGCGACTGCAGATCGACCTCGCGGACGGCACCACGCGCGACGACGTGATCGGCGAAGTCCTGAGGCTCTCCGCGGAACTCGGGTTCGTCCCCCGCACGATCAGCGAAGGCTCGCGACTGGAAGACCGCTTCCTGGAAATCACCGGCGGGACCGGGGATTCGCTGGGGAGTACGTGATGTCGGCGGACGGCGAAGCCGCAAGCGGCGGTCACGGCGTCGCGGCTTTCTTCGCCGCCGCTTCCCTCGACAGCACGAACTCCACCGGCCGGAACACGCGCACTCCGGCCGCCGTGCTGCCGACGTAGCGGTGGCCGGTGAGCACCAGCGGCCAGCCGTCGGGTTGCAACTGCCGGCGAACGGCTTTGATCGGGAAGCGGTCGCCCCCCACACGGTAGCGGAAGGCGATCGGGTCGGCCGGCTTGCCGACCAGGAACGACAGGTGGTGCCGCAGGTCTTCGTGCCCCAGCCAGCCCAGCGTGATGCCGTGGTGGCTGGCGTTCTTCAGGTCGGTCATTCCCAGGAGTTGCAGCGTCTGCAGCAGCTCGCCGGAGACGAGTTCGTCGGCGGCGCGGAGCGACATTGACGACCTGGCGGTGAGCATTCCGAGAACGTCGACTTCGAGACCGTCTTCGACGACGACGGCCCGCGATGTGTCGCCTTGGGCCGGGAGTTCCATTCCCGCCAGCTTCACGCCGGCGAGTCTGCCGGCTTCGAGGTTGACTTCGACGTTCAGGCCGTCGAACGTCAGGGCGAACGGTTTGCCGTCGCCGAGCTTGTGGTCCAGCAGCAGGTCGACGCGGAGGCCGAGGAGTTTTCGTTTCGGCCCGTCGATGATCGTCAGCAGCGCGCCGACGTCGGCCCGCCTTTTTCCGGCGGACTCCCAGCGGACGTACCCGCCGGTCGCTTGCGGCTTAGCCTTCCCATTGCCGAGCAGTTTCGCGTCGAGCTTCTTGAATTTGCCGTGCTTCCCGACTGCCGCCACCAGCCCGGCGGGGAACGATTTGCCGAACGACCAGTTGCGTTCGACCTTCACGTACACTTTCGGATCGAGCTTCGCGACGTCGAAGCGGAACGTCTGCTGGTCGGTGAGGACGAGGTTGCGTTTGACCCCCGGCATCGGCGGCGTATCGTCGTCGGATTTCGGAGGGGAAACGGATTTCGTCCGCGGGACGATTTTGATCTGGGCTGCCGCGGTTTGCGGCAGGCAGCAGGCGGCGAGCAATGCGACGGTGAGTTGGAAGGAGCGCATGGTGTGCCTCAATACGGGAGAGCGGCCGAATTCCGGAGACCTGGTTGACGGTCGAAATGTTACAGATCGGCGTCGGTCAATCCCGCGTCCCGCATGATGCCGCGTTGCGTGCCCGGCTTCAAATCCTGATTACCATGGACGGGAACCACCGTCCTTCGGCTGCCGGCAGAGTGTCGGTAAATGTGGTGTGCGCCGTTGATGCGGGCCAACGTCCAGCCTCGTTGCTCGAGAATGCGGCACATGCGCTTGCCGGAGATGATCTTCACGGGGAGTTTGCCGCTGCATCGCGGGCAAGGCCGTCCTCGTGGGCGACGGCGAGCCAACCCTCGGCGGCCTCGCGGAGATTGGCCCGAACTTCGTCGAGCGTCTCCCCCTGGGTGTGGCAACCGGGAAGTGCGGGGACGGAAGCCGAATAGCCGCCCGCTTCTGGTTCCGGGCGGACAATCGCGGTGAGATTGACGCTGAGATCGACCACAATGGGTGAAGAGTCGGTCGCGGTATTGATCATGGTGACGATGCTCCGATCGTTGCAGTTTACCCAAGTCAGGCCCCGCGCAACAAGGCGCGGTTTCGTCATACGGAATTCGACATTTTGTCTTGAGGACGGCCTTGGAAGGCCGTCCTACGTTTTCGCCCCTCGCGGCTCGATCTGTTTCAGTTTCTTCCCCTTCAACGCCGCGTAACAGTCCGGCAGGTCGAACGACGCGAGCACGTTCGGCACGAAGCTCGACAGCGGCCAGTCGTAGTGTTCCGTGGTGGCGACGTCGTGGAAGCTCGTCAGGGCGTGCTTCAACGTGACCTGTTTCACCTGGTTGGAAAGCACCGCGGCGAACGTGGCGGGGATCGCGCCCCAGCCGCGGGCGACGAGGTGCACTTCGGTGTGGCCGAGGCTGCGGAGCCAGTCGAGGACGCGGAGCACGTCGTGCGTGCGCTGGCCGGCGTAGGGGCGGTCGAGCATCAGCGAGTGGACGGCGTAGAAGTAGTCGGCCCCGTAGGGATTGGTATACGGGTCCGCCCCCGCCGTCCCCGGCCGCGACTCCCCGATTCCACGGACATCGACGGCAAAAAACGGAACCTCTTTCGATTCATCGTTTCGCACAGACCGAATCAGACCTTCATTCCGCAGTTCTTCATCCGCCGACCGATCCGCCACATACAACACCGCCCGCTTCTTCCCCCGCGGCGGCCGGGAATAGAGCAGCTCGTCCGACAGCCGGGTGACGATCGCGTGCACGCCGGGTTCGGTCTCGACGGCGTAGGTGATGTGGTGCTTCGTCGGGTAGTTCCGCGAGCGGCCGCGGTGGCGGATGATGCGGTAGTTCCTGTTGAACGCCTGATTCACCGTCATCCCTTCGAGCGACACGCCCCGAACATTGGCTTTCATCAGTTGCTCGTAGATTGAGATCCACCAATTCAATGGACTTTCGTTCGTTGGTCCAAAGACCACGACATCGAGCGATTGCACGTCACCATGTTTCATGCTTTTCAGCCGACTCACAAGATATGTCCATTTCTTCAGTTTGGCGCCTTCCACGAAGACGGAGCCATCTCGATTGAGCTTGATTTCAACTTCCATCGACCGAAGCCTGAGCATGCCGACGAGACTGGCGCGGAGCATTGGACGTGTAACAGGGCGTCGTTCTTTCTTGAGCGCATCCGCCTTCTCCCGCGTAAACCCAAACACCGTCCGCGATTTCAACCCCGCCACCTGCCCGCGGGGGGTACACCACAGGGTTTCGTCTTTTTCGAGTTTCAGGGCCGGTTCCTTCGTCCCCTTCGAGACGCCGCTGGCTTTGTTGAACCAGCCGTACATCGCCTCGCGGTTTTCCTGCGAGTAGCCGTGGTATGTGGGGCCGACGAACATGGCGACGTTCTCTTCATGCCCCAGCAGCTTGTAGAGGCGTTTCAGCCGGGCGTAGGCTTCCTGCGTGCCGCGGACGTCGAAGAAGTCCTTTTCCTTCGCCAGCAGGATGACCGGCTTCGGGGCTATGGCGGCGATGAAGTCGGAATGGTCCAGACCCAGGGCGAGGGCTTTGGGCGGGCATTGCTCGGTGTCGGCGGGGAGTTCGTTTTCCAGGTTGCGGCGGAACGTGGTGACGAAGCAGCTCGGGGCGGCCATGCTCCAGCGGTGTTCCACGCCGCACAGCCAGGTGGTCATCGTCCCGCCGCCGGAGTTCCCGGTGACGCCGACGCGCTTCGGATCGACTTCCTTGCGGGTGAGCAGATAGTCGAGCGCCCGGATGCCGTCCCACGCCCGCCACGTGCCGAGGAACTCGCCCACGAGGAACTGCTGGTTGCCTGCGTGCAGATGCTGCCGGGTGCCGACGCGGAGGCGGTCTTTCAGTTTCTCGTCGACGTACTGCGAACGCTCCCCCTGGCCGATGGGGTCGAAGAGGAGGACGACGTACCCTTGGCGTGCGAGCCCCTGGGCGAAGCTCTGGTACGCCGCCGCCGCTTTCCCGTTGGACGAGTGCCCACAAGTCCCGACGACGCTGGGCAGCTTGCCACTTCGCCCTTTGGGAACATAAAGATTCGCGGTGACGAGAAACCCCGGGCGGCTCTCGAAGATCACGTTCTCGATGCGATACGCGTCGCGCTCGATGACTTTGGTGACCCGCGGCTTCAACGGCGTCTTCTTCGGGAACGGCCCGAACGACTGCTGGATGCGTTTGCGGACGTCGGCGACGTAACGTTCCGCGTCGGCTTTCGTCTTCAGCGCATCACGGCGTTCATTCCCCTTCCGCTCGGCCTCGCGGACCTGCTTGACGAACCACTCGTGCACCATCCGCGGCCAACGGTTCAACGGCGTCATCGCCGCCGCTCGCGGTTTCGCACGATCCTGCCCCAGAACTTCCGAATCGAAAACCGAGTCGACCACCGGCAGCCACAACGGCGACACCGCGGCGCTGCGCAACAGTTCGCGGCGGGAAAGGAGGGGATCGGTCATCGCGGATTCCTCACACGCTTGGGAAACGACGATCTGCTACGCTGCCAGCATACCCGATGAGCGGCGCGGTTCCCAACGAATCTTCGAGCGAGGAACGGCGGGCGGAAGGCGGAAGGCGCTCATCCGCCTCTGTCTCCAACCACTCACCACTCACACTCAGAAGTTGTGAATGAATCCAGTCCCACCATTTCGCGGATACACGCCTCTCACCGCTCACCAGAGCCCGCGTTTGACCGCCGCGATCCCATTCTGTACGATTGCCGGTTCGAATCGCGAGGATTGGTTTCCGCGCGGACGTTCCAGTCCTTTTCACACCTTGCCGAGCGCGTCGCAACGGCCCCGATTCGGGGGCTGTGCCGGTTCCCTGGGGGAAACGGTGGACATTCGGCATCCGGGAGACGGTCCATGGCGCAGTTGGACGTGCAGGAGATTCTCAGTTCCGGCGTGCATTTCGGGCATCGCACCAGCCGCTGGAACCCGAAGATGCGGCCTTACATCTACGGCCGCCGCAATCTGATCCACATCATCGACGTCCGCGAGACGGTCCGCGGGCTGTTGCGGGCGCAGAAGTACCTCAAGCAGGTCGCCGCCCAGGGGAGCCTGATTCTGTTCGTGGGGACCAAGCGGCAGGCCGCCGAAGCCGTGCGGGAAACGGCCGTCGAATGCGGCATGCCCTACGTCACCGAGCGCTGGCTGGGGGGGACGCTCACGAATTTCCGCACGATTCGCAGCCGGCTGAAGCGGCTCGAAGAGCTGGAACAACTGCAGGAGAGCGGCGAGCTGGCCACGTACTCGAAGAAGATGCAGTCGAGCCTGATGCGGGAGCACGCGAAGATCCACCGCAACCTGAACGGCATCCGCAATATGAACCGGGTGCCCGAGGCGCTGGTCGTGATCGATCCCCGGAAGGAGCACAACTGCGTCCACGAAGCCGCCATCGCCGGCGCGAAAGTGGCCGCCCTGATCGACACCGATTCCGACCCCGACACGGTCGACCTGCCGATTCCCGGCAACGACGACAGCATCCGTTCGATCCGGCTGGTGCTGAAGTTCCTCGGCGACGCCATCCGGGAAGGCAAAGGGGAACTCCCCGCCAAGCCGGATGAGCCCAAACGCGACGAACCCAAACCGATTCCGTCGTTCTAAGAGAATGAACGTCGTGCGAATTTCATTTCGCACGACTTGTGGGCCGTGCGAAATGCCCTTTATAGATTCGAAAAGGGGCGCACTACACGTTGAACAGGAGACGTTTGCGATGGCCGAGATTACAGCGGCTGCGGTCCAGGCGCTGCGCGCCCGGACGAACATGCCGATGATGAAGTGTAAGGAAGCCCTGATGGAAGCCAACGGCGACCAGGACGAGGCGGTGAAGATCCTGCAGAAGGAATCCAAGGAAATCCTCGACAAGCGGGCGGAAAACGCCACCGCCGAGGGACGGATCTTCCAGTCCGTCAAAGACGACGGCAGCGAAGCCGCGATGGTCGAACTGCAGTGCGAGTCGGCCCCGGTGGCCGGCGGCGAGGACTTCACGCGGTTCGGGAACATGCTGATCAAGCAGTTGATGGAAGGCCCCGGCGCCGCCACTCCGCAGGAGCTGCTCGCCCAGCCGGCCCCCGGAGCGGCGGGCAAAACGCTGCAGGACGTCTTCGACGACATGGTGGGGACGATTCGCGAGAAGATCGTCGTCGCCCGCATCGCGCGCGTCAGCGGCCCGGTAGCGGGATACGTGCACCACGACGGCAAGACCGCCGTCCTCATGCAGGCCGCCGGCGAAAACGCGACCGACCCGGTGCTCCGCGACGTCGCGATGCACGTGGCCGCGTTGCGACCGGCCGTCGTCAACCCCGAAGAACTCCCCGCCGACCAGGTGCAGGCCGAGAAAGACCGCCTCGCCAACGACGCCAAAGCCAGCGGCAAGCCCGACAACATCATCGAGAAGATCGTCGACGGCCAGATGAAGCGGTACTACGGCGAGCACGGCGTGTTGATGTACCAGGGTTTCGCCAAGGACGACAAAAAGACCGTCAGCCAGGCGATGGCCGAGAAGGGGCTGAAACCGGTGGCGTTTACGCGGTGGGTGCTGGGCAATTGACTTCGGTGGGCGCGATTTGCCGAATCGACGAAGCCACTGCTTCCGCCGTCGGGAGTGATGGAGTGATGGAGTGATGGAGTAAGACGCCGCATGCGGCCGACAACTCCAACACTCCAATACTCCATGACTCCGATCTCCCAACAATACGGAGCATGGAAATGTCCGCCGAAGGAACTGATCCTTCTCCCGCCTACCGCCGCGTCGTCCTGAAGCTCAGCGGCGAGAGCTTCTGCCGCGACGGGGGGTCGGGGATCAGCACGTCGGAGATCACGTCCATCTCCGAGCAGATCCGCAACGTCGTGCAGCGGGGGGTGCAGCTTGCGATCGTGTGCGGCGGGGGGAACATTCTGCGGGGGAAGGAGTTCGCCGCCGTCAGCGCCTCGATTCAGGCTTCCACCGCGCATTACATGGGCATGCTGGCGACCGTCATTAACGGGCTGGCGCTGCAGGACGTGCTGGAGAACATCGGCGTCCCCACGCGGCTGCAGAGCGCCATTCGCATGGAAGGGGTCGCCGAGCCGTTCATCCGCCGCCGCTGTCTGCGGCATCTCGAAAAGGGCCGGGTGGTGATTCTGGCCGCCGGCACCGGCAGCCCGTTCGTGACGACCGACACGGCCGCCGCCCTTCGCGCCCGTGAGATCGAGGCCGACGTCGTGCTGAAGGCGACCAAGGTCGACGGCGTCTACGCCGACGACCCGCTGAAGAACCCGCACGCCGTCCGCTATGCGGAAATCTCCTTTCAGGACGTGCTGCACCAGGGCCTGCAGGTGATGGACGCCCAGGCGGTGCATCACTGCATGGAGCACGGCATTCCGATCATCGTCTTCAACTACCGAAAGGCGGGAAACATCGAGCGCGTCATCTGCGGCGAACGGGTCGGCACCCGCGTGCTGCCTGTCTCGCAGATGCCGGGCAGCCAATGACGAATGGTCGGTGAGTGGTTAAGAGTCGAATGTCGGAAGGTCGAAGGTCGGAAGGTCAGCCTTGTTCTTCCGACCTTCGACTTTCGACTTTTCGACCTTCGACTTTTCTGACCGCTCACCACTGACCAAGCTGGAGCAGCGCATGGCCGGTGAGGACTATCTGGAAGCCGTCCTGCTGGGGATCGTGCAGGGCATCGCGGAGTTCCTTCCCATCAGTTCGTCGGGGCATCTGGTCATCGCGGGAGAACTGGTGCAGCGCTTCACGGGCCGCACGGTCGACCCGGAGAGCAATCTGCAGCTCAACGTCGCGCTGCATCTGGGGACGCTGTTTTCGATTCTGGTCGTCTATCGCCGCGACCTGCCGGCAGTGTTGCGCAACATGCGGCTGTGCGGGTTGATCGTGCTGGCGACGGTGCCGGTGGGGATCGTCGGGCTGCTGCTGAAAGACACGATCGAAGAGCACCTGCTGAACCCGCTGGCCGCCGGCGTGTGCCTGTTCGTGACCGCCGGCATGCTGGTCCTCGCCGAGCGAGCTGCCGGCGGCGAAACGCCGCTGCAGAAGCTGACCGTATTGCAGGCTGCCGTCGTCGGGTTGTTTCAGGCGATCGCGATCCTGCCCGGCGTTTCGCGCTCCGGGAGCACGATTTCCGGCGGAATGCTGACGGGGCTCAAACCCGAAGACGCCGCCCGGTTTTCGTTCCTGATCGCGATTCCCGCCATCGGCGGCGCGGTCGTGCTGACGTTCAAGAGCATGCTGGAAGGCAAAGGAGGCGACAACCCGCTCCCGGTGCTGCTGGCCGGCGCGATGGTGGCGTTTCTGGTGGGCTGGGCGTCTCTCCGCGGCCTGATCGGCCTCATCCGCCGGCGGCAGCTTCGCTGGTTCGCGTGGTACTGCGCGTTGGCCGGCACGGCAACGGTCGTCTGGCAAGTGAGCGAACGCCTTTTCGGAATGCGATGATCCTTCACCGCTTTGGGTTCTTTGGAATGCGGTGGCCCGACACCGCTTTGGATTGCGCGTTCGGCGCAGCAAATCCAAAACGGTGAAGAATCCCCGCACTCCGCGGGCCGGCCGTTTCCGTTTTTCCCTATTGCTTTTGGCCGAAACACCTTTCTAGATTGGAACGCACGTTATCCACGACGCGGCGATTGCCTCGTCAACGGTTTCCGGGTATGAACGGCCGAATGGCGGGCCCGGCCGACTTCGTTTCGTGTTCGATCGCACATGAGGGACTGACCATGCTTCGCGACTTCCTGCGGCGACTTGTCGAAAACTCACCCCGGAGCAGGCGGCGGCCACGGCCCGGCGGGCTGGCGGAACGCTGCGGCCTGGAACAACTCGAAGACCGCTGCCTGTTGTCGGCCAACGTGGCGGGGGCCGTCGCGGGGCACGCGCTCGGCGGGGAGCAGGGGCCGCCTCAGATCCTGCCGGCGGTGCAGAAAGTCGACGAAGCCGCCGCTCGCACCCAGGAAGTCGCCGACCTGAGGAACCCCGCTGATGAGCACGCCTTGATCGGGCTGCTGCTGCCGGCGATTCAGAAGGTCCGCGACGCGGCGGCCCGCGCCCCGAACCCTGGCGACGTCACCGGGCCTCCGAACGACGATTTCGTGCTGCCGGCGCTGCAGAAGGTGCGGGATGCCGACGCGCTCGCTCAGAGAGAGGGCGAATTGCCGGCGGTGCAGAAGGTGCAGGAAGCGGCGGATCGCCTGGAGGGGATTGGCGACGTGACCGCTCCGCCGAATGACGCCGATCAGCAGACGGACATCGGAACGACCGGTGTGCCGGACGACGATTTCGTGCTCCCGGCGTTGCAGAAGGTGCGGGATGCCGCCGCACTCGCTCAGAGAGAGGGGGAACTGCCGGCGGTGCAGAAGGTGCAGGAAGCAGCGGATCGCCTGGAGGGGATCGGCGACGTGACCAGTCCGCCGAATGACGCCGATCAGCAGACGGACATCGGAACGACCGGCGTGCCGGACGACGATTTCGTGCTCCCGGCGTTGCAGAAAGTGCGGGATGCCGCCGCGCTCGCTCAGAGAGAGGGGGAACTGCCGGCGGTGCAGAAAGTGCAGGAAGCAGCGGATCGTCTGGAGGGGATCGGCGACCCGACCGCTCCGCCGAATGACGATTTCGTTCTTCCGGCGCTGCAGAAAGTCCGGGACGCGGCCGATCGCACGCAGGAAGTCGCCGATCTGAAGAACCCCAGTGAGCACGCCCGGATCGGGATGCTGCTGCCGGCGATTCAAAAGGTCCGCTGATTACGCCGCAGGTCGGATTGCCAATCCGACCGCGGTGGACGGATTAGCAATCCGTCCTACGGAATCGGCCCTTACCGCACGCCGATCACGTAGGCGAGCCACGTGTCGAGGTTCTCGATCCGCGCGACCGGGCCGAGGAACACGCCCTCTTTTCCTTTCGAGGCGTCCCAGGTGTGCCGCCACACCTGGGCGTCGGCGAAGCCCGCTTCCCGCATCAACTCGGTGAGTTCCGGCAGCGTCCAGATTCGCCAGTCGTACTGGAACGCGTTCTCGATCGTCGTCGTGCCTCCGTCGGCTTCGTCCACGGCGAAGTGAATCCGGCAGTCGAGCCGGTTCGCGACGGCGTCGTAGCCCCGCTGTTCCCAGCGGTACTCGAACGGCGGCGGGGCCGGTTCGCCGGTTGTGGGAACCGGTTCCACGCGGCGGCGGTCGATCCTGGTCCGCATTGCACCCGGCCCGCCGAACGCGTTGAGCACCAGAATGCCCTCCGCCGCGAGACACCGGCGGGCGTGCTGGAAGTACGCCGCGAGATTCTCGCGACGATGGAAATGGAAGATGCTGAAGTTGAGCACCGAGATCACGTCGGCGGCCGGGACTTCCGGCGGGGCGGCCCCGGATGGATGCGCCGCCCCGCACGCATCCAGCGGGGCGACGCTCAGCACGTCCCCCTCGACGAACCGCACCCGGCCGGCCCGCTCCCCGAGCAGCCGCTCGGCCCGACGCCGCGCCCAGGCCAGCGTCGCCGGGTCGTGGTCGACGGCCAGCGCCGAGCGGTCGTCCCCCGCGCTGGATTCGTGCGCGGCGGCCGGGTACCCTCTGGGTGCGTCCGGGGCCGCCGCGGCGACCCACGCCACCGATTCGGCGGACGTGCCCGCGAAGTCTTCGCGAAGCACCGCCGGCTGCCGGTTCCGCAGCCGGGCGTACATTCGCGACAGAACGACCACGTGCGTCGCGGGGTCCTGCACGGCCCAGCGGTACAGTTCCAGTGGATCGGGCGGTCCGGCGGCAGCCATGTGAAGTTGGTGAGTGGTGAAGAGTTGAGAGTTGAGAGTTGAGGCAGCGGCGGGAAAATAATCTACCTGCGAAACCGCGTTTTGTGGTAGAAGTGGCGTTTGGGAGTTCCCCGTCAGTTTCAACAAGCACGCAGTCTCAAGGAAGAGACCATGGAGCACACACTCA
>Ga0268386_10001145_pt1 | contig 17949 bp, 14 predicted proteins | sample RVTome_15_FD_200260 | JGI IMG/M metagenome (GOLD analysis project Ga0268386, IMG submission 200260) | Soil microbial communities from uranium-contaminated site in the Upper Colorado River Basin, Wyoming, United States - RVT150D86... ...
CCCCTGATGAGGTTGACCTCGTTGCGCTCGTACTGGATGGCAACGAGCCGCTTGATCGCCTCCCCCATCGGGTATTCCACGCCTTGGACGAGACGGAGCAGTTGGCCTTGATACTGCTCGGGGGACCCCAGCCCGTATATGGCCGATACCGAGGCCACGATCACCACGTCGTCACGCACCAACAACCCGGCGGTGGCGGAGTGACGGAGCCGATCGATCTCGTCGTTGATGGTGGCGTCCTTCTCGATGAAGGTATCGGTCTGGGGGATGTAGGCCTCGGGCTGGTAGTAGTCGTAGTAGGAGACGAAGTACTCGACCCGGTTGTTGGGGAAGAACTGGCGGAACTCGTTGGCGAGCTGGGCCGCCAGAGCCTTGTTGGGCGCCAGCACCAGGGTCGGCTTCTGCACCTTCTCGATGGTCCACGCGATCGTGGCCGACTTGCCCGAGCCGGTGATGCCCAGGAGCGTCTGGAAACGGTCGCCGCGCTCGATGCCCTCGGCGAGCTCCTCGATCGCCTTGGGCTGGTCACCGGCAGGTTGAAAATCGGAGACGACTTCGAAGCGGGGCACGTTCCCAGGGTACCGGTGCCCGGCGACAGAAAAGTCGACCTAGAGCAGGGCAGCCAGCAGACGCACCGCTTGCTCCAGATCCTCGACACTGCCGTGATTGGGGATGACCAGATCGGCTTTCGCCAACCATTGCTCCCGTCTCGGCTGTGCACCGAGCCGGGTGCGAGCGTCTTCCGGATCCATGCCCCTGCCAACAGCCCGGTCCAGTTGGGTCGCGGGGTCGCTGTCGACGACGATCCGGCGCCACTCGTCACCGAGACCATGACTCAACAGCGGGATTTCGACCACCACCGCGGTGTCAATCTCCTCCACCTCGGTCTTGATCCTGTCGAAGATATGAGGGTGAGTGATCGACTCGAGCGACCTCAGCTCCTCGGGGTCGTTGAACACCACCGCAGCCAGCGAACGCCGGTTGATCCCGCCGTTCTCCACGACATGTGGCCACCGGCCCGCCACCTCGGCGAAGGCGGGGCCATCGGGCTGGAGCACGGCGTGACCGACCTTGTCGGCGTCGATGGTGACCAGACCATGGCCCTCGAGAAGCTGTCGGACCATGCTCTTCCCCGACGCCATCCCCCCGCTGAGCACCCAACGACGCTTCCCTGCTGTCACCGGGCCCGACGGTAGCCTCTGATCATGTTGGCCACCCCGGCCCCCTGGGAAGTCCGCGTTCATCGCACCGTCGTCATCGGACAATGGGTCGCCCTCACCATCGGCATCATGTCGTCTCTGGTGACCACCGGCGGGTCTTCGGAGTCACTCTTCGCCATAGGCATCGCTGGAGCCTATGTGGTGGCTTCGACTCTCGCCCCCGAGGGGTGGTACCAGAGACGGTTCGGGGTCGAGTCGATATCGCTCACCGGTGCACTCTTGGTGCTGGTCGCCATGACGATGACCGGAGGCGCCGGCAGCCCCTACCTGCTGCTGTCGATGGGGCCACCGCTCTTCGCCACGGTCTACGGCGGCCTCCGAGCCGGGCTCACCACCGGCATCCTCTCAGGGTCACTGCTCACACTGGTGACCCTCGCCCGTGAGCTGGAGTTCATCGATGCCGCACCCGCTCTGGCGCTCTATCTCATCTTCGTCCTGCTGGTTGGTGTGATCCGCAAGCTGCTCGACGACATCCACAGCCAGGCGACCGCGCTGGCCGTCGAGAAGGAGTCGGCGACGAAGCGACTGGAGCGGCTCGAAGAGATCCACGGCGCCCTGCTCAAGCTCTCCGAGGACGTGTCGGCCGGGCGGCTCAACGCCATCGAGGTGGGAGCAGACACCCTCGACGCCATCCTCCTGCATTTCCCGGGCTCTGCGGGGAAGCTGGCCGTCGAAGGCGACAGCGGCCTGGTGGTGCTCGCCGCCCGGGGCATTCCCGACGAAGAGGGCCACGTCTACAACCTCCCCCTGGCGACGTCTGATTCCACCGTCGGGAACCTCGAGTTGACCACCTCCCAACCGATGTCGCCGACCGATCTGGCGCAGATAGCGGCCATCATCCACCCGGTCAGCGTGGCATTCGCCAACCTGCAACTGCTCCAGGACATCGTCGGCTCCGCAGTGGCCGAGGAGAGGGTGCGTCTCGCCCGGGAGATGCACGATGAGATCGGGCCGTCGCTGGCCTCATTGGGGTTGGCGCTCGACATGACTGCGATGCAGCAGTCGGAGCACCCGGAGGTCGCCGCCGACCTGCAGGTGCTCCGCTCCAATGTCACCAAGCTCGTCGAGGATGTCCGTGCCTCGGTGGCCGACCTGCGCAACGCACCCGGTCCGACGCTCACCGCCAGGATCCTCCAGTCCACATCGACCTTCGAAGGGGACCCACCCGTGGTGGTCGACCTCGAAGAACGGCGGCCACCTCGTCCCGCACAGATCGGGGACCTCACCTCGATCGTCACCGAGGCCGCTCGCAACGCCCATCAGCATTCCAATGCGAGCATGGTCGTCATCTCCGGAGAGGTCGACAGGTCCTTCGGGTCGTGCTCGGTGGTGGACGACGGGGTCGGATTCGACCCCGAACACGAGCCCGAGGGGCACTTCGGGCTGGTCGGCATGCGGGAACGGGCCGCCAAGATCGGAGCCACCATCAAATTCGAGTCAAAGCCCGGAGTCGGCACCGCGGTGACTGTTGAATGGGGCTCACGATGATCCGGGTCATGATCGCCGATGATCACCAACTGTTCGCCGAAGGGCTTAGCCAGGCGCTCGACAGTCTCCCAGATACCCGGGTGGTTGGCGTGGTCAACTCGGGGCCCGACTTGGAAGAGGCGCTGCGCAGCCAGCCGGCCGAAGTATCGGTAGTAGACATCGAGATGCCTGGCGGCGACGGCATCGAAACCATCGCCCGACTTGGTCGGAGCTCCCAGGCGATCGTCGTCTCGATGCATGCCTCCGACGACCAACGCCAGCGAGCCAGCCACGCCGGTGCCGTGGGCTTCTTCTCCAAGGGCGTCCCCCTGACCACCCTGGCCGCAGCGATTCGAGCAGTCGCCGATGGCCAGAACCTGATCGAGTTGAGCGACGAGGAGCGTGACGAGCTGTTGGAGACCTACCGGGAAGCGCACCTCGATCCCGGCGCCGCGTCGCTCACTGCTCGGGAACGGGAGATCCTCCAACTCCTCGCCGTAGGGGTCTCAGCCACCGATGAGCTGGCGGATCGTCTGTACATCTCGCAGAAGACGGTCAAGAACCATCTCGCTTCGATATTCCAGAAACTCGCCGTGAGTGACCGCACCCAGGCAGCCATCGAGGCGATTCGCTTGGGACTTGCCCGACCCAACTGACCCATTTAAGCCCAATAAGCCAGTCGACCTATGAGACCTCTCGGGTACACGTCGTACGCTGTCGCCAAGTCACCAGGTATTAGGACTCAAGACATGAAAACATTCTTTCAACGCATACGGAGCGACGACCAGGGGGCTTCCATGGTGGAGTATGCACTCCTCGTGATCCTCATCGCGATCATCGCCCTCGTCGCCGTGCAGCTGGCTGGGAACGAGCTTTCTACGACATACTCGGAAATAGCCTCAAGTGTGGGGAATGCCTGACCGTTGTAGGAATGTGGTCCCGAAGACCCATTGTCCTCGGGCCAAAGTGGGCTAATTTGCCCACACGCAAGCCAGTCCGTTCGACCCAAGGAGGGGTTTCATGCTTGCTCTGTGGACCAAGGTAACGACTTGGATTAGGGAAGAGAAGGGTGCCTCCATGGTGGAGTACGCACTTCTCGTGGTTCTGATCGCGATCATCGCTCTCGTCGCCGTGCGTCTCGCCGGCTCCGAGGTGTCCCAGACATTCAGCGACATCGCATCCGGCCTCCAGAGTCCGTAAGAGTCAACCGATCTAGAGCGAAAGGACCCGGGGTTCCCGGGTCCTTTTCTCGTGGGCCGGGACGCTAGTTCTCGAGACCCATTTGTGAGAGGACGCCCAAGACGTACATTGTTCAAGCAGGCCATTTCTCACCACCAAAGGGGGTATCGAATGCTTGCTTTGTACACCAAGGTAACGACTTGGATCAAGGAAGAGAAGGGTGCCTCCATGGTGGAGTACGCACTTCTCGTGGTTCTGATCGCGATCATCGCTCTCGTCGCCGTGCGTCTCGCCGGCTCCGAGGTGTCCCAGACATTCAGCGACATCGCATCCGGCCTCCAGAGTCCGTAACAGTCGACCGACCAGACCGAAAAAGGACCCGGTTTCCGGGTCCTTTTTCTTAATGGAAGACCTCTGGATCTGGGGCATAAGACCTATGGCCGGCGGGCAACGTCGAGGTAGCCTATGCATGCAAGTCATTTTCAACCACCAAGGGGGGTTTCATGCTTGCTCTGTACACCAAGGTAACGACTTGGATCAAGGAAGAGAAGGGTGCCTCCATGGTGGAGTACGCACTTCTCGTGGTTCTGATTGCGATCATCGCTCTCGTCGCCGTGCGTCTCGCCGGCTCCGAGGTGTCCCAGACATTCAGCGACATCGCATCCGGCCTCCAGAGTCCGTAAGAGTCGACCGATCTACAACGAGAAGGGACCCGTCCTCGGGTCCCTTTCTTCTATGGCCGGGCGCGGAGCACGGTGAACGAGTCGTCACGGTGCTGGGTAGCCCAGCCCGCGTCCTCCAGGTCGCCAACCAGTTGCTCATCGTTGGCCAGTAGCACCTGTTCGATCCCATCCCGATCGAAGATCGGGCGCCAGTCGATTTCGCCGGTGCGCACGCTCACGAACTCCTCGAGCCGCTCCCCATAGAGCTCGGCACGATCGTCGATGTAGACCTGCCGCTCGGGACCGGCTCCCCAGATGAGAAACCCACCAACGACGTCGTCGTGAAATGTCGGTGAGTCATCGAGACTCGGGAGTGCAGCGAGAGGAAACCTCTCCTCGGACAGTTCGCTCCCCTCGATCAGCAGGAAAGGCAGGAGGAGCACGAAGAGACCGAACACGACCGCCAGACTCTGCCGAAGAGCAGGCCTAGATCCGATCTCGAGACCCGATAGCGACACCGCAACCAGCGGGACCAGGGCGAGCCAGGCGGGGGGGATAGCCCGCACCGAGCTCATCCCCAGGACCAAGAACGGGACCAGCAGCCAGAGGTGCTTGGGGCCGATCCGCTGACGGAACGCACCGATCACGATGAAGACCACACTTCCGGCCAGCGGCAGGAACACCACGTCCAGCAATTCAGGCCGGCGCCACTCTGTTATGAACTCCAACGCTGCCCGGTTCTGGGTGAACTGGGTGAGGAACGTGACCACGCCAAGGCCGTGAGCGGTCAAGAGGGTGGGGACGGCGGCCACGATGGCGGTGGGTATCGCTCTCCATTGGCGGCGCATCAGCAGTCTGAGCCCGATGTAGGCCAAACCGATCACGAAGCTGCCGTGCACCGCCGCCCAGACCCAGAACAAGAACGGCGTCGCCCAGCGATCTGCAGGGCGGTCCCACACCAGGATCACCAGGACCATCAGCAGGTACGAGAAGATGACCGGTCGGGGCACCAGGAAGCTGATGAGAGCGAGGACCCCCAGGACCAGCACGAACACCGTGGCCGGGACACTCCTCGAGTGCTTGAAGGCGATGAGCCCTATCCCCAGGAATGTCAACGTCGCAACCGCCAGGATCATGTAGGGCACGAACCCCAGCCCGGTGAGATCCTCGGCCCACCCGTAGAGAAGCTCTGCCAGCCAGCTCTGGGTCAGCCACTGCTCACCACCCCGGGTGAAGGAGAACGGGTCGGTAGTCAGCACAGAGCCGAGATCTGCTTGGAGGGTGCCGGCTCGAACATGCCACAAGAATGAGTTGTCGGTGATCGGGCCCCAGGCGTCGATGACGAGGGCAACCCACGGCACGGTGAGTGCCAGATGGGAAATCGAGAATCGACGACCTGGCGGCTTCTCGGCCGCCGACGTCATGTCGAGGCGAATGCCTCGGCGATCTGCAGCGCCGCCGGGCCGAGTAGCACGATGAAGAGAGATGGGAATATGCAGAACACCAGCGGGAAGACCAGCTTCACCGGGGCCGCAAAGGCCTTCTCCTGAGCTCGTTGCCGCCGCTTGACCCGCATCTCGTCGGCCTGGACCCGAAGAACCCGAGCGATGGTCACGCCAAAGGCCTCGGCCTGGATCATGGCGAGCAGGAACGACCGGAGCTCGTCGAGATCGGTGCGCTCCATCAGGTGCCGCATCGCATCACGACGACTCACCCCGACCCTCGTCTCCTGAAGCATCCTGAAGAACTCCTCCGAGAGAGGGCCCGGGACCGTGGCCACGACCCGGGAGAGGGCGGAGTCGAAACCGAGCCCCGCCTCCACCGAGATCACCAGGAGGTCGAGAACGTCGGGGAGGGCTCGCAACATGGCTTGACGTCTCTCGTCGACCTTCCGCTCCAGCCAGGCATCGGGCCCGAAGAAACCGAGGGCTATCGGCAGCGTGAAGAGCCCGATTCTCTGCAACGAGTCTCCGCCGAAGTCGATCAAGAAGAACGCACCGAGCAGACCCGCCGCCGTGGTCAGCAGCTTGATCACAATGAAGGCCGGAGCGTCGAGATTGCCGGGGAAACCGGCCAGCATCAGCTTTCGCTGCTTCTTCTCCAGGTATCCGACCGGCGTGAACCTCTTGAGGAAGTTCCCCAGCCCGATGACCAGCGGGCCGATCGTCCGTTGCGCGAGAGGTTTCGCCAATTCGTCTGCGCGTGCAGTGGCCACCGATTGGCGCCCATAGAGCTGGAGCCGGCTGCTCATCTCCTCGCGCGCCCTGCTGACACCTAGGCCCGCCCAGACCACGATGAACAGGACCAAGGCGAACACCGCCCCGACGGCGAGGAGGATCGGGTCAAAGGCTTCGAGCGAGCTCATATTTTGATGTCCACTATCTTCTTGAGCCAGAACACCCCGCCCGCCATGAGCAGGACGCCCACGGCGATGGCGATCCGGCCAAACGTGCTGTCCAACAACGGTTGGAGGTAGGAGCGGTTGGTGGTCCACAGGAAGAGAGCCATGGCGAACGGCAACGCTCCCAGGACGAACGCTGATATGCGACCTTCGGCGGTCAGCGCCTTGATCTCCCCCTTGAGACGGTTGCGGGCCCTCATCGTGTCCGCCACCGTCGTCAGCACTTCAGCCAGGTTTCCACCGACCTCTCGTTGGATCTCGATGGCCATCACCGCCCACTCGAAGTCGTCCGACTGCGTCCGCTCGACGATCCCCTCCAGGGCATCGGCCACGGTGCGTCCCAGACGGGCCTCGGCGATCGCCCGACCGAACTCGCGTGCTGTGGGATCGGGTGCCTCGCTGGAGACCGCTTCGGTCGCCTGGAGGAGTGAGTAGCCGGCGCGCAGCGACGTCGACATCAGGGTCAAGGTGTCGGGGAGCTGGTTCTCGAATCTGCGTTTCTCCCTGCCTCCGGCAAACCGGATGAGGAACAGGCTCAGCAACAAGAACACACCGAAGGCGATCACCCCGAACAGGGCGCCGTTGAAGATGCCGAGAAAGATCCCTCCGACGGCGGAGAGCCCAATCATCCCCATGACCGCCTCGCCCGGCGACATCGGGATATTGGCCTGCTGAAGAGCCGAGTTGACCCCGGAAAGCATCCCACGCCGCCTCACCTCTTCTTCGGCAGCCTTGGTGAACCGGCTCAGGAGCGGCACGCGCTCGAGGAAGGAGCGCTTCTCCTCGGCCGGCTGGCCCCCCTTGCGGCCATAGGCCTGGAGCCGCTTGGCGAACCGCCCCGGGTCGTCCTCGTCCTCACGGCCGAAGAGGATGATGAGGAACAAGAAGAGCGTCAAACCCAGCCCTGCGGCGCCAATGAGCATGAGGGTCTCGATGCTGAGCGGGGCGTCGCCCTCGGCGATCAAGGTCGTCAGTGGCGCCAGAATGGTAGTGGTGGTCTGGCCCTCCACGGTCGTGGTCGTAGTGGCGAAACCGGAGACTGCGAAGGTCTGCGCCGAGCTCAGACCCTGATACCCCACGACGAAGTCGACATCCCCTGGCGTGGAGATCGGTGAGCTGAACCGGGCCACCAGGGTGTTGCTGATCTCCCGGCTGATCTCGTCGTAGAGCTGGGACAACGCCTCGGGGTCCGGCGTCGACAGGAACAATCCGCCCCCGGCCGCGGCCACCTGGCCCACCGGGTCGGGGTTGAAGTCGGGTGATTCCAGGGCCACGCCGAAGGTGCGCACATCGCTGCCGGACACGGCGGCGATGGCCTCGTCGATGCTTGCCGTGGACACCGTGTCGTCCCCATCTGTGAGCACGATGAGGGTCCCGAGGAGGTCTTGCGCATTGGCCTGGTCGAACATGGCGATGCCCTGGATGACGGCGTCGTTGAAGGAGGTCTCCCCGTCGGCGACGATGGCGGCGATGGCAGCGTTCAACCCGTCCTTGTTGTTGGTGAACCCCGAGAGCACCTGGACGGTGTTGGCGAAGCTGATCACCGCGATCCTGTCTTCGGGACGTGCCTGGGCCACGAAGCTGGTGGCGGCCGCCTTGGCGGCGTCGATCGGCGCACCGGCCATCGAGCCCGAGGCGTCGATCACCAGGACGACACCGACAGGAACGGTCGAGTTGCCGATCGGCTCCACCGTCAAGTTCGACACAGGTTGGCCGTCGACGGTCACCTCGAGGGCGGTCGGGTCGGGATCCGCTGCGAAGTTGCGGAACTCGATGACCATCTGGGTCTGGCCACTCTCGGGATAGCGCGACCCGTTGATGTCGACTATCTCGATCTCCTCGGCGCCGGTCTGTGCCCAAGCGGGCACCGCCACCAAGAAGACGGCGGCGACAATCGCCAGGAGTCGCCTCAATTGGATCTCCGGGCGAACGGCTCGGGATCGAACAAGTCCGAGGGAAGGCGGATCCCCTGGTTCTCCAGGTCCTCGGAGAAGGTGGGGCGGATCCCCGTGCCCTTGAGCCGGCCCTTGTAGATGCCGTTGTCGTCGACACCCATGCCGTAGTCGAACAGGAACAGGTCCTGAAGGGTGATGATGTCGCCCTCCATGCCCTCGACCTCGGTGACATGGGTGATCCGCCTGGTGCCGTCCTTGAGACGAGACACGTGGACGATGAGGTCGACCGCAGACGCCACCTGCTCGCGGATCGCCCGGACCGGCAGGTCGAACCCTGCCATCAGCACCATCGTCTCGATACGGGAGAGGGTGTCACGAGGCGTGTTGGAGTGGACCGTGGTAAGCGACCCGTCGTGACCGGTGTTCATCGCCTGGAGCATGTCGAGTGCGGCGGCGTCTCGGACCTCACCGACGACGATGCGGTCGGGCCGCATACGCAGGGTGTTCCTGACCAGGTCCCTGATGGTCACCGAGCCCTGACCTTCGATGTTGGCGGGACGGGACTCCAGTGTCAGCACGTGCTCCTGGTGGAGTTGCAGCTCGGCCGCATCTTCGACGGTGACGATTCGCTCGTCACCGGGAATGTATGCCGAGACCACGTTCAGCGTTGTCGTCTTACCCGAACCGGTACCACCGGAGATCAAGATGTTGAGCCGACCGCGGACACATGCCCGTAGGAAGTCGGCGACACGCTGGGTGAGCGTTCCGAAGCTGATCAAGTCGGCCTCCTGGTAGGGGTCGACGGCGAACTTTCGAATAGTGAGGAACGGGCCACCGATCGCCAGCGGGGCGATGATGGCGTTGACACGGGAGCCGTCGGGAAGACGGGCATCGACCATTGGGGTGGCCTCGTCGACACGACGACCGATCTGACCGACGATCTTGTCGATGATGCGGCGGAGATGGACCTCGTCGACGAACTTCACGTCGGACTTGTGAAGTCGGCCCGCCTTCTCGAAGAAGACGTCGTAGGGGCCGTTGGCCATGACCTCGGTGATTTCGGGGTCGTTGAGCAAGGGGTCGATCGGGCCGTACCCGAGGACGTCGGATGCGATCTCATTGAGCAGGGCGCGACGGTCGGCGGAGGTGAGAGGGAGACCCTGTTCCTGGTCGACGGCCCATTCCAACATCTCCAGCACGCGGAGACGCAGCTCGGCGTCGGACATCCCCCGGTCATAGAGGGTGGGGCCCAACTCCTCGACCACCTTGAAGTGGAGACGGCCCCGCAACTCGCTCATCGCATCGGTGCGGTTGAGCGTGGTGTCGGTGGTCTCCGTCTGTCGGGCTTGTGCGACTCTCTCTGACAGTGATGGCAATTTTGGCCCCCTTACCTACTTGCGGCCGAATAGTCCGGACTTGCCGGCAGCTTCGGGGATCTTGCCGGCGATGAGCTCGGCAACGGACTCGAAGCCCTTGGATACTTTGGATTTCGGATCGGTCTCGACGACCGGACGTCCTTCGTTCACCGAGGCGGCGACGACTGCATCGGAGGGGATGGAGGCGGCGATCTCCATCTTGAGCGCCCCCTCGATCTCCTTGTTGTCGAGCTTCGCCTTGGAATTGGATCGGTTGAGCACCAGTTGCACATTGGCGGTCGAGAACTTGAGGAGTCGCAGTGTCTCGAGAGCCAGCTTGGCGTTCTTCACCGATGGCAGATCCATGTCGACCAGCATCAGGATCTCGTCGGACTTCTCGATGAGTGACAGGATCAACTCGTCGAGCATCGCCGCGGTGTCCACGATCACGTAGTCGTAGGTCTCCTTCAACACATCGAGCATCTGCATCAGCCCGGCCGTGGTGATGTCGTCGGCAAAAGCGGGCTCCAACGGGGCGGCGAGGACTTTCAGACCGCTCGGGTGCTCGGTGAGCAGCGACTCGAGGAGCTCGGGGTCGAGGTGGTGCAGCTCGTGTGCGGCGTTGACCATGGTGAAGCGCGGCTCCAGCTGGAGCACCAGGCAGACGTCGCCGAACTGCAGATCGGCATCGACCAGACAGACCTTCTTGTCGGGCAGCCGGTTGAGCAACAGCGCCAGGTTGGTGGCGAGCACCGTCTTGCCGCTCCCCCCCTTGGCCGATGTCACGGTGATGATCACGCCTTCGCCCTTGTCTTCGGGCTCGGGGATGTGTGGCGTCGCCACGTGCGACGACCGCCGCTTGAGCACGTCATTGGCGAACTGCTCGATGGCAGCCTCGATCTTCGCCTCGTCGAGCGGAGTGTCGAGCACATCGGACACCCCGGCACGCATCCCCTTGCGCAAGAGGTCGGCGGTCACCTCTTCGGCCACCAGCATCAGCACGAGCGAGGGGTCCTGGTTGTGAAGGGTCCGAATCTGCTCCATGGAACCATCATCGGCAAAGGACGGCCCGATCAGGACCATCCTCACGCCGCCCGAGGAGACCGTTTGGACGGCCTCCTCGAGGGTGCGCGCGACCGGCAGACTCCCATCGAACAGCTCTTTGGCGCTGGCGACGAAGTCGTCATCCTGGTCTACCACCAGGAGATTGTGCTCGGCCATTGACATGATTCGTGCCTCTAGTTGCTGGCGTCCGGGAAGATCGTCTCGACCAGGTCGCCACCGAACAGGTTGTCGATGGTGACACCGTCGCTCTCGATCTCGACGAAGTCACCAGGGACAAGGGTAAGCCAAATCGAGCCGTTCTCGAAGGAGTACACGATCCGCTCGGCCTGATCCGGGGTGACCTCGAGGGTGAACACCGTCGAGTTGCCCGTCTCCTCGGTGGGCTCGCCCTCGGCCGGGACGTCGGTGCCGGTCTCCGCACCCGCACTCGCATCGATCTCGCCCGTCTCATCGCCGTCCTCTTCGGGACGGACATCGCGACCGGCCGCGAGCACGTTGAGCCCCTGCAGGACGTATCTCGTGTAGGTCACCGTGACGGTCTCCTCCTCACCCTCCGCGGGCTCTTCGCCCTCCGGCGGGGGAAGGGTGGGGGCCCCTTCGATGGGGATGAGGTCGAACTCGATGTCGACGGTGATGATCATGTTGATCCGGTCTCCGGCCTCGACGAAGCCGTTGACACCCTGGATCTCGCTGGTGGAGATGGTGATGGCCTGGTTCCCTGAGGCGATCTGCTCGGAGAGTGGGATCACGTCCACCGAGATCTCGGTCCACTGCGATCGGGTGAGGACGCCCCTTTCGGAGATCGGGCCTGCCGCGACCCGTCCGCTCAACACTTGACGCAGCTCCTCATCGGACTGGATGGCATCGAGTGGGGTGTCCTCGACTTCGTCGACGCCCTGCTCGATGAGGGTACCGCCTGCGTCGTAGTCGGAGACCAGGATCGCTCCTGCGGTCCCCTCGGCGATGCCGCCGATGCCGGCGCGATAGACGGTGACCTGCTCCTGGCCTGCCTCGGCCTCACCGCGCACGTTCTGCATGAAGTTCCAGACCGCCCATGCGGCCAGTCCGGCCAGTATCAAGGCCACTAGAAGAACGATGGCTCTCCTACCCATTGAGTCCCCTTCGGTTGTCCCCTCTTTCACTCATCGCATTGGCCGCGATGAGGAGGGGAGGGCATAGTACCGGCAGGCCAAAGCCCGCCGAGCTTTTCAGGTTCAATATCTATGTGATTGTCGGACCTGCAGCTATCAGTCTTGAGTTTTTCGCCCATATTTCTATGGGCACGACGACTCAGTGAGCAGCGACCTATCGCAGGGCCCCCGGACCACCTCTCACGTCCATCGTCCATGGGCCGGCCACCGGTTTCAGCGACGGCCGATCCCCCGCTCTTTGAGCTCTTTGAGGATCGCCTCGAGCGAGGCGTCGACAGGCATAGGTGGGCGCTCTTCGGCGTCGGCTCCGAACTCACGCTCGAACTCTCGTTGACGGCGGGGCGCCTTCTTCTCCTCGGCCTCGGCCGCCTTCTCCGTGTAGTCGGGCATGGCCTGTTTGATCGAGAGCGACACCCGACGGCGCTCGTCCTCCTTCTCGGTGATCTTGACCTGGACGGTCTGGCCGATCGAAAGCTCGAGCTCGGGGGATTCCACGCGGTGCACGGCGATCTCGGAGACATGGACCAACCCCTCGACGCCGTCGGCCACCGACACGAAGGCGCCAAAGGGAACGGTCTTGGTGACGACTCCCTCGACTACGTCCCCGACCTCGTTCTCGTTGGCGAAGACATCCCATGGATCTTCGGTGGTCTGACGGATCGAGAGCGAGATGCGCTCCCGATCGCGATCGACCTCGAGAACCTTGACCTTGACCTCGTCGCCCACCTTGACCAGCTCGCTCGGGTGGTTGACGTGTTGCCAGGAGAGCTCGGACACGTGGACCAGGCCGTCCATGCCACCGAGGTCCACGAATGCACCGAAGTTGACCACCGACGAGACGGTGCCGTCACGAACCTCGCCCTCGTGGAGGTTGTCGAGGAACTCGGTCCTCTCCTCGGCGAGAGCCTCCTCGAGATGGGCCCTCCTCGAGAGCACCACGTTGTTGCGAGCACGGTCGAGCTCGATGACCTTGGCGGTGATGGTGTCCCCGATGAACGGGTCGAGGTCGCGGACACGTCGGAGGTCGACGAGTGAGGCGGGGAGAAACCCCCGCAAACCGATGTCGACGATGAGACCGCCCTTGACCACCTCGATGACCGTCCCCTCGACGGTGCCGTCCTGGTCGGCCACCTTCTGGATCTGGCCCCAGGCGCGCTCGTACATGGCCCGCTTCTTGGAGAGGATCAGCCGCCCCTCGTCGTCCTCTTTGTCGAGGACCACCGACTCGACGCGGTCGCCCACCGCCACAGTCGACTCAGGATCGATGTTGTTGCGGATTGAGAGCTCGCGGGTGGGGATGAAACCTTCGGACTTGTAGCCGATGTCGACCAGCGCACCCTCGGAGTCGACGCTGACGATGGTGCCCTCGACGATGTCACCTTCACGGAACTCGAGCACCGTCGCTTCGATCGCCTTCTCGAAATCGTCACCGATGTCGTCGGGCAGGTCGCTCAGGTCGGGGGCAACCAAGGCCTCGCGTTCCTGATACCTGGGCTTGGTCTCTGTGTCTTCGGATGCCTCGGCGGGTGCATCGTCGGGACCGGCGGGCGCCTCCCCGGCGGGGGCGGGCTCTTCGGTGGTCTCAGCAAAGGCGGGGGTCTCTGGTTGAGACTCGTCGGGGGTGGCTGCCTCTTCGGCGGCCGTCTCGGGCGCCTCCGCCGTCTCCTCGTTTTGGGGAGAGGCTACGGGCGCGTTCTCTTGGGGGTTGGGCATGTGTGGGTAGTTACCTCTTGGGAAGATCTCTGCAGACGCATGCGGTCGGCAGGCATCGAAAGTGTACGCAGATGCCGAGACTTCGCCAAGCCGTATTGCCTGATCAGGTCTTGACCGAAGCCAGATCGGGGCCCCAAGCCACGTCGACGCGCAACGGCACATCGAGCCCGGCCACCCCTTCCATGGTCTCCACCACCAACTTCTCGGCGACCACCTTCTCCTCCTCGGGAACCTCGAGGATCAGCTCATCGTGGATCTGGAGGAGGAGAGTCGAGCCCAGCCTCTCCTCCCGCAAGGCGGCGTCGAGCCCGATCATCGCCGCCTTGATGATATCGGCCGCGGTCCCCTGGACCGGGGCGTTCAAAGCCATCCGCTCCCCCATCTGGCGGATCCTGAAGTTGTCCGACTTGAGCTCGGGGAGATAGCGCCGACGGCCAAAGAGGGTGGTGGTGTAACCCTGGTTGCGGGCGGTGGTCACCACCGACGACATGTACTCCTCGACGTGCTGGAACTGGTCGAAATAAGCGTCGATGTGCTTTTTCGCCGCGTCGCGCCCGATCCCCAGCCGGTCGGCCAGACCAAACGCCTCCATCCCGTAGAGCAGCCCGAAGTTGATCATCTTGGCGGTGCGTCGCTGGTCGCCGGTGACCTCGCTGGTGTCCACCCCCCACACCCGTGCCGCGGTGGCGGTGTGGATGTCGAGCCCGGCCTGGAAAGCCTCGATCAAGAACGGGTCGCCACTCATGTGGGCCAGCACCCGCAACTCGATCTGGGAGTAATCGGCGACGAGGAACTCGTGGCCCTCCCCGGCGACGAACGCCCGTCTGATCGTCCGTCCCGACTCCGACCTGATCGGGATGTTCTGCAGGTTGGGGCTGTCGGAGGAGAGCCGGCCGGTGGTCGCCGCCATCTGGTTGAACCTGGTCCTGATCCGACCGTCCGGGTCGATGAGCGGCAGATAGCCGTCGACATACGTCGACCGGAGCTTTTCGAGCTCCCGGTACTCGAGAAGTGCAGTCACCAGCGGATGGTCCAGCTTCTTCAACACCGAGGCATCGGTGGAAGGTTTGCCGGTGGAGGTCTTCTTGAGGACCGGAAGCTGCAACTGGTCGAAGATGATGGCCCTCAGCTGGTCGGTCGAGTTCACGTTGAAAGGGCCCCCGGCGAGCTCGTGCAGTTGGGACTCGAGAGAGGAGATCTTGGAGCGAAGGTCTTCGCCCATCTCTTCGAGGTATGCCCGGTCGACTCCGATGCCGGCATGCTCCATTCGAGCGAGCACCGGCACCAGCGGGAGCTCATACTTGCCGAACAGATCGAGCTCGTCTCGGGCATCCAGCTCGCCTCGCAGCTCCTCAACCAGGCGACGCACCGCCTCGACTCGTCGACCTTCGAGCTCGACGTCGGGGCCCTCGTCGAAGGGGAGCATCCCACCGGCGGTCTCGTCGTCGGGCGACACCAGCTCGAGACCGAGGAGGCGCTCTGCGATCTCCTCGAGACCGTATGTGCGCTGGCTCGGGTTGATGATGTAGGAGGCCAGGGCGGTGTCCATCGCCGGGTTGGTCAGGTCGTAGCCGAGATCGAGCAGGGCGCGGGCGAGGTCTTTGAGATCGTGACCCGCCACCGCGATCTCCCCGGAGCCCACTCTCTCGAGGATCGCCCCCGCACTCTCGATCGGCACCACGATGGCCGTGCCGGGCCCTGTGGAGATCCCCAGCCCGTAGACATCGCCGCCCTCGCTGACCAGATCGAGCACCAGACTCTCCTCGGCGGCCACGGCCGCGATCCGCTCGGCGGTGGTGATCAGCTCCGAGTCGACCTCGAGGATCTCGGTGGCGCCCCCCGTTGAGGGGAGCGCCTCCTCGAGATCGCTCCACATCGTGTGGAACTCGAGACTGTCGAAGAGGTCCTTGACCCTCGCCCGGTCCCATTCCCTGGTGGACAGGGCGGTGGTGTCATGACCTATCTCGAGATCGGGCACCAGGGTCATCAGCTCGCGATTGAGGAACACCTGTTCTCGCCATGCCGAGAGATTCTCTCGCAGCTTCGGGGTCTGCTCGCCGACCGCGGTGTAGACACCGTCGATGGTGCCGTAGTCGGCGATGAGACGGGCGGCAGTCTTCTCCCCTACTCCCGGCACCCCTGGCAGGTTGTCGGAGTTGTCACCGCGCAACGCCGCATACTCGACGTACTGGGCAGGGGTGATCCCGTACTTCTCCTCGATCCAGTCCTCATCGGCGAGGACGGTGTCACTGATGCCCCTGCGGGTGTAGAGCACCTTGACCGGGGCAGCGACCAGCTGGAAGGCGTCCCGGTCGCCGGTGACGATCAACACCTCCCAGCCGTCGTCCACCGCCTGGTTGGTCAGCGAGGCGATGATGTCGTCGGCCTCGTATCCCTCGAACCTCAACTGGGTGATGTACAGGGCCTGCAGGACCTCGTCGATGAGCGGGAGCTGGCTCTTGAACTGATCAGGCGCCTTGTCCCGGTTGGACTTGTACTCGGGGTACGAGTCGGTTCGAAACGTCTTGCGTGACACGTCCCAGGCGACGGCGACTGCCTCGGGGTGGTGGTCCTTGATCAGACGGATGAGCATCCGGGTGAACCCGAACACGGCGTTGGTCACCTGACCCGACTTGGTGGCGAGGTCTTCGGGGAGGGCGTAGAAGGCCCGATAGGCGATCGAATTGCCGTCGATCAAAGCGAGGGTCGGCACCTCCTCGACGGTACTACGCAACCGGGACGGGCCACTAGGACGACAGGGTGGCCAGCAGGCGATCACGCTTCGCCGTCAGCCGTCCGATCTCGTCCTCCAGCCCGTCGAGGGTCTTCTCGAAGCGCCGGACGTCGGCGGCGGTGAGCCCCGCCTCCTCGCGGTCGATGTAGTTGCCGATAGCGGCGTCCCGCTGAGCGTCCTCATTGATCGATCGGTGATACCCGAGCTCTGCCTCGACCTGGCCTGCCTCGGCCCGAAGCGATGAGATCTTCTCGTTGAGCCGGAAGAGCCGGCGATGGACCCGTCTCAAGCTCGGCCCACCGGAACCCCACAGGTCGCCTAGACCCTTCATCACCCATAGAATCCCATATATCGAGCGTCTCTCGCGCGTGACCTGGCCGGAGTGACGGAATTGGCAGACGTGCAGCACTCAAAATGCTGTGTCCTCAGTGGCATGTGGGTTCGAGTCCCACCTCCGGCACGCCCCTCATAGGCTGACCGCCTCATGACCCGCCAGACCCTGGTCCCCGATCGCATCTTCGACTCCGTGACCGGATCCATGCTCACCGGCAAGGCGCTGGTGATCGATGGTGAGCACATCGCGGCGGTGCTCGACTCGACCGATGCAGACCAGGCAGTCGATCTCACCGGATTCACCGTGCTCCCCGGTCTCATCGACGTCCATACCCATCTCGCCTCCCCACTCGACAACGGGCAGGGATTCGCCGGGGTGGTTCGGAGGAGTGGGGCCGAGGACGCGTTGCTGGGTGCGCACCACGCCGGCATCACCCTGCAAGCGGGGTTCACCACGGTACGCGACGTTGGGGTGTGGAGGGCGTTCAGCGACGTCGCCCTGCGCGACGCCATCGACGCCGATTGGGTCCCCGGGCCGCGGATGATGGTGGCCGGTGCCTATGTGACCTGCCCCGGGGGCGGAGGCGACATCACCGGCCTGGCGGTCGACGTCGACGAGGTGCTGCCCCGCGAGCTCAGGTTCGGTGTGGTCAGCGGGGTCGACCAGATGCGAGCGACGGCCCGGCAGATCCTCAGATACGACGCCGACATCATCAAGGTCCTCGCCACCGGGGCGGTCCTCACCTCGGGGACCAATCCCGGCGCGCCCGAGCT